>JACLAC010009807.1_pt1 | contig 28475 bp, 21 predicted proteins | sample 8027881 | NCBI WGS metagenome assembly JACLAC01 (sample SAMN15725517, study PRJNA655200) | protist metagenome | isolation source: fluorescence activated cell sorting (FACS) single amplified genomes of... | place: Spain: Blaines Bay Microbial Observatory, Mediterranean Sea | collected 2016-01-19 | reverse complement strand
CCTGGAAGTACACGGCCATGCACTGGGCTTGGCCCCTGAGGTCGCGGACCTTCAGGCCCGTGGGCATCGAACCGGCATCGAGCACAAATTGACCGGTTTGAAGATATTCAAAGGTCTTCCCATTGGCTCCCGTCCAGCCTTGTTTTTGATCGCCACTCGGCTCAAGGCAACTCTCTTTTCCATTAATCTTTGGACAGCGCGGATACGCATATTGAGTGGGCCCCACAGAGTCGCCGTTCGAAAAAGAAAGTTCGACTTCGAACTGGAATCCATCTGCGGGCGGTTCCGGGGAAGGAGAAGGCGAATCCGAACTTCCTCCGCAGCCCAACGCCAGAGTCGCTGAAAGTAAAATGAGGATCGCCAGCCTTGATTGAACCATAGTCGATAAATCCTTTGTCTAGAGTAGGGAGACCTCATTAATATAGAAAAGACCCGTAAAATGGCTCACGGCATTTCAACAATAGATCAGTTAACCTCCGGCTCCATCGATCCCCAACATCATAAGATTCAAAAAAGGAACCTTCCATGTCTTTTAACGGTGAATCAACAACCGAAGACGTTCTTAAAGGCATCCGCCTAGACGGACGCCACGCCATCGTGACAGGAGCCACCGGCGGACTTGGGATCGAGACGGCTCGAGCGCTCGCATCAGTGGGGGCTTCCGTGACCGTGACAGGCCGAACCGCTGAAAAGATCGACGCAGCCCTGGCGACCCTCCGCACCGAATTGCCCGATGCCCAATTCGACGGGGAAGAACTTGAACTCGCTTCGCAAGCCAGCATCGCAGAGGCCACCAAAAGAATTGTCGAGAAGGGACTCTCCATCGACCTGCTCCTCAACAATGCCGGCGTGATGATGTGTCCAGAAGGTCAGACCCAGGACGGCTTTGAGACCCAGTTCGGAACGAACCACCTCGGCCACTTCGCCTGGACGGCCGGCCTTCTCCAGGCCCTCGCCCCCGGCGCGCGCGTGGTGACTTTGAGTTCAGGCGCCCATGCCTTCGGGACCTGTGACGTGGACGATCTCAACTGGAAAACGCGTGAATATGATCCTCGGCTCGCCTACGCCCACTCAAAGACGGCCAATCTCTGGTTCGGATCCGAGCTGCAGCGTCGACACGGCGATCGACTGCTCTCACTTTCGGTGCATCCCGGCGTCATACAGACCGACCTCTCGCGACACGTCCCTGAGGCCTTGCTTGACGTTATGCGAGAAAGCCTGGTGGAACGTGGCGTTCAAATGAAGAACGTGTCCCAAGGTGCGGCCACCTCGGTCTGGGGAGCCACCTCGGAATCGCTCTCCGATCATGGGGGCGCATATTTAGCCGATTGCCAGGTCGCCGAGCCCATCAGTGCAGAAAATGCAGCGGGCGGTTACGCCCAATGGGCCTACGACACCGAAAACGCAGAGCGTCTTTGGGCCGAGTCCGAACGTTTGACGGGTGTGTCGTTCGGCTAGCCCATCGACCGGCTTTGAGGTGGGTAGGCGCCAGCGAGAACATCGATTTGGCCGGGACAAGAACCCCATGATCTTTACGCTCAGATCAGGATTAGTCCCCGTCAACAGCAGAAGCGAGCGGTCTATCTGCATCATCGGGAAAAGAGTCAAAATCTGAGCAAGACCGTTTTTTGCCTCTCTAACGTCAAGAAATCGGGCGGGGGGGGGGCCCGACTGTGCCCAGTCTGAGTAGGTAAACCTTTAGTCATTGCGGAACTCGGCGTCCTCGACCGGCACTCTTTGGGTAGGCCCCCCTTAGATCAAAAGGCGCAATGCAAACGAAACCCCTAACGAACTTTTCTAATAATCCGTACGCAAATCTGCAAATTCGAAGAATCTCGAAGGCTCAGAGTGAACAGCCGCCCAGCCAAAGAATGCATTCGGCCCTCATTCTCTTCGGTTTGAGCTTGGGACTGTACGAGGGATGACGGACCAGCCTATGCGCCCGCAACACGTTGCCGCAAAACCGTTCGTGGCGGTCTGTCTACTCTCAGGACTGCCCACCGAGGCGGTGAATCGTGGCTTCCGCCGAATTCGGGAGGTCGCGCAGGTTCACTCCTTTTTAGAATTCGTAGAGTCGGCCTCCCACCCGAAGTCGCTTGCGGGGGTCCTTCTGCCCCCACACGTGGAGACGTCTCAAATCGTGGAGGAGTGGGAGGAATCTGAATACCTCGCAGAACGCTTCGGCTCCGGGTCTCACATCGAAAAAGTAGTCACTGTCGTGGATTCGGATTCGCTCTTAAGCCATTTGCGAGCCTCCGAGACTATCTCCAATCGCGGATAGGGGAAGAGTTCGCGCGACAACCGAACCATCGCGGACATTCTGGTCGGCCAAATCGAGTCTGCAACTCACCTGCTGATCATCGGCCACTCGCGCTCCTGCGAAAACATTACGCAGGTCCTTGTCGCTTTAAACCCTGGCGCGAACAGACTCGCCCTCGACCAAGCGTCGAATGCCGAACTCCGCGAGTTCATCTCCTCTTCTCGAACCGCTTCCCAAGGCCGCATGGACCTCTCCCGTCCGTTCGCATCAGCCCAGGTCGTACCGCCCTGGCTGGACCTGCTCCAAGCCAACTCCCATACGACAGGCACATCAGGGCAATTTCTCTACCGTCGATCCCTCCCCTTTGATCCTGTGCGATTCGAAGAGTGGCTCTCCAACCCACCGAGCCAAATCCTCCGAGGAAAGGGACGCATCTGGTTCGCTCATCGGTGCGCTGAATCATTCGGGTACTCCTGCGCGGGGTCTGTGCATCGCGTCTTCTCCGCGGGACCCTGGTGGGCCAACTACCGGGGTACGGCTTGGCCAAGCTGCGAGGTTGCACGTGACCGCCTGCTTGCGCAATGGCATCCTCACTTCGGTGAACGCCGACAAGAAATCGCATTCATCGGAAGCGATCTCGATGGGGATCAAATCGGATCGGAGCTCGACGCATGCCTTCTCTCCGAAGAGGAAGCGATTAGTTTAATCTCATCCCCAGAACCATTCTCGCAAACAGAAACCGATGTTGCGCATCGAGCTGGTCTACAATAATGCTCGACTGGCTCGTAATCGGCGGAGGCCCCCACGGTGTCCACGTGGCCGCGCGGCTGATCGACGAAGCAAACGTACCGCGCGAAAAGATTCGTATCCTCGACAACGAAGCGATGCTCCTTGATCGCTGGAAGCGTTGTACCCACAATACGGGCATGCAATTTCTTCGGTCGCCCTCGGTGCACCATATCGATCTCTCATCGTCCTCTCTTCGTCGCTTCGCGAAAAAGAGACCAGCACGGAAAATCGAAAAACCATTCACGCGCCCCTATGACCGCCCTGCCCTCGATTTATTCAACCTCCATGCTGACGAAATGATCAAAAGGTCGAGACTCCAGGAGCTTCACATTCAAGGCTACGCGAATTCCCTTGAAGTCTTTGACGAAGGTCTGAGAATCGGCGTCTCAGACGCAAACGACAGCGAAAAAAACTCCACGATTGAAGCTCGTCGCGTCGTTTTGTCGCTGGGTGCTCCACGCGATCCAGAGTGGCCCGAATGGGCAAAGGGGATCGCGGAGTCCTCCGCAGAACAAGGGCGCATGAACGCCATCGAGCATATCTTTGCACCCGGATTCGAACTCAACGATACCCCCGCTCCCGAGTCTGTCGCCGTGGTGGGCGGAGGCATCTCTGGGGCGCAAGTGGCCCTTCGATTGGCGAAGGCGGGGAGCCAAGTCGTACTTTTTTCGCGTCATCCTCTCCAGATACATCAGTTCGACAGCGAGCCGGGTTGGCAAGGCCCTAAATTCATGGCTGGCTTCTCCCGAATTCAGCAACCGAGCGAGCGAAGGCTCCGTATTCAAGACGCACGACACAGAGGCTCCATCCCTCCCGATACTCACGCGGCGCTTCGTCGCGAGATCGCCGACGGAAGAATCGAGGTACTCGAAAAAGTCGAAATCGATTCTGCTCAATTCGCTCAAGGGCAGATACACCTAAAGGCTGGCGAGTCTTGGCGCGCCTTCGACCGCACAGTGCTCGCCACGGGATTCACCGGCCGCCCTCCAGGCGAAGAATGGCTCAAGGAGGCCATCGAGACCTACGAGTTACCCTGCGCTGAATGCGGTTACCCGATTGTCGACCGCAGTCTCAGATGGCACCCTCGAATCTTCGTGACCGGCCCACTCGCCGAGCTTGAAATCGGCCCCGTCTCTCGGAACCTCTCAGGAGCGATGAGGGCAGGAGAACGAATCGCCGCCGTTGCGCAAACCAACTCTCATTGAGATTCTCCAGATGCCTCCGCCTCTCTGCGAGCCCCAGTCCTTGGCTTAGAAATCCGTGTCCTATCCTTGAGCAGTTCCTTTCCCGCCTTACCAAGAGAGACTCAAAAGCAAGCTCACGCCGATCTCAATACTATTCCGTGAGAATGCGATCCCCCTTAGGTGAGCCGCAGCTCTCAAATGCCCTATTCTTTCTAACAAGACGACTCCGAGATTGTCCCGACTCCTGCCGCTCTCTTTCAGCAACGCAGCGGCGCGGCGGCACTTCGGAGTCCCATTGTGAAAGGAACCGCCTTGACCGCCACGCAACCCATCGATAAGGAAGCGATCCGCGCCCGATACGCCGAGGAACGAGATAAGAGACTCCGCGCCGAAGGCAACGACCAGTACCTGCGACTGGCCAGTTCGCCCCTCTCTCACTTCGTTGACGACCCATACATGCCTGTGGTGGAGCGCGAACCTCTCACGGACCACGTCGATGTGGCTCTTGTAGGCGGAGGTTTCGCGGGGTTGATCACCGGTGCGCGACTCAAAGAGGCGGGCGTCGAAAAAATTCGCGTCATCGACAAGGCGGGCGACTTTGGTGGCAACTGGTACTGGAACCGCTACCCCGGCGCACAATGCGACACGGCGTCCTTCGTCTACATGCCTCTGCTTGAAGAGACCGGGCACGTCCCCACCGAGAAGTACGCCCATGCACCCGAGATCCTTGAACACTCGCAGCGCATCGGTCGACACTTCGGCCTCTACGAAAACGCACTCTTTCATACCGAGGTGAACGACCTTGAATGGGACGAAAACCGCTCGGTCTGGATCGTGCGGACGAACCGCGGCGATGAATTCACAGCGCAGTACGTGACGCTGGGGACCGGACCGCTGCACGTCCCTAAGCTTCCTGGCCTCAAGGGCATCGACGAATTTAGTGGGCACTCCTTCCATACAAGCCGCTGGGATTACGATTACACCGGAGGCGATCCTTCGGGCGCCATTATGTCTAAACTCGCCGACAAAAAGGTGGGCATCATCGGGACGGGCGCGACCTCCGTGCAATGCATTCCTCATCTTGCGAAGGCCTGCGGCGAACTCTACGTCTTCCAGCGAACCCCCTCGTCGGTGGATGTACGCGGTAACGGGCCCACTGACATGGACTGGTTTGAGCGAGAGGTCAAAGAGCCTGGATGGCAACAGAAGTGGCTTGAAAACTTCACAGCGAATCAGACCATGGGCCTGCGGATGCCTAAGGAAGACCTCGTACAGGACGGCTGGACCGACCTCTCGCGCCGCATCCGCGGACGGATCTTCTCGCTCCCGTTCTACAAGATGACGCCCAAAAACATGATGGAGGCTTTCGAAGACCTTGATCATGAGAAAATGAATGAGATTCGCAGTCGGGTAGATACCCTGGTGGAGGACGAAGAAACTGCTCAAAATCTGAAAGCGTGGTATCGGCAACTTTGCAAGCGCCCCTGCTTCCACGATGAATATCTGCAAGCCTACAACGAACCCGGAGCCACCCTAGTCGACACAGACGGCCAAGGGGTGGAACAGGTCACCTCAAAAGGACTGGTCGTCGGAGGAAAGGAATACGAACTCGACTGCATCATCTACGCCTCGGGATTTGAAGTCGGAACGGACGAGACCAGCCGCAACGGCTTCGATGTCACCGGCGTGAATGGCTTAAAGCTCTCCGAGGCTTGGAGTGAGGGCATGCGTTCCTTGCATGGTATCCACGTCCACGGCTTCCCAAACCTATTCATCCTGGGCGGCTTCCAGGGGGCGGCATTGCTTTCGAATGTGCCTCACAACTTCACCGAATCCGGCCTGACCATCGCCATGATGATCCGCCATGCTCGGGAGAAGGGGTTTCAAGAGATCGCAGTCACCCAGAGGGCCGAGGATGACTGGCTCAAGCTGTTGGGGCGTGGCGGCGGGCAAAGAGCGCGCATGGCCAAGATGCTCTCAAGGTGCACACCCGGCTACTACAACAACGAAGGCCAGGAAGGCGGCCTACTCGGTCAGGCCATGGGCTACCCGCGCGGAGCCGTGGCTTTCTTCAAATATCTCAACAAGTGGCGAAACTCAGGGAAGTTCAAGGGCCTTGAATTTCGTTAGTGCCCGCTCCCAAAATAAAACAAAATAAGTCACCCAAACCCATCACGAGGCTCCCTCCCTCGAGGCGCGCCACTTCATCCGAGATCTCGTATTTTTATTCGCTGGGCGCCTCGCAGGGTCCACCCTCTGCAGAACACTCTGCCCAGCTTGAACAGAGCAATTTGAAGGGGTTTATTTGGTTGATCGGATCGAACTCCAGAAGAGGAACCTCAGCGCTTGAACCCACGAGAGCAAGTTCTTCGTACAGATACTGCATTTGCTCGCAGGTCTTCATCTGGTCCGGAGACTCATTGGGTACACAAGTCCCTCCTGTCGGTTTTCGAGTGTAGGCATCCATCGGGCAACAAACCGAATTCGTCCCTTCGAGCCCGGGCCTCTCGGTTTGCGAGGCGCATGCGCGAGCTCGAGGGTCTGTACCCAACGGGGTATAGAAAGCGGAGATCGTATCCGTACTCCCTTCAATAAGCGGCTCGACCACGACCTCGTTGTAGGCCATGTCCAAGTTCGGAATCCCGCCGGCTTTGTCATCCGAGTAAAAATTTTGAGCTTGAAGCATCGCGCTCAGCTGAACTGCGGGGATAGTACATTGACCCGTTCCGGGGGCACCGGTGTATGAGGAAGGCCATTTGATCTTGGAGTTCGCGCAAGTAGTCGAGGCACTACTCGGAGTGCCGAAGCTGCATTCAGCGCACCAACCGCCCAAATCCGATTCGGCCGTCATGCTCGTCCTCGGCCCGCACCCTTTCGGGAAAGTTTGTTCGGGTAGCCACGAAGGAAGAGAGTCCGTCCTACCGTCAGTTCCTGCATCTTGGGCGAAACCACACCATACCTGCGTGTCTGGGATCGAAAGAACAAGGCCACCCGAAAAAATACTGTAGATGCTAATCGTCGCAGGGGCGTAGACCAGCGGTGTGTCGAAAGGCGCGTAACCGGGGCTAGCAATCGTCGAGGTCGAAATATTATAAACATTGATGTACGAACTCGACCAACGTTCCCCCCCACTTTGCTGGTTGCCAGGCGCCCACGGCGTGTCTGCCTTCTCGGTACCGTCCCAACCATGAACGAGTACGCCAAGCCTAGAAGGCGGTAAACCCGCTTCAATAGTGCCAGTCGTTAAGGACTGAAAACAAAGATTTAGAGAATCCGCCGTTGCGGGGACTTCGCAGCAAGGGTTGCCTTGCATCGGACAACCCGAATCCACTGGTATAAGAGGATCAGGACCGGGCCCCTCGGTGTCCCCGAAACCGTCATTGCCTCCGCTTCCGTTGCTTCCGCTGTCATTGCTGTCCGAGCAACCCAGGCCGAGGCTAAAAATGATCATGAGCAAGACTGACAAACTTCTCATTGGTCTTCCTTCTCTAGGCCGAGGAGCGGGCCTCCCCAAGGGCAGATTTTAAGCTGATTCTCAAAAAAATCCGGTGTGGTTCCGCCCGTACAGTATCCGCTTATCCATTAAAATCAATCATTACTGGGGCGGAATACCCTCAAATTTAATCAAGCAGGCCCATCGCATACCGCCTGGAGTCGTTCATACAACTCTCGCCCGGACTGGGGCCGCCCGGCGAATCCGTTAATGTCTTCCACAATGAGAGTGTCTCTAACACGGCCAGATGACTGGCATATTCATTTTCGCGATGGCGAGGCTCTGGGGCTCACCGTTCCCCACACAGCCGCCACCATGGGGCGCGCGGTGGTGATGCCCAATCTGAAGCCGCCCGTGACCACAACCGCTGCGGCGGAGGCTTACGCTCAGCGCATCCTCGATCAAAGACCGTCCAGAAGTCGCTTTGAGCCGTTAATGACGTTGTATCTCACCAATCAGACCCCTCGCGACGAGATCCACCGCGCGGCCGACTCGGGCGTAGTTCATGGGGTGAAGATCTACCCCGCTGGCGCCACGACGAATTCAGATTCCGGCGTTACGGATATTCCCGCTCTGTATCCGGTTTTCGAAGCCATGGCCGAGCGAGGTCTCAAGCTACTTGTCCACGGTGAAGTAACCGATCCCCAGGTGGATATCTTTGATCGAGAGGCCGCTTTTCTCGGCACCTATTTAAAGGACATCGTCAAGAGTTTTCCCTCTTTGCAAGTGGTGCTCGAACATATCAGCACGCAAGCATCCGTCCGTTTCGTTGAGGAGGGACCAAAAAACATTGCCGCAACCATCACTCCCCAGCACCTGCTCTTCAATCGGAATCATATGCTCGCAGGCGGAATCCGCCCGCACTACTACTGTCTGCCAATTCTGAAAACAAGCGCTGACCAGCAGGCGCTCATCGGAGCCGCAATCAGCGGAAATCCAAAATTTTTTTTGGGCACCGACAGCGCACCCCACACCACCGAGACAAAAGAAACGAGTTGTGGCTGCGCCGGATGTTACACGGGACATGCGGCCATCGAGATGTATGCCATGGCTTTCGAAGCGGCCGGGGCACTGAATCAACTCGAAGCCTTCGCCAGTTTTCATGGCCCTGACTTCTACGGTCTGCCTCGCAACACCGACAGCATCGAGCTTGAGAAGCGAGCCTGGCGTGTTCCGAGTCATTACAAAATGGGCGCAGAGCGTCTCACTCCCTTGATGGCCGAAGAAACCCTCAGTTGGCAAGTGGTATCGACCTAATGGCGCTACCCAAACACCCGAGGCCCCCTCTTGATCACAACGCCAATCCGACTCCGCGACCTTCCTATGTTGGAGGCCTTCGAAGACGAAGCCTTCTGGCAAAATCCCTACCCGGCCCTGGCCAAAGCTCAGCAAAGCGGTTCCCCTCTCTATCGATCGATGATCGGTCCCCTTGCGCTCGGTTTTGAGATGACGAGGGAGATCGGAAAAGATCCCCGCTTTGGCGTCTCCTCGGCCAAGGAGGCCCTGGCCGGAATAGGCGTCGGGCAGCCCCTCATCGAAGCCTTCAACTACTCGCTCCTTCACATTAATCCACCTGAACATACGGAGCGCAGGAGCATCATCGGTCGACGCTTTGGAGCCGCTTCTGTTCGAGATCTGGAACCTCGCATCAAAGAAACAGCCGATCGTCTGTTGGACGAGTTGATCGACACCCGCGAGGCGGACTTTATCACCAGTACCGGAGGGCCGCTGGCGACACAAACATTCTGCTCGCTCCTCGACGCCCCTCTCTCCGATGCGCCTCTCATCGAAGGCTGGACCCGAGACATGGCCACCGGCCTAAAAGTACAACGGGACGAAACCATGGCACGTCGGGCCGATCTCGGCTCGGAGCGAGTTCTGAACTATCTAGGCCGCCTTGCGAAAGATCGTCTGGGCAAAAATACAGAGGACGCGCTCTCGATCATCCTTAAAGGCTTTCTCGAAGCAGGCTATGAACACCCGACTGAGCTCGCTGCGGCGACGTTCGCCCAAGTCATGATGGACGGAATCGATACGGTCAAGAATGCCCTCACGAACGGACTCCACTCCCTGCTCTCTCATCCCGAAGCCCTCGAGGCACTTCAGGAGAACCCAGCCCTTGTCCCATCGGCCATCGAGGAGATGCTCCGCTTTGATGGGCCTACGCTTCTCACAGGACGAAAGGCCCTTGAAGACATCGACTTTCATGGCGTCCGAATCTCAGCGGGAACGCCCATCTCTCTTGTCTGGCTCGCAGCCAATCGAGACCAAACCCGCTTTCCCAATCCAGACCGCTTCGATGTTCACCGAAAAAGCAATCGGCATGTCGCGTTCGGAGTCGGCATTCACAGCTGTGCCGGAGCAAATCTGGCTCGCCTCCAGATGCGAATCTTTTTCGATCGATTATTGAAGCGCGTCCGTCGTATCGAACGGGTCGGGGACGAGCCGAAGTGGCTGCCCTTCGGCATCGCCCGAGGACTTCGATCTCTCCCGATCCGGGTCGACGCGCGCTGAGCTACAGCCTCCGGCCCTGAGCAGGAATGGACGGAGCCCTCGAACCACGATCAGCCCATGCGGGATGGCCAGCACTTTCGCCGAATCGAATCGGCACTCAACTCATAATTCAAGGCTCGAAACTCGACCTCGAACAATCGACTCCGTCCAAACAGGTCGACAACTCTCGCGAGTTTCCACGAAGCACTCGCCCACGGCCGGGCCCTCTTGCTCGGTTTCGCCCTCGCGAAAAACGTGACTCAGGAACGCGGGTTGTCACCGACGCTTCATCAAAAACCGGGGCATTTAATCTCTCCCCAGCATCGAGGCCACGAGAGCCCGGAGAATCCCTGAAACCCAGTTGGCCAAACACCTGGACGGGGTCGATGGAATCAAAAGAGTTGAAGCCATTCAAAAACTCCACCTGGATGGGGACATTTTGATACGAAGCGACCACCAGAGCCTGCTCAAGCAGCCCGAAAAAGTAAACGTGGGGCTCTGGGAACGTAGGTCCGGGGCTGCCCAGGCCGATCCAGTCATGAAGATCGAATTCCAAGAATGGGCCCAAATGTGCCCAGTCCACCATGCTGTCGACCAGCCGATCGTGCAAACGAAAGTCATCAGCCAATACCAACTCATCCGTAAGCTGTAAATCTTGCAGATCAATGCCAAACCTCCATTTCAAAGCCGCCGAGTTATTGCTTTCGTCGTTCTCATTGATCCGGTCGGAAGCATCAACGGTGACTTCCAACTCATACTCTGCACTCGCAATAACCGTGAAAGGACCACTCATAGTGCGAGTCGACGAGGCGGCCACATCAAGCGAGCCCAGGAAAAAAGAATCCACAGGGACACCGTTAATCTTCAATTGGGCAAGACTCATGCCCGTCGCCGCGACAGGGCCCAAATTGACCGCGGTCACACTGGCCTCGATGGCTCCCGCATCATAGTCGATTTCAACATCGTCGAACTTCACACGGTAGTCGGGGCGAAAGTAGTCTTCATCAATTTCCATCTCGATCAGATTATTGCTGCGATCTGGATCGACCACATTCTCAGCATTTCCATCCGCTAAAACCTTTAGAGAGGTCGAACCGACAACGGAACCGGAAACATCTGTTTCTATGGGCAGGGTAAACTGAAGCACTTGACTCTCTCCCGGAGCCAATGGTTCTGTCCAATCTGACATTTGGGTCATCATAGATGAATCAGTAAACATATCGTCGTAGTAAAAGACCACATCGAATGTAGGTGTCGTCACCTGCGAAGAGTTATTGCGGACCTCGACGTTGTAGGTGAGCTCTGTCCAGTTGTAGTACCCCGGGAGGTCGGCATCGTTCACATACTCCATAACATGCCACGTGGGCGCATTGGCCACATTGACGGACAGTACCTCAAGGTCAGCGGCCGTCGTAATCGTGGTCGTCGCCGAGTTATTGCTCTCGTCGTACTCAAAAATGACTGATCCATAATCAGCCACCGCTTCGAGTGTGTACTCGGAGTCAAAGTTGTAAGACTCAAGCTCAAAAGAAAAGGAAAGGGTCTGCGCGCCGGAAGCCTCCAAGGGCTGCACCACTTGGCAACGAAACAGATCAGGAACGCCGTCGACCAGAATGCACAGCACCGAATCAACGTTGCGATCGATAACTTGAGTTCGATTTCCGTTCAAGGCGATGGCCAGCCCCGGAGTCCCAGAGAATGCATTGTCGTTTTCAACGATGACATCAAGTGAAACCGAGATCACTTCGCCATCGTAGGTGGTCGAGACTCCACTGAAACGCGGGTTCAAATCGGGGGTGATGGCCAGATTTTCAATTGCGACGCCAATGGTCTCTGCTGCCGTTTCGGGGCTCTGGGGCGTCGTTCCTTCGTCATGCCCCTCCAGCCCGTCACCTTGGTGCATCACTTCGTGGGCGAGAGTGCCCGCAAGAAGAGCAAAATTAGTGGTTCCCACGGTCGAAAGCACCGGATCGAAAGCCATCCCTGCGATGTTGTCCATGCAGACAGCCACCTTGCTACTCAACTCCGGTATAAAAGGTCCTGCACCCGACCAAAACCACGGGCATCGGCCCATCAAGCCAGGGCTGTTCCGACAGGAGCGAGACACTGCGTTGTAGCGGCAGCCTACTTTGATCGCTTGGATATCATGCTCAAAATTCGCTCGATGTTGTGGAGAAACGAATGAGTAATTATGGATCCCCGACCCGGCTCGGTCTCGGTCAATCTCCGCCCAAAGCACGTCCGTATTGTCATAGACAAACAAATAGGCCTCCTCGATCAAATCCAGATCTTCGTCGGGCGCATTATTTCTGCAGAAGTTAGTGGTCGTGAGCGACTGAGCTGCGGCGAGGTTGGCTGAAGCCATCAGGAACAAGCTGATGCAAAAAAACAAACCGAGGCGCCTCAGAACTTCAGTCCCTTGGTAAAAAAGGCCAAAACCCGAGCCACTCCATCCATCACTTGAACCGACAAGACAAGAGGTTCGCCCTCTCAACACAAGCATTCTATGGGTGAAAATCGTAATTTCGGCCATGCTTTACTCCCTTCGACCACGGAATCATCCCAAAACGGTTCCGCCGGCTGACATTATTTTTGGTATAAAAACAAAGTCTCCCCATGAGCGAAAAACGGACCAAGACTTACAAAAAAAATTGGATAAGGTGGCGACCCTTACCTAAAGAGCCGCCTGAGCGAATTGGGAAAGAAGCCTATGGAGAGACCAAATCACTTCCGCAAGGAGAGACAAGCATGCATGGAACCCAGATGGAAAATTGGACGCATCGGCACACGTTTGGGACACAGGAGGTGCATGGCATAGAACCGTTCCGAATAACAAGCCGAGCCGTTTTTACTCAGAAAGAAAGCCAGCACGGACCACATGAGGCCCGTGCTCAAAAGCCCATTCTGCGGGCTGCATTTCGTCTAATGGGCCTTAGCGACAGGTCGAGGAGTCCGGGGGCGTCCGTCCCTCTTGGCCGAGATCACTCTGAATGATCCATCACGCAGGCGAAACACGAACTCCACCCAGAGACTGGCCCGCAATAGGCAAACGGCGAATCCTGGTTCCCGTTGCTGCGGCGATCGCATTTGTCAACGCGGGCGCGATCCCCGGTGTACTCGGCTCACCGGCCCCGCCCATGGTATGGCCACTATTGATGACGTAGACCTCGATCTCCGGCGTAGCAGACATGCGAAGGGCGGGATAATCATGGAAGTTGCTCTGCTCGACGCGGCCGTCCTTGATGGTGATCTCTCCGTAGAGCGCTGCGGTCAGACCGTAGACGATGCCCGATTCGATTTGTGCGGCGAAGCCGTCCGGCGAAACAGCGAATCCTGGGTCTGCAGCGGACACGACGCGATCCACGCTGACCTCGTCTTCATCCACCGTGACCTCAACAACATGTGCCACGATCGTGCCGAATGACTCCTGCAAAGAAACACCTCGACCGCGCCCCGGACCTAGGGGCTGCCCCCAACCCGCTTCATCTGTGGCTTTCTTCAAAACACTCTGCAGGCGCGGATGCGCGTCAAGCAGCGAAGCTCGATAGGCGACGGGATCCTGCTCTGCGGCCACCGCGAGTTCGTCGATGAACGACTCCGTAAAGAAGCCGTGCGACGAGTGGTCGACACTCCGCCACGCTCCATAAGGAACGTGAGTGGGACTACTCACTGCGCCAATATCCTGCGCACCGACAGCATATGGAATCACGGGCGCCTCAACAGGCTCCATTTTTTCAACGTAGGTATTCTCCCATGCGCTGGGCTGGCCGTTCGCATCCAGCGCGGCACGAAATCGACTCAACACCGCCGGCCGGTAATAGTCTTGTCGAATATCTTCTTCTCTCGTCCAAATGAGCTGAACTGGACGACCCACTTTCTGGGCCAGCACGGCCGCCTGCACGGCCCAGTCTGCGCGGGATTTGCGACCAAAGCCGCCCCCCATCAAGCAGTTATTCAGGGTCACCTGCTCCGGCTCGAAGCCGAGCGCATCAGCCACCGCTTTGCGAAATCCGAGCGGACTCTGGCAGCCCACCCAAATCTCACACTCGCCGTTTTCCACACGTGCCGTCGCGTTCAAAGGTTCCATACAGGTATGCGCTAGAAAAGGAACTCGATAATCAGCCTCGATGACGCGATCAGCGCTTGCTAAAGCCCCCGCGAGATCCCCCGCGACGACGTCGGTCTGGCGATCCACCCCTCCCGCGATGTCGCCATCAAACTGCTCAAAGATCGCCTCCGTGGTGACGCCCTCGTTCGGGGTCTCCTTCCACGTCATATCGACGGCTTCGAGGCCAAGCTTGGCCAACCAAAAACTCTCTGCAACAACAGCCACCGAAGCGGAGGCCTTGAACTTGCCAATGAACGGATTGGCTTCGGAAGCAGGCAGTTCGACAACGTCGACGACCCCCTCCATCTGAAGAGCCTGAGTCGCGTCGAAACGCTCAAGCTCACCTCCAAAGACGGGTGCGCGTAGCGCCGTCGCATACAGCATGTCGGGGACCTTCACATCGAGCGCGAACTGAGCCGTGCCATCAACCTTGCTCGGAATGTCTTGCCGGTCCACATGGCGCCCCATAACCCTGAATTGGTCGCGCGACTTCAGCCGAGGCTTAGCCGGCGCGGGAAGCCGTGCAGCGGCTTCTGCGAACTCGGAGAACGGCGCGGTCCGCCCACTCTCGGCGTGAATCAGCTGACTCTCGCGGGCAACGACCTCATCTACGGGGACACCCCACTCTTCCGCCGCGGCCTGAGTGAGCATTTCGCGTACGGCGGCCCCGGCGACTCGCATCCCGTATACGCCTGATCCACGGACACTCATGCTCCCGCCCGTGATCTGGAGGTCCAGTGCGCTCGCGGTTTGAATCATAATGCCGTCTACGGTGGGGACGATCGCATCAGGCAGGTCTATGGGGCCGAGCAGCTGGGACTTCGCGATGGGATAATTTGAGAAGGCACTGACTGCCGGCGCATACTCGAAAGAGACGAGATTCCAGTCCGCATCGAGCTCGTCAGCGAGCATCTGAGCCAGCGATGTCCCAACGCCCTGCCCCATCTCAGCGTGGGGTACGATGGCCGTGACCTGATTCTGGCCATCGAGCTTCACCCATGTATGCACAAGGGTCTCACCGTCATGCGCGACGTACTTGGAGAGCTCGCCCGTTCGGTTACCGGGCCGAAGCGCAACCCCCACCGCAAAACCGCCGCCCACGAGGAGTCCCGTAGAAAGAAACGCGCGTCGTGTCCACTTGCCCATTAAGCGTCTCCTTTTTCGGCCGTTTCCGGCACAGCATCGAGGTTCTTCGCAGCGGTCTTGATCGCGGCCTTGATCCGACCGTACATGCCGCACCGACAAATATTTCCGTCCATGGCTGCTTCGATCTCTGCATCCGTCGGATTCGGGTTCGCATCGAGAAGCGCCGCCGCAGACATGAGTTGTCCGGACTGGCAGTACCCGCATTGCGGCACTTGATGTTCGATCCAAGCGGACTGGAGCGGATGCAGCACATCTGCACTTGGCGCGAGCGCTTCGATCGTCTGGATATCCTGCCCTTCAACGGCAGCCAGAGGGGTCACGCACGAGCGGCGCGCTTCGCCGTTCACGCGGACCGTGCACGCGCCGCATTGCGCGATGCCGCAACCAAACTTCGTGCCCGTTAGATCAAGCTGCTCTCGGATCGCCCACAGGAGCGGCGTCGACGGATCGACCTCGATTTCTCGTTCCACCCCGTTCACCCTCAATTTCGTCATTCCGAAAACACCTCCGATTGGGCCCTTTACCGGGCGAGGCGATATTGACATTTTGTCTCTAATTTGTCAATCTGTCATAATGAGGAACCCATCCGACCCTAAACGCGAAGCCATCCTCGCAGCTTCCCTCGTCCAGTTCAGCCGCTACGGCTATCGCAGGACTTCCATGGCAGACATCGCCAAAGAGACGGGATCCTCCCGCGCCTCCCTCTACTCTTACTTTGAGAATAAAGAAGAAATTTTCCGGAGCCTCTCGGGCATGCTGCACGAGCAGTCCCTCGCCAAGGCGGAGAGTTCCCTGAAAGAAGCCGCGAGTGGACACCCCATCGCTTCTTGCATCGAAGAAGCGATTCTCGGCCGCTTCACCTCGTTCCATAAAATCGTTTCGCAATCGGCCCACGGTGCTGAGATTTATGACGAGAACAATCGACTCTGCGGCGAACTCGTGGTCTCGTCCTCGGCACGTTTTCGCGAAATGCTCACCAAAGCACTGAGCGCCGCCACCCGGGCAGGCGAGATTGATCTCCGCAGCGCCGGCCTTACGGCCCCTTCAGCGGCCGAGTTGATCCACCTCAGCGCCACGGGCCTGAAACAGCACGCACCCGATGTGGAGACGCTCGAAAAACGGGTACGAAGCTTCGTACGGGTTTTCTTCGCAGGGCTCGCACGCTAGCCGCGATCGCAACGCGATCGTTGTGGGATGAAGTACCGAGGCTAAGCGTTCAAGCACGATCAGTGAACCGACCTCGACCCCGATCTACCGATCACGGCTCCCAGACCAGCTGATACGGGGCCCGCTTAAGTCGATGGACCGGCTCAAGGCCAAGCAAGGGTTCCCACCCCGTTCCGGCCAGAGCCGCGTCGACCTGTGCTCGCTCGGGTTGAGTCAAGGACCGATACGCATCAAGGCTTCGCTGCACCATCCACAGCGTATACGGTCGCACCGCACCCACGAACTCGACATCGCGGTAGCGCGCGACGAGACCCGGGAATCCGCGAGGAATAGGTTCACCCGTTTGAGCCTGCTCCGACGCAAACGCGTCGATGGCTTCCACGGCCGCCACGAGCATGGGAACGCCGTCCGCCATGGTCGACAGGACGGGCCGCAGCGTTTCCGGCAAGGCATCGTCCGGCAGCCATCCGGCCTGGTCTCGAGGCGGGCGATTCATGCGTTCGATCCAGGCGCAGACTTGAAAGGCTGTGGTGTAGAGCAGCTTGCTAGGAACCGCGTCTCGAAAGAGATGTCCGTACAGCGGCCCCATGAGCCCGCAATCCGCCAGCGACATGGCATCTCCGAGCAGGTACCGGTGAGACGTAAAGTGCTCTGACAAGTGATCCAAGAGTTCGGCGGTATGAGCCTCGATGGCTGGAATGGTTTCTGAAGTCACCCCCAGGAAGGGAAGTGCACCCCGCATCTTCTTGGCAAATCCGTGACCGCCCTCGGAATCGCCGGTGGGCATGGAGAAGTCCACAACCACCTTTTCAATGCTTTCATCAAAACTCCATCGGTAGTGCATCGCAGGCAAAGCGCCGATTTCGTCGCCGTAGAGTTCCATGAGATAACTCACGACCCGCTGCACGGGCGTCGTCGGATACAGGGGCGGCTCGGGATGGAGCGCCTCGAGGCGATCCAAAATATCGCTGGTGTCCTGCCAGAGTTCATCTTCGGGCGTCACGACGACGGGGAACATGGCCATCCCGGTGCGCCGCTTGATTTCGCGGATGTCGGGCAGCACCTCCCGCACCCACAGGTTCTTCTGAGGAAAGGCGGGGCGCACTTTTCCCGAGTAATAGGAGACATCGTGACCGTGAAAGATGTAGGGGGCCTGCTGCTTCATTTTAGATCGCTCCATGTGGGCCCACACACAAGGCCCCCTCGCTCCATCAGACCCAACGTACACCCACGCTTAGTTTCCGCGGCGTTCGCTTATCCTTTTGCGCGCCGTCCACCAAAGTAGACTGGCCAGCCCTCCGGCTCCCAAAACACCCAGATCGGGCACAGCACTTGAAAGCAGCGGCTAAACTCAAACACGATTATGACTCACATTGGCTGTGCCCGGTACAAGCAAACTAAAAATTAAAGCGGCCCCTAAAAGCGAGACGCGCTTCCCATCAAACCCGATGCAGCCCAACCGAGCTGGCCTTAATATCCGACAACGTGGCCGTGCCCATTTGCCGCATCACCACCTGAAGCTCGGCCTTCAGGAGCGAGAGCACCGCCTCCACTCCGGGCTGCCCGAATGCGCCCAGCCCCCAGATGTAAGGGCGACCGATACAGACGGCATCCGCTCCCAGCGCCAGCCCCTTGTAGATGTCCGTCCCTCGACGGAAACCGCTATCCACCAGCAAGGGAACCTGGCCCGAAACGGCCTGCGCTACCTCGGGCAAGCATTCAATGGCCCCACGCCCGGTTTCCACAGCCCGGCCTCCATGATTCGAAACCACGATGCCATCCGCTCCGTTCTCAAGACAGCGCTCAGCATCGTACGGTGTCACGATGCCCTTGATAACGACCTTCATCGAAGTGCTTTCTTTGAGACGGCGCACAAATTCCCAATCCAGATTGGCTCCCCAGCCCATCTTCGGATCGGCCCCTGAGAGATCTAGGCCTTGAAACATGGACTTGCGCGATAAATACATATCCGGGGATGGATGACACGTCGTACACGTTCGGGAGTCAAATGAGCGGGCATACGTCTGGGTTTCTTTGGCCCCCTCGCCCCCCAGCGAGTCTACGGTGAGCGCAACCACAGGGCACCCCGCCGCTTCGGCGCGAGCCGTCATGGCCGCAGCAATATCCCAATCGGACGTGGGGTAAAGCTGATACCAGACCGGCGCGCCGTAGGCCTCGACCACGTCCTCCACTGAAGTCGTTGTCACGGTCGAAAGAATCTGGAGATTTCCCTGATGACTCGCGGCCCGAGCCGTAGCCAGTTCTCCCAACGGATGAAACGCTCTCTGACTCCCCACAGGAGAAAGAACGATGGGAGTCTCCCAACGCTGACCGAAGAGTTCGGTCCCCATATCAATATCAGTAACACCTGAAAGGACCTGAGGATTCAGATAGAGATCCCCAAAAGCCTCTCGGTTCGCTCGTAGCGTTTTCTCTCCGTCCACACCCGTCTGCAAGTACCCGAAATGCGCAGGCGGAATCTTCTGCGCGGCCATCTCCTGAAAGTCAAAAACGCTTTGGGCTTCTTCGGGTGAGTTCGCCTTCCGCGGGATGTCTCTTTGCGGCGTCATGGGCTCTAAGAACCTCACCCCATCCCGCCCACTTTTCACTTGGCCAGGAGCCATCACAGCGGCCATGGTCTCCGCCAGGACGTCCTGAGCCGCTAAGGGGCTCGCCGCCACATACTGCAAGAACCGCCGCCGGCGCAACCTTGAAGAGTCCAATTCGACCTCCTGTTCGCGATGGGCGGCTCGAGTTCAAGCGGACGTCCATCCAGAACGCCACAAAATACCACGATCCCCTTGGATCCGATCTAAAAAACTGACTCTCAGACTCCGCACAAGCCGTCTTGCCGACAAAATTCGATTCGAGCGTCACGAACCCGGCCGGATTCAGAACCGAGCCAAGAGACGGCCCAGCCCAGTCAGCGAGATGCGCTAGCGAAGATGGATCTGGACGGGGAGCTCAACAAAGCCTTTCACGAAGCACGAACGCACACGAACAGGATCCCCCATCACTTCGACGGACTGAAAGCGGGCGACCACTTCTTCCCAAAGAATCCGAAGTTGCATTTCCGCTAGACGACTGCCCATACAGAAGTGCACACCGAGACCAAAAGACAGATGCTTCCGCACGTTCTCACGATCGATCAAGAATTCGTTCGCGCGCGGGATCACGTCCTCGTCACGATTGGCCGAGACGTACCACATAATCACCTTGTCACCGGCCTTGATGGACTTGCCACCGAGCACCGTATCCTGAGTCGCCGTTCGTCGCATATAAGCAAGCGGCGTCTGCCAGCGGATGATCTCACTCACCATATTCGGAATGAGACTCGGATCATCGCGGAGTTTTTGATACTCCGCAGGATTCTCATTCAGAGCGAGCAGCCCTCCGGAGATTGAGTTCCGAGTCGTATCGTTTCCGCCGACGATTAACAGCATCAACGTGCCCAGATATTCCATAGGCTCCATATGCTTCGTCGCCTCGCTGTTCACAATCGCACCGACGAAGTCGAGACGGCCGTCCTGTGGCTGATCCGCACGCGCCTCGCGGAGCGCCATGAACCTGTCTAGACATTCCAGTAGAGAGTCTCGAACTTCATCGAACCTCCCCATTTTCTTGACTTCGGCTAGGTCCATCGTCGCCAAATCTGACCAATGGGTCAGCTTGCGCCTTTCCTCGTATGGAAAATCGAAAAGTGTCGCCAGCATTCCGGTCGTAAGCTCAATTGAAACACGGTCCACCCAATCAAAGGTCTCGCCAACGGGAAGCCCTTCGAGAATTTCGATCACACGCTCGCGAATCAGCGGCTCAAGAATCTTCATGTTGCGCGGAGAGGCAACAGGCTGCACGGCTTTGCGATGCCCATCATGCTTTGGGCCATCCATCGTGATGAAACCACCCTCTAACGGAAACTCTGGGTCGGGATCGCTAAGAAAAATACTGCGTGCGGAGGAGAAAATCTCGGGATTCTTCTCAACTGTGACGACATCTTCATAGCGTGTGACGGACCAGAAAGGGCCGTACTCTTCGTCCAAGGTGTAGTGGACAGGGTCTTCTTTGCGGAGGCGTTCGAAGTACCCCCAGAGCGTGTCGGTTTCAAAGAGTTCTGGGTCAGCCACGTTAATCTTCTCAAGAGGGATCGAATTCGGATCTCGGCCCGCCTGTCCCAACGAACGAATTGACCCTTTTCCCGGCTCCAGTGCTTGACTCATTCCACCACCTCCTATTGCCCGCGAATGAGGGCGGACACTACAGCATTTCAAGTTCGAGGCCATAAGAGGCCAAGGGGTCTACGGCCTCCGTGTAGGACACCGGCCTGAGTGACGATCTTCAGCCACCGTCGCCCCACGATCCACTACTTTATCCATTCCTGGCTCTTTGGTGCAGTGTGCTAACTTTTTCGTATGGCCAGATCTCATCTTCTCGGTACTTTGGCTCTGATTGCATTGGCGTACTCGTCCCTGTCGTGCACACCTACCGAAGAGCAATCACTCTGGCAGCCTAGGCCACTCACGATGGCCGAGCAGACCTCGCTGGGCAATCGAGTCGATTTTTTCTCTCAGCTTCCGCCATCTTATCGACCCGATTCGGACTGGCGAAGCGTCCTCTCAGAGCCTTTGAAGAACGTCGAACCGCAATACTCACAAGCGATGGAGGAGCTCGTCATCCGCGACTTCTTCAACGATCGTAAAGGCGGCTTCTTCGTCGACGTGGGTTGCCATCTGCCGAAGAAGGACTCCACGACATACTATCTCGAGAGGCACCTCAACTGGACGGGCATCGGAATCGATGCCATGGCCCACTTTGCAAAAGGCTGGGCGGATTCTCGACCCAACTCGACATTTGTGCATGCTGCCATCTCGGACAAGGATGGCGAGATCCTCGAACTTCACATCGCAGGACCGTTCGTATCCCTCGATGTAAGCGTCATCGAGCTTTGGGGGCTCACCGCCGCCAAGACGATCCAGGTCGAAACCTCGACACTCGATACCCTGCTCACCGAGCAAGGTATAAAAACAATCGATTTCATGTCCATCGATATCGAAGGGGTAGAACTCGCAGCGCTGAAGGGACTCGATCTAACGCGGTTCCGACCAGAGTTGATTGGAATCGAGACGCTTCATCATGATGAAGTCATCGCGATCCTAGACGCGAACGACTACGAGTGGATCGAGAAGTACTACAAGGTGGATAAGATCAACCTCTACTTCAAGCCCCGACTGGCAGAATAAAGGCCCGACTTCGTTCGTCATGAACGCCGAGCCGGTCCGCTTTAAACGATTTCCTTAGTCAAGAAGTTCTATTTCGCCAGGGCGCCAGGTCTTGTCGAACCACGGCTGAAGCGGGCCGTAGAGTCGCAGGCAGATAAACCATCCCTTGCCCGGCACTGTCTGGATCCAGTTGGCTTCGTGCCCCTTCGGCGGAGTGGGACCAAACCAAAGGGTGGTCGAGCCGTCCGCGTTGGTCACGAGATCTTTGTTTCGCTCATTGTTCTTGCTCGGATACGGCTGATCGGTCTGGAGCATCGATCGGGTCTGCGGGTCATAGACCACCAACGACCAAAAATCCTTGGCAGGGACATCCGCAGGAATAGTCAGCGAGTACTGCTTGCCTCCGTCGAGGTATCGCCCCTTGGAGTCAGTGGAAGCCAGCGCGTATTGAGACCCGACACCAACCATCTCAAGTACCATCGCGGGTGTATTCACGGTAGCGATATAGAAGAAGAGCGACCGAGCGTCCTTGTTCCGCCCACCGTTGCCGTCGTCGAACAGCCAGCGATAGTCTCCCCCGTCAAACGCCGAGTACCAGCTTCCCTCGGGCCCGTAGTACCAGATCGTCTCGGATCGCGGGCGGAACGCAAGCGACCGAGCGGTTGCGTTCCCAATGGCCACCGCGTCGGTCAAGATCTGCTTCATGCGAGCGTCGGGCTTGAAGGGTTTCCCCTTTTGGATGCCGATCGCCGCAAGGTTTCCGCGAAGCTCTGGGTCGAGGGCCCCGACAGGCTCACGCTGAATCACTTCATCGATCTCCTCGAAGAAGCTGTAGTTGTTGGCATGAATGGTGTTCATCACTTTCCCGGTCCCACTGATCACTTCGAGCTTGGGCGGATTCGACACATCCGCAAGTGGATAGACCTTGAGCCCCTCCGTCCACATCCTGACCGCATCATCGGGCTTTCCATCCTTCAGGAAGCCGCGGAGTGGGAGCCAGTTCACATATGTCGGGCTCTTTGAAACAAAGTACCCGTCGGGAATCTCGCCCTCATAATCCGGGGGGAGCAGCAGGTACTTTCCCCCTTTACCTCGATCCGGACCGGGCGCCCCCATATCGGTGACAAACCGGAAGTACGCGTCGTTCACCGTGCCGGGGCCAGCACCCGGCGGAATCTCGACGACTATGGGTCCGTCGCGCTTGAGGTCCAGAATTCCGATGGCATAGACGGTGTCGGTATTGCCGGTGAGGAACAGGCTGTTTGAATCCATTAACCCGTCGTACAGGAGAATTTGGTTTGCCTTTTCGACGCCGAGACTCGCCATGCCTCGCCGCAGCCCCTCGATGGAAGCGAGCGGTACAAAGTCAAGGAAGACCTCCACTCCCCGCATCCGGTCGAGATTGTTGTACACAAGATCAACCGTCTTTGCGTCGGGCAAACCATCGAAGAACTGGAGGGTGCCGATGGATGTCTCAACCTCATCCGCTGTCATGATCGATGGGGGGATCGCATGGTTGAAGCCCGGAGTCTTCGTTTCCTCCGCGATCGCATGGCTAGCCAGCCACAGGAGAGACAACGCAGTCGTGAAAATTCTTTTAGACCGATTCATAGACTCTGCTTGATGAGATGTGGTCCGAGCCGGCGGAGATATCCCACTGGGATGGAGTCCATCTGTTCCGTATCGGACCGATAGGGATTCTGCGCTGAGAGTCTACACCCTTGGCCATCTCTGGCCCATTCAGCAGAGGGGCTTCCTCCGTTCCCTATACGGGCGGGGGATTCAAAGCCGACCCCCTCACTCAGCGGCCAGGTGCCCGAGAGAATCGACTGAAAGATTCCAGGTCAGTCAACGAGGCAGGCCTCTGACGACGGGCTTGTAGAGTTCGCCTTTTAAGACCGTGAACAAAATGCAAACGCCCCTGGAAAAGGACTTTTAATCCTTTCCAGAGGCGTAGCAGGCCAAATTTCCACCGTCTAAAGAAAAGGCTCCCTCGCCTCCAAGGACGAACGACCTACGCCTTTCGATGAGGATGGTCTATGACGTTTTCGCGGATGTCTCTGACGTTGCTGCCGACCAGATCACGACGCCGAAGGCAATCTTGTTCACGAAGTCAGCCAGGTTGTAGATGAGATTCAGGGTGGAGGAGTCTCCACTCCCGGCGTACCCGTAGATGTAACCCAGCGGGTAGATGGCCCATCCCACGGTCACAATCAATCGAAGTGCATTGAAAGCCTTTTTCGAAGCCTCTGTTCCTTCGGACGAACTAATTTTACTCGCCTCGCCCACGAAGATTTCGTACACGATGTACAGCCAGGCGAGAAGACCCACGAAGAAGCAGGGCCACAATGCGCTTGAACCCGCCCCAGCCACCTCTCCGATGTATCCCGCGACCAACATCACAACCGATGCAATCAGCAGACGCCAGAAAAGCGCCGCCGCAACCGCCGTCACCGCGGCCAGGATCAGATAGAACTCCGTAATCTGGAGGGGCACCGTCAGGAGCCAGTCGACGTAACGAAAGACGGTCGGGCTCTGGCCGGTTTCAACCCACACTCCACGCATGTAAAAGTAGTGCATCGCAGCGATGCCGGTCACAAGTGCCGCAACGGACAATGAAGTCTTCCATTTGCCCACCGCCCGATCTCGTTCCATGAAGAAAAAGAATGTGGCCGCGACCATGGCGGCCGAAATGATCCAGAAACTGACACCGACAAAATCGCTGGGATCGAGCAAAAGGTTCTTATCCATTGAAGGCTCCAATCACATGTCACAAACAGAGCCTGTCTGCTCTGTTGCGTTAACGCCATGACAGTAACCGGAGTCGATGACCTAACAACCCCTAATAGCCTACCGCCATGACTTTTAACGAAATCGGACGTTGTCGAACCAAGATGCCCCCAAACGATGGGCGTTTGCCTGTGTCAGCGAGGCCTCCGAGCGCTTAAGCATGCTCTCATGTGACCACCGGTGAGGACATCTCGCAAAAAGGATTCCCCCCGGCGTGTCATGATTCTGGCTGGCAAAGCTATCTTGTGAGAGGCGGCCTGTGAGGGAACTCACGAGAGGCCCCCTCTCAGTTCGCCTTGTCCGTACGGCACGTATCGGACGGGCTTTTCCAGAATCAGCTCCCTCTTATTCTTCCCAGCTACTACCAGCAGTGATGGCCGTCGTCGGGGTCCGTGGGCGGCGTCACTCCGAAGTCTGCACGAATCTCAGCTAACGGGTGATGCGCGATCGCCAGGTGGTCGATCAGAGAGAAGTCCGCGCGGCAAGCCGCACCACGGGCCATCTCCTGACCAAGGAGCTCGGCCGCGCCCGGAGCGTCGAGGGTCGCGCTCTCCGACCTAACCTTGGCCGACTGCGCGAACCCAGCCTCGTGGACGACGAGAGAACCTAGGAGAGCACCCCGGTTCACCTCGTTATCGTCCAGGGCCATCTGGAATGCGCTCAGCGCGACCTCTCCGGGGATCGTCGTGTCGATTCCCGCGATGACATGCGTCATGTCGTGCGCGACGAACCAGTGATTCATCTTCGCACCGCGAATGCCCGGCAGCGGGATCCCGTTTCGCTCGTACATATCGATGAATGCCCGCCCCAGAGTTCCGTCTGGGAGATCGGCCAGTGGTCGGAGGCGGGCTACCAATTCCGGCTCCGGCTCTGCGGTCATGTGCACTTGGCGCAATTGGGGTTCGATCCTCGCATCGAGGTTCTTCATAAGGAAGCGCTTGAAGTCGGCCGAAGCCGCGGTCACTCCGCTGTCCACCAAGTCTCGAAGGATCTGTAAATCTGGCCCCTCGAAGTGAAGGGTCGAGCCGTACTGCTCGACCCGGTCAACTTGCGACTGAGTCAGAGGATGGCGGCACACCTCCAGAGTAAGCAAGATCTCGTGGAACCTTCTCCGCGTGACCGGATCCGTGATACGCTCCGCAACTTCGGTCGGCCCAATGGGGGTCGCCGAGTGAACCAGGTCCTCGCGGTGCCAAAGATGCTTTGCCATAGCCGAAAGGACCGAAAGCTGTTCTCCGGTCGGGCCTCCATCGACGTCGATCGCACCGAGCAAGCCCGCGACGAAGGGCTCGACGGACGTAGAGGGGACGGCAAGGGACATGGTCGGTCAGTCTCCGGTTTCGAGCCCGTTCCTGGGCGGTTGATCTGATAGGGACGTATCGATGGCGTAAACCAAGCGGCTAGGACTTTTAAAGTCTCATTCTACACCTTTGGGCATGCTCGGCGTAAGTTAAAGAGGGGAAAAGGAGCTTCCCGCTGTTACAGCAACCCACTCAAGATTGACTTAGGCGCATGCAACAATCTTGTCTCTGCAAAAAAAAGATGAGGACTCAATCTAATGTTCCTGGGCTGTACTTTGATGAACGCTCCTCACCTGCTTGAGCTTGTCCTGAGCTGACCGAGGAAACAAGGACACGAGTCGCGCAGGAATACCTTCAACAACCGTGGCTTGGCTGTTGGTCATGAGCCCGCTTCGCTCAAAGTAGACGGTTCGGTCATCATTAAGATAGATGAGCTGTAAATTATGCCTATCCTGCACGTAGATGTAGTCAGGAGGTGATGGCTGCTCACCCACAAAATTCCGAACGGCGGGATCGTATTTCATCTCTACTGCTAAACGTTCTTGGCCCGGGCCGCTTTTCGTGCTCAAAACCTGGCCTCTCACATTACGCTCGGTGAAGCCATGTTCGTAACCGGCTTGCATGCTGGAACAGCCGATGACTAAAGCTAAAATAAGAATCGAGGCATATGGCATTCTCACAATATCTCTCTTGTTGGACGATAATGGGTGTCGACCATCGTGCGCGGACGATAATACACCGAACCGAAAAATCCTTGATTCTTTAAAGTTGGGCGAGAGAGTCGAGATAGCCAGGCCCCCTAAAGCCGAGGCCGTAGATAGATGCCGTCTAGTGTTTTCAAAACCCTAGCTTGTGCTGTCTGTCCCCGTGGTCACGGATCCAGTCTTAGGGAACCCAAAGTTCGCGATTACTAAGACCTATGACTTGCCGGCCTAGGCGCTCATCTCTGACCAGGGAATGTTGCAAAGACGAACATTTTTTAAAAAAGGTGCGTCACCTGATTTCACCGCGGGAAGTGTTTCATCGGGCACATCACGCAGGGTTTTGGATTTGCCGGCTACCAGATACATACGGGGGAAGGCTGCGACCTGCCGCAAAGGCTAAATCGCCCCGACCCGAAGGCCGATGAGACGCATCGTCGACCCGCAACGCCGGCAGCGTAGCGCGTCGATCTCGAAGACGCGCTATCCGAATCGAATCTTAAAAATGTCCAACCCTTGTAAAGCATTTCGCAGGCATCTAGCCTGAAGACACTGCCCACTATAAATGCAGACCCAGCGGAACGATCTTTCCTCAGGAGGACAAGGGACCAGAACGCACCGGTCGGACATTGGAAAAACGCAAGGCCGCGAAGTCCCTATCGGGCGCCTAGGGGAAGTGGCTCGAGCGGCGCCAAGATAGGTTGCTCCGCCTCTCGAGTTCAAATGGCGTCTAGCGGCGGCCCGTCAACGCCCGCCCTAGAGGGAGTACCTAGTAGTGAACGGTTTAAAAAGAATCTCAAATCAGCTCTCCGCTCAGGCCAGAAACTTTCTGGGCTTGGGGCGACAGCAGAGTGTGGCCATGATTCATCTCGGGCGATGCGGAAGCACGGTATTGGGAAACATGCTTGCCGATCATCCCAATATTTTTTGGGCTGGAGAGATTTATGAAGAGCTTTTCCAGGAATTCAAGAAGGCTGGCCACGAGCCACATGCGTTCCAGAGCCTAATCACCAATCCTGTGCGGACAGTTACCGAGTCTCGAGCGCGGCTTCGCGCGCGAATGGCGGCGATATATGGATTTGAAATCAAGCCCTTTCACAGCGAATTGATTGATGTACCTCTAGATGCTCTAATACAGGGCCTGGAGCGGGAAGGCTTCGACCACTTCATTATTCTGGACCGACGAAATAGGCTGAAGAAGATCTGCTCTGCGCTCCTTGCGCTGAAAACAGGCCGATTCTCTTACGGACTTAATGAGAAGATTGAGATGAAGACTGTCTACCTCGACGTCGAATCCATCGAGATCGAATATAACTGCAAGCCGCTAATTGAACTCCTCAAGGGATACGATCAGGCTTTTTCTAACTTGTCCACCTATCTTGAAAATAGAAATACGCTAGAACTCTTTTACGAAGACGATATTGAACATAATCCACTTCATGGATACAAAAGAGTCTGCGACTTTCTCGCCGTTGAGCCCTCCACTAAGGCCAAGGTGCCAAACAAGAAGATCACCAATCGCCCGCTGTCGTCGGTGATCCAGAATTTCGACGAAGTCCAAAATTATCTGAAAGACAGCGGTTACGAGTGGATGTTGGAAGTCTGAGTTTTTTTCGCTCGACCTCACTGACCTCTACCATGCGACGATTGCTTCACCATGATGCTGCAAGGGGCGCATTCCGAGCAAGAAGATTATGCGCAACGCATCGTTCGCAGCCATGACCCCGAACCCTTCCGCCTCACGGATTGCGCCGATGGTGCCAACCATCATGTCGTATTGGTCGGCTCGAGCGGCAGTGATTTTTTTGCAGAGGCAGGCACAAGAGC
>JACLAC010015948.1_pt1 | contig 28492 bp, 32 predicted proteins | sample 8027881 | NCBI WGS metagenome assembly JACLAC01 (sample SAMN15725517, study PRJNA655200) | protist metagenome | isolation source: fluorescence activated cell sorting (FACS) single amplified genomes of... | place: Spain: Blaines Bay Microbial Observatory, Mediterranean Sea | collected 2016-01-19 | reverse complement strand
TACATGCTTAGTAAGAGGTTGAAGAAGAAAGGCTTCGCTATTACGATTGCCAAAGATGGTGAGGAAGGTTTAAAAGCGGCTCGCGAACTAAAACCAGACCTTATTTTAATGGATTTGAGTCTTCCATTGTTAGATGGCTGGGAGGCGACAAAAATACTAAAGTCAGAACCAGAAACCAAACTGATTCCTGTAATTGCTTTGTCTGCTCATGCAATGCAGGAACACAAAGATAAGGCCTTAGAGGCAGGTTGTGATGATTATGACACTAAACCAGTTGATATTACAAGATTACTATCAAAAATTAATAATCTTATCAATTAAATGATATGCCTAAGTTTAATCCATCTATTCTTTTAGTAGATGACCAGGAAGATAATATTTACACACTTGAGCGTCGATTAAAAAAGGATGGTTACACCCAACTAACCTCAGCAAAAAATGGTACTGATGCGCTGCAACTAGTTAACTCTAATCCTTATGATTTGATTTTGTTGGACCTAATGATGCCCGACATTAGTGGATTGGAGGTTCTTGAAGAAATCAAATCAGATCCTACCCTGCGGCATATTCCTGTAATTATGATCACTGCCTCTGATGAAAGAGAAATAGCTGCAAAGTGCATTCAGAGTGGTGCTGACGACTTTATTACAAAGCCGTTCAACAGTACGATTCTGAAGGCTAGAGTGTCTTCTAGTCTTAATAAGAAGATGATGCATGATATGGAAACTCAATATTTCCACAAGATTGAGGAGGAGAAGAAGCAATCTGATGAATTACTGCATTCAGTTTTACCTAAAATGGCTATCGGAGACTTGAAATCGCAAGATTACCTGAAGCCGAGGAGATATGAAGACGTTGTGTTATTGGTTTCTGATCTAGTCAGTTTTACAAGTTTTTCTGAGGAAAACTCACCGGAGGCCGTTGTTGAATCACTTCAATCTCTTTTTGAGCATTATGAAGAATCAATGTCGGATTATGGATTTGAAAAAATTAAAACTATTGGAGATGCATTCTTCGCGGTTTCTGGGATTCACACTTTTTCTAACCAACCGATAATCAGTGCAATTGAACTTGCAGTTCAGATGCAAAGAATTGCATCTGAATCACCACAAAAATGGAAGCTACACTGTGGTATTCACAAGGGGCCTGTAGTAGCTGGAATTTTTGGAAAACAAACACTACAATTTGATTTGTTAGGCCACACAGTAAATACTGCTTTTCGAATCTGTGATTATTCTGCAGAAAATGAAGTTTTGCTATCACAGTCAGCTTGGATGAGTTGTCGCAAACAAGTTAGAGCTAAATCAAAAGGAATTTTAGAGTTAAAAGGTGGTATTCATTTAGAGTTAATGCAGTTCACAAACTTTAAGATATGATTTCTTTAAAGTTTTGGTAAAAAATATTCTATCTTTTTCTACTTCAGATTAACCAATGTTTAAATTTAAATTTATCTATTGAATCGAATAACTTAATTGGAGTGAATATTAGATAATTTGTAATAAAATTGACAGACGACCTTAACTTAATCTGATAGGTTTTCGTAGTGATGATGTTTCAAGATGAGTTGGTGTTTAGCTGCGAGTAGGATAGGCAACGTAAGCGAAACGTTGACTGTCTGGAGCCCAGGAGTTGACGTTGATTGTGCCTTGACCACCCCAGCAAGATACCAAACTGCGCACCTCTCCACCTTCTGGATTCATGATTCGTAACTCAACAGCCCGATCAGGTGGGTGTCCCTCTGTACCAGGAGGATAGTTCAGGTAAGCGATGTGTTGTCCATCGGGGCTACAATGTGGGAACCAGTTGACTCGCTCATCGTGAGTCAGTTGTTGTGCTTCAGAACCATCTTGGCGCATCCGATAAATTTGTGCATGCTCAGGCTACCGGCTTGGGGCTTCTCCGTTGAAATAAATCCACTTTCCATCCACTGAAAATTCAGGCCCTTCCACAGGCGCACTTCCATCGGTCAGAAACTGGTCTGTTCCCCCCTGAGTTGGAATTGTGCAGATTCTCATTTTTGTTCCACCTCCTTCACGATTTTCAACTCCTACATAGCCCAGTGTTTTGCCATCTGGTGAAACCCCATGGAGATAGTAGCGAAAATTCCGTTCAGCTTCCTGCTGATTGGAGACTCGTTTGGGTTGCCCCCCCGCAATTGGTACTCGATAGAGATGCCCATTTCGTGAACTGAGATAGATTTGCTTGCCATCTGGTGAAAACACGTGGTCGTTGTTCAGATCTTCGATGGGTTCGGTATTGATGCGCTCTGGTCCACGTTTTCCGTCTGGAGAGATTCGAAAAATCCTGCCGTCTGCATTGAAGATCAGCCAATCACCGTCCGGAGTCCAGTTGGGCGCTTCAATCAACTCTGCAGTTTCATAGATAACAGTGCTTTCTCCACTCTCATAATTCACGATACTGAGTTCTGCGAGTTGTCCATCTTGTAGTCTGCGGCGCTGCGGCCAGGGACGTTGTGTTGTCATGAAAGTTTTTCAGTGCAGTTGAATCGGTGATCAAGAGTATTCCTGCCAAGACCAGAAACCGAATCGATGATTATAGCCTAAGCTCAGTTGGTAGGTGGCCCTGTGCTCTCACGGACAATCAGTTCTCCTGAAAGTCGCTGATTGGGGATGTCTGCTTCCACGTCATGGATGCGCTCCAATAGCATGCGCACAGCAGTCACTCCCAACTCTCGCTGTGGTTGACGGATGGTAGTCAACGCTGGACAGTAGTGATCGGCCAAAGGGATATCATCAAAGCCAACCACGGATATATCTGCTGGAACCCGGATCCCCTTGCGTTGAAGTGCTGCAATGAACCCGAAAGCAGCCTCATCACAGGAGCAAAAGACCGCAGTCGGACGGTCGGTCAAGCATAGCCATTCTCCAGCAGCTTCTCTGCCAGATTCTACGTTGTAGTGCTTGTTGCAAATCCATGTAGGAGCGAGTCCAGCCTGCTGTAGCTCACTCAAAAATCCCTCCAATCGATCTCTGCCCGAAGACAAGGTAGTGGTGCCGGTCACATGCCCAATTTTTCGATGTCCTAACTCTAGCAGATGACGAACGATGGCCCGAGAAGCGTCCAAGTTGTTGACAGTAGTCACGGGGACAGGGAGATCTTCCAGGTGTTCATTGACCCCAACGATTGGGATGGGATGGTTTCTGATCAAGTCACCCAGTTCCTGGTTATGTCCTCCAAAAGTCAGGATCCCATCTGCTAAACTTTGCTGAATGCTTGCGTAGAGCCGACGTCCCCTCTCTGGATTATCCTGAGTGTTCGAGACCAATACGTTGTAACCAGCTTCAGAGGCTTCTGCTTCTACTCCCATTAGAATCTGAGAGAAAAAACGACTTGGTGCATCTGAGATCATGACCAGCAAGGCATCAGACCTGCGCAGGCGTAGATTCCGTCCCGCTGTGTTGGTCTCATAGCCAATTTGCTGGATTGCTTGTTGGATGCGCTCCAGAGTCTTGGCATTGACAATTGCTGGTTGATTGATCGCTCGGCTCACAGTCGCTGGTGATACTCCTGCCAGTCGGGCTACGTCAGTTAACTTTGGAGTGCTCATGGAGAGTGTTTCCTTGGGTGGAACCTCGTCAAGGGGCCACCGCATCTGGTGATGTTAGAAATAATTGTTCGTCACTAAATAGCTTGACAAAAATCGTATTGCAAGGCTGATTATGCAATCGTTTTCAATATTTTTTTACAGAGGATTGCTGAACCAACTCTGTCGGAAGATCTTGGAAATCAGGTCTATTGCCGCCTTGCTACTGTGGCAGGGGTATCATCACAAAATGTGGTGTTATCCAGCAATTAGCTGCACCACAACAAATCTACAACAAGCCCTCCAACTTGTATGTGGTCGGGTTTATTGGCTCACCAGCGATGAACTTCCTATCTGGACAGTTGGTGATCAATGGGGAAGAAGTGACCTTCCAAACCAAGGGAGGAACGTCTGTTTCCCTCAAAGGCTATGAAGCCAGCACTGCTCTCAGTCAAGGAGGAGAGTCGGTTCTTGGAGTGAGACCGGAGCACATCCAAATACACAAAGAGCCCATCCCCGGTGTGACAGTTCCTGCAACCGTCGAGATTGACGAACCAATGGGGGCTGACAGTCTGCTTTGGCTCAAGTTGGAACAACAAGCGCTCTCCGTACGAATCGATGCTGATCTGAATTGCCAGGAAGGCACGAACTACCATTTGGAATTCAACATCCCCAAGTCCTCAATTTTCCGTAAGGATACCGAAGAACGAATCTAGTTGCTCTATTCCTTCCAAAGGATTTTTGGAGAGCAAGGGGGCAAGCGATTTCCATCCCTATTTTCATCAACTATCTGAATGCAATCACATCTACCCCAAGCTCATAATCTGGTAGCACCAGTTATCGCTGAAATGAGCAAACAGATGGGGAGTCATAGTGATGACGAAGATGTTGCTACAATGATGGAAGCCATGCTTCGTGATTTACCAATCATTAAGCTTGTTCAATTTACTCAAGGAGCGTTTTCGGAGGCTCAAGTTGAAGCTCTCGTGGAAAAAGCCAATCAATATGACTCTAGAACTTGAAAAAGCTGATGAAACAAAGAACTTTTGGATGAAACACTGTGCCTTTGAAGTCAAGCTGATCACCGAGGATTTAGCAAAAATTAATGAGGCACTTTCGGCCATTACGATCCAGGGAGATCGCTACTCCAAGGCATTGACAGCTTTGGCAAACCGCTGAAACAATGAACGTATAAATGCTTGCCCAGAAATGGATTGAGGGCACGTTGTGAACAAATCTCAGCAGACAGGGGGTTTCATTCAGAAACCCGTTTGCTGCTTTGCTCCTCTCACACATTAGGAATCAACATGAACGACTGGTCCTTTCAACTCTATAGTGCTCGGAATCATCCACCCCTGAGTAACACCCTGCAGCTGCTGGCAGAGCTTGGCTATACACAGGTGGAGGGCTTTGGTGGACTTTATGACCAAGCGGCTTCGTTACGGCAGGATCTAGATAGCAATGGCCTGACAATGCCGACCGGACATTTTGGCCTATCACAGTTGGAAGACTTGGATCAGGCAATGAAGACCATCGAAACTCTGGGAGTGCAAACAGCGATCTGCCCTCACTTGGCTGCAGATCAACGTCCTTCTGATGCTGCTGGCTGGAAGCAGATGGCAGAAAAACTCAATGAAGTTGGCAAACCATACAAAGCTGCTGGGCTAGGCTTCGGATGGCACAATCATGACTTTGAGTTTGCTGCACTGGAGAATGGTCAGACTCCGATGGAAATTCTTTTGGAAAACCCAGAGCTGAGTTGGGAAATGGACTTGGCTTGGGTCGTACGAGGGCAGGCCAATCCTGCAGATTGGATTCAACGCTATGGGGATCGGCTTTGTGCGGTTCATGTGAAGGATATCGCTCCTGCAGGAGAGAATGCAGATGAAGATGGTTGGGCAGATGTGGGGCACGGTGTGATCGATTGGCCAGGATTGTATGGTCAATTGCGCAAAACCCCAGCTACCTGGTATGTGATGGAGCACGATAAGCCAAACGATGTTGCCCGCTTTGCTCGTCGTTCTTTGGCGACTGTCCAAACCTTTGCGGAGTGAGCCATGCCTGGAACACTGAACGTTGGGGTGATTGGCTGTGGAAATATCTCGTCAGCTTATTTCCGTCTATCGAAGCTCTTTCAGCCCATCGAAGTCAAAGCCTGCGCGGATCTCAATATGGAGATCGCTCAAGCTCAAGCAGAACAATTCGGTTTGGAAGCTCTGAGTGTGGAAGACCTGATCTCCCATTCAGAGCTGGACATTGTCGTGAACTTGACAGTCCCAAATGCTCACTTTGCAGTTTCCAAGGCGATTTTGGAGGCAGGCAAGCATGTCTACTCCGAAAAGCCGTTGACGCTCTCACTGGAAGATGGCTTGGCCTTGCGAGATCTTTCTGAGCAGAAAGGCCTGCGAGTAGCTTGCACTCCCGACACCTTCCTTGGAGGAACGCACCAGCAGGCTCGAGCGATGATTGATGCTGGGACGTTGGGTGAAATTGCGGGAGGGACCTGTCATGTTCTCAGCCATGGTATGGAGCACTGGCATCCCAACCCGGATTTCTTCTTCCGGCCTGGAGGTGGTCCTGTGCTGGACCTCGGACCTTACTACATCGGCAACCTGATTCACCTGTTGGGACCGGTACGCTACGTGGCGGCCATGTCGAGCATTCCACAAAAGGAACGTACAATTACCAGTCAGCCACGCTATGGAGAGAAGATTCCAGTCACTACCCCGACTACGATTCACTCAGTGCTTGAATTCGCCAATGGTGCGCTGATCACGCTGGGGGCGAGCTGGGATATCTGGCAACACGGACATCGCAACATGGAACTTTATGGCACAGAGGGTTCTCTCGTTGTACCCGATCCGAACTTCTTTGGTGGGGAACTACTGCGTAGTGAGCGAGATGGCGAGTTTGAAGCGGTAGCCGCAGAGCACCACCCCTTCGGAATACCCAATCAGGAAAATCCACGGAGTGCAGTTGCCAACTACCGGGCGAGTGGCCTAGCTGATCTGGCGGTTGCCATTCAGACGGGCCGGGATGCTCGTTGCTCCATTGAGCGACCTCTCCATGGCGTGGAAGTGATGACCGCTATTTTGAAGTCTGCCGAGACCCGACAGACTCTGGAATTGCAAACTACCTGTACTCAGCCGGCACCACTGACTGCTGAGGAAGCCCAGTCACTTTTACGCTGAGTTTGAGCTTTTCAGAAGTTTTCCTGGAAAGTTCTCAGATCTAATTCGTGAGTCCAGGCGCTACGTGGTTGTTGGTGCAGAAACATATAGGCACTGGCGATATCGTCTAGCTGTAGCATCCCTTCCTCGCCAAGTTGCTCGACCAGAGCCGGGGCTCGATTTCGAATGCGGTCTCCGTTGATGATTCCATCGATCACGACATGGGCGACATGAATCCCCTGTGGCTGAAATTCACGAGCTAGACTTTGGGACATCGCCCGTAGTCCAGCCTTGGCCGCTGTGAAAGGAGCGAATCGGGGCTTTCCTCGCAGAGAGGCGCTGGCACCGGTGAAGATCAAGGTTCCTTGATTACGAGGAACCATCCTGCGAAGAACTTCCCGGGCAAAGAGGAATCCTCCCAACGTCCCTACTCGCCAAGCTTGCTCAAACAGGCTTGCTTCTATCTCCAGGAAGTTACCGGAGTAGTTGTTGCCTGCATTGTAGATCGCTAGCTCGATCTGTCCTGCCTGTTCAGCCTGCTCAATCAGAGCCTGCACCTGCTCTTCTGCTGTGACGTCTGTGACCACAGGCATACAATTTCCTCCAGCAGCTTCAATTTCATGCTTTGTTTGCTCGAGTTGGGTAGAGGTTCTGCCTCCTGCAAACACATGCAATCCGGCTTGAGCAGCATGACGACAAAGAGTGGCTCCTAGCCCAGCGGAGGGGCCTACTCCTACAATGACAGCAACAGGCATAGAATCCCTTCTGAATTAATGTTCTCGGTGCTCACAGCATTCAAAATGAATGAGTTCCAGATCACCCAGAGTGTGATTGTGTGGAGCACAGCAATCCCAAGATTACTGAGGACAACCGGATTTTGAATTGTTCCAACGGTGAGTGGCGTAGAAAATTTGTAAATCACTTGAACCAATAAGAGTGGTGTGACCAGTTTAGAATCTGGATTGCGCAACAATAGTAGAGAGACGACTAAAATAGCCAGGTAAATAGAGAGTAGAATGCTGCGTGCTGGAGTAGTTGGTCCGTAGCCTTCTTCTGTCCAGACAGCCCCAGTGATCAGTTCTGCACAGACTGAAATCAAGACAGCAACATTTACCAACAGTGAGGTGAAGATCCATTTCTTCATTGATCCGCTATCAACTCCGATTGATATAGAGATTGAAAGACTCTGCATAGTCAGGATGCCATCTGGAAAGAGGCGGGCGGTTCTCGATGATGTCTCCGATCGCCCAGGCCATTCTCTTTTCGTCTAGTTCACGTGAGACATCGTTGTCCGGACAGAGGATGTAGAAATCCCCACGCTCTACGCTTTGAAACAGGAACTCTGCTGTCTGTTCAGGGGTCCAGGCACCAGCGGGCTTTTCAGTACGGCTACCGCGAGTCAGGTCTGTGAAAACGAAGCCAGGGATGAGCAAGTGAGCAGTCAGTTGGTGCCCTTCCGTGTTTCGCAGCTCGTGGGCCAAGGCTTCGGTGAAGGTCTTGACCGCGCTCTTGGAGACGTTGTAGGCCGGATCTCCAGGCGGAGTCGTGATGCCTTGCTTTGAGCCGGTATTGATCACTAGGCCTGGTCTTCCTCTTTCGATCATTCGTGGCACAAAGACCTGAGTGCCATAGACGATTCCACCCAGGTTTACTCCTAAGATGCGCAGCCAGTTCTCCGAGTCATCCAACAGTGTACTTCCCGGCTGAATGCCTGCGTTGTTCATTAGGATGTCAGTGCCCCCAAAGCGCTCGGCAACCAGCGCTTCCAGTTCGACCAAGGCCTCTCGGTCGGAAACATCTGTAGAGCTAGCCATTACTTCTGGTGCTCCCATTTGGCGGAGCTGTTCAGCAGCTGGTTCTAGCAAGGCTTCACGGACGTCAACAATTACCAAACGCAGGCCCATAGCGGCTAGGCGCTGAGCAGTGGCTAGGCCGATCCCTGAAGCACCTCCGGTGATGACGGCAACGGCGTTGGACTGAAAAGCTGGATGAGTCATGAAAATTTCTCCTAGACAGAAAGAACGAGGAATTCAGCAAAAAATCGATTTGCTCAGGATCAGATCCTTGAAGGAAATTGCCATTTTAACGACATGCTTCAAAATCAGAGTAACTTGATCCAGACCAACTGGCTATATGCAAACCGATTTTGATTTTGAAAACCAAAGAGGGTCCTGATGAATCTCTACGCTAAACTGCAGGCTCGTGCTTCTCAACAAAAACCGATCCGTGTTGCTCTAATCGGAGCAGGAAAGTTTGGTTCCATGTTTCTAGCCCAGGCAGTTCAGACCCCCGGTATGCATATCACTGGAATTGCTGATCTGTCTCCAGAGCGAGTTCAGACCAACCTCAATCGGATTGGCTGGGAGCCAGAACGGGCAAAGGCCACCTCTGTGGAGGAAGCCATCCGTACAGGACAAACTTTCCTTTGCGAGGATGCAATGGGCTTGATCCAGGCAGAGGCTGTGGAAGTGGTGATTGACGCAACAGGTTCTCCAGCGGCTGGTATTCGTCATGCCTTGGCTGCGATTGAACACGGCAAGCACATCGTAATGGTCAATGTAGAAGCGGATACTCTTGCTGGTCCACTCTTGGTGGAGAAAGCGAGAAAGGCTGGTGTCGTGTATTCGTTAGCCTATGGAGATCAACCAGCACTGATTGCTGAAATTGTGGATTGGGCTCGTGCCTGTGGATTATCTGTGGTTGCTGCAGGTAAGGGAACCAAGTACCTGCCGATCTATCACGAAGTCACTCCAGATACAGTTTGGCAGCATTATGGTTTGACTCCAGAAGCAGCACAGGCCGGTGGAATGAATCCACAGATGTTCAACTCATTTCTGGACGGTACCAAGTCTGCGATTGAAATGGCTGCCGTAGCCAATGCTTGTGATTTGCGACCACCCGACGATGGCCTTGGTTTCCCAGCCTGTGGAGTTGATGACTTGCCTCACATCCTGCGACCCAAGAGTGTTGGGGGTATCTTGGAACACGAAGGAATGGTTGAGGTGATTTCCAGCCTTGAGCGGGACAGTCGACCGGTCTTCCGAGACTTGCGCTGGGGTGTGTATGCTGTGTTTGCCGCGCCTTCTGATTATACAAAGCGTTGCTTTGCAGAATATGGCTTGAAGACAGATTCCAGTGGTTGCTACTCGTCCATGTATAAACCATATCACCTGATTGGGCTGGAGTTAGGAATTTCTGTGGCAAGTGCGGCTCTGCGTGGTGAGCCAACGGGACAAGCCACTGGATTTCGAGGTGATGTGGTGGCGGTCGCTAAGCGTGATCTAAAGGTCGGAGAGGTACTGGACGGAGAAGGTGGCTACACAGTCTGGGGGAAACTCGTACCAGCTCAACGCTCACTCAGCTTGGGAGGACTCCCCATTGGCCTGGCTCACCGAATGGCTCTGCGCCGTCCAGTAGCTCGAGGACAGATTGTCACTTGGGAGGATGTAGCGATTGATCAACAGGATTCGGCTGTTGCGTTCCGGCGTGAAATGGAGCAGGTCTTTCAGACTTTGAATTGAGGTTGACCCAGATTATGACCTTGAAGGTGCGAAAAAGTTCAATAAATTGACAAAAATTTCTGTATGCTGAGAATTCTTTAACTTTAACCAAATCTAAGCAATTCGATTCAGGAGAGTGTCGATTCCTTCACTGCAAGACTAGCAGTCTCATGATTTTTGCCAAAGAAGATTGAGCAAGAGGGGGATGAGACTGTATCGAAAGCTGCATTAGAACCGTGTTCACACACTACCCAAGTAATGCGGTTAAGAGATAACACTGTATCTTCTTTTATCATGTCTAAAACCATTGAAAATCCTAGCTCAGCAGTACCGAAGATCGAATTACCACCACTGGAACCGGAGGCTTTGGAAGAATTACGCGAGTTGCTGAGGGAGCACATCGCACCATTGGTCCCAGATTTTGCCCACCTCAGCATCAACCAGCAGCGTGCCTGGGGCCACAAGCTTCGGCAATTACGAGAGTCCCATCCTGCTCCAGGTTTTGTTGAATGGGCTGATGAGGTACTGCACGAGTTGGAACATTTTCATATTAGTAAAAGTTCTGAAAAAGTGGCCTTGTTTCCTGTGGTTTTTTCCGATCTCTAAAAATCTTTGCAGAAACCCTGTTTTTTCGAATTTGCAGTTGACTAGGATCCAGTAGAAAATCAAGTTTTTCTGATTCTGGACTCTGATGCAATTTTGAATTTGCCTGCGTTAAGGGCAGTCAACAGAGATCCTCCTTCAGTATGCTTTCCATCCCACCGCAACTACTCCGAACCGTACTCCTGTTCTCCTTGGGTAGCGCTTTACTGCTATCGAACGCCCTCACCTGGTATATCGGCCAAAGTCGCCAGGTTGCCAGCCTTCGTGATGCCTACTTTGAGCGAGTTTTCTGGCTCTCGTTTTCGATGAGCGACAAAGCTACCGAGTTGGTCGACACCTCGAATTGGGCTGGACTGGAAATACACTTCTCTGTTCTGAAATCACAACCAGAGGTGGTCTATCTCTTTCTGAGAGGGATGGATGATGAGATTCTTTATGCGTACGATGATGACGTGGTTGAAGAGTATGATCCTGAGATCATTACCTGGGATGTGCCCAAAGCTGCAGTTTTGGAAAATCGAGGCATCGTTGGAGATCCCAAGGAATATCAGTCTGGGAAATATGAACTACGGGAACAGTTCTTATTGAAAGATTCGGAGGTGCATGGAGAGTTGCGTGGACGGGTGGGAGAACGAGTCTTCGAAGCAAAGCGGGAGTTACAGCATTGGGGAGAGCCTGTTGGTATCTTGCACATAGGCTTCTCAGAGAAACCACTGCAAGAGAACGTTGCCGAGAGCCAGAGCTCTCTCCTGATGATTGAGTTGCTATTGCTACTATTCGGATTACTACTTTCTGGATGGGTTGCTCGTCGAGTTGCCAAGCCTTTGGAACGTATCACAGAGGAACAGCGGCGTATTCAGGATCTGCGTTTGGATGGAGAATTTGAACTCAAGTCTCCAATTGTTGAAGTAGACTCGCTCAGTCGATCATTGGATGCGATGCGGACCAGTCTCCGTGCGTTTCAGATCTACATGCCGGCTGAGTTGGTTCGGGAACTCATTCTGCGTGGTGAAGATGCTGCCTTGGGAGGGCAGGAGCGAGAGTTGAGCATTCTCTTTGCGGATATCGCGGAATTTACTTCTATTTCTGAGGAACTGAAACCAGAAGAGTTGATGCTGCAACTGTCTGAGTACCTTGGCTTATTGGCAGAAATTATCCGCGCCCACTCTGGTACAGTTGACAAGTACCTGGGAGATGGAGTGATGGCTTTCTGGGGTGCTCCTGTGCAGTCAGATCACCATGCCAGTGATGCCTGCCGGGCGGCGCTGGAGTGCAGAAATCGTATTCAGGAGCTCAACGAAGCCTGGCAGGCCCAAGGAAAAAAACCTTTCTGGTCAAGAATCGGAATACACACTGGAAATACGCTGGTAGGTAACGTGGGTTCTGCTAATCGCATGAATTATACGGTGGTTGGTGATAGTGTAAACTTGGCCAGTCGACTGGAAGGCATTAATAAGATCTACCAAACCAACATCATTGTCAGCAGTGAAACGCAGGAAGAAGGGGGATCCCAGTTTCTCTTCCGACCTCTGGACACTGTGCGAGTGAAAGGGAAACAGAGGGGTGTGAAAATCTTTGAGTTGGTAGATTCAAAGGAACGGGCATCAGAGAAGCAGAAGCAGTTTTGTGCCGAGTTCTCGAGAGGTGTTTGGGCCTATAACGTGAGGCGCTTCGATCAGGCTCATGAGGTGTTCAAACAACTTAGTGAAACCTTTCCGGATGATGTACCCACACAAATCTACCTGCGACGCAGCCACCGCTTTAGTATTGTACCTCCTAGTGTTGATTGGGAACCAATTATCGATTTAGAGCCTCGTTTCAAGACTCAGGCTGATATTTGATGTTAGATTGCCGAAGTAGAGCCTCAAGAAATTTGGCAAAAATTCATGATTTATTGAAATCGGCAATTGTGTTGCAGGGCAGCGATAAGTCATTTTCAGTTGACGAAAGTCTAGATTGATCAGGCTTCACTCTCTTGATCGATCCATCAGTAATTTGGTCAACCATTCGATTTTTTTGAAGCGACGTCACGTTCATCCTTTCTGACGGCTCAACCTCTCCCGGGAGAATTTCCATGAAACGGATTCTGATTCCCGTCGCCCTCCTGCTTTTTTCAGCCGGGGTGTACTTCCTGTTTGTCCTACCTAATCAGATCGAACAAAAATTTAAGGATGCTGTCCCTGAAAATGTGGAAGTGAAATATAAGGATTTCCAGGTCAATCTTCTTGATAAGTCAGTTGTGGTCGAGACCCTGAAGCTTGAGGACGACAAGGTGCTCGTTGAAATGGGTCGTGCCGAGGTCAAGACGGAAGAGTACTCCGGTGAAATGATACAGGTGCAGCTCAACGAGGTGACCTTGACTAATAAAGAAAATGAAGAGATCTACAAGGCTCAGCAAGTCACCATTCAGGAGATTGATCGCAAGCAACTGGAAGAAACCAGCAAGAACGCAACATTGAGGGACCTCTTTAATACGCTGAAGCGAGACGCCATTCGACAAGTGGAAATGAATGAGGTGAGCGTTACCAAAAATGGCCAAACCACAACGGTTGATTCTGTGAAAGTTGAAACTCTTGGAGAAGGTAAGGTTTTTGGTGTCCAGGCGGAGGGAATTCGGTCAAAAGATGGCGAAAGCGAGATCGCCATTGCTTCTGTCAATGTGGATGAAGTTGAGGTTGATAGTGAAAACCAACTAACCCTGAACCAACTAAAACTCGGTGGAGTTCAGGTCAAGGAAGGAGAAGGTGACCTGACCATTGAGGACGTCTCAATTGATCAGGTTCGTAATCAACAGGCTAACAACTTCAGTATGAAACAACTCAACCTGCAGAATTTTGAAAATATCGAAAAGCTAAGTATCGAAAGTGCTGAAGCTCGGAATATTCCCTTGGTCACCTTGCTGGAGAATGAGATTGACCTACTACAGCGCCTACTAGGCGGAACGTTTGAAGGACTACAGATTCGTAATTTGTTTGTTCAGCCTGAAAATGAGGAAGCTAAGCAAGTACGGGAGATTGATCTGGAGCAACTGGATTTTGGTACAACCGAAAATGGGCATCGCTATGTTCGAAACCTAAAACTGAACATTTTGGGGATTGTGATCAACCTCAGTGATTTTCCAGAAGATTTTGCGGAACAGGCCCGTAATTTTACGGAATCAGATGAAATTGGGATGAACCTCTTCCTTGATATCACGGGTAGTCACGAGCAGCAGGACTATGAACTGGGCATCGGTGTGGGATTGGAAAAGATGGCAGACCTGCACTTGGAGGGTCATTTTTCTAATGTCCCAATCGAGATCTTTGAATTTGAGAAGTACGATGACAGCGAGTTGGAGAGCATCCTTTCAGAAAAGTGGACCAAGATTGGGGTAGTCAAGTTGTTGGCCAGATACGATGAGCGTGGTTTCTTGGGATACTCGATGGGTAAATTCAGCACAGAGTCTGGTTTCTCAAAAGCCACGATTGCTCGCCAGGTCAGTCAACAGTTTGAAAACACAGCAGCTCGCTACAACCTCAGTGGCTCAGAGGAAATGGCCGGTGAGTTGGAAAAGTTTGTTTTGGAACCAAAGACTCTCCGGATTGGTTTCTTACCAGAAGCCCCGCTCAATTTTGAAGAAATCGCCATGTTGGCTCTGCTCAATCCCAGCCAACTCCAGCAGAAGTCAAATTTCTCTCTCCAATCCACTCCAGAATAAACCGAGTGTCCTGACTACCCGTTGATCATTCCATCAAGTCAGTTTGTCGGATTTGGTGGAATACCATCCCAATGATTCATACTCAGCATCATTGGTTAGGGAAGTACCCAGAGTGCCTCCCTCAGTGCTGATCGAATCCAACTCACTGTTTGACCTGTGAAGGGGAGTGAATTCATTTCAGGAATCCTGCGTGGGTAGAGTGATCGATGACTCTGCACATTCGGCAACATTGAGAGCATGATCAATGAGTTCGCGAGCTTGGGCCTTCGAGCCTTTTAGAGCCTGTTGGACTCTTTGGGGTGTCAGATGTTCCACGAACTCTTTGAGTGTGATCTCCTCTGGCTTTTTACCAATCTCTTTTTGTAACAGACGAAAGAGGTTGCGGGCACTGCTTTGTCCTTGATTGTAGGCTGCCACGGCAAGGACCCGCTGCACTTCGGGCTTGGGCTCCCAAACGGACTTACCATAGCGCCATTCGGACTGCAGGTAGTGTCGGAATAGCAGTGTGGAAAGGAGAACGTTGGTCTCAATATGAAAGATATTCCCCGGTTCTCCCGCATAGCTCTCCTCTAGTGCTGCGACATAGTGAGCATGAATCGGAGCATATGTAAGGGACAGAGGTCTACCTTGCCGAAGTCGGTTCAGCCTACGACGTATCTGTGTGGTCTTTGAGGCATAAGGCCGCTGTTCCTCCTGTAAGCGTTTTTGTACTTCGGGAAGGAGTAGACTGGCTGAACGGGTAGGAACTACCATCTTTGGAGGCAGGCTGAGATTTTGTGGTAGTTTTCCCTGGTATCCTAACTCTTTGAGAACCCCCTGCCATGTGGGATCAGCGTAGCGTTGCTGCAAATGATGTAATGCAGCGTTCAGCCGAGTTTGCTCCTCGGTGTATTCGCGCAGTAATTCAATCTGCTTGATGGCGATGCCTGTCAATTGACCAAGACCCCTTGCTCCACTGGCGCTGACGGCCTTGTAGTCCAATCGAGATTCTTTGAAGAACAAACAGAAGATGGTTGGGTAAGATACCTCCAGAAAGAAAGCACTGGCTTGGATTGCACTCAGCGTCCGAACTAGTGCCAGCTCTGGGAATCCATATTCTGACTGAGCTAGGAATCTCTGTAGATTTTCTTGAAACCAGTAACTACTCAAAAAATAGTGGTGTAACTGGGTCTGGCTTCGTTGCCCTGGCAGAGCTTGGGTTCCCCAATGATAGTGCCAGCGTGTTAGGGATTCCTGAAGAAGCAAGTAGTTCGCAAAGCGTTCAACAGCAGGTGTCGTTGGTTGATCTAGTCGTAATATCGGAGTGAAGGAACTCGACTGACGAGCCAAGTTTAACAAGCGTTCAGGAGCGTAGGCGGAAGGTTGCTGAAAGTGTTCAAGGGAAAGTGGTCGAGAAGGACGCACGGGTGAACCAAAATTCCCAGAAGGATCTGGTTCGGGTAGGTGATATGTGGGTGAATAGTCGAAGAGTTGTTCTTGTTTGAGGGGGAGCAGCGATTGAGGCCAGAGCAGCATTGCCAAGGCACTGACCATCAGAATTCTTGAAATCAACTGCTTCCCTAATTTTTAGAACAAGGACATCTGCTGTACCTCTCGTTTGGGAGCCTGCTGTCCCCAGGTAACAGATACGGTTTTGATTCCACTCCGTGAGTCATAGAGCAACTCACTGTGCTCCAAGGCGTAGAGATGAAGATCACGAGTTACCTCGACATCGACCTTACAATATTCGATGATTTTATCTAACTTGTCTTCACGATACCACTGGAGTGCCTGCAATCCGTCAGCTGATTTACCGGCTCCCAGTGTGGGTCGGGCGAGTGACTCTAATTTTAGGCGGTGCCCGAGTATTTTCTTCAGCTCAGTCAGCATATCCAAATTGGGCAATCCGGCTAGTTCTGTCCGTAGTCTTGTCCGCTGTTCCTGCTGGCCTGCACATTCACCGGCCAAGACGCGGTAGTCGAATTCCACGTGGTTAAATCCCACGATCAAATCAGCCTTGCGGCAGTGTTCCAATAGTTGTGGTGCTTGATAATCTAAGTAGACATGGTGTTGTTCATCGAAGCTGTCCCAGATCACTCCGACAGACATTCCCATGTCTTCAATATTATTCCAGCCGCCAACTTCCTCGGCTGCGCGCTTCGTTTCCAGGTCAAAGTACAGGATCCGTTCCATCGTTCCCCAAGGAAAGACACAAATGATTGATTACTACGAATTGTTGCAGGTGGCACCGACAGCTTCAACCGAGGAGGTTCGCAAGGCATTCCGAAGGCTCGCAAAGCAATACCATCCAGATTTGCAGCAACACAAATCCGAGGCAGACCAGCGGGAAGCACAACGCCGCTTCGTGCAACTGACTCAAGCCTACGAGACCCTGAGTCATTCAGCAAAACGTCAAGCCTACGACCTACAGTGGCGGAGAACCACTCAGCAGGCAAAACGCTCACAAACACACCAAAAAGCCTCCACAAACACAAGTTCTTCGCAGACTTGGAAGCGATCCTATGAGCGCCCAAGGGAGGATTTCACGGATTTTGCTGAAACCTCGCTGGAAGATTTACTGAAAGATGTGGAAGGATTGCTCAAACAATTTGGTGTTCAGCGAACCGATCCCTTGGAACTCCTGCTAGATTGGGCTCGTCGGGTCTATCGCGAAGTGATGGAAGCCTGGCATGAAGAGAACTCCTCTACTCATTCTACTTCAGGCACAAAGCAATCTCGGTCGGGTGAGGAAACTCGCAGACCCAAAGAAGAAAAAGCTCAGGCCTATGATGATCCACGGGCAGATATCGAAGCCGAATTGGAACGTCTTAAGCGTTATCAGCGTACGAATCGCCAGCAGCCTCGTCGTCAAACAGCAGAAACGGATGTTCATGATGAATTGGAGCGCCTCAAGCGCAAGTACCGTCCCTGAAATCCCCCATGGAGAGATAGAATGTCCGCCAGTCTGACTGTTGCCCGAATCGCAGTCCTGATTCCTTGTCTTAACGAAGAAGTGACGATCAGCAAGGTGGTTCAGGATTTTCGCAAGGAATTGCCGGGAGCTACCATCTACGTCTTCGACAACAATAGTACGGATCGTACAGCTGAGCTTGCTGAGGCGGAAGGGGCCGTCGTTATTCCAGAGCGTAAGCGTGGAAAGGGCTACGTAATCGCCTCAATGTTCCGTAAGGTTGATGCAGATTACTATGTGATGGTGGATGGAGACGATACATATTCTGCGTTACATGTGCAGGCTTTGCTGCAGCCCCTACTGGATGGAGAAGCCGACATGACCGTGGCTACTCGCTTGAACGAGTACGAAGAAGAATCTTTCCGTCCACTCCATGTCTTTGGCAATAATTTGGTTCGCAGTTTGGTCAACTGGATCTTTAACAGTAATCTCGAAGACATCATGTCTGGTTATCGGGGTTTCAGTCGGGAACTGGTGCAGAATCTACCGGTATTGGCCAGCGGTTTTGAAGTGGAAACAGAAATGACGATTCGAGTGCTGGATTATGGTTACACAATTCAGGAAGTAACCGTACCCTACCGAGAGCGCCCAGAAGGCTCGTTCTCCAAGCTGAATACTTTTCGAGATGGTTTTCGGGTATTGTATCAGATCGCCAGTATCGCCAGATCCTACAAGCCGATCTTGTTTTTTGGGGTATTGGCTTTATTTTTTGGCCTGATCGGTCTGATTGCGGGTGGAGAAGTGATTGTTGACTATGCAGTGGATGGCTACGTGAACAAGGTTCCAACAGCGATTCTAGCGGTGGGTTGTATGCTCCTCTGTTTTGGTAGCATTGGCATTGGTGCGATCCTCGATACACTCAATGCCCGTTTCCGTGAAGTGCTACGTTTGCTACAGCGCAAATGAGCTAGTTTCTGGCGCACGTGTTGCTTAGAAGGTCCACGTGTAGGCTAGGCGAAATCCGGTAGGATCGACCAAGGCAACAGGCCCAACAGGCAGTTCATTTTGAGCTCCTTGTGGCCGCGGTGCCGCAGGGTTCCAGACAGAGCGAGAGCCAATCAGAGCTCCAATCAAGCCCCCGACCACGGTGCTGGTACCGATCGTACGAAACTGCTCACGACTGGTTCCTGGACGCAGAAAAGTGAACCAGCCCCCAAGCATCAGGCCTGTTCCAGCGCCATAGGCAACGTTGCCAACGAGGTTGCGACGCTCACTGTCAGCAATTTGCCGCTGTGCCAGCAAGTCAAAGCGTAAAGCACTTTCGGAGTCGTCAGAAAATGTGCCTTCATCGAGGTATTGTTCATCTTGCTGGACAGGCTCTTCAAAAGGATCGCCTTCTGGAACGGGCTCGGTCGCAAGAGGATCTTCCATGGTTGGCTCCAGCTCAAAATCCTGCTGTAATAGCGGATCGTTGGCCATGTCCTGATAAGGATCATCGAAAAATGCCTCTTCGTCGGCAGATCGAAATTCACCAAATGGGTCTTGCTGGGCCATTGCTGACCAAGGATTGAACGTAAGCAGCAGCAGGCAAAGCCAAATGGAAAGGTGTGAACGCATGCCGGATTCCTGAACAGCAGGGTTTGGAAGATGTTGCCTTGAAATGGATGCAAAACCCATTCACTCTCTGCACCAGACACAACCGGGTTCTGCTGGAAAACTCCAGCCTTTTGAAGAATATTGAGAACATGGATACGCTTATGCGACGTTTTTGGCCGGCGGTGCTGCTATTGATCTTTAGCCTCGGAACCCCAAAAATCCAGGCTCAGGAAACAGGTCCACTGCTGATGCAACAGGAACTGGGCTATACGTTGGCTGGTACAGTAGCCGGTGTTGGACTAGGCGTTCTTGTCTGGTTCATGGACCCACTTAATCCAGATGTGACACTGCGTGATACTACAGTAGATGGATTAATTGTCGGTACACTTCTCGGTTCCATGTTCGGTTTTTACATACTACAGAATGCGTTGGTGGAGCCCCGTACCAATTCACTACCTAGTGGTCTTGAAGATCTGCTGGGACAATCGAAGAGAGATCAATTGCCCAGCCCGGTTGCCCACGCTGGCCTGACCATTCCCATGACTTGGAAGTTTTAAGGAGGCCTCCCATGAGCAAGTGCACCCGAGTGATCGCAATCTTTTTGCTACTTGCCTGCCTGTCCCAGCCAGTTGCCTGGGCTCAGCAGGCTCAAGAAGGTCCTGGCATTGAAAACTTTTTGGATGGAGCAAATGGGGGCCGTGGCCCCGTAATGCAGTCGGTCTTCTGGAACACTCTCTATGGTTCTCTCTGGGGAGCTGCGATCGGAATATCCTATCACTTTCTCTCTGGAGCCGCATTTCGAGAATCAATTTCGGGAAGTATGACCATCGGGGGGTTGATGGGCTATGGTCTTGGCCTCTATCTGGTCATCAATGGCTTCAGTTTTAACCAAAATCTGATGCCAGTGCTGCCAAAGCCAAATTTTGGGCCACCAACCGATACCCAGACTCAAGTACAGAACGAACAACCTACCGATCCCTTGGCTTTCTGGGCGGCTCCTTCAGAAGATGGCCAGTCCTGGCAGGCTGGTTTACAGTTGCGTTTCTGAAAGGCTTACACTGAGTTCCAATGACCGGATCACGTGTCCGAGCCTTACTATTGGCCCACTGGCAAGAGTCCTTGCTATTACTACTGCTGGGCCCCCTTGCCTTGTATTTTTCTCTCTCCAACTCCACCTCTGAATCGCTACCACTGCTGCCCTTGCCGGAGAGTCAGGTGCTGCAGTTGGAGCAGATTACTCTGCAGGATTATCAAAAAGACTTCAAACGTTGGACCTTAACGGGCCCTCGAGCTTTGATGGCTGAGGATAGTTCGATCATGAATGTGGAGCAACCTCGATTGCGCCTGCATCCTAGTCCTGAAACGCTACCATTCACAGACACACTAGTACGTGCCAACGAAGCTTTGATCGACTGGCGGCAGCAGTTGGTGGAAATTCGTGGTGAGGTCGAGGTAGAACGCGATGGCAAACTATATTTGCAGGCAGAGCGCGCTATATACGATTTACAGACAGAAATACTACAGATGCCGGGAGCCGTACAGATGATCTGGCAGGGTAGCGATGTCGATGGTGCAGATCTGCGCTACGAACTGAAGACCGGATTGGTTGAACTCCGTGGTGTGCATTATCAGCGTTGATTGACTTTCCAGCTTCAGTATGCGCTTGAGGCAGGAAGATAGGCTTTTTCGTAATTCTGGAATGCAGGCTAAAGAAGGTAATGAGTGATTTTTATAGTTCACAGGAACTTGAACAGCTAGCACAACGGGGAGTCCGGGTTCTGTTTCCGGAACAGACCGCGATCCGTCGTGATGTGGATCTTCAGCAAATAGAGTCAGGGGCTGTGCTACACCCAGGTACTCGCCTGCAGGGTCAGTCTACTCGAGTACTGGTAGGAGCCGAGATCGGCCCTGGAGGCTATGTGTTCTTAGAAGATAGTGTGGTTGGCCCGGGCGCAATCGTAGGTGCTCAAGGACCGGTTTCCTTGAGGCAAAGCTGGGTTGGGCCACAAACGATCCTCGGCATGGGTGTCGCAGAGGAGGCCGTTTTTCTTGGAAGAGAACACTCTGGAGCACCTCCCACCACAGGTGTGGGATTTCGAGTTCGCAAGGGAAGTCTCTACGAAGAAGGTGCTTGTTCAGGTCAACACACTGACACTAAGATGACCCTGCTGATGCCGTGGGTGACTCTGGGGAGCAACATCAACTTCTGTGATGCCCTGCTCGCTGGGGGAACTGGTGATCCACCAGGTCAATTCAGTGAGGTTGGTAGTGGGACAATCCATTTCAACTTTACCATCCGAGGTGATAAAGCAACAGCCTCCCTATTAGGAAACGTCTGTGAAGGTGTTTTCCTGCGTTCAGAGCGGCTTTTTATTGGAGGAAATTGTAGTTTATTGGGTCCACTGTTATCAGAGTTTGGAACCTTTTCCGCAGCAGGAGCGCGTCTTTCTGGACAGTTAGCTTCGGGCCTGAATCTGGGTACCGCTCATTTGTCTGGACACAAGAACTATGATCCTCGTTGTTTCCCGAATTTACGTTGGATTGTGTCAACTCAACTGCAATTCTTTGGTGAATTGGTTGCTCTTTTTCATTGGTACGATCAAGTTCGTGTTCGGATGGCGAGGGATGCTTTTCAAGAGAGCCTCTATCGCCAAGGTCAGTACATCGTTCAACGCAACCTGGAAGAGCGGCTTGCACAAATGCAGCTGTTGACAGAACTGGTAGCGGAGAATCAATCACACAGTGAGCAGGTTTTGCCAGAAACTAAGCTAAAAGATCAGCGTGCTTGGTTGCAAAACTGGAAACGAAGAAAAGAGCAATTACAAAGCTACGCTTCTACCCCAAGGTTGGCACCTGAGAGTTTGCTCCGAGAGTTGATGGATGCTGAAGGAACCTACACGAGAAGAATTCAGCAACTATCCCCAGTAACCGCAGAGGCAGGACAACGATGGCTTGAGGGCATCGCAAAACCATTTTGTGAAGGAGGATTGGGATGAATCATCCAGCAAGCAAGTGGCTCTTGGCCATTGGCGCATTGTTTGGAGTTCTTGCGGTCCTGAGTGGCTCGATGGGATCTCACATGCTGCGTGGCCAATTAGAGGAGTTCAACGGCACTGCGAATTTTATCTTGGCCTCAAACTATCTTTTCTACCACGCAGGAGGCTTGCTCTTCACAGGTTTGCTCTTGGAGCGTTTGGAACGGCGAGGATTTTTGTATGTGGGAATCTTTTTCATAGTGGGTAGTTTCCTTTTCTGTGGAAGTCTGTTTACCTACAGCTTAACTGGTTTGCGTGGTGTGACCGCTATGGCCCCAATTGGTGGAGTGAACTTGATTCTTGGATGGCTGACACTAGTGGTGACCTGCGTACGCTTGCCTTCTTCCAAAAAACGCTAAATGGAGGATGCCTATGTATCTGCACTGGCTCTCCAGAATTCATCTACGAAAGAGCTGGATTATAAATATTGTTCAGCTGCTGGTTGGATCGTTTTTTCTGCTGAACACAAGCCTATTGACTGCTCAGGAACTCCGCTGGAAACCGTACAAGGGTAAGCCACTGGTGTTGGAAGGCTCAATTTCTTTGAAAGACACCCTCCAACAGTTGGTTCAAGAGTATGCCGAATCTCCACCACCACTGCGAATTTATGATGAGATCCCTGAAAAACTTACCGATGGTCGTCGCGAAGCTGTCCGCCCAGAACTACTGTTTGAACTGCTCCTGCGGGAGCAAGGCTTAACAGCGATTCGGAAGCAACGCGAGTGGCTCATTCTACCAGACCGTCAAGTCTGGCGAGAACGTCCCTTCCGCAGAAAAATCTCGAGCCCCATTCCACTGTCAGAACTCCTTGTTGACTTGGCAGATTGGGGAAAAGTTCCCCTACGCTATGATGCCGAATCTCTACCGCCTACCCTCAAGATTACAGAAAATCTTCGATTTGATTCAGTAGCCCAAGCCTTTGAACAGTTGGCTCCGCGCTATGATGCTGAATGGAACTACGGTAAGGATACATATCTGATCAGTTGGCAGGCGCGTGAGCCAGAGGATCTGCTAGCAATTCCTCTTATCCTGGCTCCAGCCGATGCTGCAGCTGACTTTTTAGAGCAACTTCCTCCTAGTACCCGCACTTCAGTCACGGTCGACATCACAAGTCCTTGATTACTGTTGCTGAGAGGACGGCTTAGCGAACTGAGGCGACTTGAACAGTTGGTACAGCAATTTGATCAGACCTGGCAAGTGGAAGAGGCAGAGTCTGCAGGGCCAAATGTGAGTGTCAGTACAACAGAATCTGTAGCTGTGAGAGAAGAAATTACAGACACAGAACAGCTACCAACCACCGCAGCGATGGTACTGGAATGGCTCCCTGACGATGTTCTCAAGCAACAGCTGGAGAGTCTCCGTTCTGGGCCAACTGTCTTGCAGGAAGTCGATGTGTTCTGGGAGGTGGGCCAGCGCCCAATTTCGCTCTGGATGGAAGGGCCAGCTGAGGGAATTGCGTTGCTAAGTGCCACTCTTGAAAAGCTGGAGCAAGCTACTGCAAAACAAATGGCTGGAGAATCTTTAGTGTCAAAGGTGGCAGTCCCCAACATGCTGATGAGACCGAAACAGGAATTCAGGCGTTTTACACTGCGCTATCTGTCTGTGGGTTCTCGGATGATCACGGCAGAAGGACAGCAAATTACGTTACCCAGCACAGAAGACCAACTGCGAGAGTTTTTCCAGCAAGCCCCTGATTTTGCAGAGACTCAACCCCAACCGTTGATCTTGCCAGATCGCCAGAACAATGCCTTACTGATTCGAGGAACTGAAACACAGGTACAACTGGTGGAAGAACTGCTTGTGTTGTGGGATCAGCCGAGCCCTTTGATTCGTATCGAAGCACATATTTTTGAAACTACAGAGAAGATTTCTCGGGAATTGGGGCTACGCTGGCGGGGCACTGGCGTTTCTGCTGATGGGGTACGCGCTTTGGAAGGCCCAGACTTTGGTCTGAGTTGGACAGCGGGTCCTTTCGATACCAGTCGTGGTGTTCGCATTGACGCGATGCTGCGCATGCTGCGCATGCTGCAAGAGCAGGGAGAAGGTCGGGTGCTCTCGCGTCCTGTCGTGGTTACACTGAATGGTCTTGAGGCAGAGATGAGCATTGGCTCATTGCTGAGTGTGCGTTTGGTAAGTGATACGGACGCAAAACTACAGCAGATTCAGACTGGTGTAACGCTAAGGGTCACTCCGCGTTGGATTGAACCTCTAGACTCTGGTCAGGACGGTCAGGTACAGGTCAGTATCCACGCAGAAACAAGCACGCCGCTGCAGGACAATGCGATTGATGGCATTCCCCAGATCAACAGTCAGAAAGGCAGAAGTTCCTTGATGGTCTCTAATGGTCAACCCATTTTGATGGGAGGAATGATTCGCCAGCAAAGCTCTAACAGTACGCAGGGTGTCCCTTTGTTTCAGGATCTACCACTGCTGGGCCCGCTCTTTGGACTGAGAGATGATCAACAAGTGTTTGATCATGTGCTGGTCTTTGTCATCCCCACGCTTTTAGACGATGTGGCTCCTTTGAGCCTACCCAGCTTACCGGAGTTGACACCGGAGCGAGCCAGTGAATTGCTGGAACCCTGAGATTTCTGAAGCGTACTGAGAAATTCAGAGATTGCAGCCGGTGTCTTGACTAGGGTATGAATGATGGAAACCTTTTGTAACTAAGAATCTCTCTTGCACAATCATCCATGACCGAACAACCCTTCGATTCTGAAGTTTACCTGGGCCGCAAGCGTCGGGAGAGAATCTTGAGTTGGGGTTCGATGATTCTTGGGTCATTGATCTTACTAGATAGTGGAGCCCCAATTCCTTTTCCGCTAGTTGGTCTCCCCTCTATTCTAGTTGGTGGTGCCTTGTTCGGCTTTGGGTACTACCAATATGGCATCTATCGCCAGTTACCACTGCATGAGGCTGTCCAACTAGCACGTAGTCAAAGTGGAGAGTTGAGCCGAACGGATTTGTTCCTTCAGTTGCGCCTGACTGCCAAGCAAACCGACGAAATCTTGCATGAATTGGTCAGCGCAGGACTACTTGAACCTGTCAGTCCTGACCTACCAGCCGAACAGGAGATGCGCTACCGTTTACTTAAGTAAGATGCTTCCAAAAATTCCTCCTCCCTGGCTTTGGCGCAATCCGTTGCTCCGTACTGCTCTGGCTACTCTTGCGTTTGTTTACGAAGCACTACTGCTGCTACGCCTATGGATGTATCGGCATGGATTGATCACAACCTTTCGCCCTCCTGTGCCAGTGATTGCTGTAGGAAACCTGACAGTAGGAGGTACTGGCAAGACTCCAGTCATCGAAATGCTCATGTGTTCCCTGCAGCAGCAGCAAAGAAGGATTGTGATTCTCAGTCGGGGTTACGGAAGGTGTTCCAAAGCGACCCTCCAACGTTTCTGTTCAGCGGATGCTCCCTGGCCTCTGAGTCCAAAATTATTAGGTGATGAACCGACATGGCTAGCTCAACGTCATCCTGAGGTGCCCGTCTATGTGGGATCTTCTAGAATTCGTAATGCGCGCTGGGCTTTGCTCCGTGATCGACCTGATCTGATTCTGTTGGATGATGCCTACCAACATCTTGCTGTAGCAAGAGATCTCAACTTGCTGCTGATTGATGCAGAGCGAGGCCTTGGCAATCGCCAACTCCTTCCATTGGGTGAGTTGCGTGAGCCTGAGCATCACTGGCACCGGGCTGATGCGATCCTGCTGACCAAAGCCAATCTGGGTTTCTCTGATGCTTGGATGCATCTGTTAAGGCAGGAACTCAAGGTGGATCGACCAATCTTTCGCTGTGACTATCTACCTGTCCGCTTACGAAGATTGGATGGTCAGGAAGTGAGAGATGTCAAAACACTGGCTGAGGAAGCGGTTTTTGCCAATTGTGGGATTGCCCAACCAGAGGGTTTCGCTCAAGTACTGCGACCTCTCTGTCAGAGCTTGGAAGACCTTTCGAGCTGGCCCGACCATCACTCCTACACTGGTGAAGATGTTCAGCGGTTGTTGTGGCTTTGGCGTAAAAGCCGTGCGCAGCGTTGGGTGACAACAGAGAAGGATGCAGTCAAACTAGCTGCCTTTGCAGAGTTGGCCGAAATCGTCTGGATTTTAGAGATGGAGGTAGTACCAGAGCCGTCTTGGCATCAGTTCTTTAGTGGCTTTTTGCAATGTCATCCGTTAAAGTAATGTTTTTATAACTCTAATCTGGAGTAGATGCTGATGGCGCTTTTACAGGTTCATGAATTCCCAGATCCAATCCTGCAGCAGCACGCCATGCCGGTCACGGTTTTTGATGATAAATTGCGCCAACTTGCTGCGGACATGTTGGAGACCATGTACGAAGAAAGAGGGATTGGCTTAGCAGCCAACCAGGTAGCAGTCCTCAAACAAATTGTCGTGGTCGATGTGATGGCAGGAGACGAAGATCACGGCCAGCGAGAGCCTCAAGTGTTGGTCAATCCAAAGATCGTAGCTGCTAGTGGAGAGACCGCAATCGAGGAAGGTTGTCTGAGTGTCCCAGAATTTCGTGCAGAAGTCCCTCGTGCTGAGAAAATCACGGTTGAATACCAAGATCTGGAGGGGCAACCGCAGACATTGGAAGCAGACGGACTGTTGGCTATCTGTCTACAGCATGAGTTTGATCATCTACGTGGACGCCTGTTCATTGACTATCTCCCACCACTCAAGCAACGAATGGTGAAAAAGCGGCTCGCAAAATTGGCACGGATGCCCGCATGATTCGATGGCTTGGTCTGCTCTGCTGCAGTTTGCTCCTGGTTGGATTACTGCAGGCACGCACATTCAGTTACCAGCAGGCAACAGTAATCACCCAGAGAGGTGTGAAAATCTCTGTCGAAGTCTCGGATACCCCAGCCAAACGCCAACAAGGCTTGAGCGACCGCTCCCAACTCAAACCAGGATGGGGCATGTTGTTTGTGTTTGAGCGTTCAGGGCGTCATGGTTTCTGGATGAAAGATATGAACTTCCCAATCGACATTCTTTGGCTACGCAATAGCCGTGTAGTTTATGTGGCGGAGAATGTACCCCCACCTTCTTCTGGTGAAACCCCCGTGACCATCACCCCAGACAAGTCGGCCAATCTGGTTCTGGAACTGGACGCAGGGCAAGCTCGCGCACTCGGCCTTGCTGTTGGTAGCACCCTTGACTACCGCTGGTGAGGTGATGAGGCCTTCCCTATGAGCAAAGATTCCTTGACGGTTGTGCGCAGCAACGGTGATCGTGAGCCGTTTCTACGTGGCATCATGACACGTACCCTGACGGAACAAGGTGTTTCCTTCGAAAAAGCCTATATCATCACCAAGGAAATCAAGAAGAAGCTAAACCGACGTCGACAGATTTCTTCAACAGATCTAGGACTACTCCTGGAAAAATACCTGGAGCATAAGCATCCTCGTCTTCAACGTAATCCTGTCAAATCAGAGCTTCCTCAACTCTGGGTACATCGTGGTGAGAGTCGTTATCCTTTTTCAAAAGGGATGCTCAGCCAGTCGATCACTTCTGCAGGGATTTCGCCAGGCAAGGCCTACCTGATTTCGCGCCAGATTGAGCAGGATCTGATCCTGTTGGGCAAAATGGAGATCAAGTCGGAGGAACTGATACAGTTGGTGCGGCAGCAGCTGCAAACGCAGTTTAGCCCTGACATTGCTCGCACTTATGAAGTCGCCAGCCGGATAAATGATCTGCCTCATCCTGTAATCCTCTACGTCGCTGGTGCCCCAGGAACGGGAAAATCGACATTGGCCCAGGCACTTGCTAGCCGTTTAGGAATTCTCAATGTAGTGGGTACGGATAGTATCCGCGAAATTATGCGCCTTTCCTTCAGTAAAGAGATTGTGCCAACGCTTCACGTCTCTTCCTTCGAAGCAGGCAGTCAGTTGTTTTTTGATGAAAAGAAAGCCTCACAAGAAAGAATGGTTGCAGGTTTTGCTCTGCAGTCCCAGCAGGTCTGTGTGGGAATACGGGCGATGGTGCGCAGAGCGATTGCCGAAGGTACAAATTTACTGATTGAAGGAGTTCACTTACTACCGTTTCTGATCAGGATGCCAGAGTTTGAGGGCCGCGCCTACCACATCCCATTACTGCTTCGACTTCAGGAAGGAGAAGATCATATGAATCGTTTCCGAATCCGAGGCAAGTTGCAGCAGCGTCGAGCAGAGAAACACTACCTCGAACACTTTGAGGAAATTCGTACCGTTCACGAATACTACCACCAGCAGGCCCAGCAATTTGACCTGGATCAGGTCGATAACGTGGAGTTGGACCAGACCATCCAACAGTCACTGCAAATTGTTCTCAGTAACCTGCAGGAACAACTCGCCAATTAATTCTTCTCCTTTCGTGCAGGCAATCCTGTGAGTTCAGTGGCCTCTGGCCTTCCTCTGACGACAGAACAACAGGCAACAGCAATCCGGATTATTTGGGCTGCTCGCTCGGTCGT
>JACLAC010018113.1_pt1 | contig 28546 bp, 22 predicted proteins | sample 8027881 | NCBI WGS metagenome assembly JACLAC01 (sample SAMN15725517, study PRJNA655200) | protist metagenome | isolation source: fluorescence activated cell sorting (FACS) single amplified genomes of... | place: Spain: Blaines Bay Microbial Observatory, Mediterranean Sea | collected 2016-01-19 | reverse complement strand
TCGGTAACCTTCATTGTTCCGAGTTCCGCAGTAATAGACGCTCCGATTCGACCCGCCATAACGAATGCTGGAACTACAAGGCCCAATTCTTTGATAATCGTAACACTGACAAATCCACCAATAGTTCCCTCAGCTGAGAAAAGTTTAAGTTGATGATAACCTTGTGTCGCTACTAATAACCCTGTGAAGATCCCAGTGAAAATAACAACAGGCAAAGCTGTTACTCCAACTATGTAGCATTGACGAAGAGTCATCTGAAATTGGTAGGGGGGTTGAAATGCCAGTTTAACAGAAGTAAGTGTCAATCGCGTTGCTTCACCTAAACCAGTGAAAAAGACGATCATCAGCTGTCCTATTTTTTCAATTGGTTTAATCAAAGCAGACAAAACATAATTTCCATTATAAATATGTGCGTTCTTAGTAACGGGTACAGTTGTCAAACCGCATCTGCTCAGCCACAAACTCGAGCTGAATTGTCCCTGTGGGACCACTGCGGTGCTTTTTGACCATTAGGTCTGCTATACCAGCCTCTTCGCTCTGCTCATTATAATAGTCATCTCTGTACAGAAATGCCACGAGGTCAGCATCCTGCTCAATTGAACCGGATTCACGCAAATCAGATAGAACGGGTCTTTTGTCTGGCCTACGTTCAACTTCTCGGCTTAATTGTGCGCAGGCAATTACCGTTAATTCTAGCTCCACTGCTAGGCTCTTTAGGGATCGAGAGATCTCTGCAATTTCCTGCTCACGCGGTCCACTTTTATTGGATCCACTAACTAGTTGTAAATAATCTACCGCCACTAAACATAAATTGGGATGCTCACTTTTCAAACGGCGAGCCTCGGATCGTAAGCGCTGAATAGTCAATCCCCATGTGCAATTAAGAAAGATGGGAGCTTCTTCGAATCGAGCTACAGCCTCCGCTACTAAATCCCAATGATTATCATTCAAATAACCAGATCGAATGCGAGAAAACTCGACACCAGCTTCGGCTGCTAACATTCTTAATGTTAATTCTTTAGCTGGCATTTCTAAACTGAATATGGCTACAGATAATTCTTTTTCAATGGCGATATTCTGAGCTACATTCAATACGAAGGTGGTTTTTCCCATTCCAGGTCGAGCTGCAATAATATGTAAAGCACCTTTCTGTAAACCAGAAGTCAAGATGTCAAAATCGACAAAACCAGTAGCTACACCTAAGATATCATCATCTTGATTAGCCGCAGCTAGCACATCTTGAAGTGTCTCCCTTACAACAGAAGAAATCGCAACAAAACCTTCCTGCCGATTTTCGTAACTAACTCGAAAAACAGCTTCCTGAATCTGGTCTTGAACTGTTTGGATTTCTTCTTCCTGATTTAACGCCAATTGTTGAATTTCTTTGCTTGCGACGACAAAACGACGGCGAGTCGACTTTTCCTGAACAATTTGCGCATAAAATTCTGCGCTCTCAGTTTCAACAATTCGGGCCTGTAAATCGTAGAGATATATATTACCACCAGCTCGGTTGATTTGTTGCCCACGCTCCAATTCATGAGCTACTAGACCTGGCTCAGCATGGCTATTACGCTCGTAAGAGGCCAAGATAGCACTGTAAATTAATTGATGGTCAGTAGTAAAAAAAGCGTCAGGAGTTTCACCTAGGACTGGTGTTATCAAGGGGATTGTCGTAGCATCAGTCAGCATCGATCCAAGAACAAACTGCTCTGCTTGCCGATCATGAAGAGATTCTACCGATTGCATGAGGGATATTCGATTGATAGGACGGGTGCCTCTGGTCCACTCCAAGGAAACAGGACACCCAATAATTATCTATTCAAAGTGGGGTGGTTGTCAATTCCACAATCCTAAACTGAAGGGTAATAGGATCTACTCTTCTTCACGAATGACAACGACCCTAAGGCTTGGAATGATATCAGGGTAAAGGCTAATTGGAATCATAAATATACCAAGTTCTTTGATCGGTTCGTCTAGATTGATTGACCGCCGATCGACAATCACGTTTTGTTCCTCTAACGAATTTGCAATATCTATGCTAGTTACTGAACCAAACAAACGATCTTCTTCGCCAGCGCGTCTGACGAACTTACAAGTCAGTCCACTAATCACGCCAGCCATCTCCCTAGCTGACTCTTTATTCCTCAGTTCTTTAGCTTCTAGCAGCCGTTTTTCATGCGCCAAGGCTTTCAGATTTTGTGTGTTAACTTGCACTGCAAACCGGTTAGGAATGAGATAATTACGAGCATATCCGGCAGCAACATTACAAATCTCTCCAGTCGCCCCGAGCCCTTCGACATCTTGACGTAAAATAACTTCCATCTTATTCTCTCTTTCTTTTAGTGATTAGAGAAGGGGAGTAGTGCCATGTTTCTAGCTCGCTTAATAGCACGAGTAACTTCTCTCTGCTGCTTAGCACTTAAGCGGGTAAATCGGCGCGGGAGGATTTTTCCCCGCTCGGAGATGAACTGTCGTAGGAGTTCAACGTCCTTATAGTCAATCTCTGCCAAAGTGACTTTACGGCGACGGCGCCTAAAAGGTCTTCGATTGTTATTGTACTGCGAACGCCCTTCTTGGCGCCGATCACGACTTGCTGGTCTATCCTGATTCATATAAATGTTCCAAATTCCTAAAAATATAAGCTAGTGGGGTTAAAACTAAAAGGGGATGTCATCATCTGTTGCTGACGATATCCCACCGCCAGCTCCACCGTCGCTCTGGAATCCATCGTCCTGGCGAGAACCAACAAAACTAAAACGGTCCAAGGTAACAGAATGCTTCGATCTGCGTTCGCCAGTGTCGGTATCCCACTGACGAAATTTAAGCTTGCCTTCAATCAGAATAGGCTTACCTTTGGAGAAATATTCATTGACTACTTCGCCTTGCCGTCCCCAAGCATCAATGTCGACGAAACAAGTTTCATCTCTTTTCTCACCAGTATTTTTATCGGTCCAGCTTTCGTTGACCGCTATTCCAAAATTAACGACCGACGCCCCACTGGGTAGAGTCCTTAACTCGGGGTCGCGAGTTAAGTTCCCCATCAAGATAACTTTGTTGTAACTCATGTTGACCTCTCTGTTGCTTGACGATTTTTGCTCATTGCTCGGTTTTAACTATCTTTTGACACTTGACCTTCATCACCATCTTCATTTGATGTTTCACTGTCCCTCGCGGACTGCCGAGTGGCAGAAGCTTCTGCTGCTGACGTTTCGCTCTGACTTCTTTGGCTGGCAACAGTAACAAACTTTTCTAAATCGCCATTGAAAGTAAGTACAACATGCCTCATAATCATCTCAGTAATCAGGAAATAGTTGTTCAGTTTACTGACGAGATCTGGTGGTGCATCGAAAATCAAAAATATATAGTATCCGTCTGAGTGTTTGTTGATAGCATAAGCCAATCTCTTTCGGCCCCAGTGATCGGTGAGTAGGACGTTTCCGCCACTATCTTGAATCAGTGTATTAATTCCTTCCGTCAGCTCCTCGATTTGAGCAGCGTCGAGCGTGGGACTAACAATAAAAAGACTTTCGTACCTATTCATAAATTCCATCCTCCCTTTGGACTAGCGGCCCACTTTCCAAATTGGACGCGGGCAGGCAGAGAATTGCTCATTTTATCATAGTTGTATGACTTTAATCAAGTTGACTTATACGTTCTCTTGATTTCCAATCTGAAGGGAAATATTTCAAAAATAACCAATCATCTTTACAAAAAAACAAATTCTTGATAACCTAGATGAGTTGAGTGAATCTAATTGAAATAGCAATCAGAGAACAGAATGGGAAAATTTTTAGGCTTGGTCATGACTCCCCTAGACGTACAAGTCGAAGGGTTGAATGCCGTAATGGAACGGATAGAGTCAACAGGTGCGGCAGCTATCAATTGCAGTCGGATTCTTAATCGACCTTCGACTGTAGATTCTGGTTTTCGGGCGCCACCAATCGATATCGACGGATACGACCGAGTTTTTGATCGGCCTGTTTGGGGAAAAAGAGAACTGTATTTAGAAAGTTTCCGCAGTCAACAACCAAACTTATCTTGGTATGCGGACACCTCCTACAAACCAAAATGGAAAAAGCTCCCACCTGACCTCGATTCTAGTTTGCCTAACCAAATCTATGAATCAGCTCGAAGTCGGAATTGGAAGGTATACACTTCTGTCACGCCCTTAGCCGTGCCTGACCTTAAAGCAGAAGACAAAATGAAATGGATCAATGGGCAAAACCCTGATCCAAACCGTCGAGTGGCAAATCAAGGATGCCCCAGTTCACCCAATGTGAAAGCCTGGGCAATCGCTTCTGTGTTAGATTAAATCAGCCAGCAACCTACCCCCGATGGGGTGTGTCTGGATTGGGTCGAATACACGACCTATTTAATTGAAGATCACTTCTCTTGTTTTAGTCCTTACTCCCAGGCACATATGAAGAGTCTTGGTTATGAAGCAAAAAGAATTAAGAGTGATGTACTATCCCTATGGCACTATTTTAATAACTTAACCAATGAGCGTCTCGATGATATTAGCCAGATTCTAAATAGTCCATCCCGAATACTTGAACTTCTAGTCCGCTTCCCCGGTGTATACGACTTTTTTCGTTTCAAGTCTGATGTGATTTCTGGATTATATCGTGATATTCGTTTGGCGATGGATCAATCAGGATTCGGTCATGTCGAATTGGTTGCTAATGGATGGCCATCACCTTTTAACCGTTCAAGTGGTATGGATTATGCAGGATTAGCCGAAATTGTAGATTCAGTTCGCCCTAAGCTCTACACCTTCCACTGGTCGGTACTACCACGCTGGTATGGTCAAGTACTAAAGAATTGGAATCCAAACCTGGCTGTTACGTCTGTTTTACAAGCTATCAAAAGTTGGTTCAACCTGCCAGACTCAATTGACCACCCTACTTGGTCTGATTATCATATTCCAGCACCAAATGACAAGCACCCTGTTTGGTTCAGGACCTTCAACGACCGTATTAACGAAGTGGCAAGTCAGGTTTCTGGACGTGCGCCAGTTATTCCTCTCGTACACGGGTATGTACCACTTGATCAGTGGAAACGAACAATATCCATAATTCGGGATAGCAAAGCTGACGGGATGTGGGTGCAGAGATATTGTTATTTATCTGACGAAAAGATTTTAGCTTTAGCTAACATTTGGAATGTTCAAGCATCTAATAATATCATGGCTACCGGTTCTTTTTTTTAATACTGCCAATAACTAGATGCGATTTGATTAATTATGAAGTTCAAAATTGCGCCAAATTCAGTATAACTGCTATAATCAAGGGTATTCATGAAAAGAATAATTGTCGGTTTGACTGGGGCCAGCGGGACCGTGTATGGCACACGCTTGGTTGAAGTATTAGCTGACCAAACCAACTTTGAAGTACACTTAACCATCTCGCCAGCTGGTGCTAGATCATTATTAGAAGAAGTTGGTATAGATATTGATGTTGATAATTTCGAATTATCTGACTTGATTGGCCGGGATGCGGACAACGTCATCTATCATAGCCCTAACGATATCGGAGCTTCGATTGCTAGTGGGTCTTTTAGAGCAGAAGGTATGGTAATTATTCCGTGCAGTATGGGAACTGTAGCTTCCGTAGCAATGGGACTTTCTCGTAACTTGTTACAAAGATCGGCTGATGTGTGCATGAAGGAGCGACGAAAACTAGTCCTGGTGGTCAGGGAAACACCATTTAGTACGATTCACCTAGAAAACATGCTCAAATTATCAAAAAACGGAGTGACAATTTTACCTGCTATGCCAGCTTTTTATCACTTTCCTGACACCATTGATGACCAGATTAACTTTGTGGTGAGTAAAACCTTAGACCAGTTTGGAATTGAAGCTGGCCTCATTCGGCGTTGGAAAGAAAAAAATAGTACTTGACGAATTCGATAAACTTAACCCAAAAAGAAGATAGTTGTTTTTATCGCCCCATATTTTGTGTTCATTCAGCTTTTGGTTCTGTATTTTTTGCCTTGAAGGGAATGAAAAAGTCATTTTGTTACGAACGACACTTGGTGTTACTTAGTGAAATAGTATTCGACACTGAAAAAGGCCGAAGGCCATTTCTCATTTGATCAGTAATTTTCTTTGTTTATTTTATACCTGACCAACGCGATGAAGGGGTGATTTTCAAGAGTTAGTTCCTATTTTTAGTCAGTGCTATTTTGATTCAAGGTCTACTTTTGCTTAGGTAGGGATCTTGGTATAGTTTTTGGCCTGGTCTTAGGGCTTTTCTAAATGAACCTGATTCAGGAAACATCCGTAATTAATTCCCTACAAACCATTTATCTAGAACTATTTGCCTGGACAGATGAAGATACAACCGGAGTTCGAGCGAGAATCAAAAAAGATTTTAATCTTGACTCATGAAACTGCAATTATTAATTGGTTAGTCTAACTTGTTGTTTAGCTCATCTGACTCTTGTATCACGCTCATATTTGTCTGCGCGGCAATGTATCAACTAATAAATTTGCTTTAATTGTAAAAAACAACTCATCAATAATGGGTTAATACAGGCTTGGTATCCTTAATTAATCACAACTTAAAATTTTAAATCTAATTCCGTATTGATTGACAATCAACAGTCATGCTAATGAGCTATTCTATGACCAAAGAAATGGAACAAAATGATATACTTTAACCGGACCGCGGTGTGCGGATTTACGACTCTCAGTTAAGTAAAGAGAGCAGGAGAGGACTCAATGGAAAAAAGACCTTTGGGGCAAACTGGGATCTCGGTCAGTGTATTGGGAATGGGTGGTCTTTTCGTGTCCCAAGTTGGTGGAAAAGGACGAGAGCAAGCAAAAGGAGCAATACATCGATGCCTAGAACTTGGTGTCAACTACATAGACACAGCGCCCAGTTACGCTGATAGCGAAGAGGTTTTAGGTTTAGCTCTGGAAGGTGTTTCTCAACCATACGTGATTTCAACCAAATTAGGGGGACGACCAGAACCATTTGATCCCAAAAACAAGGATTTACTAAGACGATCCATTGATAATAGCTTGAAACTATTGAAAAAAGATGTAATCGATATACTGATGGTTCACGAACCAGACCGGCCAGGCCAATACGATTGGTGGGATAATTACGACAATTACCACGGCCCAGTATCCGAGATCTTAGCCGAATTGAAATCAGAAGGTATTATTCGTTTCACCGGCTTAGGAGGAACAAGTGCCTATCAACTACCACCTATCATTAGTACGGGCAATTATGACGTCGTTTTAACAGCTTTTAACTACAGCCTATTGTGGAGAGAAGCAGAGTTTGAAGTCTTGCCAGCCGCTAAACGGCAGAAGGTCGGAATTATTGTTGGATCTCCCTTACAACAAGGAGCTTTAGCTCGTCGTTACAAAGAAGTCGAAACTGGAGCCAGATGGCTGAGTTCTCCTCGTCGCCAGCAGCTTCAAGCTTTATACAAGTTTTTAGACGAAATCGAAATCTCTCTACCTGAATTAGCATTACGTTGGGTTATTTCTAACCCAGATATTTCAACTACTCTGATGGGAGCTAGATCGATAGAAGAAGTCGAGAAAAACGTAGCGGCCGTTAATTCGGGTCCATTGACCGGTGACATGATGAATCAGCTCCGAGAAATTGCGAACATGGTACCGTTTAGACCCTTTGAAGAACCATTTAGCCTTCCTTTTGGCCGGGATTATGCCGGGCCTTGGCATGCTAGATAGATCAGACTCAACCCTCGAAGGAGAATTAAGTTCGATGATAAAAACTTCGTTATTTTGGCTTTCACAATCTACTATCATTTCTTTCATGATTAGTTTTTCATTTTCTATCTCTATCATTAACGCAGGTGTGTTAGCAGAAGGCGAGATTGAATTCCAGAAAGATTCTTCGACCATGTGTTTTATTCCGGCGGGTACGTACACAATTGGTTCAGAATCTGAGCGAGCTGATCGAGATGAAACCCCTGCCCATTCGGTTGAGCTACCAGCCTTTTATATCGACAAGTATGAGGTTACTAACGCTCAGTACATGAACTTTATGCAAGCTACCGGACACCGAGAACCAAAATACTGGACAAACGACAAATTAAACCAACCCAACCAGCCGGTTGTAGGTGTTTCTTGGGAAGATGCGTTTGCCTACTCTAAATGGGCAGGTAAACGGTTACCAACAGAAGCTGAGTGGGAGGTATCTGCTCGTGGAGGAAAGAGTCTTGAATTTCCTTGGGGTAACGTCTTAGATCAGTTAATCAATCAGGAAATTCATCATGCTAATGTTGAAGGAGCAACTGATGGTTTTGAACAGGAAACCGCACCGGTAGGTAGTTTTTCAACAGGGTCTAGTCCCTTTGGTGTACATGATTTAGCCGGTAATGTTTTCGAATGGGTTGCTGACTGGTACGCAGAAGATTACTATAGCAAAAGCCCTTTGAACAACCCAAAAGGACCAGAACAACCGGCAACTGGTAACTTCAAGGTACTGAGAGGTGGTTCATGGCGTGATGATGGAGCCAAAGCTAGAAGTGCTAAACGTTCGTCTTTGCCTGTTACCTTTCGCCATGATGAAATCGGATTTCGATGTGTGATTTCTTTGTCTGATTTTTTAGCTGTTGCTGCTGAGCCCTGGGATGTCAATAGAGATGGACAAGTAAATATTTTTGACTTAGTTTTGGTTGCTAGTAACTTTGGCCTATTAAATGCCAAACAAGGTGACGTCAATGATGACGGGAATGTTGATATATTTGACTTAGTGCTGGTAGCCAACCACTTTGGTCAAGGTACAAATGCTGCCCCGAGTATTACTCACCACGAAGCATCAATAGACTACAACTTAGATCATTCAGCTATTTCCCAAATGGAAATAGCTGTCAAGCAACTATCGGTAGTGAAAACTCCTCAGGTTCAATACGCCCTCCAATTACTGAGTAACCTGATAAGGAAAAATACCAGACAGAAAGAAATTCTCGCCAATTACCCCAATCCTTTCAACCCGGAGACCTGGATACCTTTCCGTCTAATTCAACCTCAGAGCGTCGATATCGGTATTTATAACATATCTGGTCAACGCATCCGATTATTATCTCTGGGGCAACTACCGAATGGGGACTATACAACCAAACAAAGAGCCGCTTATTGGGATGGGAAGAATGAATTTGGCGATGATGTGGCAAGCGGTATCTATTTTGCTTCGTTCGAATCAGGTCGTTCGGCGCTAACTTCATCGGTTTCGAATGAAAAAAAATTCCAGCGCATGATCCTAATTAAATAGTTGATCGGCACGCAAAAATCAGATGAAGAAATTGCCTTCAAATATCTACTAACATGAGTAAGTTTTCAGATGTTAGTGACCGGCAGTTAATTCGACAGACTGTTGGTGGAGACGTAGAGTCATTTAACTCATTAGTAGAACGTTATCATGGTATGGTTTATAATCTGGCTTATCGAATGTTAGGTAATACTAATGATGCCCAGGATGCAACACAAGAAACATTTTTGGAAAGTTTTAAGTCGATCCGTGGATTCAAATTTCAATCTACCTTCAAAACATGGCTTTATCGTATTGCTATTAACACCTGCCAGCAACATTTGCGCAAGTCGGATTCTCGCAAACGTACTATGTACTCATATACCGAAGATACAAAAAATATACAACGATCGACGACCGGTCCAACTCAACCTGATCAGCATTTGCTTAAAACCGAAAAAGAGCAGATTATTCAGTTAGCAATCGGCAGCCTGCCTACCAAGCAAAAAGCTGTTGTGACGCTATTTTACATGCAGCATCTGAAATACAGAGAAATTGCAGAAGTTTTAGGTTGTTCTGAGGGCACGGTTGCTTCGCGATTAAATACTGCCATTAGTAACCTAAAGAATTTATTGGGCAGGCGGTTATGAACCCAAAAGATCCAATTAGTTGTCAAAGAGTACAAAGAGAAATCGGCGTCCATATTAGCGCTGATCTTATGGAACCTGAAAAAACATTATTGAAGCAACATTTGCTAGATTGTAAGGATTGCCAACGAGAATACGAACAGATGTGGCATGTTTCTCTCATCTTGGATGATTTATCGGCGCTTTCACCTCCCACAGATTTGTTGGCTGATACTCAATCAAAAATCCGGCAGGTCCACCATGGGCAGAGATTAGCCTCCTTCGTAAACCCATTCAATTGGTTGCTTAGCAGGTTTCAACTGAGCCCACCGCCTAGACTGGTTAACTATGCCACGATAATTTTCTACGTGGTTGTTTCTGTGTTCTTACTTAAGTTAGCGTTTTTAGAAGAAGATACAGCTATACCTCTAACCACTAAGCCTTTACCAGCGAAAGTTCGTATAGTTCAAATTGGGGCTGTCAAGAAGTCGGCCCTCGATAGTGTTTCAGTGGAGGATATAACTCATAAAGAACACTAAATCAGTATTAACCCCCGCCTTTCATCAGTTTCGAAACGTATCACATCAATATGAGTCGAACTTGATCACTATCATTTCTTATAGGAGTCTATGATGCTCGAATCGCAACATGAGCCATTCAAACAAGAGAAATTTGAAATCGATGTATATGGATATACTGTATTGAACGAAGTTTTAACCCCCGATGAAGCGAAAAGAATCAAAAAGGTCTTAGCTGAATTAGACCAAGAGATTGGTACTGACCACCAGCATTTGGGAACTGCACGTCATGTTGCTAACTTGCCCACATACGATCCTGTCTTTTTTAAGACTATTGACCACCCAAAGGTCTTGCCTCTAATCGAACATTTCATGGGTGAAAATATTATTTTAGGTAGCCTGAATGCCCGAATCGTTCGTCCAGGTGATACCGAACAACATCTACATGGAGATATTCCTCAACCACTTATTAAAAAAAACGCTGAATTCCCCGTAATGATGAATACCGTTTGGATGCTAGATGAGTTCACACCGGAAATTGGTGCTACGCGAATTGTTCCTGGCTCACACAAGAGCGGTTATGCTCAAATACCAAAAGGTGTTGAGGTCAGAAACATCCAAACGGCGGTGGCACCATTAGGTAGTGTTCTGATTTTCAATGGGCAGTGTTGGCACGGTGGGGGAGCCAATACTAGCAATGAAGTGCGACATGCTTTGTTTGGGCATTACCGAAACGGTAGTTGGATGCGGTTTCAGTGTGACCCACATCACCAATTTAAGACAGAATGGTTAGATTTATTAACAGATCGACAGAAACAACTGCTCAGAATGGAAAATGGGCTAGGGGTTAAAAATGCAGCAGATTTCTATGAGCGTTTGTAGTTTGGTGATTGAATTGACTTGACAGCCGAGCTCATTAATGGTAAGATCAGCGGCTGTTGTCCAGCTCAAAAAGAATTGTAGGTTGAGAGAGTCATGCGTGGAAATCGAACTTACTTCCCAACAGGAAGTCAAAAAGAAATCAAATGGTACTTATTTGACGCCGATGGAAAAACACTCGGTCGGCTAGCGACCGAAATTGCCAAAGTGTTGAGAGGAAAGCACAAGCCGACCTTTACACCTCACGCTGATGGTGGGTTTCGTGTAGCAGTTGTTAATGCTGAAAATGTCCAGATTACTGGTAATAAAGCCGAACAGAAATTTTATTTTCGCCATAGTGGATATCCTGGTGGAGACAAATACCGAACGTTCAACGAACAGATGGAACGAGACCCAGAAGTAGTATTGCGCAAAGCAGTTAAAGGGATGTTGCCCAAGAATAGACTTGGCCGAAAGCTACTACGTGGTCTCAAAATTTACACTGGACCTAATCACCCACACAAAGCACAAGAACCCGAAGCTATAAGCTTAGCATAGGAGTTAGTATGTTAGAACAATTCTGGGGAACCGGTCGGAGAAAAACATCTGTCGCGAGGGTGAGAATTCTACCTAATGGTTCTGGCCAATTTGTAGTCAATAAAAAATCTATTGAAGAGTATTTTGATAGAGATGATTTAGTTATGGTTTCTAAGCAACCTATCGAACATTTGGAAAATTCCGGGCAGTATGATGTCTTTGTTAATGTGAAAGGTGGTGGGATTTCAGGACAAGCTGGAGCCATTCTACACGGATTGTCACGTGCTCTAATCAAGGTAGATGAATCTTTGAGGCCTCCGCTGAAAAAGGCTGGGTTCTTGACCCGAGATGCGCGGATGGTTGAGCGGAAGAAATATGGACGTAAAGGCGCAAGGGGCAGATTTCAGTTCTCCAAGCGGTAACACGGATCGATGTCAAATACAACAGTTGTACTCGGTGCCCAATGGGGAGACGAAGGTAAAGGGAAAATTACCGACTGGTTGGCTGAAGACGCTGACGTGGTTGCTCGCTATCAAGGTGGTGGTAACGCTGGGCACACCATTGTTATCGGTGAGGAGACCTTTGTTCTTCACCTGATTCCGTCTGGCATACTGCGTGGAAATACACAGTGTGTTATTGGTAATGGAGTCGTGATTGCTCTAGAGGAATTATTTGAAGAGATTGATTTACTCCAACAACGCGGGATCAACGTAAATTCTGATAACTTGTTGGTTAGTTCCAGAGCCCACTTGATATTTCCTTATCACCGATCAGTGGAGCGCTGGCAGGAAACGTCCGGTAGTGGGAAAATTGGCACTACCTTGCGTGGGATTGGCCCTTCATATACCGACAAGATGAATCGCTTAGCAGGCATTAGGGTGGCTGACCTGCTTGAATTCGATTTATTCCAGAAAAAGATAGAGCACAATCTTGATGCGAAAAGCCATGTCTTGTCTCAAGTTGATGACGACTTATCGGTAGATGAGATTCTATCTACCTATGGTGAATATGCCGATCGACTTCGACCACATGTGATTGAAACACCAGAGTTTTTGCACCAAGCATTAGTTTCCGGTAAACGCCTGTTGCTAGAAGGAGCGCAAGGTACCTTACTAGACGTCGATTTTGGCACCTATCCTTATGTGACGTCTTCTAATACGACTGTTGGTGGTGTTTGTACAGGTTTAGGTCTACCCCCCCGTTCCATTGATCGAGTTCTTGGTGTTGCTAAGGCTTACGTCACACGAGTAGGTGGAGGTCCGTTTCCGACCGAAATGGAAACAGAAGTTGGCGAAGAAATCCGCCAGATTGGTGCTGAGTTTGGTGCCACGACAGGTCGGCCCCGCCGCTGTGGCTGGCAAGACTTGTTTGCTCTTCGATATGCTACCAATCTTAATGGATTCACTGACTTAGTTTTGACCAAGATAGATGTTCTGGATAGTCTAGCTGAAATTCAGGTTTGCATTGGCTACGAAAGAAACGGAAAGTTATTATCGTCATTTCCAAGTAGTCTAAGTATCTTAGACGAATGTGTTCCGGTTTACGAAACCTTGCCTGGATGGAAACAACAAACGTCTGAAGCACAAAAGTACGACGACCTTCCCTCAGCTGCACAGGACTATATTGACTATATTTCTAAATTTCTAAAGGTGCCGGTTTCAGTTATCTCTGTCGGTCCCAAACGCCGACAAACATTGACTATTGACGATAGTTTTTAGGTTGACATCTGGGGTTGTTTTTAGTATCATTGTACGGTCTTGGGAGCCGCTAGCTCAGTTGGTAGAGCATCTGACTTTTAATCAGAGGGTCACAGGTTCGATCCCTGTGCGGCTCACGTTGTAGGCCCCGTTCGTCTAGCCTGGTCCAGGACACCAGCCTTTCACGCTGGCGACACGGGTTCAAATCCCGTACGGGGTATTACCGAGAGCGCGGGTATTAATATAAAACTCGACGCCCACTTTACCGTCTTGAGTTACATCGATTCTCTGAATCAATGAGCTTAAGGCGGTTTTTTGTATCTGTAGATCGCTCCGTAAAGCTTGCTCCATTTCCCCCCTGAAACTATCCAAATCCACTCCTGTTGGCGCTGAAGCTAGGTTCTTTGTCTCGATTTCGATGTTGACCTTTCTGATTTTCTCTTTGTCTAACTCAATCTTGGGTAGAAATTCGTCCATTAAACCCCGACTTGTCATTATTGCTTCGGTGGCAGTTTCGATTCGCCGATTTAGCTTCTGCAACTGATTTTGTAGCTTTTTCAACTCTTCTTCTCTTACCCCTTGATTACGGTTATATTCTTCCAAGCATTTTTGATAATATTGCTCCAAATGACCTTTTTCTAATATCACTTCCGTTACCATTTCTAGAACTAGATCTTCTAATCTATCTCGGTTCAAATAGCGAGAATTAGTGCATAGTTTAGTCCCTCTTCGCCTAGAACCACATCGATAGAAGGATTGCTTAGGGTTACGTTTATCAAAGTCCATTTGAAAGTTATTACCACAAACCTGACACTTCAACAGTCCCGATAATAGATACTGAACTTTCTGTCCCTTACGGCCTCGTTTGGAGACTGAAATTTTATAGGCCTTCTCGGCTTCTTCCATAGTAATGATAGCTGGGAAACAGTCAGGTTGAATAATCCACTCTTCTCTGGGTCGATAACCTTGGTGCTTATTCTTGTGTCCATAAACCATACAACCAGCAAAGCGAAAAGGTACACGAAACCAAGTTAGAACCGAGGATTTATCCATCGGTCTACCTCGACGAGATAGATAACCCAGCTCAGTCAAGTCATCAGCAATCTGTTTACCTCCCTTGCCTGCAAAATAGGCATCAAAAGCTTGACGCACTGCTGGAGCAGTTTGAGAGTCTAGCTCCCAAGTGAGTTTCTGTTTAACATTGCCCAACTCATCCTTTACTTCAACTTCTTTACGCAGATAACCATAGGGCGGTAAACCACCATTACTAAAGCCAGCTAAGGCATTTTGCTGCTGATGGGCATAGGTCTCCTCCGCCTTCTTCCGCCGCTCTAATTCAGCAAACAGATGGTACATACGTTGATTGAACCAAGCCTCAGTGCTTTGACGTGGATCTTCGAAATTATTGAGGCAATATCGAATTTCTACGCCTTGGCTCCAAATCCATTCAACTTTATCACCTGCTTCTAACTCATCTCTAAAAAGCCGTTTATCGTCCTTGATATACAGATAGTCAGGGAAATTTCCTGTTTTGATGTTTTCCAGCATGCGTTTGAAATTAGGACGCTCGAGATTACCCCCGCTAATACCTCTATCAATATAAATATGATTGTCATCAATAATAGTAGCTCCGTCCACAAGTGCTTTATCACGACACATTGAAACTTGAGCTTCAATTGTGGTGGACTTTTCTCGTCCTTTACCGGGGGAATATCTAGCGTAGATAGCGGCTGTTTTCATTTGCACTCCGTAGTTTTGATTAGAAGACACAAGCCGATTATAAATCAGAGGGCCCGCTTTGTCAAATAAAATATTACAAAGGGTTTTATTTTTCCGAGATCTGGATTAAGTAAGAAAAAGTATGAATATAAGGTTTGGTTTTCTTTCGATTAGACAATCTTTCAATGATTTTCTGGCCAATTATATTAGGGAAGAGTGATAAATCTGGATGACCAATGGGAAAGACTGAAAAGGTATATTTCTTTTTACTCATTATGATTCCTTTAATGTCTGGAATTGCTTTCAGCTGAAGAGATGACGGTATGTGAACAGAGTTTGATTAAGTCATAAAATTGCGTAGTAACCGCTGAGATATTGGTCTCCGATCTTTTAGTTAAGGTATATTATTGATCCATACCGGTTAGTTTCAGCAACGTAGTAGCTGCTGTCAGTTTGATTCTTTCATCATCACTATTAATACATTCAGATAAAGCATCAACTGAAGAACTAATCATGCACGGAGACGATCAATTTCACTATTAAAGAGTTCACTACAGCGTCGATTTAACTCATCAATAAACTCCGGTTTTCGATTACGTCAGTTATTGATCGCTACACGTTCTACGCCGATGCATTCAGCAACTTGGCGATCATTTTTGCCCGTAACTAGCAGATCAATGGTATTTTTCTGTTGAATAGTCAGTTTTTAGACTGAAGACATCTGTATCTCCTTTTTCTAAGAATCTGTCAAATTTTGATAAGTGTTAGGTTGCAGACCTTATTCTTTCCTCAGGAGACCAACTGTCGCTAACGAAGCTATTGACTAAAATGGGGATTTTGGGCAGGTAATAAGACCCCGCTTCAACCATGACTTCTTCTACGATTTTTTTAATTTTTCCACAACGTTCTACCGAAGCTTCTATGACTAATTCGTCATGAATACATGCCACGACTTGCTCTTTATTTGGGTTAATTTTTTGATGTAGTTGGCCCAAGGCTCGTTTCATAATATCTGCCGCTGTACCCTGAATTGGCGTATTTAGAGTAATCGGCAAGGAAACCTTATCCTTACTGACGTATCTCAACCTGCCACTTATAGTTCGGAGGATATTATTTTTATTTCTTCTACATTGCTGATGAAAATTAGCAAATCCTTTGTAGTTCTTAAAAAATTGATCCTTAAATTGCTTAGCTTCCTCCAAAGTCATCTTTACTTTCCATTCATTTCGAGCAAATTCTTGCAGACTTGTAGGTCCCATCCCAAAAAGCAATCCAAAGTTAATTGCCTTCGCCAAATTACGCTGTATTGAACTTACTTGATCTAAAGGTATGTTAGCTACTAAGCTAGCCGTAAGTTTGTGAAGGTCTTGACCGTTCTGATAGGCGTCTATCATTCTTTGATCTCCCGTAACTTGAGCTGCGACCCTAAGTTCTATTTGTGAATAGTCTGCAATAATAAGTCTATTGCCTGGATTGGCTATGAAACATCGTCTCACTTCATTTTGCTTGGGCATTTGCTGTAACGGTGGGTTGCTACACGACATCCGTCCAGTATCAGTTCCCAGCTGATTATAGTCCGCATGAATTCGACCTGTTTTCGGATGGATCGATTTGATAATTTTTGTGCCATATTTGGACTGTAGGCTGCGACATTTCTTAAAATTTAGTAGATCTGATACTTCAGGGTGATTATGATGGGACCGTAAAGCACTCGCACTAGTCCCTACCACATTTATTCCCCGACTACTCAATGCAGATTTCAATTGTTTAGGAGAGTTGAGGTTTAATGGTTTGCCATGTTCTTCAGCCCAAGAAGGAAAGTGAGCTAAAACTTTATTTTGGCATTCAGAAACCTGAGTATTAATTTTCTGGCAATAGTCCTCCCATCTTTTTCTATCTAAACCGATACCACTTAGCTCCATTTGAGCAAATGCTACTATACAGCCAAATTCTAATTTTGCTACCTCTACTAAGCCTTTATATTTTAGTTGGGAGATCAGCCTTTGACGCAATGGTAGTAAAACTTCAGCATCCCGTGCAGCATAAGATAACTGAGACGTGGTTAATTCACCACTCCAATCACTTTTCTGTTCTTCTTTGATTAAAGTCTGGTTTAAATAAGAATTAACGACTTTTTCTAATTTACTCGAATGATCTTTTACACCGTTGTATAGCAGCTGGTCGGCCAGCATAGTATCAAAAATAATTCCACCGAGCTCGATTTTATTCTGTAATAAAAACTTGTACTCAAATTTAGCATTATGAATTACTTTTACCGATTGATTCCTTAAAAGAGGTGTCAGAATAGATAAACCGTTTTTACATTTGAAAAGATCTATTATCAATATGGGTAAATCCTTAGCTGCCATTTGAACTAACCGAATTTGGTCAGTCAATGGGTCTAATCCAGTCGTCTCGATATCTAGGCCTAAAACCTCAGCAGATAAATATTTATCCAGCTTGCTAGCAAGATCATTTTCATCCTTCACAAGATGATAATGAGTGGGCAGATGATCCAAGTCATTACCTAATTGATCAATGAGTGTTGTGTTTGTTTTGGCTACAAGTTGCCCTATAGACTTCTTGCAGTCCAAACCTTTGCTCTCATTAGGCTTAAGATCAGTTGATGATACAATTAATGAGTCAATGAGTCTCTTATCAGCTGGAATATTTTTTTGTTTCTTAAGTTCTATTGAATGATTCTTGAGTTCTTCTTTTTCAAGATCTTCATTAGACTCATTAGACTCATTAGACTCAGTATTATGTGATAAAGAAGGACAACTTTTCTGGCTATGAGGAGATTGAGGAGATTCATTCGGTTTCCCATCAGCGTATGAGTCTGATGTTGCATCAGGTGAGTTATTACCAACCAACTCCAGTTTCCAAAGCTTGGCTCGGTTTTGATATCCACAGTCTATTAACTTGAAACCCTTTATTATCTGGCCACGCTTAGCAACCAATAATTGTCCGAGCTTGATTTTTAATTGGTGTGACGATCCAGAACCCAACAATTGGTCCAATGGGCCGTCCCTCTCAGACGAATTTTCAGCACTACAGGCAAGTGGAAATAAATCAACAACCTGAACCTCTTTAAATGCATATTCCTTTGACCATAAGGTTATAAAATTTAACCAAGCCTCCATTTCCTGATTTAGGTTGTTTTCTAAAAGTTCTCTATTATCCATGAAACCTTCATATCCTGCGGTTTCCAGGATCCCACTTACAGCAGCAACCCAAGGTTCGTAAGAGCCAAACTGGACTGAGCCAGCTGGCTTCCCTTGCTGAATCCAGTTTTTTACTAAGGTCAGGCAAGACTTGACTAAAAGTATTCGATTGGTTTTTACCCAGCTGATCAAATCTTTATGTTTAAAATCATTTCTTTCCCAGGGTCTCTCTTCTTCGGCATTCAAGTGAATCATGACAAGTCTCCGCGATAAGTCTGGGTCAGCTTGTAAGTTATTACCAATAAAAACCCAGATAGCCTCGCTTTTAAGCATCAACATAGTGGAACTACCCAACTTTCTATCTTGCCAATGACCGGTTGTTAAAACAGCTGCTAAGCTGCCACTTTTTAGTGGCTTTTTGACATTGTCAATAAGCACAAAAACAGGTGCAGTTTGCAACAAGGATCCGATTTGCTTTCGTTGCTCAGCTTCACTCTCAACTTCTGGTACCACATGAGGTTCAGTACCTAAAACCATAGTTGCTATAACTTTAGCTAACAGTGTTTTACCTGTACCCACAACAGGAGCAGAAATAGCAAAACCAGGCGTTCCTCCTTCTACTAGAAGTTTAATAAAAGGTGATATCATCAATGCCAAGCAGTTGACCCAGCTGGCTGAGTCTTTGAACCTAAAATCGCATAACACTTCAGCTAGTTTAGATTTGGCATTTTCCACTTCTTCTGGAGTGACTCCTTCTTTCATTGATGGCCATTTTCTTTCATGTTGATGAATATAAAGAGTTTCTGGATCGTATCGATCCATATTGGCTATTTGACCATCGGACTTAATCAGTGGGTAGGGCAAAATACCTTTAAGAATAGGCAGGGAAGGATGGCATGGAAGAGATAAAATATCTGACGCTACTTCATTGGGAGGGAATACGGCTTTGTCGCCTTTCTCTGAGCGCCGAATTAAATTAGCTGATCTTGCAATCTTGCCTTTTAAACTATCGCGGTTATATTCCTCCAGAGTAGGGTTTTGATGGGTACCAAAGACAACCCGAACAAGTTTGCTCCCCATATGGAATACGCTTGGCGGTTTAGAATTAGTGATCGCCTGTAATACATCGGTAGAAACTGAAGGTAGAGGCCTATTATTGACGATAATGGTGGGTAGATTATTATCCCAAACTTGAGCTGATTTGTTAGTCATTTCTTTAATACCCAGTTTAGAAGCGACATCTGACCACCCTTTGTCACTACAGGAATCATGAAAACACTTGAATCCAATACCACCATCCTTGTATTGAATCACAGCTGAGTCTTTTTCATGTTCAGAATCAAAGGGACACTGTTCCAAAGTAAAATATTGCCCCTCTTCTTTTTCTTTACTGTAAGCGATAATCAAATTATGCTGAGACAATAAATCTTTCAGGTCAAACTCTTCTGGGACCGACTCCAATTGTTTAGTCAAAAAGACGGACTTTATTTCGCTGCTAATAGACTTATGAAGCTCGACTATATCGAAAATCGGCAAGGAAATATTTGTTGATGGTAGCCATACTGAACGACGATGAGGCGCTTCTTCTGTATCATCTCCCTTGATGGCCTTTGTACCTAGTACCTTGGTTATGCGACTAGGATTACTAACAGCGGTATCAACAGTGACCTGATCTGTACTATATTTGTCTGCTAGCGTTTCCAAAATTTCCTTAACAAAACCATAGGTCTTACTAATCGATAACTGGGTCTTAATTGGGATAAGTCCATGGACTCCGTTGCCAGAAAGACCACGGTGAATAGAAACACCTAATTTGGAGAATAATTCTTGGTCGATTCTGAACAGAAGGTCAATGCTAAGCTGAAGCTCCTGGTCAGAGGAGGAGGTTTGTGCTGGCCGAATAGGGTCGAGGTCAAGTAGAATCCATTTATAAGTAATGATCTGATTATCACTGGTAGTATGTTGTACGTTTTCTTTTAAACGATTATGGGCTCGACGTAGCAGAATTTGATCACAAGGTTGGAGGGTGCAATATACCGATCCGTGTTGGTCATATTGTTCGATATCTGTAGCTGCTTTTTCATAATCAGTGTAATAGCCAGAAACTGTCTTGCCTACGAACCGATTATTTAGTTTTTGACGAGTAGGAATAATCCTTATTTCAGTACATCCTTCCATTTCAAGGTGCCCCAAACTCTTCAAAAATGATACCGTTCGATCAGCCTGATACTGACCTTGAAACTGCTCAGAAAAACTTGTTAGATTCAGTTGGTTATTTGAAGACCCCTTATTTGTGTTCATTATCTGCCTCCCAGATCTTTTCAGTTGGCATAAATGTGTTTTCCATTCTGACTAGTGTTTGCAGTGCATTTCTAAGTTTATGAAATTCTTGGTGAAACAATTGCATTCGGCTTAAAGCTTTAAGCTCTTGTTCCATATTCTGAGCAATCACTTGGGTTTTGGAAATCTTGCCAGTATCAGCTTCAATTGTAAGTAGGATTTGAGGCATTTTTGCCCTCCAATATATTTCTCTACTTATATATGAAACTAGGAGGTCCAAAAGTGGACATGAAATTGAAATTTATTCTAAAAAAATCATTGTTAATTCATTTTTGATCATCTCAATATAACCAACAACACTCTTTGTTCCTCGGTACCGACTAACTGTTTTTACTGATAGGTTTGTTACTTTGGCTAAATCTTTATTGCTTAGATCTTCACCTGAACGATACAAGGCTTCAATTATTTTCAAACCGTTAGAACCAGAAGCGCCTTTCAGTTGGTTGAATAGAGATTCAATTTTGTCTTTTTGTTCTGGTCTCAGTTCGGGTGGGGATTCTTGTATTGAGGGTTCCTCGTTCACAGTTGTTTCATAATGGAGGGTTAAGTCTTCTGGAGACCAAGATTCGGTTTTTGAATTACTTCTGTGAAGTCCTTCCCGAGAGATATGTCTACCTAGGGTAAAAGCATCTTGAATTCTCTGGTGTACTGGTTTTTGTAGATGCTTATTCAACCAGTCATGGTAATCGGCTTCCCATTCGCCGTCTATTTGCATTTGTTCAGCCCATTTTCTTAAGATCAAATCTGAATCTGACCCAATTTTTGGATCGTGATCTGAACCTAGAGTGATACCAAATGCTGCTGTCAGTATGGGAGTTGTTCGCATTTGACTAACCAGTTTTGAAAAACAAGAGCTACTGAATTTCTGAAACCACAAGTCAAATGTTAGTGCTAATGGAACACGATTTGGGTAAATAATGATTGGCAATTCCACCGAGAAAGTATTTAGGAGTCTCTTAGTGCAGCGATCAACAAAAATCCCGCCCAATGAAAATAAATATAATGATGCTAGCGAATATTCTTTCCAGTTGGGTACTTCCATCTTTTCAATTGACTTGTTTTTTTCAAATTTCCAACTAGTCCAAGGAAAAACAGAGACAGTTTGTGGTTCAAGTAATTTCAGGAGTAATTTATTGTGTAAATAAATTTCTAGCAATGGGAACACCCGAGCCCATTCTTGATCATGGTCTTTACCTTTTTTTATGTGCGAATGATGTTCAATTTGTACCAATAAAGCTTGTGTCGAAAGCTGACAAATTTCTCGAAAACTTATCTTCTTACTCATCTTCCCTCCTAAAGAAACTCGTACAATCATACAACCTCGTAATCATTAATCAAAATATTGCATAAAATATTAGATATCAGTCTAATCGGCTACATATAAGCTATGGTTACTCACTTTAAACAGGCATCCTCTGAGGATAGTGAAAGAAAAAAGAGAATGATAAGTGATTATAAAATCTTTACACTACTAGATTAATATGATATTTTCCCGTCAAAAGAAAAGACTTAGTAATCAGAGGGAGCTTGCTGAAGAGATCCTATTCATATTTTTATAGCCTAAATCATAAAGACTCTCAGAAGTATCGATGCTTACCCCTAAATCAAAACAAATGGATTTATTTAATATGAAAACTGATCCTAAAGATCTCCAAAATTCGCTTTGGGAAGCTGCTAATACTCTTCGTGGATCGGCTGTAGATCGAACCGATTGGAAGGGCTATATTTTGCCGCTACTGTTTTTCAAAAGAATCAGTATCGTCGAAAATGTGGTCAATGATATTGATCACATTGTTCGAGACGTCCGTTTTGATGGTTGGCAAAAAACAAATGCTGGGGAACGAGAAATTAAAAAAGCCCTTCGTAAAACATTATTCAAATACAAATTACATCAGGAACAAGAGTTATTTAGTAAAGCTTATCAGTATATAGAACAGCATTATTGAAAACCTTCGGTAAATATTTATAGCTCGAGTGTTAAGGACCAAATTTTATGTCAAAGAGTTTAAATAGCGAATCACCAGATCTTAGGTTAGCGAAGTATCTTAGACAATTTGTAGGATTACGGTCCACTACAGTTCGAGATTTAAATGAGTACGATGATGTTCTAATGTTCAGTGATATACCTCAAGAGAGGGATTGTATTAGCCCCGCATGGACTGACGAATATGACTCAGAAAGTCCTTGGTTAGAAGTCAAAAAGCAGAAATTCGAAAAGTCTCCGTCTCCTCCGGAGATAACGTCACCTTGGATTGACGAACCAGAGCTTAGACAAGCAAAACAAGAGATTCCCCCACTTTTATCGACTATTTTTCTTCCAGACAACGAAGCCGAAATAGACGAAGGAGAAGAACCACCTTTGGTCCAGCACTCATTGGCTGATCATCCTAAAGTCCAGCAAGCTTATGAAAATTACCGCCCAATATGGGAAGCTTGGTCTCGTGAGCAAAGAAAGCGTGAGAGCATCCAGCAAGTCTATGCCAAATTATTTCAATTGCATACCCAGATTAAAAAACAAGGTGAAGTAACTGAAGTAGTACTAGGTTTAGGTCTCTTGAATTGGGCACCCAAACTACGAAAAAATCCTATTCAGATCCGTCGTCATGTTTTTGTAACTGGGGTAGAACTAGAATTTGACGTGGTAGGTGAGGTTATTAGAGTCATGCCACCTGGTGAAGGTGCACGTCTCAAAATTGAGGATGATATGCTGGAAGGGGAGCATAGACCAGATCGGTTGCATTACTTAGCTAGCCAAGAAGTACTGGAAGAAATCGGAAATGATATTTGGGATCGAGCTCAAATTTATAATGCTATCAAATCTTGGTCGGGAGCATTAAGTCCTGACTCGGTCTACAGCGAGCAACTAGAGCCCGAGACTGTTAGTGGAGATGAGCCGGTAGTAACTTTTGCACCAGCTCTAATTCTTAGGAAACGCTCACAGGCTGGAATGGTTCGGGTTTACGACGAACTAATAGAACAAATGTCTACGGAAGGCTCCGAAATACCGAATGGATGGAATCAATTGACAAATGACACCAGAAGCGCATCAGTTGCCAGAGATAGTACAGGTGAATCCGATGGCCAATCAGTATCGGAAATCTTTTTCCCACTTCCGGTGAATCAGGAACAGAAGCAAATTGTTCAAGCCATCGAAAAAGAGAGTGGGGTATTGGTTCAAGGGCCGCCAGGTACCGGTAAAAGTCATACTATTGCCAATTTGATATGCCACTTATTAGCTACTGGTAAACGTGTCTTGATCACGGCAGAGAGTGCAAGGGCGCTTCAAGTACTGAAAGACAAACTCCCAAAGGAGATACACCCATTATGTGTTAGTCTGCTTGGCCAGGGAGGTAATTCATTTGCTGAGCTCGACAATTCCATACAAGGAATCTCAACACGTCAGGCATCTTTTTCCTCAATTACTAACCAAAATCGGATTACTGAGCTTGATATGAGTTTGGATAGCTCTCGACGACAACTAGCAGAGCTTGATTCCAAGATCCATAATCTTCGTGCAGAAGAAACTTCTCCATATAAAGTCGGAAACGGTGTTTATCGTGGAACTGCATCTACTATTGCAGAACGTGTCGCTAATGAAAGAGATCTCTATAGCTGGCTCAAGCTTCCTGACGGATCTGACAATGAACCACCGTTGACCTCCCAAGAATTACTTGATTGGCTAAAAATATCTAGACGCCATACGGCTGAGTCAATTGCTGAATCCAAGTTGCAAGTCCCGCTAATTTCAGAGATTCTTTCACCTGACTACTTTGTGATAGCTGTTCAAGATGAAAAGGAAGCTACTGATCAATTCAATAGCCTGGAAGAACTGCGATCTCATCCCGCCTACTTATCACTAAAAAGTATATCTACAGAAAATCGAGAAAATCTACAACGGCAACTTAAGTCTATTACTAGTCATCGGAATCAACTGGATCGGTTCCCGAAAGAAGACTGGATCTACGAATCAATTGAAAAATTTCTCACCAGTAGCCATTGGGTTACTTTGACTGAACAATGCCATGAAATACTAGATCAGATTAAATCTTTACAAGCCAGTATTGGAAACCGAAAGGTCGAATTACCTTCCAGTATGGATGCCAAGAAAATAAGAAGCGATGCGATAATAGCTGCTTCATTTTTGAAAAGTGGCCGTCAATGGAAAAGTTTTGGTTTTTTGACTCCTCAACAGCTAAAAGGAAAACTTTATCTTAAAGAAGAAGTGCTAGTAGACGGTTTACCTGCCAATACTTCTCAGCTACTCGAAATTGTTCGCGATGATCTAGATCTAAAGTTTTCCTTAGAAGAGCTTCAAGAACTTTGGCAGGATTTTGGAATTCCACCTTTGAACTCTAATCCAGTAGCCGCTATTGCTATGGCTGAAGAGATCTTGAAAAAACTAGAGATGTGTCAAGAATACACAGAGGCTTGCGATAAAGCTGGGCAATTTATGAGTACTCTAGATCCTGTAGTACCTGAGCCCAATTGGCAAAAGGGAGAAGGAGAAGAATGGCTGAAATTAATTCAGTCAGCTTTCATTGAAGACAAATTACTGAAGGCAAAAGAGAAGTTTGATTCATGTTTGCAACTGATTTCTCCCTTGATCGATTTACACGATACTCATCCTGTGGTAAACATTTTGGTATCTAGCATTGAACAACGTGATGTGAAAACATATAGTGAGGGATATGCTGCGGTAACAAAGATTGAGCAATTGCGAGTCAACGAAACCAAACGGAAGAAGATAGAGGAAATACTAGAGGTACATGTCCCAAGCCTAATTGAGTCGATATCTTTAACCATTCAAGACGAAAACTGGGACAGTAGACTAAAATCTTGGTCGGAAGCTTGGTATTGGGCCTTAGCTGATTTATGGTTAGAGCAACGATCAGATTTTGATTATCAACAACAACTATTGAGTGAAAGGAAAGAAGTTGACTTAAAAATAGGTAAGCTTTTAGGTGAGTCCGCTGCGTACCGTGCATGGGGGCATTTCTTCGAACGTCTTTCTCCAGAAGAATCAGCTGCCTTGAAAGGATGGCGTGAGATCGTTCGCACCATAGGTAAAGGCACAGGACGATCAGCAAAAATTGCTCGATTGAAAAAGGAAGGTCGTCAATACATGAATCAATGTCGAGATGCCATACCTGTCTGGATCATGCCTAGATACCTAGTAGCAGAAATGGTTGACCCTGCTCCAAAAAGGTACGATTTAGTTATTGTTGATGAGGCCAGTCAGCTTGGCATTGACAGCCTATTTCTTTTCTATATCGCTAAGAAGATGATTGTAGTTGGTGATGATCAACAAATTAGCCCATATGGCATTGGAATTAAGGACGACGAAATTGCTGGATTACAACGGAATCTTCTTGAAGGCGTTCCCCATCAGCATGCATTGTCTGCACAAAGTAGTCTATATGCAAATGCGAAGATACGTTTTGATCGGACTATCGTATTACGTGAACATTTCAGATGTATGCCAGAGATTATTCAATTCTCCAATGATCTTTGTTACGCTAGTAATGGGACTCCACTTGATCCAATTCGTGCTTACCCTGCTGATCGTCTAGAACCACTAATGTTACGTCACGTATCTGAAGGATACCGTACTGGAGGTAGCCAAAGCGCTCAAAATCCCCCCGAAGCTGACGCAATCGTAGACCAGATTAAGTCTTGTCTCAAGGACCCCAAATATCGTCAAGCCACCATGGGCGTGATCAGTCTGCAGGGAAATTCACAAGCTAAGCTAATAGAGCAAAAAGTTCTAAAATCGATTGATCCTGAAGATATCGAGGCTAGGCGAATTATTTGTGGTGACGCATATGCCTTTCAGGGTGATGAGCGAAATATTATTTTTATGAGTATGGTTGCTGCTCCTGGAGACAACCGGATAGGAACACTGAGTAACGAGTCAGCGCGTCAAAGATTTAATGTAGCTGCTAGTCGAGCCCAGGATCAACTATGGCTTTTTCACACGGCCCAGATAGACATGTTGAGTACTTCATGTATGCGATACCGCTTATTGAGTTATATGTTGAACCCATCTCGACAGATCACAGATGAGAACCGTCAGGTTTTTGATTCTGGTTTTGAAGAAGATGTCTATCGTCGTCTAACTGATCGGGGTTTCCACGTTAGGACTCAAGTCCAAGTAGGAGACTCGACTAACCACCGTTATCGAATTGATCTAGTAGTTGAGGGAATGAAAGGACGATTAGCGGTAGAATGCGATGGAGATTTCTGGCATGGGGCTGATCGTTATGAATATGATATGGCTCGACAAAGAGATTTAGAGCGGGCTGGATGGAAGTTCTCACGTATACGGGGTGGTGATTTTTATCGGGACCCTGAAAAAGCTATGGAACCAGTCTGGCTCGAACTAAAACGCTTGGGTATTCAGCCTGGTGGGGTTAACCAATTTCAGCAGCCTACCCCAGAGGATGTTGATGAAGATAGACCAGCAGAGCCTACCCCTGTCAAAGAAGATAAGAGGCCAGAGTCAGATGGAACTCTTACTATTGCACCAGAATCAGTGTCCTCCGTTCCTGAGAATTCAGAACCAAATCAGCAAGAACCAGATCAAGATTTAAGCTTGGACGATGATACTTCACAAGTGAAGGAGAAAATTCCATACATTTCATTTGAAAAAAAAGCTGGACTTGACCCAAGAAGTGCTAAACCAGGACAAATTACGAATGGTTTATACCATATCATTAAAGCTGAAGGGCCAATGGTTGTGAAAAGGGCTTATGATGTCTATCTTCGTGGTTGCGGGATAAATAGAATGGGTGAAGCGCTGAGGCGAAAAATGGATCGTTCATTAAGGCTAGCAATAAAAAAAGAACTAATTGAAGTCGCAAATGAAATGGGGAAAAAGGACTCGATTCTTTCAATTGCCAGACTTAAAGAAACACCGCCCATTATTGTCCGTAGTCGTGGGCCTCGCAAATTAGAAGAAATCCCGCCTAGTGAGATACAAGTAGTTGCTAGACAACTAATGTACGATCATGGATATGAATTATCGTCTGATCAGCATATACGAGCTATTCTTAGTTTTTTCGAATTGAAAAGATTAACTAAAAATGTTAAATCTAGTTTGACCGAAATTTTGCACCACCCAATTGATCATGTCGATGCATTTTTTGAGTCGAGAGGTACTTCCTTACAATCTGTCGAACCAAGCATTAATCAGTAATATTGATTCAGTAGTTTTTTTGTAAATAAGTAAATCCACAAAAAATAGAGTAAGAAAAAGAAAATTAAAAGCCAGAGTAAATTCTACTTATCAAAATTTATCGAACCAGTATGCCATTGAAACTTCGCTTGGAGAACACGTTGAGCAAGCTTTTAATCGAACCAGTATGGTGTTGAAATGGAAAGACTAAATGAGTACACAAACAAATTATATCAAAATATTTGATGGTAAAAACCCTCTAGATATAGATCCTAACAGTATAGATGATCTCGATTTAAAAGCGGCTTTAACTCAAGTGAGTAAGAGGCTTGAGCGCCATGAGATTAAAAACATCATCTCAGACTTCAGAAAATCTACTTTTGATAACTTATTTATTGAAATCCTGCAAAATGCTCTGGATACGACTGATCTGAAAAATAATCAAATTAAAGATGATTTATATAAACCTCATATATGGGTATACATTAATCTTGAAGAAAATAGCATTGAGGTAATCGATAATGGTCTTGGTATGGATAATGCCACAGCCCTTTGCTACATAACGCCTGACATTAGTAGCAAGGAAAACAGTGATGGATTAAGAGGTTTTAAAGGTCTCGGTGCTACTTACCTAGCATATGCTTATAATGAGATCACAATACAGACGAAACAGAGTAATAATG
>JACLAC010012469.1_pt1 | contig 28560 bp, 26 predicted proteins | sample 8027881 | NCBI WGS metagenome assembly JACLAC01 (sample SAMN15725517, study PRJNA655200) | protist metagenome | isolation source: fluorescence activated cell sorting (FACS) single amplified genomes of... | place: Spain: Blaines Bay Microbial Observatory, Mediterranean Sea | collected 2016-01-19 | reverse complement strand
GGCACAATTGATTCTGAACGCGCTGAAATGAGTATCGAAGAACAAATTCAGATAGCTAAAGCAAATCGGCTGGTGAATCAAGAATCAGAAGCTACTACAAAAGCGGCTTTCTCTAAGCAGGAAATCTTAAAAAATTCTTCATCAGAATTAGCGATTCAGAAAGATTTGACGCAGCAACAAAAGCTAGAAGAAATCTTGATGCACCAGCATGTCGAGGGAAAGAATCTTGAGGCAGAACAAACTTTAGAATCTCTGAAAGCTCAACAAATGATTCTTGGAGGAAATGCTTCAACTAATTCCAATTCCATCGACCATGCTCGCTTAGCCACATCAATGAATGGATTGAATGCCATTACTTTGGAAATGCAGCAACAGAGGGAGAACGCTAGTGTGAGAGATTTTCTCAACAACGGTGAACAGGAATCAAATAATTCTGGAAATCTCCCCCAAAGCCAACTCTCTAAGATTGCATCGGCGTCCGACGCCAAATCCGCAAGTGGTATGACCTTTGCGCAGATCCAAGATTTGTTGGCAGAATCTCCGTTTGATATGTCTCAACTGACACGCAATCTTCGGAAAGGTAGAGAAGGAGAATCCCAAGAAGTGACCTTGCGTTTGCGCCCTGATGAATTGGGGACATTGACGATGAAAGTAAGGCAGCTTGGCGATCGATTGCAGGTTGAGATGCAGGTCGAAAATCCTCACGTGAAGCAACTTGTTGAATCAGATCTGGAACAACTTCGAAATCGTTTCCTTGATAAAGAATTTAATTTCTCTGAAATGGAACTCACTGTGAATATTGACGCACGTTCAGATGCAGATTCACAGGCGTTTGCGAATCAGGGCCGTTATCAGGAGGATACAACGGCAGTTAGTCAGAAACAGAGAATGAACGCTGCTCAGGAGACTGCTTCAGCAGTTCGTCAACAAACTCGCTCAGATGGCAGCTTGAACCTCTATGCTTGATGCAAAAAGGAGATTTTGATGAATATTAATGATGTCAATCAAACTATTAATGTTGCGCAGACATCTCAACGTCAACTAGCAACCAGCAATTCAAAAGATGGCAAAGAACTTGGAAAGCAGGACTTTCTGAATTTGCTCATGACTCAAATGTCCCACCAAGATCCGATGGATCCAATGAACACGGACAGCATGATGCAGCAGATGGCTTCGCTAGGAACGGTGGAACAACTTCAAAATTTAAATGCTAAGACCGATTCGTTGCTAAATTATCAAGAACAATTGATGCGTTCAGGTTCTGCTGGTTTCTTAGGTAAGGATGTAGAGGTTCAAGCAAATGAAATTCAACTGATGAATGGAGCATCTGCCCCAGTCTCTTATGAACTGGTGGGTGATGCGGATGAGGTGGTTATTCAGATTATGAATGAAGTAGGTGATGTAGTTCGTCAAATCCCTCAAGAAGCAAGGAGCCAAGGTCATCACAATGTGCTTTGGGATGGCATGGATAACGAAGGTGATCCTCTCTCCGATGGTACTTACTCAGTTAACGTAATTGCAAGAACACAAGAAGGAGCACTTGTTGATACTTTGCTATCAAAGTCAGGACAAGTTCAGGATATTCGTTTTGAAGGTGGAGGTGCACAAATAAAAGTGAATAATGAGTGGATCTCAACAGGAGACATCAAAGGATTGGGCGATAAGACGGATCGGAGATTCGCACAAGCGCAACCGATGCCGCTACACACAGAACTGCAACTTCGTCAGGCATATGGCCGCTTAAGAGATCAAGAATAAATTCTTTCCCCGTAGCCAATAATTAGGAGCAATTCATGGCACTACTTGGATCATTGCAAACAGGCGCCAGTGGCGTTCGAACTCATGGAAAAGCGATGGCTGTCGTTGGTAACAACATCGCAAATGTGAACACCTTTGGCTTCAAAAGAAATGAAGTTGCCTTCGAAGATGTAATGGGGAACGAGTATCCTCAGGGAGCATCTTTTACTCAGGTTACTAATGGAGTAAAAATCGGTGCAGTGAAGCAAGATTTCACTCAGGGAACCTTTGAAAATACAAGTTCTCATACGGATATGGCTATTGGAGGGAATGGGTTCTTCACTCTAATCAACCCCAGATCAGGCCAGGAAATTTATAGCCGAAATGGTCAATTTACTTTTGACAAAGAGGGGTTTCTTTCAACAGAACGCGGAATGCGTGTACAAGCAATTGAAGTTGACCGAAACACCAAAGAAAGCAAAGGACTTCCTGGATCTTTGAAAGTGTTAGGACTAGTCGATCCTCCTCAGGTAACAGGAAATGGAGCTGACGGTACAGGAATTCGAGTTTCAGCAAATTTGGATTCGAATGCAGTGATCAAAGATGTTCCTTTTGATCCTACCAATGTCCGTGATTCGATGTACAATTTTTCTACATCGGTAACGGTCTATGATCGATATGGTGATCCACATACATCCACAGTCGCCTTCCGGAAACGTCCTGACTTGCCAGAGCAAATTGACCCAGCTACGGGCCAACCAATTCCTGGAACAGGCGTAATCAATCAATGGGAATACTATCTAATGTTTGATGGTGGTTCCATTGGGCAAATGCCTGGAAACCAAATAGCTGTTGGTGGTGGCTTTCTGCAGTTTACTGAAGATGGAAAGTTGATCGCTGCAACTAGTGGCAGCTTTGAAGCTCAACCTGGAGGAGTCGATGCTCAAGGGAATCCTCTTCCATCAGGCCCCCCTAGATTAGTTCCCCAGCCTGTTGACCCGGAGACTGGAGTTCCCCAATTCGCAGTGCCGTTCAATGGTGAAACACCTGTCGTGATTGGTGTTCACTTGGGAGATGGTTACAACCCTGATGATCCCACAGATCCGAGAACTGGACTAGATGGCTTGACTCAGTTCGCAGGTCAATACTCAGTTAGCAAAGCCAATGCAGATGGTAATCCTTCTGGGCAACTTGAAAATATCTTTGTGGAACCAGATGGCACGGTAAATGGAGTATTTGATACAGGCTACAGTAGGCCAATTGGTAGACTGATCCTAACAAAATTTGATAATCCCGGTAAGTTGATGCAGGTTGGCGACAACATGCTCCAGGAGTCTCTTGGAGCAGGTAAGAAAGTCGCAGGTGAACCGGGGACACCAGGATTCGGAGAAGTGCGTAGCAAGAGTCTGGAGCAATCCAATGTGGATCTGTCTCTAGAATTTGTGAAAATGATCGAATCGCAAAGAGCTTTCCAAGCTAATGCGAAGACCGTCACCGCTACTGATGAAATGATCACGGATCTGGTGAATATGAAGAGATAATTTTTGAGGCCTTTCTTAGGCCATCAACACATATTTTGAAGCCATGCTGAAACTTTCCATGGAATTTAATCTCCTGAGAAAGCCATTATTAGTGGCTACTACTCTAATTGGGCTACATACCGGAGTCATGGGACAGACAACGGAAACCCGAAATCAGGTAGATCAATTTTCCGCTGTAAGCATGGAAGCACAACGGTTAATTTTCGAAATGTCGCAGATTGAAGGTGACAGGGCCAAGGGCATAGCACTTAAAAGACCAATTAGGAAAAATGTAGGGCGATTTGGCAATACGATTGAATACAAATCGCCTCGAAGAAGACCGAGTTCGTCACGCAAATTGATAATTGGGCGTTCCCAGTCTTACATGTCCGCAATACCCTGATTAGTAAGGCTAATCTCGTTCAAAATGTGTCTAGCCGCATTCAAATAATCCATCCTCCCAACAATCGGCCTCCCTACTACCAACAGATTCGCTCCATCTGACACGGCCTCTGCAGGGGCCATTGTACGTTTTTGGTCCCCTGTGTCGTCTTTCAATCCTCGAATACCAGGGCAAACTCTTAACAAAGTTTTTTCAGGATCAATTTGATCTAGCAAATGTAAGTCCTTTGGAGAACAGACAACACCAGTAATTCCAGTTTCGCGAGCTTCTCGAAAGAGCTTGTGGAGGGTTTCAGCAGGTGAACCTCCATAAATCCTTTTACATTCATCCGGGATTGCAGAAGTTAAGAGAGAAACTCCTAGAATTCCCACCCCTTTGTCAACAATCTTTTCTAATGTTGATCGACCCATTGAAAGATGCACAGTTGCCAAGTCAACATTCAAATTTGAAAGCCAAACGACAGCATTTTCGACCGTGTTCGGAATATCATACAGTTTGAGGTCGACAAAGACTTTCCCAAGTTTTTTCAATTCAGCAACCCATTCAACTCCTGCAAAAGTCAGTGAGTGCCCAATTTTAAAACCCCACAACCCATTTGTTTGTAAATGGGACAAGTCACTTGCTACCTGTAAAGCCTTGTCAGGGGTCATGCCATCCAGTGCTACAATCAATTCACTCATAAGCGGGCAGCTTTGATTGATGAATGAAATTCTCTAGCCTCCTGCAATGTGGTCAGAGAATAGACAGGTACGTTTTTTACAGCTAACCCACTAGGAGAACGTCTGTCAACTCCCACGACAATAGCTGCAAATTTAACATCAAAAGCCTTCAGGACTTTTTCCATTCCAGTGATTTTTGTCGATGCACTCGTAATCACATCATCTACAAAGACTATAACATTTTCATTTGTGGGAACCTTTCCGACAAAGCTTCCTCCGTCTCCATGTTTCTTCTCCTCCTTCCGATCGAATAGATAACCAACGTCTCGACTTCGAAGTTCCGCCAATTCTACGGACACAGCACAAGCCAAAGGAATCCCCTTGTAAGCGCTACCATAGATCAAATTACATTCTGGAATTTCTAGCTGAATGACTTTAGCCAAAAATCTGGAAAGCTTTCTGAGTTTGTTTCCTGAGTTGAATGATGACGAGTCAAAAAAAACATCTGAATTGCTTCCATTTTTTAGCGTAAATTCTCCGAATTTGAAGGCCTGACACTCGACTGCAAACTTCAAGAATTCTTGCCCTAAATCCTTCTGCAACGTATTCATAACACTCGATTATCCTAATAAATAATTTGGAGAGCGAATCATATTTACTTCAGTAATTTTCAATCATCCACTATAATAATTTCTTCTAGTGCTTTCAGTAACTTGATTTCTTTTATCTGGGGCAGATTCGAAACTGCACCTTGAGGATACATTCTTATAGCCAGAGGAAAATGATGAGCCAACATCGTTTCGAAACTCTTCAATTACATGCCGGCCAAGCACCTGATCCTACCACAAAATCACGTGCAGTCCCGATCTACCAAACTACATCTTATACTTTTGACAATGCAGAGCACGGAGCAAACCTATTTGCTTTAAAAGAATTTGGAAACATCTACACACGGATCATGAATCCTACTACAGATGTTTTCGAGAAGAGAGTCGCAGCGCTAGAGGGAGGGGTTGCTGCTTTAGCAACGGCATCTGGGCAATCAGCTCAATTTCTCGCACTAACGAATATTATGGAGACTGGTGACAACATTGTCAGCACATCCTTTCTTTATGGGGGAACATACAATCAGTTCAAAGTTTCCTTCAAGCATCTTGGATTGGGTGTTCGGTTTGCCGATGGTGACGGAGTAGATAGCTTTGCGGAGAAGATTGATGATAAGACAAAAGCAATTTATATCGAAACGATGGGTAATCCGAGGTTCAATATTCCTGATTTTGAGGGCTTGGCTCGACTTGCAGAAAAGAATGGCATCCCTCTAATTGTGGATAATACTTTGGGTGCTTGTGGTGCTCTGTTTCGACCAATAGATTATGGTGTGAACGTTGTGGTCGAATCTGCAACCAAGTGGATTGGGGGCCATGGAACCAGTATCGGTGGAGTAATCGTAGATGCCGGAAATTTCAACTGGGGGAATGGTCGCTTCCCATTGTTTACAGAACCATCTGAGGGTTACCATGGTATGAAATTCTGGGAGGTCTTCGGAACAGGTGGCCCAGTTTGTCAAATGCTTGGATTGCCTGCTGAGTTAAATATTGCATATATCACAAGAGCCCGAGTAGAAGGTCTGAGAGATTATGGATCAGCTTTGAGCCCATTCAATTCCTTTATGTTGCTCCAGGGCTTGGAAACATTATCTCTACGTGTGGAACGACATAATGAAAACGCTCAGTCTTTGGCAGAGTGGCTTGAAGCTCACCCAGCAGTAGAATCTGTGAGCTATCCTGGATTGAAAAGTAGTCCTTACCATGAACTGGCTAAAAAATACATGAGCCAGCGTGGTCACGGAATGATGCTCTCCTTCACCATGAAAGGTGGCTATGAGAAGGCGATTCAATTTATCGATGGACTCGAATTAGCCAGTCACCTTGCCAATGTAGGTGATGCAAAGACATTAGTAATTCATCCTGCTTCAACGACCCATCAGCAACTGAGTGAGCAGGAACAAAGATCTGCCGGTGTAGAGCCGACAATGGTGCGGGTATCGGTTGGCCTCGAGCATATCGATGACATTCGTGAAGACTTCCAACAAGCCTTTGATAAAGCTGCTGCGTAGCCACTAGATAAATGGAAGTGAGGTTCATTGCGATCTCGCTCTCCATCTATCCCCTTCAAATATTCCGATAGTAACTTTCATAAATGACCCTAGTCATCGATCGGTCAAATCATACTCTTCCGCTCATTCGACAGGAACGTATTTCTTGGATTACACCAGAGGATGCGGAACGGCAGGATATTCGTCCATTGCGGATAGGTATTTTGAATATCATGCCCTTTGGTAAGGATTACGAGTTCAATCTCCTCCATCCACTGGGATTGTCTATTCTTCAAGTTGAGCCGGTTTGGATTCGTTTGGAATCACACGAGTATTCGTCAGGCGATCAACAGCACATGTCTGACCTCTATCAGACTTATGAAAAGTCGACTCAGTTATCCCGGTTGGATGGCCTGATTGTTACGGGTGCCCCAGTTGAAAAAATTCATTTCCATGAAGTACGTTACTGGAGTGAGATTTCAAAGATTATTCAAGACTCTCGATTGAATTGTCCAAGTACTTTGGGGATTTGTTGGGGGGCTTTTGCTCTGGCTTTTCTGCTTGGAGTGGACAAGTTGACCTACGACAACAAACTATTTGGTCTTTTTAAACTGCAGAATCTTGATTCTGGACACCCTATCACAGGGGAACTGGACGATGAATTCTGGTGTCCACAAAGTAGATATGCGGGCATTGATGATAGCCTGATGGAAGGAGCACAAAGGGATGGCAAATTAAATCTGCTAGCCTATGGGGAAAGGGCTGGTTATTCAATTTTTGAAACTCCTGATCATCGATTCGTGATGCACAGTGGTCATCCAGAGTACAATTCAAGGCGCATTGTGTACGAGGCTGAACGCGATAAGCTAGCAGGAGATGTTTTGCCACCAGAGAACTTCGATCTTAGTAATCCAATAAATTGCTGGCGAGGACACCGCAATACCTTTTTTACCCAATGGTTGAAGTTCTGTTATCAGCAGATCAGTATGCCTCGGTGAATGTTGAACAGAGATATCAACTTAGAGGAAATTATTCATCGTCGAAAGATGACCCAGAGCGCTCCACTACCCCCCCAGCGAGGTGGAGCTTCTCGGACCTGTGCGATATACTTCCCCCCATTTTTTATCAGCCACTGCTCTACGGTCTGCTTAAGCACAGGGCCAGCTTGTGAACGGTTGCCTTTACCAGTAACAATCAATAATGAGTCAAGTCCATGCAAAGCACCGTAATGAACGTAATTCTCCACAAGCATTAAAGCTTCTTGTCGGTTTTTACCATGGAGATCGAGAGTTTCGTCTGGAGCGGTATGGCTTTGAAAAGCTTTGCGAGAAGTCTTTATTTTGGCTGGTTTTGATTTCTGATCAGGCAATAAACTTGGGTCTGAATCTTCCTCTTTTCCGGCGATTTCGCCAATACTAGTAAAAATTTGATCCATCCAATTGGATTCAGTCGTTGAATCATCAAAAGAAAGGCTGGATTTTTTTGGATTATGAGGTGGGTTGGTTTTGGACTTCAATGAGACCTCCTGACCAGCAAGGTAAGGGAGACAGGGACAGTTGCCCCTGATCAGATGTCTCAGAAATAATAGCGGGCAGCGAGTGCGTTGTAAAATCCTTGTTCTGTGGTTCCGAGGCCTTGCTGCCGTCGGAGCCCAAGTTCTGCTGACAAGCCAACATTGGGGTAGTTGATAGGGAAAAATTCAGAACCAGTGAATAGTCTGAAAAGAGTGCCCCGTTCATCTTCTTCGCTTTCGAAGCCGGCTCCTGCACCGAGGAAGAGATTATGTCCGCCTTCATTCAGAACTACTCGAGCGAATCGGCCTTCTAATGAGAAATGAGTGATATCCATTTCTTCATGGTAGCCAATTAACAATTCTAGAGAATCAATAGGGCTAAGCCAGTTCTTCAAACTAACTCGTTCTTCTGGGACCGCAGATGGTCGGTAATGAAGGCCAATTCCGAGTTTGCGAGCAAGATTTCTTTCGGCAGCTTCAAATTCAATCAAGCGAATGTCCACTCTTTCAACCTTGAGTACACCGAACCCTCGATCTGACTCAAGGTAAAGCATTTGCTCGTCCATACCCTGAATGCGGCCACTCAGTGATTCCCCGCTGTTGAGGTGAACCACGGCTCCGTATGCTGTGGCTGTCAAGGTCCATCCGATGAGCAAGACCAGCAGCAATCGTAGTTTTGAGAACATTCTACCTCTCTGAATGATCGTAACAAACCGATGAATCCAACACCGGCGCAGTGACAGATTTTCCGACTCATGCAATAGATGCACCGCCTTTTTTTCGCGCCTTGACACTCTGTGCCATTGGGGCAATTTTGGGAAGTTTCCTTCAAGCTGTGTTGGATCGTAAAAGAATTCGTCAAAAAAAATTCCAACTCGATGGCGGCGATCAAGTTGCTCAAAGATTGAAAAAATTGAATAGCTTGTCTCCGTCTAGATCTTTCTGTTTTGCTTGTGGGTCGCAACTAGCTTGGTACGACAATATCCCGATTTGGTCTTATTGCTGGTTACAAGGTCGATGTCGTCTCTGTAGAGTACCATTCAGTAATAAATCATTTCGTATGGAACTTGGGTTGGGTTTGGGGCTTGGCCTTTTGGGCTGGAGCATCAAGATAAGCTGGTTGCTTGGAGCCCTCACATTTTTGTGGGTGATTTGCTGGACCGTTTTTTTAAATGCACCAAATAGTTGTGTGGAGAAATCGAAGTAAAGTTTTGAATAAGAATTTATTGGAGATGTTTTAGTGAAGATCATTCCTGCGATTGACTTAAAAAATGGCCGCTGTGTTCGTTTGCTTCAAGGGAAAGAGGATCAGGAAACAGTGTATGGGGAAGACCCGGTTGAAACAGCTCTAAGTTTTGAGGAGCAGGGTGCTGAACAAATTCATCTAGTAGACTTGGACGGTGCTTTTCGAGGTGAATCCAAAAACTTGGAGCAAGTAGAACGTATTGCTCAAGCAGTCAAAGTCCCCTTAGAACTTGGTGGCGGTATTCGAAGTTTAAATGACATTTCAAGAGTTTTCGGCTTGGGAGTGAGTTTCATTATTATCGGAACGATTGCGGTGAAAAATCCGAAGATTTTAGAGGAAGCAATCCAAAAGTTTGAGAATCAACTAATCTTGGGTCTTGATGCTAAAGATGGAAAAGTGGCGGTATCAGGTTGGGTAGAGGTCACAGAATTCAGTGATGAGGAATTCGCAAACCAGTGGAAGCAACATGGGATCAATAGGGTGATTTATACTGATATTGCCCGTGATGGTATGTTGACAGGTCCAAATTTGAGTTCACTCCGCAGGATGGCGATATCGACTGGGCTGAAAGTAACAGCCTCAGGGGGAGTGTCTTCACTTGATGATTTAAAACAATTGGTGGAGTTAGAGCGAGACGGAGTGGATGAAGTGATCGTGGGCAAAGCGATCTATGAAAGACAGTTGGATTTGAGAGAAGCGTGTTTGTGGCTCAATCAACGTGCGGCTTGAAGTGTTTCAGTTTGGAAAGGGGAATTGATTTTTTTGAAGAGTTATCATTTCAAATATTTTGATGATTCCAATTTGGTCTTTTGAGGAATAGCCTCTAACAGATCAATTTGATCAATCGTTTTGGGTTGTTCAGGATCAGTAAATTTCGAAATCAGGAGTTAGTGGATGGAGATGCAATATAGAAGGTTGGGTCAAGCAGGAATCAAAGTGAGTGTTTTGTCTTTTGGATCCTGGGTTACTTTTGCCAAACAGCTCCCCTTGGATAATGCCCTCGCGTGTATGCAAGCAGCTCATGATGCAGGAGTGAACTTCTTCGACAACGCGGAGGCTTATGAAAAGGGAGAGTCCGAAAAATTGATGGGACAAGCTCTGAAAGAACTTGGCTGGGCCCGTGAAACTTATCTGGTCTCCACAAAGTTTTTCTGGGGAATCGTGCCGGGGGTCAATACGAAAAACACCTTGAATCGCAAGTATCTCAGACAAGCCATGGAACGTTCGCTCGAACGCTTTGGTCTGGATTTCATTGATCTTGTTTTCTGTCATCGCCCTGACCCCGAAACTCCTATTGAAGAAACCGTTTTTACCATGTCAGAAATGGTTAGTTCCGGGAAAGCTCACTATTGGGGCACTTCCGAATGGTCAGCACAGGAATTGTTGGAGGCCTATGAAATCGCTGAAAGATATCACCTTCACAAACCAACGATGGAACAGCCTCAATACCATCTATTCCATCGTGAAAGATTGGAGGAAGAATATGATCCACTTTTCAAAAAATATCAGATGGGCACCACAATTTGGAGTCCCCTTGCCTCAGGTATGTTAAGTGGAAAATATCTTGAGGGTATTCCAGCTGATAGCCGAGCCAACCTTCCTGGATATGAATGGCTCCGAGAGAAACTAACGGATCAAACTACCTTGAATAAGGTGAAGAACCTGAAAGTCATCTCCGATCGACTAGGCTGTTCTCTCTCCCAATTAGCCCTGGCTTGGTGTGCAAGTAATCCAAATGTTTCCACCGTAATTACTGGGGCAAGTCGAGTGGAGCAAGTTCATGAAAATATGAAATCTTTGGGGGTGTTGGAATTGCTAACTCCCAGTTTACTTCAAGATATTGAAGGAGCAATCGCCTGAAAAAGTTTTACCTTTAGATTTCAAAATAATTTATTTTGGATAAAGTAAGTGATAGATCACAAACTAAGAATTATATTAGGACTTGGTTAAGTTTTGTGGATGACCTGCAATCTACTACTTTTTCAAACTAACTAAGCTATGATTAAAAAAGTTCAAATGATTTCACTAACTATTCATATTTAGTTTCGATTTTCTTATTCTCCAATCGAAGACACCATTCATTGGGAATTCAACATTCTTAGGTTTCAAAAATGAAAAAACTCCTATTTTTCACAAAATTAATTTTTCTTATAATTTTAACAGGTTATGCTCAGGCATACGAATTGACAATACTGCATATGAATGACCATCACTCTCATCTATCTGCCGATACTAGCATGGATCTCAAGCTTGCAGGCAAAATGACTCGAGTACGGTCCGGCGGATTCCCAGCTGTTGTTCAGAAGTTCAAAACTTTAGAATCTCAAAATAGAAATGTGATTAAATTGCACGCTGGAGACGCTATCACTGGAGATCTTTATTTTACACTTTTCGAAGGTGAGGCTGATGCTGCTTTAATGAATGAAGTTTGTTTCGACGCTCTCGCAATTGGAAATCATGAATTTGATTTTGGAGATACTGGATTAGCTAAATTTTTGGACTTCCTAAATGATGGTGAATGCAAAACAACTTTTTTAGCAGCTAACGTCATACCTGAACTAGGTGCCTCAGCTCTCGCCAAGAAAAGTGTAAATGATTATTTACTGCCTTATGTAATATTAGAAAGAGGAGGTGTCGAAATTGGAATCATCGGCATCGACATCGTTAGCAAAACAACCATTTCATCCAGTCCTGATTCCACGACGAAGTTTTTAGATGAAAAAAAAACTGCCCAAAAATATGTTAAGGAGTTACAAGATAAAGGAGTCAAACACATAATTCTATTAACCCATTATCAATACAAAAATGACCTCGAACTCGCAAAATCACTGGATGGAGTCGATGTCATTGTTGGTGGTGATTCACATTCTCTTTTAGGGAATTTTTCCGAACTCGGGCTTAATTCTGTGGGGCCCTACCCGACTATCTCCTCAGATAAGTCAGGTCAACCAGTGTGTATTGTTCAGGCATGGCAATTTTCACAAATTGTGGGCGAGCTGATTGTTCAATTTGACGAATTAGGTAATGTTAAGGAGTGTTCAGGAACTCCGCATATGATGTTGGCAGATAGTTTTAAGCGCAAAAATAGTGAAGGGGATCGAGTGGAGTTGGCAGGTGATGTTCGGAAGGATGTGATGTTGGCAGTTGAAGAAAACCCCCTTTTGAGTGTTGTTTCAGAGGACCCCGAAGCAGCTGCTAAACTTGCGACCTTTACTGAAGCAGTTTCCGAAAAGAAAGCTATTAAAGTAGCAGTTGTTGCAGAGAACTTATGCTTTGAGCGTATACCAGGACAAGGCAGGTCCAAGTTATGTGATGTGTCAGTAACGTCCGTAATGGGCTCAGACATATCAAATCTCGTTGCACATGCATTTCGAGACATGGCAAAGGCCAGTCAAATTGCAATTCAAAATGGCGGAGGTGTCCGCATTGACATTGGTAAAGGTGATCTGAGCATTGGTGATGCCTACCAATTACTTCCTTTCGCAAATACATTAGTTGAATTGGATATGTCTGGTGCAGAAATCCACGAAGTTCTCGAGGACGCTTTGGACTTGGCACTCAAACCAGATGGGTCATCAGGGGCTTATCCATACGCTGCTGGTTTAAGATGGGATGTTGATGCAAGAAAACAAAAAGGAATGCGAATTTTAAACCTTGAATTCAAAGGCCCAAAAGACAACGAATGGGTCCCTATTTCCAAAACTCGTATGTTTAAAGTTGTGACTAACAATTATATAGCCTCCGGGAAAGACGGCTATCTTACATTCGGTAAGGTTAGCAAGGAAGGCCGTGTTGTTGATACCTATTTGGATTATGCACAAAGTTTTGTTGATTACGCAAGGAAAGTAGGAACACTTAAGAAGTTGCCAGCATCTGAATATTCAACTCAGTCTTTCCAAAAATAGATTTCAATGGATTTGCAAAGCGCGTTCAAGTGATTTGTTGAACAAGCTTACACTTTATCGATCACACTAAATTCAATTAAGCTTTTGGTGAAATAAAACTTGAATTAAGTTCACCTAGAACTTTTTTTAAATCTAAAATTCACTAGAAGTCACACATTACCTCACAGAACCTATAAATTTAACCTGCATCCTAACTGTATCGACTAGTCAATCGTTGCCCCCCCCATCAATAACGAGGTGGGCACCTGTCATGAAAGAGGCTTCATCTGAAGCAAGAAACAGAATGCCATTGGCTATCTCGACAGGCTCTCCCATGCGTTTCATAGGGGAACCTTGCCCGAATAATTTTCGGCCCTCCTCGACACTAACTCCAATATATTTCATATGATTTTCACTGGCTTGTGTAAAGATCGCGCCTGGGCAAACCCCATTTACACGAATGTTTTCCAAAGCCAGATCTAGAGCGAGGCAGCGAGTCATTTGCATGATCCCACCCTTGGATGTGTTGTAGGGTACAAAAGCAGGTTATGCAATGAAAGAGCTCACAGAAGCAACATTGACGATCGCCCCACCGCCATTTGCTCGCAGATGTGGTAAGACTGCCTGAACCATGTTAGCGTATCCAATGATGTTGACCCCCAAAACTTTTTGCCAGTCCTTTGCGGTAGTCTCTTCAATTTTTCCAAAAACAAATGCTGCTGCGTTATTGACAAAGATCTGAAGACTTCCAAAGGACGAGATTGTGGCCTGCACGACTCTTTCAACAGATTTGGAATCAGATACATCAGCTTGCTGATACTCTGCCTGGCCCCCTGCGTCTCGAAGCATCTGTGCCGTCTTCTTGGCATCCTCTCCGTTGACATCAACAACCATTACTCTGGCACCTTCTTCCACAAATCGAAGGGCAGTTGCTTTACCGATTCCTGCACCTGAACCGGTGATGATCGCGTTCTTATCCTTTAACCTCATAGCTACCTCTGTGCTAATACCTTCGCTTAAGCTCTGTAAATTCGCATTGCATTTAAAGCAAAGAGAGCTTCTTGTTCCTCTTGGCTTCGATGATCCACTAACTTCTGAAATTCTTGATACATGCTTTGAGTATCCCAGCCCTCCAGTTTTTCTACAGGATAGTTTGAAGCAAAGATGCAGCGCTGGACTCCGAACAAATCAATCACTTTATTGACCGTCTCCTTAATGAGGGAGTCCTGATGCCAATGCTTGTTTGGACATGTCAGCATTGAGAGTTTTATCGATACCTGGTCAAGATTTGCCAATGCTTGCAATCCTTCCCAGTATTTTTGCCCTTCCAAAAGATCATCTCTTTTGGGAGTGCCCAGATGATTTAGAATCACCGGAATTTTAGGATTTCTTTGAAAAATCTCAGCAGCTTTTTTGTATTGGTGTGGATTGCATTGTAAGTCAAATGAATAACCTGCTTCAGCTAATGTGCTAAAACCCTGTTGCCAGTTGTGCAAATCTAACAAGTTTCCGAGTCGACTGTTTCTGGGCCAGGATGGCTCATGGTTCAGGATCTGACGAATCCCACAGACGTTCGGAATTTTTTGGAGTTGAGCTAAGAGTGACGGCCATTCTGAACTTTCCAGAGGTCCTGTTGCGACAATCTGATAAGATAGTTTTGATTGAGAACATTGATCAGCAACCCACTTGGCTTCTGCTAAACATGCATTTTCAAACAGAGGCCCATCGTGTTCAATATGGCATACGCTGACTGCCTCGACAAACGTTCCACCGATCAACTCAAAACCTTGCATGCGAAGATCAGCTTCATAGCGTTTAATCGTATAGATCGGATCGTCGTCGGGAGCAAACAATTGGGCTGAATCATGACCACTAGGGCTGTTTGGTCGTACATCCCAAATATGAAAATGTGGATCCCAGACTTTCATCCTTCCTCACTGTTGAGGTTAAAGATACTAGCGAACAAAGGCTTCGTGCAAACCACCATCAACGTTGATGAGTTGCCCAGTTGTTCGGCAGAGACGCTCTGAGGCGAGCAGAAAAATTGCCTCTGCCTGGTGTTCTGGTGAGATCTGTGATTTGAGAAGAGTCCGCTGGGCATAGAAATCTGCCAGACGCTTTCTCAGACTTTCAGTATCCTCCTGCTCGTCGAAAGGTAATTGATATTTGGAGAGTGAGGAGATCACTCGTTCTCTTGGGAACATGCTACTTCCTCCCACCACTGTCGCAGGTGCTAATGCATTGACCCTTACCAGAGGAGCCATTTGAATCGCTAATTCTCTGACTAAATGGTTCAAAGCAGCCTTCGAACTGTCATATGCCAGGCTGCCCACTTTACTGACGGTTGCGTTGACGGAGGAGGTTAAGATAAGGTTCGCAGACAATCCTTGTCTAAGCCAAACTGTGTGAGCCTCTTCAGCAACCATCGCAGGGCCAATCACATTCACATCGTAAGTCTGACGCCACTGGCTATCCGATATGCGACCAGAGGAATCGGGTGGAAAGAACACTCCAGCAGTAATAATCAAAGTGTCCATCCCTCCGTAAGCCAACACTACATCCTCAAACAGCCTACTCAGACTCTCACGATTGGTCATGTCTGCTGAGCGAGCGAGGGTGGGACCACAAGCACTCAGCCCAATGCCAGCTACTCCAATACCCACTCCTACTTTTTTCATTAACTCTTCAGCAGTAGCTTCTGCGGCCAGAGAATTAGCATCTGCGCAGACAACGTGGGATCCCTCTTTGAGTAAGCGATGGCAAACGGATTTACCAATCCCAGAGCCAGCTCCAATCACAACAGCCACTTGTCTGGACATCTCCTGCTCCGGAGGCATTCGCCGAAGTTTTGCTTCCTCCAGTAGCCAATACTCTATATCAAAGGCTTCTTGCTGATCGATGGCAACATATTCATCCACTGCTTCAGCTCCGCGCATTACTTCAAGTGCACAATTATAGAATTCAGCAGTAACTCGGCTCTCACTCTTGTTTTTACCCCAGGCAATCATCCCCAGCCCAGGGATGAGCACAACGCTGGGGTTGGTGTTCCGGAGTGCAGGAGAATCATCATGCTTACAACGCTCATAGTAAGCAGAATAATCTTGTCGATAGCGATCAAGCCCCTCCAGAATCAGCACTTTCAAATCAGCTAGACTCTGATGGTGAGGATCCCACGGTACATACATCGGTTTGATTTTGGTTCGCAGAAAGTGATCCGGACAACTTGTCCCCAATTCTGACAAACGAACGACATCTTCTGAGTTGACGAAATACCTCATCATTTCATTATCCTGCACTGTCGCAACCAGTCGCTTATCGCTGTATACTTGACCACGAAGCCACGGCAGAATCTCAACAAGTGTAGATCTGCGTGCGGATTCGTTTAGCTCGGAATAACGTATTCCTCCGAAAGTCAACTCACCTTTATCGTGCTGGGCCAAGTACTCATCAGCTTTTTGGATGATCTCCACGGTCCATTCATAACACTCCTGATCGCTTTCAGCCCAGTTGATCACACCATGTCCGCCAAGCAATACTCCTCGTGCACTGGGATTTTCTTGGCAAATCTTCTGTAATTGAAGTCCCAGGTCAAAACCTGGTCGTTGCCAGGGAAACCAGACCAAATCCTCTCCCCAGATCTTTTTCGTCAGTTCCTCAGATCGTTTGGACGCTGCAATAGCGATTACTGAGTTTGGATGCATATGATCGACATGCTTATGAGGGATGAAGGCATGTAAAGGAGTATCAATCGAAGCGGCCCTCGGATTCAAATTGAAGGTGCAGTGAGGATACATGCCAACCATCTGATCTTCGATGCTGGTCTTGTAGCCCTTTACTGGTGCAGAGGTATATTTGGGAATGAGGTCAAGTAGTTTCTGCTGGTACAGAGATGAGAAATTCTCTCGCTTGGAGGTGCGTAGATCTCCGCCAGAACCTTTGACCCATAGAACCTCGGTTTGCTCACCGCAGAGAGGATCAATTTCTTGAAGTTTTGCAGAGGTATTCCCTCCACCAGTGTTGGTAATCCGTTGGTCGGAACCCAGCAAATTAGAGCGATAAATCAGTTTGCCAACTGGATCAAGTGTACTTGCATAGTCAGCATCCCATTTTGGGTAGAGTCGATTCGTGGATGTGGGGTATTTCATGGTAATTTCAGGAAGCGTTGATAGGCCTTATCCCAGATAGGCTGATCCTGGGGAAGATATTCTTCAATTTCAAAAGAGTTTCGGACGGTGTCGCGTATTTCTGAGAGGGAACTCAAATGTCCTAAAGCGAGACTTTGAATCAGAACGTTCCCAATTGCTGTTGCTTCGGACGGACCACTGAGGACTCTACGTCCAGTAGCATTGGCAGCTAGCTGATTCAGGAGTTTGTTCTTGGATCCACCGCCAACAATGTGGAGTGTTCTGAGGGTTTCACCAGTTGTCTCTTCAAGTTCGTCCAAAACCTTTCGATAGGAGAGCGCAAGACTTTCCAGGGAACTGCGGACGAAGGCTCCATGGCTCTCAGGGACAAGTTGTTTCGATTCAATGCAGTAGGCTGCTATTTTTTCAGGCATTTCACCGATTGTAGTAAACCGAGGATCGTTAGGGTTGATTAGGGATTGTAGAGAGGATGCGGCCGATGCCATTTCAGTGAGAGTAGAATAATCATAAGAATACCCCTCACTTTCCCACTTGCGCCGACACTCCTGTGCAACCCACAATCCACTGATATTTTTCAGTAAACGAATACTATGGTTTAAACCAACCTCATTAGTGAAGTTGTATTGTCGGCTCTTGGGGGTGATCACGGGTGCATCCAATTCAACCCCTAATAAGGACCATGTACCAGAGCTAAGATACGCCCAATCTTTTTGTCCACTTCGAGCAGGAGTACCAACGACAGCTGCCCCGGTGTCATGCGAACAACTTGCAATGACCTTGGTGTTGCTGGCTAAGCCTGTGCTCTCAGCAACTTGTTCAGTGATTGGGCCTAGTATCGAGCCACATGGTACAATTTCGGGGAAGAGATCATGGGGCAGTCCAAGGGCATCAATCAGAGGCCTGGACCATTCCTGCCTGCGGGGATTATAGAGCTGAGTTGTGCTCACCATGGAAGCATCACCTACTGCTACTCCAGAGAACATGTAGTTGAACCAATCACCCATTGTGATCAGTTTGTTAGCAAAGGTCAGTAATTCAGGGGACTCATCTTGGGCAGCAGCGAGTTGATAGATTGTATTGATTGGCATGAACTGAATGCCAGTTTCATCAAAAATAAAATCTTCGCCAAGTTGCTTACGAACCTTCTCGTAGTAGACCAGATTTCGTGGATCTCGATAGTGCCTGGGTGGGGTGAGGATGGGTTCTTGGTCACGAATAAGAACAAAATCAAGTCCCCATGAATCAGCGCTCAAACTTGCAATTGGCAAGTTGAGCTGAACTGCTTTGCGTACACCAATCCGGAGCTCTTCAAAGATTTGTAGGACATCCCAACGAAGAGACTCTCCTACGGAAATGCCGCCTGTTGGAAAACGATGAATTTCCTCCAGTTGCAGTTGTCCTTGTTGGAGTATTCCAACCATGACACGGGCGCTTTCAGCACCACAATCCAGCGCAATATAAGCTTGTTTTTGAATCATTTGGGAAAGATTGGAGTAAGGCCTGAACTTATTTGATTACTGGGGCATCATTGGTTGAAATTTCAACCAATATTTAGGAGGCAGCTTTATAAACTCTTCTAGCATTTTCAGAAAAGAGTTTTCTTTGATCGTCCGGACTGAACAATTTGACTAAATCTCTAAATGCGTTAAAGAGCTTTTCCGATGGCCAATCCTCATTTAGTTCCACAGGAAAATTTGAAGCAAAAAAACAGCGGTCAACCCCGAAGGTATCAATAATTTTTAATACGGTTTCTTTAACCAGAAAATTATTTTGCCAATCTTTATCAATGTAGGACAGCATGGAAAGCTTGACAGAGTTTTGTGGACAATCAGCTAGAGCTTGGATTCCCTCCCAATAGAATTTTTCATCTTTTAAGTCTTGCAAGGTTGGACTTCCCAGGTGTCCAAGTACTAACGGGATTTCAGGGTTTCTTTCGGATAACTTTGCTGCTTGTTTGAATTGATGAGGGTTGATCTGTAAATCAAAGATGAGTTGAAAATCTTTGAGTTTTTCAAATCCATCACACCATGCTGGGTTTTCAAGCAAATTCCCTAGGCGTTGATTCCTTGGCCACGAAGGTTGATAATTGAGAATTTGTCGAATGCCTCTCACTTTGTTGTGATAAGTGATCTTGGCAAGCAGGTCCGCTACATTGGGATTCTCAAGGGCCAACGTTGCGACGATATAATAGTCTCTTGTTGAATTACTAATTTGCTCTGCGACCCACTTGGTTTCGGCAAGGCAGTGATCTGCATACTCATCACCGTTCATCTCAACATGGCAGACACTGACTGCTTCGACAAAGACTCCTCCTGTGAGATCAAAACCAGAATGGTCTAAATCTTTCTCAAAATCCTGAATTCCGTAGATTTCCTTTCCATGTGGAGCAAAAAGAACACTTGGGTCGTGTCCACTTGGAGTTTCCGATGAAATATCCCAAATATGAAAATGCGGATCCCAAAATTCCATGTTTAGTTTTCCATAATTAACAGTTGTTAACGCAGAAAGTTTTGCTAGGTAGGATATTGGAAGATTAATCTACTTTGAAATGTGTTTAGAAGGTCGGGGGTTCGCCCCGACCAAAAAAACTACTTGGAGGCTGCCTCCACATTTGATTTGTCATAGACTGCGAAAGGCCCCATCAAAACCCGGAGCCCCTCGGCACGAGTTGGGTCTTTCTCGACGGTGTAATAGCCCATTCGACCCGCCTTAAATGTCTCACCTGGAATGCCTTCCATTTGACCTGTTGCAATCAGATAGGTTGCATAATAGGAGAGGTATCCTAAATCCACAAAGCTCCAGAGGGCAAATTCTGGTGCGCAATCATTCATTGTGTAGCTTACCATTTCAGCTGGTAACCCAAGACCGCTTGTTTTTACTTGGTCACACAACCCCTCATCCTGCATCGCCTTAGCAGCAGCAGCAATTCCAACGGTTGTTGGAGCCATGATCAATTTCAGATTAGGATACTTGTCAACCAGAGCCAGTGCTTGATTGTAACTTTTTTCAGATTGATCATCGCCGTAAACAACATCTACCAAGTTCAGTGATGAATATTTTGGGGCCTTTAGGGCCTCTTTCATTGCAGCAATCCAAGCATTCTGATTGGCCGCATCTGGAGATGCAGATAAGACTGCAAAATCACCACCTGCATTACCCATGATGTTCATAGCCATATCAGCCATCACAGTTCCAGTTTCGTTGAAATCAACTTGAGCTATGAAAAGTTGTTCTCCCTCAGCGGATGGAATTGGAGAGTCCCATGTTACAACTGTCATTCCCTTGTCGCGAGCTGATTTGGCTGCTGGTGCGAGTTGGTCCCCAGCATTATTAGAGATCATGATTCCGTCTTGTCCTTGGGTAGTTGCTGTGGTGAGAATCTCAATCTGGCCGGCCACACTATTTTCAGGCGTAGGTCCTAAAAATTCTAATTTCCCAGGGTTTTGCAACTCTTTATGAGCTTCTTGAGCACCCTGATTCGCCTGATCAAAAACCAAAATTCCCAAGAACTTAGGCATCAGGACAAGATCGGCCTTCATTCCTTTCTTTGCGACAGTGTGTGCCATCAGAATTCCGCTGGAGACCATCATTGCAACAGCAGCGACAGCTATAAATTTTTTCATCATGTGATTATCCCTTACTAGTAGGATTAATTAAATTTCCAATTGAGTAAATTAAAAGTCTGTGCATCAAAAATACTTGATATCAAATCATAGGCAAACCTCCTTAAAGATTCATTATGCGCGAGATGTCCGGAGAGATTCCCAATAATTTTTCAGATTGGGAACCATCGCAGAGAATATTAGTAACATACCGATTACACCAGTCTGAAGATGTCCTGTTATGTTACTTAAAGACATTCCGTTTCTCAGATAGAGTACTATCAGAATAGAGAGGATTACACCATAGATTGATCCAGAACCACCGAAAATACTTACACCACCGAGCAGTACCATCGTTATGATGTCAAGCTCAAAACCAAGTCCCATATCTCCCCGAACTGAGCCCAGTCGAGCAGCAAAAAGAATCCCAGCCAAAGCAGATATGAGACCTGACAAAGTGAAGAGAATCAATTTGACAGCAGTGACATTAATCCCAGAATAGCGAGCCATGTCTTTATTAATTCCAATTACATAAACATATCGACCGAAGCCTGTGAAGCGGAGTACCATAACGGCAAGGATCAGCAGAAGAAAAAAAATAATCACAGCTAACGGAAGAGGACCTAAAATTGGCTGCTGACCAAGTTCTTCAAACCAGCTTGGAAAAACACGAATTGATCGATCTTCTACTAAAACTCTGGCCAGGCCTCGGAAGCCAATTAGCATCGCAAGAGTGACGACGAGGGAGGGCAAGTTCATGAAAGTCACCCAAAAGCCGTTGAACAAGCCTCCTAGCATGCCGATCAGTAAGCAAATAGCTAATGCTGTTGGCATTGAAGCTCCTGCATCCACCAGCCATCCCAGGGCACATGCTGCAAGTCCCATCATTGAGGCAACCGAGAGATCAATCTCTGCGTTAATGATGATGAATGCCATGATCAAGGCGATGATGACCTTTTCAATCGCAAGCGTAAATAGATTAATCTGGTTGTCAATACTCAGAAAAGCATCGGAATTTACTGCATTGACGCTAATAGTTAGAATCAGAACTAAACAGAGAAAGCTTTCCCAACTTCTTAGATACTTCCAAACATTCGTCATCGATTTCCTAGGTTTCTGGAGAACTTCGGGCCTGTTTTCTAGCCCAATACAATTGAAAGCGCTTCATAATAACGCTGTCAGTTGCAACAGAAATTAAAATCAAGAGTCCCAACAAGGCATCTCGCCAAAATTCACTAATCTGCAACCAGCGGATCAGACTGTTTTCTAACAAATCGATAAGAACTGCGCCTAAGAATGCTCCAAAGGCGCTCCCTGAACCGCCAAAGATATTCACACCCCCGACGACGACAGCAGCAACAGATTTAAGTTCAAAGCCAATTCCGGCCACAACGGTAATGTTTCCAAAGCGAGCCAGGAACATGAATCCAGTTAAACCCGCAAGAGCGCCACAGAGCAGGAATGCTGTCAGGACCATCTTCTGATTTGCAAAACCGGCCATTTTTGCGGCTTCTGGATTTGAGCCGATTGCATAAAGCTTTCGACCAAAGGTTGTGTATTTGAGCACTATTTGGAATAGAATCACGACCACAACCATCCCAACGACTAGAACTCGTAGATGTAATCGGTCAAAGCTAATGAGGTTCAAGCTTGGGAGATCAAGCAGCCACCTCGGAAGGTTGACTGTCAATACGGTTTGAGCGTCTGAATACTCCACCAACAAAGTACGGTAAAGAGCCATTGTGCCCAAGGTGACAATGATGGATGGTATCCGGCAATAGGCTACTAAGATCCCATTGATTCCACCCATCAATGTTCCAACTCCCACTGCGAGAAAGATTGCCAGCAATGGGTGCATATCACCATATTGTGATAGCTGATACCCCACAAAATAAGCTGTGAATCCAACAATTGAACCGACAGACAAATCAATATTGCGTGTTAAAACAACCATGGTTTGCCCGATTGCCAAGACTGCCATCAGGGCTACACTGGCAGAAACCCTGTTGAAAAGTCGGGCATTCAAGTAGTTTTCTATCACTGAACTGAATACGATCAGAACTAGTGCTATCAAGACCAGTAGGACCAACTCTCTCAGTTTTTCGGGTCGCAGTCCTTGAATGGCGTTCATGCAGTCTCCTGTAGTTCTCCCATAGCGAGTGACATGATAGACTCTTGAGTGGCCTGAGAACCATCCAAAATACCCATCTGTCTGCCCTCTCGCATCACCAATACCCGATCACTCATTGCTAGTACCTCTGGGAGATCTGAGGAAATACAGAGAATCGCCATGCCTTGGTCAGCCAGTTCACGAATCATGTTGTGTACTTCTGCCTTAGCTCCGACATCAATACCTCTGGTCGGTTCGTCCAGAATGAAAACTTTTGGTTGCGTATTGAGCCATTTGCTGAACATTACTTTTTGTTGATTGCCTCCGGACAGTTTGCCGACCTCGTGTGCTAAATTTGGAGTCTTGATTTGAAGCCGGTTCTTGAATTCTTCAGCAGTTGATTTTTCTGACTCTGTACGGATCAAGCCCAGTCTTCCCAAGTATCTTTTCAAAGCTGGTAAGGTTATGTTTGAAGTGATGGAAAGTGGCATTGCCAATCCCAACTTTCTTCGATCCTCAGTCATGTACGCAATACCAAGATTTTGTGCAGCTTGAGGACTTCGAATACTTACGTTCTGCCCATCTAAATCAATGACTCCTGAGTCATTGGGTTGGATTCCGAACAAAGCCAGTCCAACATCAGTTCTTCTTGAACCAACTAATCCTGCAAAACCTAAAACTTCTCCCTCGTGCAGATCGAACTCTATTCCTGAAAAAACTGCCTCCTTGCTTAGATTTTGGACTGACAACACGCACTTGCCGTAGTTTTTCTTTTGCCTAGTTGCATAGAATTGATCGACTTCCCGGCCAACCATCTCCCTAATTAACTGTTCCCGGCTAAATTCCTCAACAGATCTGGTAGAAATGTGCTCGCCATCTCGAAGTACCGTGATTCTATCTGCAATCTCAAAAACTTCATCTAATCGGTGACTAATAAATAGAATAGCCACGTTTTCTTGTTTGAGTTTTCTAGCAACCTTGAAAAGTTGTTCCACCTCGTGGTTTGAAAGAGAAGCAGTGGGCTCGTCCATGATCAAAACTTTGACATTCAATGAAATTGCTTTTGCGATTTCTACGGCTTGCTGAGATGCCAAGGTAAGTCCACTGGCTGGTGCCCGTACATCCAATATCATCCCAAGATCTGAAAGGATTTTATGAGCGTCTTCATACATTTTTTTCCACTGAACCCAAATCCCTCTGGCTCGGTGGCTGATGAAAATGTTCTCAGCAACATCTAGATCTGGAAAGACCATTGGCTCTTGGTAAATGGCCGCAATCCCGAGAGCCTGAGCCTCCTGTGAGCTGCTAAGTTGGACGCCATTCCCAGAAAAAAACATTTCGCCGTCATCAGGTTGCTGGATGCCGGTTAGAATTTTGATCAGAGTGGATTTCCCTGCCCCATTTTCTCCTACTAGTGCATGGATTTCACCCGGAAAGAGTTCGAGAGACACCTCTTTGAGAGCTTGTGTCATATCAAACCGCTTAGAAAGATTACTAACCTCAAGAATAGGAGATGGTTTGGAATTCACTTATTATTCATTAATTAATAGTCAGTCCATATGCCACTGAAGCGGCAGCAAGAAGGGGAAGTTTTTCTGAGAATCTATTTCGATCTTCATAATTGGAGTCATATACTCACCCCAGCGCCTATTCACATCACTAGCATTGATCGCTGCAATTGTTTGCTCCAAGTCTTTCGTTTCAAAGTAGCCGAAAAGAGTAAGTCCATGCCGAAAAATCGAGTAGTTTTGAACTCCCGCCTTTCGAAGCATGTCAACCATTTCTGGCCATATTTCCTCATGACGCTTTTTGTATTCATCCTCATAGCCAGGACGTACTTCTAAAACCCATGCAAATTGCTGGTTCATACAACTTCCGGTTGAAGTTCAGTTGTTGGTGATGAAGACTGCCTTCTAAACTCCTGAATCCGATAAATCGAATCAGGATTCGGCGGGCGTGGAAACGGCATGATGATATGTTCAGGCTCGCTCCTGGGGTGCAGGGTACTTCTACCTAGTACAATCTTTTCTTCAAACTCTTGAAAGTCTCCGTAAACTTCAAAATCAACCAGAGGCCAGGCATCTGCAGAAGCGTATTCAAAAAGAAGTAGTCGACGTGGACGATTTGAAAAATTTGGACTAGACCCATGTAATGCTTTCACATGATGGAAACTTGCTGAACCAGCCGAACCTGTCAATTTTACTGCTGTGGAAAGATCAATGTTCTCAGAATCAGGATTAACTGATCCACTGAACACCCCTTGGAAGTGATGGTTCAGAGTTTTGCCCTGATGGCTGCCCGGAACAATCATTAGCGGAGCGTTATTTTCATCAATATCATCAATCATAATGCCTACTGCTGAGAGATCGGCATTGGTATGCGGATAAAAAGCCCAGTCTTGATGCCAGTCAACAGCTGCACCTCCATTAGCCTCTTTTATGTTGAGCTTGCTGTTTCTGAAGCGGATGTTTTCGCCAATTAATTTGCTCAGAATCTCTAGTATCTTAGGTTTTCTGACAGCTGCTGCAAAAACAGGGTGTTGTTTGTGAGGCACCTTGATTCTTTGTACCCTCGGATTCTGGCTAGAGTGATTTTGCTCCAGATCAAATTTTTCATCAGAGGTTATGTGATTCCTTGATTCTTCAATCAATTCATCTGTGGCTAGTTGAAGATCATGCACTTCTTCTTTGTTAAACAGGCCCTCAATACAGGTAAAGCCCGCTTGCTGATACTCCTCGATCATACTCATGATTTGCTCAATTACAGATGATGGTTTCTTCTGATTTGGCGGATTTGTAGAGGGCTTCCAGAACCTGGACAGTTTTGAGACCTACCTCATGATTTCCACAATTTCTCCGACTTTTCCCTCTACAGATATCGATGAATCGATTCATCGACTCTTGTGTAGAATAAGAACCAAATCCACCATTCTTTTCAATCTGAACGAAGATGTCTTTTTTATCGAATCGTCTGATTTGCAAACGTTCCCGCTCTGGTTCTACATCTAAGAGCATCATTCCTTCACTGCCATAGATTTTTAGATCCAGTTGAGGTGGACAATGCTTTGGTAGCCCTGCTGCACCTGATAAGACAGCAGAGGCACCGTTGCCAAAACTAATAATTGCTGAGTCGTAATAATCTGCACCTGTCTTAGAATTTACTGTGCGAGCAAATACACTGACTGGTTCCAAAGATGTCACAAAAAAAAGCGCTGCAAGAGCATGTGAAAGCTGACCCCATCCATAGCCTCCAGCACGATTTGGATCTGCCCAAGTGGATGAATGAGGTCGGTACATGTGCTTTTCTGTTTCAGCCATGGGCTCACCACCAAAAAGATCCATTAATGCAGAAGACATATGTAAGGCAACGTGTTGGATTTTACCAATACTTCCCATTTCAACTTGGTCGGCAGCTGACTCCATGTAGTGGGTATGATTCAGCCCATAAGGTGTCATCAAAGTTTTTCCAGTTTTGCGCGCAATTGAACAAAGTGCTTCTGCATCTTCTGTCGAGGTTGCCATTGGCTTTTCCACCAAAACATGGCAGCCCTTTTCTAGGGCGTACTTCGCATGCTCTGCATGGAAAACATGCGGTGAAGCTACGATTACACCATCTGGGTTGAGTGCATATAGCTCCGTATGATCTTCACTGACGAATGGAGTCTCAAAGTGTTTTTGGATTTGTTGCAGTTCTGTTGGGCCAATTCTAGAAACCCCAACAAGCTCTGCGTTTGGATTGGCGAGGATATGAGGAAGATGAAACTCACAGGCCCACCACCCAGCTCCAACCACAATAATTTTTGATTTTTTACTCATTGGGAATTACGGGATCAAATCATTCAAAAAAAATTGAACTCAATTTTTCAAAGAGAACTTTGCAATCAATTTTTGGTGGAAAAACTGAACGAATCACCAGATTATTTCAGGTTTTTTTCTATTTATGGGTTCAAAAATCTCGAACTAACCTGAATGATATATGATATAGATTGTAATACCTATAGCACTCCTTTGATTTGTTCAATAGAAAACTTGGGAGGTCAAAATCATGATCATTTGGCAGGAATCTAATATTGAGCGACCCAAATCATTGGTTCAGATCGCTGCGGATGCAATCAGGGGGGGGATTATACTTCGTGAGTTGGTCTTGGGGCAGCCTCTCACGGAGGCTGGTTTGGCAAAAACACTTGGTATCAGTAAAACTCCGGTCAGAGAAGGCCTATCTCTATTGCGTTCAGAAGGCCTTGTAGTCGCTGAGCCTCATCGTGGCTACCGAGTTTTCAGTATGACACAAGAGGAACTAGTCGATTTTTGTGAATTGCGTTTTGCCTTGGAATCCCAGGCATTACGGTATGCGATGCGACGTCAACCAGGAAAGCTTTCCAAACAGCTCCAGCAAATCTTGACCGAAATGGAGGACAACTTTAGTCCAGAGAATCGTGAGAAGTACTTAGAGTTGGACACAAACTTCCACAAGAGCTTTTTCAGCTGTGCCGAAAGTAGATTCCTGCTTCAACATTACGAAAATATCAATGCCATCATTGAGACGGTACGCCACTATATTTCTGGGACCGATGAAGCAACGGGAAATGCTTATGAGGATCACAAAAAGATTACGGAATGCCTCATTAATAGTGATCTTGTAGGTGCACTTGAACATTTGGAAGCGCACATTGTCAACTGGTCCAAACGCAGTAATTTGAAAGCAAATCTCTCGGAGGCCATCAAGTAAACGAAAGAAGATTGTTTTCACTTCCTGCCAATTTTCTCTTGCCATCCTCTCCTTCCAAGAGTACCAAATTTGCTAAATATCTGATCAAGTCCGTCCTATTTCCAAGAACCCGAGTAACGAATCTGCATGAGTGCCGCAACCCGACAGCCCATCCGATTGAAAGACTACAAGGTCCCTCCCTACTTGATTCCAAAAACAAAACTACGATTTGAATTGGGAGAAGATAGCACCGAAGTTCGGTCGATTCTGAGTTTACAAAGAAACCCTCTCGCCAAAGATGAAGATCGCCAGTTGCGCCTTCACGGAGAAGGCATTGAGCTTCTGGAGTTGAAACTCAATGGCGCTACATTGAGTGAAGATGATTACCAAAAAGACGAAGAATTTCTGACAATCCCAAACTTTCCAGAGGAAGGAGAACTAACAATTCGGACTAGGATTCGACCTCAGGAAAACACGACTCTGGAAGGTCTTTACAAGTCGAATGAACTCTTCTGCACACAGTGCGAGGCCGAAGGCTTCCGTCACATCACCTACTTCCTTGATCGTCCTGACGTCCTTTCCAGATACACGACTACAATCGTGGGAGATCAGCAGACTTATCCCACCTTGCTTTCCAATGGGAACCCCATCGACTCAGGAAGCTTGTCAGATGGGCGCCACTATGTCACCTGGGAAGATCCATTTCCAAAACCAAGTTACTTGTTTGCCCTTGTTGCAGGAAATCTGGAATGTCTGGAAGACTCCTTTCAGACACTTTCAGGCAAACAGGTAGCTTTGAAAATTTATACCGAGCATGGTTACAAGGAGCAGTGTCATCATGCGATGGAATCATTGAAGAAGGCGATGCGTTGGGATGAGGAGCGGTTTGGTCTAGAGTACGACCTCGAAATCTACATGATTGTCGCAGTTCAAGACTTT
>JACLAC010007657.1_pt1 | contig 28576 bp, 27 predicted proteins | sample 8027881 | NCBI WGS metagenome assembly JACLAC01 (sample SAMN15725517, study PRJNA655200) | protist metagenome | isolation source: fluorescence activated cell sorting (FACS) single amplified genomes of... | place: Spain: Blaines Bay Microbial Observatory, Mediterranean Sea | collected 2016-01-19 | reverse complement strand
AAGAAGTTTCAAAGGAATCAGAAAATCTTACAATTACGTGAGGAAGGTTACTCGATCCGTGCCATTGCAGCCAAAATCCCCTGCGCAAAAAGCACTGCAGCACGCGTTGTAAACAATGCTGCTGAGATGGCAAAACTACCTCCAAGCTTATCCGTTTCCTTTGATACCAGCCCAGAAGAATTAGCTCGCCAAATCCATTTACTCCTCGGCGAGCGATTTCTCAAAAAACTTGGCCAATGTTTGCGTCAGGAAGTGCCCCTGTCTATCCGGGAAACCTACGAACTAGTGCAAGAGGTCACGACAGTCCAAGAGCGCTATTGCCTTGCAGCCCTATTGGCTGGAGACCGATACCGACTCGGGTAACTCATTGCTTTAAGCAAGAAACATTGATTGTTCAAATATTGAACATGTTAATTTTCTTAAATAGGACAAGTAAATTAATGGCTGGATTCATCTCTACGCCAGCTAGTATCAGCTTTTCTGACTCGCTTCCACCTCCGGCAATCAGCAAATTTATTTATGCTGCTCGGGACGCCCTTTGTTTCCCTGTCCCAATAAAACTAGGTCTAACGCCTCCCGTTTAGCACTATTGAATTGGGACATCCCCCTCAGGAAACGGTTCTGCATCGCATCATTCTGGGACAATCAAGATTGGTTTAGCTATCCCTTTTGGTTCTGCGAGACATGTAAAGACGCTTTCTTCAAATGCAACTGCACTACGTAATCACCGTGCAGAAAGATTGCATGTCAGACGAGTCTGTTGGCCAAAAAGAACTTTTTGCATGGAGGCGAAATGGGAGGCGACACACCAGAATGGCGGGCATTTTACGCACTTGAGAAACGTAGAAGAGACTTTCGCAAATCACCCGCTGGGCAACACCTACAGGCAGAGTTTGATCGCAAGCACGCGAGCATCAAGCAAGAGTACCAAAGAATCATTGACCTCAGCCGACAGATACTGGAAATTGATGCTCAGATACTGAACAAACTCGACCATGAATTGGCTGAAAAGCTTGGCGTTCCACCACCAGAGCCGATCAACAAAGAAGGCTTTTATGGCCGGCGCTGTGCCAGCACAAGACGTGAAGATTCAGAAGATGTAAGGCGGCGAATGGTGCACTACCGTGACCCTGCAGATGGGTGCTGGAAATTCCGCATTCTCTCCTCTCAGTTGGAATCCTTAGCCTTTGAGCGACAGATAGCTGAAGAATGGGTAAAAATCAAAAAGCGAAAAAAAGCGAAAAAGCAGGAACGACTAAAGCGCTGGGTCTACGAACGGCTGCAAATCGCCGTAGAACCTACTGCTGAATTCATAGCGGATTAAGCAACGGCTTCTGCCCAAAAATCTCTCCACCCTGGCACTTCTTCTCCAGGGTAAAAGCCTTTTGGCTATGATCGACAATCAGGTATTGATACTGAAAATACTGATGGATGTATTGTCGTGTCAGCAGATCCAGCGTTAGACTTCCATCTGCAAACCTGGTCAGTTGGCTTCGATCTAATCCAGGTATCACTAGCCGATTTGCCACATACACATTGAACTGATCTCCACTCAAGCGTCCCTTGGCGTGGCTATCCAAGCGCGTGACCAGCCCATATTTTTTCTTGCCTACATTCTTTTCAATCTGCCTTCCTGACATCCCAGCATAGATCAACTGATCACCCTGCCAAACAACATAGACTCCTGCAGCTACCGCTGGAACAGTTGGATTCGGCCAGTACCCGAAACCAGTAGCGCTCAGAGAACAGGTTGCAGATGTTTTCGGGATTATCTTCCTTCATCGGTTCCCCTTCCTTGAGTTGCAGGCATAGCAAGGTGGCTAGATATTGATGGTATCCTTGGTAGCTGGTGACCGTTACCTGGTTCCCAAGTCTGTGATGGTGCTGCTGTACCTTGCCTGCATCTGCCAGGAGCTCGGTGATGACTTTGCTCTCTGGCCCATCAAGTTACTGATCTGGACAGATCGAGAGCGTGACTGGTGGAAGCAGTTCTTATCCACTGAGGACAGTTTGTATGGTGATTTTTCTGTGCTTCGACAGCTTCTGGATGTGCCTGCTCCACCCGCTCCAAACCTGCTCAAGAGATACAAGCGTCAGGCACGTTATGAGCGACAGAAAGACAGGCTTTGACTGTATTATCTTTGGATGCAGATTCACTGAATCTGTACCTGATACTGGGGTAATCTCACTTTCTACCTCGAAATTCATCACGGCTCCAACGACCGCTCCACACTGTACCATCTGGATGAGTCCAAGTTCCCTGTCCATCTCTGTAGCCACGTTTCCATTCCCCAACGTATGTCCGCCCATCTGGCCAAGTCATTGTCCCCTGTCCACCTTCACGGCCGTGCTCATCGAACTCCCCGACATATGTCCGCCCATCTGGCCAAGTCATTGTCCCCTGTTCGTACCACGAACCGAGGCCACCTTTACGGAAATTTCCAACGAATTTTTTTCCACTTTTGTATGTGACTGTCCCATGCCCTATTTGCTCGCCATCAACGAAGCCTCCAACGTATTTAACCCACTCTCCATCTGGCCAAGCCATTGTCCCCTGTCCGTGGAAATAGCCATACTTGAATTCTCCAACATATTTCATCCCAACCTGACTGATTGGGGCTCCTCTTCCTTCAGTCCAAGTCCCCCGTCCATGTGGTAATCCAGCCTTCACTTCACCAACATAGACAACGCAGTTATTATATTGACATGCTTCATCAGATGGCCAGGTCGATTTCCAATTTTCTGGATTTGTATTACCATTAAGAGTACTACGAATATACATTGTCTTCTTTTGGAGCCCCTTTTCTTGCTGCCGGAGTCCCTGCTGCCACTGAACCACACGGGCCTCAGCCATTGATCTGAGTTCCCCATCCTGCTGTGAATAGGGGTTGTCGTCACTCCAGTTTTTTAAAAACAGTTGCCAGGACTCAATCTTGAGATCGTTACCGATCTCTTTTTGCTCAAAGGTTGTGACCTTGTCGTAGTCAGACTGCATCTGCTGTTGCCAGTTCGCCCAGCGTGCCTTGATTTGTTGTTGCTCCTTACGCTTTCTTTCTTCCTCTGCTGCCAGTTCTTCCAGGTCACCCAGGTCAAGGTTATTCTGTACTGAAGGTGCTGCAATAACTGGCATAAAATAAAAATCACCAGTAACTGAGGAAGAGTCCCAAGGCACCTGTTGGTCGCGACTTTCCAGCTGAACATCTATGCGGACTGCCTTGAAGACATCTTCGAGTTTTAGTCCTGGTGTGCGCATATGCTTCAATAATTTTGCTGTGAACAAACCGTTCTCCCCATTCCCATCAGCAGCCACATCCCCTGGCGCCGTTGCATAGGAAATGAAAGTTCCAGCTGGAGCCGTCACCTGTGCTAACCCACGACTGCTACTACGGAATGAACGGGCAAAGGGGTTGTTACGACAGGCATCGAGTACCACCATATTGAGTCCATTGTCAGCATCTCTCAACTGGTTCATTAGTTTTCCAAGAGGGACCGCATCATAACGAACGTCTTCTTCTGTGCTAGGATCAATATCTGTGGGCAGTAGGTAGTTCTCACCATTAAACTGCATTCCGTGCCCTGCATAGTAGAAGAACCCAACACCCTTGTTCTGCTTTAACTTTTTGCCAAACTCGCCAATAGACCTTTCCATTTTTTTCTGGTCTGCATTAGTAATAGTTGTTACTTCAAAGCCAAGGCTCTGGAGTGATTTGCTTACAGCTTGGGCGTCGTTGAGAGGATTTCGGAGCACTCCCGCAGATGCATACTCAGAATTGCCAATGACCAATGCTACTCTTTTATCCGAGACCACTTTTTTAGCTAAGGGTCGCACTGCCCGAGACTCACTCCCAACCCGTGGCTCTTCCTGAGAGGTACTCACAGATCGTGAAGACTGTTGATTATTAACTTTTGACTGAGGTACCACTTCTTGGTTTTTTGAACAGCCAATGACGAAAAAGAATAATCCCGCCATTGTAACGGTAAGTAGGTAATTACTGATTTTCATGACTTCCTCCACAAGTAGCCGATTCCTGAAATATTTACTGCAGCCAAGAACTATTTTGGCCTAGTCAATGTGGGCTTCTCTAAATCAAAGAAGCCATGATGTCACATCAAAATATCCACAACAGATCCTCTGCTATCAACCACCCTTGCCTTCGGCGTTAAATCTGTTGAAGCTAAAAGTTGACGACTGTGATCCAGTGCTAGTTCCAAAAGCTTCTGGTATGATGTTGTTCCTACATACCTCCTCTCAACACCCCCTTCAGGAAACCAACTGCCATGATTAAGAGATTGAATTTCCAACCGTTCGCTGTCACCTGATGGCGCCCTTCTTTCGTCTTTTTTGATTGAGGTTTCAGAATCTCTGGATGGTAGGTCAACTCGTCCAAAGATTTTTCTGTAAATTTTACGATATAAGTAAGCAGATAAGATGAAGGTTATTGCTCCTCCAGTTAAATATAAACTCTCAACCCCCGATGGCCCGAATTGCTCTGTAACCATTGCTAATAAGCTCGGGTATTGTTGGAGGAAGAGTTGTATTTGTTCTATTGCAAGCACACTCAGTGTAAGTGGTGGCCCAAGCTTCAATATGATCTTCAAGAAGAAAAGCTTCGTTTGTTCGTCAGAGGGTACCAAGTCTCCGGGACGAATGATTAAAGTTGCTAAGAAAGTTCCAAAACTCATAGATCCTCTACAGTAAAAAGATTCAAAAATGTTTCATATAAATTATTAATGAAACGTGATGAGAGGAATATAGTATGATGTGAAACTCTTGGGGAGGAGGACTGGGGGCGGAATCAATGCTGAACAACTTTGAATACCAAGATCCACAACTTACAATCGACAATTGATCCAATACCAAGGAGACAAATGATTAAAGAAACAGCCGAATGGACTGATCTCTTTATATACGGAACTTTGCTGCCAGGTTGTCGGCTACAAAATCAAATTTCTGGCTGCCTACGTCGTGGACCAGTCATTCTGGAAGGGGCCAAGTTGTATGACTTGGGATATTTTCCGGGACTTGTTCAAGAAGAGGGTTTTGTAATTGGTGAGTGGATTTCAGTTTCCCCAATGTTATTAGAAGAGCTTGACCAGATTGAAGGTTATGATGTTGAAAGGGAGCCTAGAGATTGCCTTTATATCAGAAAGAGCGTTCAGATCCAGCGACTTATGGATGGAAAATCATTTGATGTAGAGTCCTATTTTAATAACAGGGGTTCTAAACATCTACTCCCAATAGATCATGGGTGTTACCGGCGTTATTTGGATGAACAAGATGAGAAAGAAAGTTGGCTCATTGCCTTTGGTTCAAATCTGGATCAGCATCGATTGGAATCTAGGGTAGGTAAGATCGAAAATGGAAGAGCGGGATGGATACCAAATTTTAGATTGGTGTTCAATAAACTGTCATATTCTGAAAGCGGAGAGACATTCGCAAATATCCAATACCACCCAGACACCCGCTGTTGCCTGGCGGCTAAATCAATCTCAACTCGATCTATTGGATGAATTTGAAGGAACCCCTGATCACTACCTCAGAATGATTATACCTTTTTTTGCAAGGGATAGCCCCAATGTTATTGAATATTGCCAAGCTTATGTTGCCAACCACAATGCACTAGGGCCTGGGACTCCCTCAATGTCCTACAGAAAGCATCTGGAACTTGGTTACTTGGAGTATAGTTTTGGGGACGTGCCAAGCTAAGATTGTAATGACCAAGAGTTTTAATAGATTCAGGTTGAACCATAAAATTTAAATGGTACCAAATAGAATCTGGCAACCTCCTATCGAAAATTACAACAGGTAGCGATGATGACCTGATTAGTTACTTTTCATTAAATCAAGCCAAGATAAACTTGATCGTAACACAGCATCCTAACTTGAAGTGCTATGACTGTTTAATCAAACAGGGAAACAGTAATTCTGAAAATCACACGTATTATGAAATATTAGCTTGAGAGGCTAGGATATAATTGTGAAATTTGATCTTTCCTACGATGCCAAACACAAATACTTTGAAAATGATTCAATAATTTTTGTGAATACAGGTAGAAATTACTGGTGCATTTATATGTATACATTAATGGTATACTGATGCGGTCTGGTGTTTCAATTATGTTAGTAATTAGAGTGTCGTAAATTTGATGATCAAATAATTTGAAATCAGAAATTGGTGGCCTCTTTAATTGAGATTCTAAATCTTTTTCTGAGGGATTCCGCTTATAAACGTCTTGAAGAGCGGCAATACTTTCTTTCCCAAAATATTCAGGATTCCTCTCAAGGTATTTTTCAATATTTTTATCAGTAAATACTTTTACTTCAATATTATCTGCTCCAATTTCTGCCCTTGCATACTCTTGGTTTCCTCTTCCAGAAGAATGGCCAAGCGCGTCATGCATCGACATCCGGCTCATTTCAGGAAAAAAAAATTGTAGTTGGTCAACAGAGAACGCGTATTGAAGCTGGATATGGTTTTCAATTATTTCTGGGTCTCTAAAAAGCTTAGCTTTTTGTCGTATCCAAAATAAATTTTGAGTTAGAAGATAGCGCCCTTGTGTATTGTCAAATTCGATTTTTAACCATGATTCCGCTTTATTCGATTCTTTATTTGATTGCAAACCACCAATTTCAATACCATATAAAAATATTCCAAGATCTTGATTGAATTTCTTTTTATAAAATTTCAAATCAAGTCTCCCAAAATTCTTTTTTTCTTCTGGACTAAAGCCATTCGAACAGTACCAGATTCCATTGACATAGCCACGTACTACAGTATGAATTTCTCCCCATCGAGCTTCATAAGAATCTGTATGCCAATCAATTCCTTCAATCATGAAAGGTTCTTCATGATGTCTGAAATTTTCCTGAAAGCAATTTTTTAAAGAGCTACTGAATGGGTTGTCTTCGCTACCATAACTTTCATAATTTTCGATCAACTCTCCAATTTCTTTATCTTCCTTTAATTGTTCATGAAATATATTTGTAAGATTAATGATACCACTTTCATTAGCTTTAGAATGAGTAAAAGATAAAGCTTCTTTCAACGTATCTATCACGGGCTTGTACGTAATTTTTTGTGCTTTATCGTAAAATATTTCAAAACCTTCAGGTTCTGAAACATTTATAGCTTTTATTTTTTTTATTGCCTGAATAAAATTCTTGCATTGATTATTACAATTAAATACGAAAGGAATACCACTTCCAGAAAGTTCATCTGATTTAAGAATTTCAGAAACTTGATAGGGGTCATATCCTTTAGATTTATTCGAAAGAGGAATTAGACCAAATAAATCACCGGATCCTGTCCCATTTGACGATATAACATTAAATCCATCTCCAAATAGCCAAACATGTGGCTTTTCATAGTACGCTGAACAAATATCTCCATCATTTAAATTGGGATTATAGCTAGAATTTATCATGCTATAGGTGAAGTAGTACTCATCGGAACCATCACATATTGGCTCTTTAATCCCTTCTTCTTTGAAAACCATATCTATCGTTTCGAGGTTTATTATCGCATAAACTTTTGCTGAGACTACTTTGATCTTACCTTCCAATTGAGACCATTCACTTTCTCCAATATCAATAAACTGTTCTAACTCTGCTTTTATAAATATCTTTTTTCCATGATTGCCTAAAATTTCATAATTTATGATGTAATCTCCTAAATGATAAGGTGCGCCACCATGGTACATTTTCATGAGACTATTTTTGCCAACTCCGTAATCAGTTAAAAAATCCTTCATCATTGTATTCAATCTGCCCTCACCCAGTTCTCTTTCCTTCTTTAAGTTTTCATTGTTGGAGGGACCCATCATGCTGTGTGGAATTCCCAAAATTTCGTTTTTCTTATAATGATATTCTTCTTCTGTAATTAATCCCTCATCAAGGAGTTCCTTAACTTCTAAAAGTCGACTTTTTAATTCAGACTCCATGTAACCTCTTTTCATTTATTATAATTTTCAACTCCTGGCATTGTTCTACTAAATTTTATATCATGCTCCTCCCTATTGCCCTTGAACACTTCTTCTGATTTTTGAGAACAATAGGGGAGGAACTTTTAATTCTTAATTATCCATATGCCATGTCCACCATTGCTCCTGTTTGCATGTCTACTGCGCGCGCCTGTTTTGAGGCTTTTCCAATGGGGTTATGGTTCAAAGCCCACTCAAGGCCTGATTTGATTGACTGCTGATTGTTCAATACCTCCTGGCAAGTTACCCAGGTTCCGAATTGATTTTTTACTTCGATACGTACTCTTGTTGACATTTTAGTCTCCTTAGATTCTGGTTTGATTTAGTTCGTAGGACATCTGCGAACTTCTGAAATGATTTTATCAAAGCATTTTCGAATTTGGGAGGGGACTAGGGGGATAATCCTTCACTAGGACAAGAGATCAAAGGTCTTATGACTTTTAACTAGGGGGGGAGAATTGGATAGCTGAAGGGAATGGAGTCACCAAGAAATTGAGGAAAAAGATGCGCTTGGGGTCCCAATTATCAAAATTCAGGAGCTTGCTTTGCTCCCCCCGGGGGTAGGGGTGGGTGTCAAAATAAGGGATCCCTTACAGTAGATATGCTAGGTTTGAAAATTCAGTCTCACCAGAATTCTGCTCGGAATTGGATTGATGCCAAGATGGAACTATATCTTGAATGCTCAGGATGTTGAGATGGGCCGACCGAGTGAACTGAGAGCTCGTGTAAGCAAGCAAATCGGTGTGGTAACCACCAACCAGATTGATCAGAATTGTGTCCCAGTGGCAGAGGATAATCTGCACATCTGAGAGTAAATTCTCCTTTGGCTTCAGGTTGTGAATTTTGGAATGGTGGACACGTATATGGACACGTTGGGCCAGGTGTTTCGTTGCTTCTGTTTTGGCTTTTTCAACAGACGCCAGACTCCCGGGCTCATATCCAAAAGCGCAATCCCACTGGGGATCATCATTTTGTAGATACCAGTCTGGAGCACCCTCAATACTTACGGTTTTCTCCGTCCTCAAATAAAGATCAAACACATAGCCCGCAAGGGTGTTCCCCAAAGACAAAGCCAGGCCCAGCAGTTGTGCAGAGGCGGTTTGTGTGCTCAGAATCAGCAGTGCACCAATCAGGAAAATGCGCTTTAAAACGTGTTGTCTCATCAGAACCCTGGTTGATCCAAATCTTCAATGAGGGCATAGATGTAACCGGACTCACGGTCCCGCCAATATTCCAAAATCCGAAATTGCACAGGGATTTCTTTACCTGAAATTGTCACAGTCGTGTTGATCGTTGAGGAATTTGTCAGGCTTTCTCGACCACCCCGGATGGCACTGGTTGTCTTATTTTGGACTTCCCCGCTGACATCCGCAGTATTTCCCGCTTTTGCTGCAACCATTAAGCTGAGGGCAGTATTCGCAGCTTTTTCACGAGCCTGCTTAACTGTCTGCAAGGCGTAGCTGGACTGGCCCAGATAATGACCTGCTGGAACTCTATCGATCCAATCCGGTCTTGGCGTCTGGTGCAATGATCTGGATGTGCTTGAAGAGTTTGAACAAGAGGCAATCAAACCAGCAGCAAAAAGTAGGAGGAGTAGCGATTGGAGGCTTCTTGCGAATAAAGTCATTTTTTTATTGGGATAATGGTACTTGCAGATTGCTGCGTAATGCAGGGCAGCTCCTTATGGGGAGCTGCAGGTTTACAAGAGGTACTACCTCGTTCTGAGCCTTATGGGAGCTGTACCGAATTCGTTGCCGATCATCTTGTCCATTTCAGCCTCCAGCTCTTTCTGAGCCTTGTCTCCGAGGAAACGCTGCCACTCTGCCCTTTTGTTTTTGTAACTCGTCACCATTGCTTGTTTGGCTGCACTGGCTGCTTGTTTTGGATCGAGCACCAAGAGAGCGTAGGTTGTCCCATCAGGTCCCTTTCGGTAATTGAGAGGCTTGGCGCCATAAAGCATCTCTGCAGTGATTTGGCGCTGGGTAACAGAGGCGACTGAGTCAACAGTCTCTTGGTCATTCACACCAGTAGTTTCTGCATGGTTTTTCACCATGGCCCCAACCTTGGCTTTCATCTCTGTTGCTAGCTGCACACGCCCGTCCATGGTTGCCTGGTTTCGGGCGAAGTTTGTCCCAGCTTTCGTTTCCCGGAAGGATCCAACAGCAGAGACAGGGTAGCCTTCTACAGGGGTCCCACAAACCCAATCAGGTGCTCTCATTTCCGAATTGCCGTAGTAGCAGAGATTGTAATCTTGCTCCAAGGCTACAGGAACGATTTTGGTGGTTTCAGATGTACTCGAACAGGCAACCACTCCGGTGAGCATCACGGCTGCTGCAAACTGAGTAATGACTTTTTTATTCATGATAGCTCCTTCTTTTTTGAATGGAATTGTGGGGACTTTGAAAGTCCCCACAAAAAAGTTGTTATTAATTGACAAAAGATTTTTGATATTTTTATGCATTAGTTTTAATAAATTTTGGGTAACTTTTATCGTTTAATACAATAATCACCCTCTGAATCAGTCCAGTAACTTGGACATTGGGATCCAATTTTAACTATGGCATCTGGAGATGAACTTGATCGTTTAATACAATAATCACTTTTATATGATCTCCAGTAACTTGGACATTGGGACCCATTTTTATGGATGATATTTGAATGTTGGGAACTACCAAAAGCTAATGATGGATAAAATATAGCACTGATGACAAGTATTTTGATTGTTGCAATCAGTAAATTTTTTTGAATCTTCATTTCAACTCTTATTAATTAATTGTTTAGCAAAGAAGGTTAATAATCCCTTAATAGTGTATCATGATGATCGCACAGGATTAGTTTGGTTTGAGATAGTGCAAAAGCACCCGAATCTAGCAAATCGTGGTGAGGACCAGTTGACTTGCGTATGACTGCTAATTTTTATACTGGAGGCCAACCCTTTTAGGGAGGAGGACTGGGGGAGGTAAAAAGCAAAGAGGGCTAAGCTTTTATGGCAATTTTAAAAGGAGACAGGTCAAAGGAAAATAAAGAATCTGGGGATAATTAAAGACGGGAAAGGGTGGCTTGGAAGTTGGGCATCATCCTCAAGCGGATTTCACAGCAGGTACCGAAGAAACGATCCGGACAGACAAAGTCACTCCGGATCGCTCAGAGCCTTCACGCTCAGGGACACACGGACAATTTACTGTCTGCCCAGAGTGTTAGTAATGTATTGAAACAGAAGGTGGCCTAGCTTTGCACATTGTTCGAACTTAGGTTCTGGTATCCATCGATACCCAGTTACTAGCAGTCATCGTTGTTGATGGAGCCATCAAACATTGTGGTTCTGCAGAATTTGGCGTTGTACAAGTTGGCACCTTTCAAGTTAGCTTTGTACAAGGTAGCACCTTTCAAATTGGCTCCTTCCAAGTTAGCGTAGTACAAGTTGGCACCTTTCAGGTCAGCACCCTTCAAGTTGGCGCTCCTCAAGTTGGCGTTGTACAAGTAGGCCCACCTCAAGTTGGCGTTGTACAAGTTGGCTCTATCCAAGTTGGATTTAGTAAATAGAACGCCTGATGAGTTGGCACCGCTCAAGTTGGCACCGCTCAAGTTGGCGCTCCTCAAGTTGGCGCTCCTCAAGTTGGCGCCCTGCAAATCACAACTTGGACATGACTTGGTTTCTTTCAGTTTCTTCAAAGCATCTTCGCCACCCAAAGCAACTGCGGCTGTTTTTTTCTGCTGTTTCACCGCTTGCCGCTCTCTTTTCTGCTCCTGAATTTCTTTCTCCCAATAAGCTATGCGCGTTTGGGCCTTTGACCTAAGCTCTTTATCTTGCTCAGAGTATGGGTTATCAACCCTCCAGCTACTTAAGAACCGCTCCCAAGATTCAATCTTCAATTTGTTTTCAATAGACTGCTTCTCAAAAGCTACAACCTTGTCGTAGTCTTGCTGCATCTTCTGTTGCCAATTCTTCCACTGCTGCTGAATTTGCTGCTGTTCAAGACGGGCTTGCTCTAGTTTTTGTTGCTTCTGTCTAGCTTGCTCCAGTCTCTGTTCTTCCAACCGAGCTTGCTCTAATTTTTGTTGTTCAAGCCGAGCCTTTTCAACAGCATCAGCCTGTTCCTGAAGATCACCCAATTCAACGGAGGCTACTGCTGGAGGTGCAGCTTGTCGCTTAGGTTTTGGAGGCTGCCGTTTAACTTCAAAAACAAAATTCCCTTCATCCAGATACGGGTCAAGAATTTTGCCGTATTGGGGCGTTTGTCCAGTCTGGTAACGGGGCACCTGCTTCTGTAGAAACATGCCTAACTCGACGCCTGTCACATACCCGTCCTGATCTAGATCAGCCTTGCCCTCAATTCCTCGGATGAACAGTGGTCGAAAAATACTATCTGCAGGAACTGTCTGGTTAGCGCTACCTGCGGAGAGAAATTGGCGTACTGGTTTTGCTGTTGAGTAGGAAATGTCTTCTGGAACTGCAACTGCCCGTGATTGTAGAACTGAACCAGAGAAGCAGGAATCAAAGACAAACAGGGCGTGCTTAGATTCGATCTGCTTGGCCCATGAAAGAATCTGCTCCATTTTGAGGGATTTGCGGAAGAACGCTCTTTCATTGTCATAAGGGTTCGGAGCATCCACAGGCACCAGATAGCCAAATTTGCGACCATTACGCTCTTGGGTATAGCCATGGCCTGCATAGTAGAACAGGAGCCGGTTATCCTGCTCATAGCCGTGAGCATCAATAAAGTCGTTGATCTCATCGATCAGGTCATCTTCAGTGGGATCCATTACAGTTTGGACTTGAAACCCTTGCCCTTCCAGCGCCTGACGAACGGCGCTCACATCCTCCCCGACACTATTCAGATCAACCCATGCACTGTTCTGATAGTTACTTGCGCCAATCACCAAGGCATAGCTACCCTGATAGAGCTTGACCTGATTTCCATCAGGCATCTTGAGGCTGACAGGACGAATGGCTCGTCGCGGGGGAAAAGACCTTTGTGAAACTATTCGCTTTGTGTACTGCAGTGAAATCCAGCCCAATCTACCAGGTTCAAATTCGATCTTGCCCCAGTTTTCCTTGGTACCCTTGAGTTGAAACTGTTGTCCACGAAGCACCGCACCCAGTTTGCTACCACCTACATCGTCACGAACATTGAGACGCTTGGCGGTAATCACCACTTCTTCAGGTAGAGACTGAGCCCAAGCTAGGTTCCCGACGATACTGGTTGAAAAGAAGATAACCAGCAGGCAGCAGGTTAAGAGTTTACGAAGCATAGTTCCTCCCAATGTTTTGCGACTTGGCTACTATTTATGTTGTTGTTCGCTAGCGTAATGGAAGGGTCTAAAAAAGGGGAGGGGAACTGGGGGAAAGGTTGTTATAGCTAGCTACGCTCAGCTATGCTGGCTTCAAACACTAATGAAGATCAAGGACTCTTCAAAGAATGCTATCATTAACATGTGTCTGGAGCCGTGGCATCCATTCGATGATGCGAAGTGTAAAAGGGTTTTATTTATTATAATAAGTTTACTTAGCAAGTGATGTGTAGGTTAGCACCGCTTCTGCGCTGTAGTTCTGTGGCTTTTTCTTTTTTGGCCGCTTGGCTGCTCGGGTCTTGACCAGTCCATCCTTTGGATCTTGGCCAACCAAATAAAACTCCGATTCCTCATCAAACCGATACTTGGGTAGGCGCTCCACCAGGTCTTCTTTTGAAGCAATTACCTGTAGATGCTCCAACCCTAGTGGCGGATAGATTTCAAACTCGCCCAAACTGATCCAGCGGTTGACATCATCAGCATTGACGAATTGAACAAAACGCCTGGGGACACTGGCCTCCTCTTCTAACTCCAACAAGTAAGAAAACGGCTCTTCTCCCGTAAAAATATGTCCCACGATGTAGAAGTAGCCCGGCTTGTTTAGCTTCACATAGATCTCAAATATCTCTCCCTCTTTGAACATTAAGTCCTGGTGCCCATTGTTGCTGCGGACAGACACTCGAAAGTCTCTCTTGCGCCACAGGTCCGAATTATTGCGCAGTTGCTCTTCAAAGCTGATCTGCGAGGGCCTAGTTTTCAGACCTTGGTAGGCGGCCTTGGGTAGAAAGAGTGATCTGGATTGCTCAATTCGGTTACTGTTGGACTGGGCTAGATGGGCTGAGAGTTCCAGCCCCTGCTCTGTAATCAGGTAGCTACCATAGAGTAACAGTCGGGCCTGATCAGGTTGGCGGACGGTACTCAGCTGTTCTTGCAGACGGCCTCTCAAGGCTGCTGCGAAAGGAGTGACTTCCTGGGAGCCGCCTGTGCGGAAGGGGTAGACGTAGATCCCTCTGCGGTCCTGCATCTCCCGGGTCAGGATTCTGGCTGCCTGCTCGAGTGAATCCGGCACATTCTGAACCTGGCGCAGTTGCGCCTTCAGTTCGGTTTCCGTGATTTGCAGCTTAGGTAGATCAGTATCTCCTAGCACCAACAACACTGTCTGGTGACGCTTAAAATCCCCAAGTTTTTCCAGGATGACCTGCAGGAGGGCTTCCTGCTCCACGTTTTTCTCAGCTGCTGCCAATTGCTTGGTAGCCTGCTGAATTTCTCTTTCAATTTCCTTAAGTTGATTGCGATAGAGGGGCGTGGCTTCCTCAGCTGAGAGCCGGGCCAGGGCAGAGTAGTAATCCACATCTTCGACCACAAAGCTCTCTGTACCCAGCAGAGGGAGACGGGATTCTACTTGAATCAGGCTGGTGGCGCCCTGTTGGAATTCCTGACCCATCAGTTCAGATAGCTGGGTCTGAACGGATTTGACTTCCACCGAGATGTTCTGGGAGAGGTCTGCCAGAGCCTCTTTCTTGGCTTGGTCTTTTGTCGGCCCTACACCCTCACCAGTGATTTCTTGAGCCCAGCTAGTGGGGACTAGAGCGAAAAGCAGAAGCAGGGTTAGCAGTAATCTAGACACGTTGACCTATCTTTCATGGTCCTGGAGTATGGTTGTTGCTGTGAGAATACCACCTTTGGCTCTGGGGCTTAACAATCATCATTATTGATGAAGCCCGTCAGGCAATTTGGTTTTACAGAACTTGAGGCTAACAAGAGCGGCCCTACGCAGTTTGACTCTGCTTGGGTTAGTTTGATTGAGTATGAGACCGTAAAGCTAAGCGTTATTCAGTGTGACTCCACGAAAGTTTAGAAGAAACACATCAAAGGTGGAATGCTGAGAAACTACTGACTGCCTAAAAACTCACCATTTCTCCAGAAACCTTTTTTTTCTATTTCATTCGTCTCATTGAGCCACCATCGTCCTTCTGGCCAAGTGAAAGTTCCCTTTCCGTGAAATCTGTTATCCCTGAACGAACCAACGTATTTTGTTTCATCTGGGTAGGTATAAGTCCCTTGTCCATTTCTTTCGCCATACTCCCATTCCCCAACGTATTTTGTACCATCTGATTTAGTCCAAGTACCCTGCCCGTGTTCAAGGCCATTCTGAAACTCTCCAACGTATTTCGTACCGTCTGGTGAAGTAAGAGTTCCTTGTCCGTGCCACTTACTATCTTTCCATTCTCCAACGTATTTCGTACCGTCTGGTGAAGTAAGAGTTCCTTGTCCGTGCCACTTACTATCTTTCCATTCTCCAAAATATTTATGGCCATCCAGGGATGCCCAAGAACCCTGCCCGTTCGGCACGCCGTTTTTGACTTCTCCAACATAGGCAAAATCACTTTCTAGGTTGTTTTGGGTTTTCCAACTTGCTGGGCTAGACTCCATGCCGCTGAGCCAATCATCTTTGCTTATGTAAAGCGTCATTGCCCCAGATTTTAACTGCTCTGTCTGTACAGGTTTTTTCTCTGAAAACTTACCAAATATCCAGAGGCCATTTTTCACTTGTCCATCTGGAAAAGTTTGAGTCCCTTGACCATTTTTCAAACCATTTAACCAGTACCCTATGTACTTAGTACCATCTGGCCAAGTGTAAGTCCCCTGCCCATTAAATTGGTTATCCTTGAATTCTCCTATGTACTTCGCACTATCAGAGAAGGTATGGGTTCCCTGCCCACTAAATTGACCGTCCTTAAATTCTCCTATGTATTTGGCACCATTGGAGAAAGTTAGAGTCCCCCGCCCTTTCGGTAATCCATTGCTGACTTCCCCAATATAGACATGGTCACTCTCTAAATTTCTACTTGTTTCCCAATTTGCTGGAATTGGCTTAGAAAAATATTCCCAATTATATGAACTGATGTAGAGAGTTACTGTTTTGGATTCTGACTGGTTTTCACCAAGAAAATCACCATCTTTCCAGAGACCACTCTTGACTCGTCCATCTGCAAAAGTAAAAGTCCCCTGTCCGTTGAATAATCCATCTTTGAATTCCCCAACATATTTCTCACCAGATGGAAAAGTATAAGTTCCTTGCCCGTGCATCTTGTCATCCTTGTATTGCCCAACGTATTTAATAGTAACTGACAAAGTCAAAGTTCCTTGGCCATTTGGAAGACCATTTTTTACTTCACCTCTGTAAACAATAACATTGTCTGATTTCTTACTGATTTCCCATTTCTGGGGATTAGACATCAAATCGTTGAACCAGTCGTCTGCATTGATGTAGAGAGTAACTATTTTGGGTTCTATCTTCCCTCTATTTCCAACCTCAAAAACAAAATTTCCTTCATCTAGATACGGGTCTCGAATCTTTCCATACTGTGGAGTCTGTCCTGTCTCGTAATAAGGCACCTGCTTCTGTAGATACCTTCCCAACTCATCTCCTGTTACATACCCATCCTTGTCATAATCTGCCTTTCCATTGATTCCTCGGATGAACAAAGGACGGAACACACTGACGGCTGGAACAGTTTGATTGGCACTACCGGCAGAAATAAATTGTCGTACTGGTTTTGCTGTCAGGTAGGAGATGTCTTCGGGGACTGAGACTGCTCTTGATTGGAGGACTGAACCAGAGAAACAGGAGTCAAAAACAAAGAGTGCATGCTTGGATTCAATCTGTTTTGCCCATGAATGGATTTGCTCCATCTTCAAAGATTTGCGATAGAACACCTTTTCATTTTCAAAGGGATTTGGTGCATCTATAGGAACCAGATAACCAAACTTCCTACCATTGCGTTCCTGCGTATGTCCATGACCAGCATAATAGAACAGCAGTCGGTTTTCCTGTTCATAGCCATGAGTACCAATGAAGTCCGTGATTCCATTGAGCAGTCGATTCTTTGTAGGATTCATCAGTGTTTCCACTACAAACCCTTGGTCTTCCAAAGTCTCTCTGACTGCCTCTACATCTGCACCAACACTGTCTAAATCTACCCATGCATTGTCTTGATAGTCACTGACTCCGATCACCAAGGCGTAGCTGCCTTGGTACAAATCAACACTTTTCCCACTAGGAATCTGTAGCTTGACAGGACGGATCGCTCTGGTTTGAGACCAGGCTAGTGGGATCAACAAGAGACTAACAAGTAGAGAGCAGATCAAATGTTTCATGATCGCTTGCAGTTAGTAGTGGGGAGAGTGAGGAAATTTAGACGATGAATTACCAGCAGTGGTGATAAATATCAAATATTGAAATTGATACAATTTGGAAGAGCGTGGATTGAAGCTGCAGAATCACCAAGATTATGGCATTCGGTATCAAGCGGTAGAAAAGTGGCTCTTTATGGCATACTATGCTGAGTCCTAACTAGTAAAATTTGAGTTGGTATGAATATTTCAGCATTAGCTAAATGCAGACTGAATTAGCAACTGAATTTATTAGATGAACTCATATCATTCAGAGGGCATATGGGAGCCAATAAAGACGGCAGGAACTTCTTTTTGTGGTTGGTCTTCATGGTGTTCATATTTGTTGGGATGGCTGTGCTGGAGAAGGTACTGGAGGTTCCAGCTGTCTGACAGGAAGCACTCAACCTCTGCAGTTAAATCTGTATTTGAGGCCATCAGGTTATGTGATTGAATTGGTAGAATACTTGGAGATTATGGCGTGGGGCGTTAATGCTAGCAATCGTCATTGTTAATGGAGCCATCAGGCATTGTGGTGTTGCAGAATTTTGCACTATTTAGTGCGGCTTCACGTAAATCAGCTGCACTTGGACTAACTTTATTCAAATTAGTGCTGTACAGTTTAGCATTCTTCATAATGGCTCCCTGCAAGTTCGCGCCTGTCAAGTTCGCGCCTCTCAAGTTGGCGTCAGTCAAGTTAGTGCTTTCTAATTTTACTTTGCTCAATTCGGCGCCTGCCAAGTTCGCGTCTCTCAAGTTTGCGCCTCTCAAGTTGGCGTTTCCCAATTCGGCGCCTGCCAAGTTTGCGCCTCTCAAGTTGGCTTTTCTCAATTCGGCTAAAGTCAAGTTGGCGTTTCTCAATTCGGAATTTTTCAATTCGGCTTCGTACAAGTTGGCGCCTGTCAAGTTGGCACCATACAAGTTAGCGTTTCTCAATTTGGCGCCATACAAGTTGGCGTATCTTAAGTTAGCGTTTGTCAATTTAACTTCTGTCAAGTTAGCGCCGTACAAGTTGGTGTTTCTCAATTCGGCGCCCTGCAAGTCACAACTTACACATGATTTGGTTTTTTTTAGTTTCTGCTTGGCGGCTACCCCAGATAAAACTTCACTATTTACTGAACTGACAACGGATACCGGCTCCTTTGATGAAGTTGATGCAACCTTTGCAGGGGCTTCTTTTGGTAAAAAGGCTGAGCAATCGTTATTGTTAATAGAGCCGTCGGGCATTGTGGTGTTGCAAAATTCTGCTCCTAAGAAATCATGAGTGGTTGCATAAGCCCCATATAAGTTGGCTTCATACAGATTAGCTTGACGCAAATCCGCTCCACGAAGGTCGGCTCCACGAAGGTCAGTTCCACTAAGGTCGGCTCCAATGAAGTTGGTTTCTCGCAGGTCACATCCATTGCACTCTTTACTCCTTAACACCCTCTTTCTAGAAACTTCGCTAGATAACACATCTTTAGCTTTTGATTGATTCTGCTGCCTCGCTGAAGCTTGTTGCTTGCAGTCCTGATTATTAATTGAGCCATCTGGCATTGTGGTGTTGCAGAACTTGGTACCACGTGTGTCTGCGCCAAGTAAGATAGCACCAGTCAGGTCAGCTTCACTGAGGTCTGCACTAATAAGATTGGCTTTAGTAAGATTTGCATTCCTGAGACTGGCTTTAGTAAGATTTGCACCTCGCAATGCAGCAAAAATTAGGAAAGCCTGGCTAAGCTCCGCTTTTCGCAGATTGGAGTTATTCAAGAGGGTCTCACGCAGCTTAGCTTCTTGGAGAACAGCTTCCTCCAAGTTGGTGTGATTAAAGTTGGAGCCATTTAGGAAAGCTCTTGAAAAGTTTGCTGCAAAAAGATTAGCTCTTGAAAAGTTGGTTTTAGTAAGACTTGCCTTTGTCAGATCTGCTCGTGCAAGGTCTACCGCAAAAAGATCGGCACCGCTTAAATTACATCTTCTACATTCTTTAGTTTTTAGAAGTTTTTTTCTGGCCGCTTCCCCAGATAAGTTTTCACTGATTGCAACAGTGGGTACTGCTGATAGTTCCTTCAATACAGGTTCAGTCTTCGTTGTTAGAGTATTCGCTACCGAGGTGTTTTTCGAAGCAGAGGACTCCATTGCCATTAACTTCAGTCTCGCTAAATTGCGCTGAGGGGCATCTGGGAATAACTTAATAAATTCTTCTAATAATTCTGGATCCTTTGAGTCTTTGATGACCTCCCAAGCCTGAGCGGCAAAGTCCTGATCAGATGATGTATTAGATGGATCAACTACTTTGGGCTTTGCTGCAACAACACCCTCCGCTGGAACAAAGAAGAAATCACCCGTTACCGAAGATGAGTCCCAAGGGACTTGCTTGTTCCTGCTGTCTTGTTGGACATCGGCCCTTACCCGCTTGAAGACTTCTTCCAGCTTCAGTCCCGGTGTGGTCATATGCTGAAGCAATTTTTCGGTAAATAGCCCATTGTCCCCTTCTCCATCGGCAGCCACATTTCCTGGCGCTGTCGCATATGAAATGAATGACCCGGTAGGGGCAATCAACTGGGCCAATCCTCGGCTGCTACTGCGGAAGCTTCTGGCAAAGGGATTGTTGCGACAAGCATCAAGAATCACAATGTTCATCCCATTTTCCGCTACCTGCATCTGCCCCAGTAGTTTGCCAACTGGGACTGCATCATAGGTCACATCAAATTCATTGCTTGGATTGATGTCCGTGGGCAACAGATAATTTTGCCCCTCAATCTGCATCCCATGGCCAGCGTAGTAAAAAAGCCCCACCCCGTTGCTGCCACGAAGTCGTCTTCCAAAGTTACGGATGGCTTGATCCATCTGGCGTTCATCTGCATCCGTTAGGGTTCTGACCTTGAAGCCAAGCTGCTCTAGCGTTCTGCCGATGGCCTTGGCATCGTTAGCAGGATTGCGCAGTACACCTGCATGGGCATAATTCGCATTACCAATTACCAATGCCTGCCGATTATTGGTTTCCAGCGGACGGACGGCTCGTTCCTGCGCCCATGTCAGTGGCACAGTTACCAATAATAGTAGCAGTATGGTAGCCGCAATGGCAGATTTACAGATCATCTTGGCCTATTCAGGGGAAACAGTGCATTAGGCTATCTGTATAACAACCTTGAGGCTAAAATTCAAAAGATGAAGAAGTGTGCAGGGCTGGGGATGATATGGCAGTCAGAGTTCCAGTATCAAGATGCAGGGGTGCTTTTGCTCCCCCTGGGGGAGGGGTAGGGGTTGTAAATAAGGGATTCCTTGAATAAAGCGTCAAAGATAAAAAAATACAGCGAGGAGACTGCAAGGGAAATAAAGCTTTTAAGCCTAGGGGATTACACTCCGCAGTCTTTAGGTAGCAAGAGAAAGTTCTTTGAGGAAAGATCGGTGGGAATTTTGTTTAGATTTCTCAGAGATCATTTCAAACCTGAGTGTAGTTTTATCCTTTTTTTTAGGTTATCAATTTTTGGAACGCTGCCCACGTATACGCCCACGTGTTGCTCTATGTAGCAGTTAAAAGCTCAGTGGAGACCTGAGTTCAAGTCTCCCCTCTGTTACCAAAAAAAAATGATACAATTCCACTTTTGTACAGTATTTTTTGGGATCATTAGAAAAATACTTTAGGCTGATTTCCTCCAATTTTACCCAAAATTCCTACCAAAATTCCGATTGTTGCCCAGCAAAGTGCCCAACAATTTTGACGAAACTGCCCAGCAACCAAAAACTCCCATCCCACTGATAATTTTTGGGTGAAGGGAGTAATTTTGCCCAGCAATCTGCCCAGCAATCTATAGTTTTTTGATTGATCCTCCTAAAAAAACTTGTTGAACTAACCCCTGCTAAATAATTGTTACCACAAAGGATTTTAAAGAGGGTTCATGGGAATCATCATCGAGTGTCCAAAATGTGGACACTGGAACGCAGGGTCGGCTCAAGTTTGTAGGGGACTCATTCGGTCTGGATCAAAAAAGGGTAACCCTTGTGATGTCAGAAATCTTAGACGACTCCCTGCAAAAGAATATCTGATCGAATATAGGTCTTCAGATGGAAAGAAAATTCGAGAGCGGGTCGGTCCAAATAAGTTAGATGCGGAGTATAGGCTCCAAGAAATGAAGAACCATATAGACGATCAAGCTCCAAAAGTTCAAAGTTCAGTGACTTTGAGTGAAATATTCGATTGGTACCTAAGCCTGCCTGAAACCAAAAAGAAGAGAGCTTTTCGCAGGATTGAGGCAAGAATCAAATCCCTGGAGCTGCTCCTCAATGCTGAGGGGAAAGTACAAGAATTGACAGTACGTCAACTGGAGCTTTTTGTGGCACAAAGAACTCTGGAAGATTCTCCAATGAAAAAGGGTGAGAAAATTGCGCCCAAGACTGTGAAGGAGGAATTGAGTCTGCTGAAAAGTATTTTCAAGAAGGCAGTAGAGTTTGGTGAACTCCCAGCAGTACCAATCAGAGGTACAAGCTATCCAGAGATTGAGGTGAATAACAGCAGAGAAAGAATTTTTTCAGTAGAGGAGTTTCAAAGATTGCTGGAAGCAACCCCTCAATGGCTGCAGAGAATCATTATCATGGCTCAAGGCACCGGCATGCGTCAGAATGAAATTATTCAGTTAACTTGGGACTCTGTTGATTTGGAAAGAGGATTTGTTCGGCTTAAGGCAAAAGATACGAAGACGAGGACATCTCGCATCGTAAAACTTCTACCTCATGTGGTGAAGATGCTAAGTGAAATCCCCAGAGTAAACCACACAAGAAAAGTTTTTCTCTCAGCACTTGGAAAGCCTCTGCCCTATTAGACAACTTACTGCCATGACACATGAAAAAATGCTTTGGCAACAGCAGGAATCACGGATGCCTGCTTCCACGATCTTCGACCTGATTTCATCACCAAAGCTATTCGAAAGGGGACAAGACCGTATATAGTGATGAAGCAGGTTGGCCACAAAAGTGATGCGATGCTCAGGAGATATCAACTCATTGACGAAGATGATTTGGAAATGCTGGAAATGTAGGTGGTAAAGCCAGCTAATCGTATTATTTTCGAGGGTTTCACATACTCAGGCTTGATCAACTTCATAATTCAAAATTTTGAATTCTAGGTTGCTCATCCCTAAATAACTTTCTTCGCATTGATGAACCTCTGAAATACAAAAGTAAACCCACTTCTTTCTCTGGGTGACTGCGAATTGAAAGCTATGAAAGCCTATTACCCGAATGGATGATCACTTGGTATTTAACTCCATAGGTTTTTGTTCCTTCATGAGCAGAGCTTTTTGATATTTTTTTGAATAGTATTTCTGATCGAACTCATCAAACATCTCCAGCATTCCATCTTCAGCATACTTGTCAAATTTTTCGTGGTTGGCTTCCAAATCCCACCAAGACCTACAAGCATTTCTGATGGAATCTTCCAAAGTTCCCTTCAAAGACAGGCCAGAAGCGGGGCGGCATTCACCCTCAGGATAATTTAAAAACCGAATGGAGACCTCCTTGATAAGCAAGCCTCCAGTAAGGCATGATCCACATTGATTGAATTCAAAATTATTGAATATGACTCTGAGTTGCTTATCAGACATATCCTTTACTATCGATTCTGAATACACACGATGAGATGTTGACACAGGATTATGTTCTTTGGGAGTACAGCCGATACTAAATAATAAAGGGAAAATTAATAATAGTTTCATATTTGAACCAATCCTCAGTGAATTAAACCTTCTTTGAAATGCTCTTCATTGAATTGCTTTGGAAGAAAGGACAGACCTCCCGTTACACCTGATGTCAGCGGTTTTACAATCTGCTTGGATAGGAGCGTAAGTTTGAAGGCATGGAGATTAGATGAATTTCTAAATTTCGTGATAAAGCAAATTCTGGGGGAGAATCTCAATTCTAGGGGATACGCAGTCTAAGTCTTTCAAAAGCGTGATCCTGATCCAGTATCGTGTATGAGAAGTTATTGAGGGTTTTTATCAGTGTATTCTAGGAATTTCTTACGAAATTCTAAGGGGTGATCAATATTATCAATGAAGGTTTCACTGCCTCCTGTACCAATACAAATGATTTTCCCAAATCCCAAGATTCTTCCTAAGACTGATTGTTTAATTTCAATAGTTTCCAGTTTTGAAAGTTTAAGCTCACTTGTGTCTCTTCGGATAAAACCTTTTTTGGAAATCACCCTTTTATTGGTCATTGCCAATTCATTCACAAAATAAGGCAAAACTGCATTGAAAGATAAAATGAATAAAAACAGTGTGATTGGTAGTGACAGAAATGCGGTTAATGCAAGGAAGACAAGAGAAAATATTCCTAAAATTCCATAAAAAAAGGATGGTATAAGAATGAACCAATGAGTAGAGGCTTGATATATAATTTCCTCGCCAGAAATGAGATTCTTCTTCACATAGGACACTGTAACTCCTGTATTTTTTATTTTGATTCAGTACACGGAAAGAATTCTAATCCCATTATTACCTTTTGAAGTCAAGGAACAGAAGAAAAAACCCCTTTCTCCAGCCAATACCTAGCTTGGTTCCCAATAGCTAGCCAAGACAAACCAGCGATAGCAGCGATTCTGGAGACTCTCAGAGGTGCTCCAGCAGCAAGATTGGATAGCCCGTAATCCCAGATAGTAAGCAGTGATCTGCCTCATTTGGAGTTACCCCTCCCGCTGTGCTATAATTAGTTTATACGCTTAATTAAACGGCAGGTATTCCAGACCCCCCCACGGGGTCAGGAACCTGCCTGTTTCTTTTGTATACATGCTTCAAGGAGCTTAATGACAGCAGCTACTCTAGCCTCTCCTCAGCAGATATCACAAAAGATCATGAGCCACGATGAAGCACTTGGAATGATGGAAGGATTGGCAATTGGAGATGCACTAGGAGCTTATCTAGAGTTTGCTGACCGTAGAGGGCTAGATGACTACTTGAGAGAATATAAAGCAGGCGGGCCTCACAACTTGCCGGCTGGGTGTTGGACAGATGACAAAAGCATGGCTATAGCGATTGCAGATGCTTTGCAGCTAGCTAAAGGAGAGTTTGACGCACACATTGTGATGCAGAATTTCTGTGACTGGTTTACTGGAGGTGCTTTAGCAGTACGGAAGCCTGCTTCGACATTGGCATGACCTGTCAGGCTGCTCTGCAGAAGTACATGAAGGATAAATCCAATCCTTACTGTGGTGGTACTGATGAGTATTCCAGTGGCAATGGAGCAATTATGAGGATGGCTCCTGTAGTGATTGCTGCTGCATCAGAAAATGAATGTGTGGATCACGCACTCAAGCAAACCATGCTGACACATGGTTCTGCTGAGTGCCTGCTCTTTAGTGAAGCGTTTGCTAGAGAACTCTGGTGGGGAAAGGCCCTACCAGAATATGACGAACTCAGGCTTGATAGAAAAACACCAAGAGAGGATGTCAAAAGCTCAGGCTATGTACGCCACACCTATGAGGCTGCATGGTGGTGCATAGACAACACTTCATCCTTTGGTTGACCTCCCATTCTTTTGAGGAGGCTGTGATTGAGGCAGTCAATCTTGGTGGAGATGCAGACACGATTGGTGCTGTTACGGGGCAGATAGCAGGTAGAATCTATGGAGAGACTGGCATTCCAGATTGGATGTATGAGGGTCTCTACGCTGCTGATGCGATCAGGCATCTAGCCCAAGATCTACACGACCTTTCTTTTCCAAGAAATGGAGTGTAGATGATTGAGCTTCTTGAAGAGTATCGAGAGCTTAGTTTGATTTATGATGGTGAACCTCTAAATGAAATGCATGAGCTAAAATTCTGTCAGTCCTCTCTTAAGGAGAAACTGGAGGCTTACAGTCATCTTCAGATGGCCCAGATGTACAAAGACGATGTCCACGATGAGAGGTTTTGTCTTTGGTGGGCACAAGATTTTCTACAGAGACTGGGCCTTCCCGATTCTTATAATGAAGAGATTGCAGACCACCATCAGTCTTCAGACTAATAATTCCTTGGCATCTAGTTTTGATGTCTTGATTAATCTTGTCTCTGGGTAGCTCTAGCCCTCAAAAATTAGATTCCCCGATCTAACCACCCCCTCCTGATCAGAACTATCCACCCTTCATAATACTCCCCACAATGTTTGACTAGATAGCTACTATCTGGATACTTGTTATTGATCAGTTGAGAGAGACCAGATCTTGAAGAATAATGTGGTGCAATTTACATCAAGTCATTTGGGAGGGTAGTCAAATACTAGTGGATATGTATGGCGAAGATTGTCAATGATTGGATTGTCAGAGCAATAGCGGAATCTAGTGATTACTTTGACGGTGTTGATCACTACAAGAAGACAGCAGAAATAATCTTGATGATGCGATCTCTAGGTTATTCCGCAGTAGATACCATGAAAGTTCTAGCTATCCATGTTCTAGAAATTCTGGAAGGAACATCAGCAATGAACCGTAAATGCAAAATAAAGAAGATTCTTCAGGACAAAGGGTACGACACAAGAAATAGTATTTCTTCCACAGAAGACTTTATTAGAAAATCTTTGGAAGTACATGGTGGTCTGTATTGCTATGAGAAAACAGAATATGGAGGGGCCCAAGTCAATTTGACAATAACTTGCCATCTGCATGGGGATTTCTATCCATCTCCAAACAACCACTTGTACGGGAAGCAGAAATCTGGTTGTCCAGATGGATGTTTAAGAATGTCATATGAAGAGAGGATAGCCCTCCTTTCGGGATTTCTGATTTGCAGAACTTGTGGTGTCAAGAAGAAAGCAGAAGGAAATTTCCCGATCAGATCTGAGGGTAAAAAACATAGAGGTGGTGGATACCGTCGTCAATGTAGAGATTGTTTGGCGAAGATAGAAAAGGAAAGAAGAGCTAACTTAGGCGAAGAGTATTTGAAGAGTGAGAGAGAAAGGCACAAGCGTCACAAGGAGACGACCAGCACTCTGCGAGTGAGGCTCAAGATCGTCAAAACCATGATTAACAATCCTGTGTTCAGACATGAAGTTAAGGCCAAGGAATCCCTCAAATCCTTGAGCATCTTGAGGTTTGCTCAGGGCACTAACTTTCCAGTTACTGATGATGAATGGGCTGTAATCTCTGGGCTAATCACCAGCCGGGAGAAAAACAAGAGATGAGATTACTTGTGAACTGATGTATAAGACGCATTAGAAAATCTGGGGCACAACGTCAATCAAACATGGAAGGTTGGGGGATGAAAACAAAAAGACTACGCAGGCCCAGTCCCACCGTGACCAGAATTGGTGCAGCAGAGCCGATTGTTGATGAGTCAGAGCCTGTAGAACAAGAAGAATCTCAAAAGATCAAAGATCAGGCAGCAGCAATGCAGAGAATAGCTAATCTACTCAATGGCAAGAAGCCGTAAACATATAATGCGGGACCCCCCACGATGGATTCAGGGCCCATCATGCCGTACTGCTATGAAGATGGCGGGTTGTGCTAAGGTTTTGAAGAAAAGTTGCCCTTGTGAGTGGTTATTACTTAGCAGGCCAGTAATTATCTGTTGATTAGATTCCTAACATAGCCATCAAGGGCAACCGACAGGCCGATCAGGGTTAATGCAGATAGTTGCTTTGTGTGTCGTGCCGTTAGGATTTACTGCTTCACCCAATACTTGTCATACTTTATCTGGGTAGCTTCTACGTATTTCCCATCTAATGGATTGGTTTCACCATTAGTAGAATAAAATTTATTTCCATCTATGTAATTTTCATAAAATAAGTTGTAAGTGGATCCAACTGGATAAAAAGCAGAGAATGGCCCTTCTATGTATGTGATTGTCGCAACATAGTTTATTTTTATCAATTGTTTGCCGTCAACAACACCTCCTGTTTCAGTTGTAAATGTACCGTTTGCTCGAAAGTCGAGTCCGCTAGACCTTTGAGTGCACTCAGCATCAGAATAAGTAAGTGTTTCATCATTGTATTTTGTACCGCTTAAGGAAAAAGTATTCTTTATGTACAATCCTGAGATATCTTCGCTTTCTTTACATTGAGCTACCCAAGTTCCTTCATAATCTGGACTAGAAGAATTACTTCCACCTGAAGGCGCACACCCGTTGAATAAAAAAACAAAGCTGAACCAGAGTAAGATAAAGGTAGATAGATGAGGCTTTTTCATTTGAACACGTTGAAATGTGAGTAAGCAAATGGCAGGGCTCAAAGCTGGGTTACTCTTCACAATAAAACTTATCAACCCAAAGATCGACAGAGTCAAGGAAACGAACTCAGATAAGTTCGCTAATGGAGCGCATTAGAAGTTCACTTTTGACTGAATCAGAATTTCAGTATGCAAGCAGAATCTGGGCAAGAAGGGAAACAGAAGAATCGCAGAAACAAACACTGAACCATGAGCTACAACGAAACCCTTGAGCGACAATACCTGCGCAGTATTCCCCAACAGGGCAAGGTCGAATGGATTGGCATTCGACCCAAGCGCCTGTTGGAAGTACAATCTGTCAGTGAAGTCACCGCTAATCCAGATACTGGTTTGGAAGGTGATCACTTTAAGAAGTCGAGTACTGGAAAACGCCAAGTCACCCTGATTCAGCAGGAACACCTTGATGTAGTGGCTAGAATACTGGGTAAGAGCGAGATTCCACCGGAGTTACTGAGAAGAAACATCGTGGTGTCTGGCATCAACCTGCTGGCCTTGAAGCATCAGCAATTCCAAGTTGGAGAAGTACTGCTGGAAACCACAGGTATCTGTGCACCGTGCAGCCGGATGGAAGAGAATCTAGGGGCTGGAGGCTACAACAGCATGCGTGGGCATGGAGGGATCACGGCCAAGATAATCCAAGGTGGGCAGATCAAGATTGGGGATGTTGTAAAACTAGCATTAATTTCTTAGTGTCTGAGAATTGTGAAATGGCTTGGTTAGATCTACTGTTGTACACAGATCACAAACCATGAAGGCTTCGTTAGCAGGAGAAGAGGTGAGAACACAAATGTGTTGTCTCAACAAATCACCAGCAGAGGGAAACAGAAATGGTTGATGTTCTTATTACGTTTAACATTAGAATTCTTTGCTACTGGATCAAGATGAAATCATTACTCATTAGCTTGCCATTCATACTAGCAGCCACCTTTGCTGGTGCTGCTGAGTATGAATTAAAACTACA
>JACLAC010012877.1_pt1 | contig 28580 bp, 22 predicted proteins | sample 8027881 | NCBI WGS metagenome assembly JACLAC01 (sample SAMN15725517, study PRJNA655200) | protist metagenome | isolation source: fluorescence activated cell sorting (FACS) single amplified genomes of... | place: Spain: Blaines Bay Microbial Observatory, Mediterranean Sea | collected 2016-01-19 | reverse complement strand
TCAGTTAATTGATGAAGATAGAAATATTTCTGTTGCAGATAAGCAAGTTGATACTGCCAATGCGCAAAAAAATCAGTTAGTTGCCGAGGCAGGTAAGGCTGAAGCAGAAATTGGTGTCATTGCAGTCCAACAAACGAAAGAAGCGGAATGGCAAAGAGAAGTAGCCGTCATTGGTGCAGAAGCTCAAGCGCAACCTATTGAACGTTTAGCAGATGCTGTTTTGGCTGAGGCCATGGCTAAAGCTCAAGGTGAAATGGCTCATATGGAAGCTCGGAACGTAGCTGAACAACGAGTTCTAGTCCAAGAGGCAATCATGGAATTAATTGATGGAAGTGCTGATATAGTTGAGCAATTGATGCGACCAGTAGAAAAAATCGACTCGATTAAGATTCTGGATATGGGAGGCAGTGAAGGGCAGAAAGATGGAGTTAATCGTAGTACAATGGGTCGATTGGCTAATAATCTACTTGATACTGGAGCTATATCACCTATGCTGAAGGAATTATTCGATTTTGCAGATGTAGATGCAGAAAAGATTGCTAATAAAATCTCTGAATATTTGTCGAGTCTAACTCGTCGAGAGTCATAAGGACGCGATTGATTACACCTTACTGGAATCATTATGGCAAGATTGAGGCTTGGGCACCGTCGAAGACGACAAAAAAAACAGCGCTGCCGAACCTGCAGATCCGATAATGCCAAGCGTATTTGTCCTGCACTAAACGGTGTCATCATATGCCCTAGTTGTTGTCAGGCCAAACGTGCCAAAATCCCTGGTTGTGATGCCAACTGTCAATACTACAAACCTCTGATCAAACAGAGTAAATTTGGTCCATTCCCTGACTACCCACTCCACAGTTGTTTAATCAGTCATTCTACAGATACTGGTCTCCGAATAGCGGTGATCGTTCGTCGTAGACCTGATGGGAATTTACGAGCCATGTTTCTCTTGCTTGATTTTTGGAAACGAGGTGTCAGAGATTGTTTTGTCGTCGCAAACCTGAATCCTGCAGAATTGGATCGTTGTTGCCAAAGTGTCGCAAAATCCTACCAATTATCCCTACCCATTGATGAATTGTATAGTCAATATCTGAGTGGCTACACGGAGTCAAATGATTTTGGCCGGTCACTTACGCGAAAGAATTTACAATCAGAAAATTTAGCTTTAAACAAGCGGGTTGAAACCAATAGCGACTATGCAGGCCGGTGGAATTTAACGGATGGCGACACAGGTGAAAGCGCCAAACCTGAAGATTTACTTGATGCCACTCAAGTAACGGTAGACCTTGGCCAACCGATGTTGATCAATACTATCAAACTCTGGCACTACTGGGCCGATGGTCGAGCCTATCATCATAACAAGGTTGCAGTTTCTTTAGAAAATAAGTTTGATGGCGAAGAGATTACTGTTTTTGACAGCCAATATGATGGTGAGTATGCAGAAAGCAGGGAAGGGAAAACGCTTGTTTTCAACCCCATCGAGACCCGTTATATTCGTTGTTGGGCCGATGGCAATTCGGTTAATCAGTGGACACATTTCGTTGAACTTCAGGCCTTTTTAATACCAAATCAGAATTTAGCTTTAAACAAGCGGGTTGAAACCAATAGCGACTATGCAGGCCGGTGGAATTTAACGGATGGCGACACAGGTGAAAGCGCCAAACCTGAAGATTTACTTGATGCCACTCAAGTAACGGTAGACCTTGGCCAACCGATGTTGATCAATACTATCAAACTCTGGCACTACTGGGCCGATGGTCGAGCCTATCATCATAACAAGGTTGCAGTTTCTTTAGAAAATAAGTTTGATGGCGAAGAGATTACTGTTTTTGACAGCCAATATGATGGTGAATATGCAGAAAGCAGGGAAGGGAAAACGCTTGTTTTCAACCCCATCGAGACCCGTTATATTCGTTGTTGGGCCGATGGCAATTCGGTTAATCAGTGGACACATTTCGTTGAACTTCAGGCCTTTTTAACGCTGAATGTACTTACTAATCAATTTTTTTCTGCTATCTCTTTCGCCGACTGCCAGACTTTTATTAGGCATGCCTATGAGATTTCTATTAAAACAAAAAATGAGTTGCCCTGGGAATTTACTTTTTGGCAAGATTTTACTGGTGACATAGAACAAATACCCTATGATAATAACCGTTCTCTTTATCGCTGTCCCAAATGCGATGAAGACCTACCAGACGAATCTGTTGAGCTAATGACCCAGTATGCTTTGAAGGAAGATATACAATTTTACATTTTGTGCAGGAAATGCGGTGGTGAATTCGATTAAATCAATAATGCTTCCTAATACATTTCTGTTTGCAAATATGGCTGATTTTGGGCTATAATTTTTCGGATCTAATGCGGGCCGCGCCAATGGATCCGATTAGGATAGCTCACTGAGGTTTGTGCTCCATGCTGTTTGACTTCGCCAATATATTTATTTTTTTAGTTGCTGGTATTGTTTTTATTTTACTCAATATTCTCATCTCCAGTGTTGCTCAGACCCGCCTCTTTACTCAGGAGAAGTCCATTGCTTATGAGTGTGGCGAAGAGCCTATCGGGGACACACGTATCAAGTTCAATACTCGTTTCTACGTCATTGCACTGATTTTTTTGATTTTTGATGTTGAAACTGTTTTTCTTTTCCCTTGGGCTGTAGTTTATCGCGAGATCGGAATGTTAGCTTTCGTTGAAATGTTAATTTTTATTCTCATCCTGTTGGTTGGCTTAGCCTATGTTTGGGCTAAGGGGGATCTGGAGTGGGTTCGGAAAATACAATCTGTTCCGAATGACAATAACGATCTTGAAAGTCGAAATGTATCATCTTCGGCTCTGGAGGTTCAGAGACAATCATGAAAGATGTATCTAATTTATCCAATGAAGATTTTGATAAAAATCTAATTGTCACCTCAATAGATGCCGTAGCTAACTGGGCAAGATCGTCAGCTTTATGGCCGATGACGTTTGGCCTTGCTTGTTGTGCCATTGAATTTATGGCAACGGCCGCGTCTAATTATGATCTAGATCGATTTGGAGCTGGTGTGCCGAGAGCAACCCCTCGCCAGTCTGATTTGATCATCATATCAGGCACAGTAACGATGAAAATGGCAACTCGAGTGATTCGTTTATATGAACAGATGGCAGAGCCGAAATATGTAATTTCGATGGGTAGTTGTGCAACTAGTGGAGGTCCATATTGGCAGCACGGTTACCACGTTTTAAAAGGTGTTGACCGGGTTATTCCGGTTGATGTATACGTACCTGGCTGTCCGCCAAGGCCTGAAGCTGTCATAGAAGGGCTACTAAAGTTACAAGAGAAGATTCGCCTTCAAACCACTGAAGGTCCTCCTACGATTCCGTTTTTACGTAAACTGCTCAGAAAAAAAAATCCCGCCTAGGTGAGTGAAGTGACGACCAGCGAAATCTTAAAACGCTTACACGCTGAATTTGGCGACGATGGAATTGTCCTAGACGGCGCGGAAACATTAGATCAATTTGTTATCGTGCCATCGACCGAAGTAGTACCAATTTGTGAATTCCTTTATCACAAACCAGATCTCTTTTTTGATTCGTTATCTTGTTTAAGTGGCGTTGACCATTCGTCAGATAGTGATAACATGGAGGTTGTATACCACCTTCGCTCGATGGTGCATATTCACCAAGTTATCATTAAAACGATTGTCCCCAAAGAATCTCCTCGTCTTTTTACCGTAGAGCATTTGTGGAAAGCTGCTAATTGGCATGAGCGGGAAATATATGACCTGTATGGTGTAGTATTTGATAACCACAGCGACCTAAGACGGATTTTATTACCGGATGACTGGCAAGGCCATCCTATGCGAAAAGATTATCAAGAACCCGATATGTATCGAGGAATGAAAGTTCCTTATTAGCACTCAACTACTTGAGGTATTGGTACGATGTTAGCCCAGAGCACAGCCCCAGAAGAAACTCGTTTTTTAGAATTGAAACCTTTTTCTGATGAAATGATCGTCAGTATGGGACCTCAACACCCTAGTACACACGGTGTGTTGAAGCTAGAGCTGAGATTAGACGGGGAAGTCGTTCGTGACGCAATTCCCCATATCGGTTATCTCCACCGTTGCTTTGAAAAACATGCTGAAAACCTGTCTTACGAGCAAATCGTACCATTTACTGATCGTTTAGACTATATTGCCTCTATGAATCAGAATTGGGGTTTCTGTTTGGCTGTAGAGGAAATGTTGACCACAGACCCAAGCAAATTTGAAAGTGTGCCCGAAAGAGCTGAGTATCTTCGTGTTTTAGCTGGTGAGTTAAATCGTATTGCCAGTCATCTTCTTGCTTTTGGTACTTATGGCATGGATATTGGTGCTTTCACACCCTTCCTCTACGCATTTCGAGACCGTGAGAAAATCCTTTTTCTTTTTGAAAAACTCTGTGGCGCAAGATTGACTTACAATTACATCCGGGTGGGTGGCGTATCTCGGGATTTGCCTCCTGGTTTTTTGGAGGATGTAAGCGACTTTTTAGACTATTTTGAACCCAAGATAGACGAATACAACGCTCTTTTGACTAATAACAAGATTTTCATTGAACGCACTGCTGGTGTAGCTGTAATGGATGAGGAAATGACCATTAATTACGGTGCTAGTGGACCTAATCTGAGAGGTGCTGGTCGAAAGTGGGATTTAAGAAAAGATGAACCTTACTCTATCTACGACCAGTTCGATTTTGAAATCCCTATTGGGGAAGAAATACCTAGTCGGGGGATTGTTCTAGGCGACTGTTGGAACCGTTACATGGTAAGAATGGACGAGATGAAGGAATCCGTCAAAATTCTACGTCAGCTGATCAATAAAGAATGGCCGGAAGGACCAATCATGGCTAGCATGAAGGCAATTCGTCCTCCAGAAGGTGAAGTCTATTCGCGTAGTGAGGCTCCTCGTGGAGAATTAGGATTCTATATTATCAGTGATGGAAGTGCCAAACCCGTTCGTGTCAAAGTTAAATCTCCCTGTTTCGCGGCTCTCAGTGCCTTGTCGGAATTGAGCCGAGGATTGATGTTGGCGGATATTATAGCGATTATTGGTAGTATTGACATCGTCATGGGTGAGGTAGATCGGTAATTTAATTTATGATCCAGCAACTAAATACACAGATAATTATTCTAGCAAACCTGATATCGACAGATTCAACCATAGTGGCTGAGCCCGTTAGTGATAATTGGGCCGAATCCATTGCTAGTCAATTCCTGGGGTTCTTACCTGATTGGTTGGGGCCAATTTTGGTTATGATCGCTGTAGCCACAACATTCGTATCAGTAGTTCCCCTCTTACCTTTAGTACTAGTTTTGATGGAAAGGAAAGTTTCAGCTTGGATTCAAGATAGAACGGGTCCCATGAGGACTGGTCCCTGGGGCTTATTACAAACACTAGCTGATGGGGTTAAGCTGATTTTCAAAGAAGATTTAATCCCGCCACAGGCTGATAAACTTCTTTTCCGCTTCGCTCCCTACCTGATTTTCACCTGCTCGGTAGCCGTATTTGCGGCAATACCCTTCAGCCAGTCCATTCTCGTTAGTGATCTCAATATTGGCATTTTTTATATACTTTCTATTTCCTCAGTTATTGCAATTGGCGTTATTATGGCTGGTTGGGCATCAAACAGTAAATGGTCTTTGTTTGGTGCCATGCGCTCGGCTGCGCAAATGGTTAGTTATGAAATACCGATTGGCTTGTCCATCTTGACTGTAATAATGATGACACAAACGATGAGTATGGAAGGTATTGTTGCGGCTCAGGATGGTGTTTTTTCAGAAGGGAAAGCCATTGCTACTTTTTTGGGGGTAGAAATTAAAGGTTCCATTTTAGATTGGATGATCTTTCGTTCTCCCTTTACTTTTCTGGCTTTCTTTGTCTATTTTATATCGTCTATTGCTGAGGTTAATCGAACACCTTTCGACTTGCCAGAAGCTGAATCTGAACTAGTTGCCGGCTTTCATACTGAATACAGTGGTATGCGCTTCGCTGTTTTCTTTATCGCCGAGTACGCTAATGTGTTCGCCGTTTGTGCCATTGCGTCTACGTTATTCTTAGGGGGCTGGCAAGGCATTCTTGACGAAGATCAATTTATCCCAGGTTTATTCATCCTGACGGGTAAATCGTTTCTGTTAGTCTTTGTAATGATGTGGGTTCGGTGGACGTTACCTCGTTTACGAGTAGACCAGTTAATGAACTTATGCTGGAAGTATCTTATTCCGATTTCGTTTTTTAACATTTTGGGAACCGGGATTTGGGGGTTGTTTTTCCGAGTCGACTCCACCCTCAGTATCGGGATTAGTTTCTTGATTATTAGCTTGTTTGTAATTTCACTGCTAGGAATTGTATTTAACAGCTTTGGAAAATTGACCCCTCATGACCAAACGGCTTTAGCTGGTAATATTGGCGCTACCAATCTACGGAGACTGGAATCTTCTTGGAGGGATAGACATGACCACTAATCGAAACGAAGAGTTCGAGTATCTAAAAGCCAAACATCCGGAAATGACGGATGAAGTAATCAATACTTTCCTTGATGATAAAACGCATGAGCACGTCCATGTCAAATCCTATGTGTTTGTTTTTCTAGCTCTTGGAGTTCTGACTGTTTTCACCGTGGGAGCCTCCTACTTGGAAGTTCCGTTCCCTGTGGCTATCTTCCTCGGTCTATTGATCGCTTCGGTCAAAGCTTCATTAGTAGCACTGGTTTTTATGCATCTCAATGATGAGCGTAAAATCATATATGGATTCTTAGGATTGACCGTTTTGTTTTTTACTGTGATGATATTTCTAACCTTGACTGGTGAAGCCGATACACTTGGTGAGCCTTCACTCGCAGTACAAGCAGCAAATGAAGAAGCTATCGCCAGAATAAAAGAATCTAGTTATCACGCTGAAACTCACGATACTGAAACTCACGATACCAATGTGTTCCAAGTTACAGCAACCCAAGGTACTGGTAATGGGATCGTTCGAGGGAAAGTGGTGTGGGACGGGCCAATACCAAAAATCAAAGATGTAGATATGGGATCGACTCCTGGTTGTATGGACATTCACGGTGGCAACCCGAAATCGGAAACTTTGGTTTTGGGCGACGATAATTCTATAGGGAACATTTTGGTGCGCGTGCGGAGAGGTTTACCTACTACAGCCAGCTACACAACACCATCTGACATAGCTGAAGTCGATCAGTATGGGTGTGTCTATAAACCACACGTTTTGGCTATTCAAAAAGGTCAATCGATCAGTTATAAGAATTCGGATGTTGTACCTCATAACGTCCATACACTATCAGAAGCAAATCCAGCTTTTAACAAAGCTGTCAATGTTGGGGGAAAACCCATTGACCGCACTTATGATGCGGAAGAACTGTTTTTTGTCAAATGTGACATTCACCCTTGGATGAAGTGCTGGGTACACGTTATTGAACATCCATTTTTTGCAGTAACTGAGAAAAATGGACAATTTGAAATAGCTGGCCTCCCTGACGGTCAGTTCGAGCTTGAGTTCTGGCATGAGAAAATGGGAACTCGGCATCAAATCGTAAGCATAGCTGATGGCCAGCTGACCGAGCTAGAGTATCGTTTTACGAAAGAGAATTAAATAGACCAATCAACTCAGAAGGTATTGCCATGTCCAAATACATGCTCAACATTTATAATGGTGTTTATTCTGTATTGCTCGGGATGACGATCACATTACGTCAGTTATTCAGACCTAATGTTACCCACCAATATCCCTACGAACGCGAATTTGAAGTCAATGATAATATTCGTGAAATTCCAGTTGGATACCGGGGGCAACTTCATAATCGAGTGGAAGATTGTATAGTTTGCAAAAAATGTGCTATATCTTGTCCAGTGGATTGTATTTATATTGATTCTCGAAAACCCGAAAAAGGAAAAGCTTGGGAAACAATGAATGTTATTCACTTAAAAGACCAAACCAGAATTGTTGGTATCTTGGACAAGAAACCGCCGAAAGAGATAACGGATGATATACAACTGACAGTCCAACATATAAACCCTGAAGGTACAACCTATCCAGATATTCCGGCTGGTGCGACCGTAAAAATCGGTGGGGAAAAAGTTGACAGGATCGTCGATCGAAAAAAAGTCGCATTATTTATGGACCGGTTTGATATTGATATGTCGCTTTGTCTTTTCTGTGGTCTATGTACAGAAGCTTGTCCGACCGAGTGTTTAACTATGAAGGACGGGTTAGAAGGTATCGAATACTCAGAATTTGATAGGGACGACCTGATCTATAAGTTCGCAGATCAATCACTTTACAAGTAAGGTCAGTAGCAATAAGGGAAATTACGGCAAGACGACAGGGGATCCTTGAAGTATGAATTGGACACAAGCACTTTTTTGGTTTTTCTTTCTCATCACTATTGGCTCGGCCATTTGTGTTGTCACTGTTCGTAATTTAGTTCATGCTGCATTTTGGCTGATGATTACCCTTTTTTGTGTGGCAGCCCTTTATGTGTTTCTGAAGGCAGATTTTTTAGCTGCAACCCAAGTTGTTGTCTATGTAGGTGGTATATTAGTTTTGGTCTTGTTTGGTGTAATGATGACTAGTGGTAAGTTAGATATGAATCTGAGAATGGAGCGAGGGCAGCTCGTTCTTGGTGGTATTGTATCGGTAGGAATTTTTGCGATTCTTCTACTGGTTGTCAATCAGACTGAATGGGAAATTAGTCAAACACCGTTTGATTCTGAAGAAGGAACCACAAGGCTTATTGGAGAAGCAATAATGGGGGATTTTCTGCTTCCCTTTGAAGCTGCTTCCATCATTCTATTGATTGCACTGATTGGAGCAGTTCTAATTACACGTAAGGAAATCAAAGAATAAGCATGCAACTTCAACACTACTTATACATCTCTATTGTTTTGTTTTCTCTTGGTGTTTTTGCTGTTCTAACTCGTCGAAATGCAATCAGTATCTTGATGGGAGTTGAATTAATTTTGAATTCTTGCAACCTAAACTTTGTAGCGTTCTCTCACTTTATTACGACTGATATTACAGGACACATGGTAGCTTTGTTCGGTATTGTACTAGCCGCTGCAGAAGCAGCAGTTTTCTTGTCGATCATTCTGTCTATTTATTACGAATTCCAGTCGATCAACCCTTCCGATACAGATACTCTAAAAGGCTGATCTTCTTCGCATAACTAACGGGGTTTTCCTAATATGTCGATTCTTTCGCTAATTTTCACTATACTCCTTTGTCCGTTAGCTGCATTTGCGATATTTGGCGTTTTGGGTCTTATGGGGAAACGTTCTCCTTCACAAGACTTAATCTCTACGGCTGCTATGCTAATAGCCTTTGTATGTTCACTGCTGCTATTTGGTCAAGTTTTAACTAATCCTGACTTGCAAAAGCCTGGTGGTCAAATTGATTCTATGGTAATCGATTGGATAACTATCGGTAGTCTCAAGTTTAAGATGGGTTTCATGCTTGATAGTGTAACTGCTGTCATGCTGATAGTGGTTACTTTAGTCAGTTGTCTTGTACATATTTTCTCAAGACAATATATGCACGGCGATCCTCGGTATCCCCGCTTTTTTGCCTTTTTATCTCTGTTTTCCTTTTCGATGCTTCTCCTGATCGTTTCGGATAATTTACTAGGAATCTATATTGGTTGGGAACTTGTGGGCCTTTGTTCTTACTTACTAATCGGATTCTGGTTCGAGAAAGATTCTGCCGCTGACGCCTGTAAGAAGGCATTTCTGACCACACGAGTTGGAGATGTTGGTATGTTTATCGGTATGATGATGCTTTTCGCCAAATTCAAAACACTTTCTCTATTTGGCGAACATGGAATATTTGAAGCAGTATCACACCTTGGTTCCGGCGATATGTTGTGGTTATCAGTGGCTGGCATCTTAATTTTCTGCGGACCGATTGGCAAATCAGCTCAATTCCCACTTCATACTTGGTTACCAGACGCAATGGAAGGTCCAACGCCTGTTAGTGCTCTAATTCATGCAGCTACAATGGTGGCGGCCGGCGTATATTTAACAGCTCGTATGTTCCCGATACTAACACCAGAATCTTCGCTCTTTATTGCTTATATCGGTGGGATTACGGCCATCTTTGCAGCTTCTATTGCCATTGTTCGTTGGGATATAAAGCGTGTTTTGGCATATTCGACGATTAGCCAATTAGGTTATATGATGCTGGCAATTGGGGCAGGTAACTACATGGCAGGTTTGTTCCATCTAACCACTCATGCTTTCTTTAAGGCTCTTCTATTTCTTGGATCCGGCAGTGTAATTCATGCTTTGCATGTTCATCATAGCGATGATGATGAGCATGCTCATGATGAACACCACCACCATGGGCCGGTAGAACGAGATGGAATTCCACCCGAACAGGACATGAGAAATATGGGTGGGCTCAGACACAAAATGCCAACCACTTTTTGGACGATGTTAATTGCTACTTTGTCCATTTCTGGTGTGCCTTTCATAACTTCTGGCTTTTACAGTAAAGATGCGGTTTTGGGTGGAGTTCTAGGTAAAGCTATGGAATCTGGCCAGTACACAATTCACTATTATATCCTGTTTGGTATCGCACTTTTTGCAGCCATGATCACGGCTTTCTACATGTTTCGGCTTGTTTTTCTCACTTTCTTTGGCCAACCAAAAAATCAGGAAATGTATGATCATGCTCATGAGTCTCCAAGTCAAATGGTTATTCCTTTAGTGATCTTAATGGTATTATCATTCCCGGTCGTGCACGCTCATCTACCGTTCAATATTAGTTTTACTTGGAGTTTTGACAAGTTAGTACAAACACCACACCAATATCATAATGGTGCCACTGACGGGCATAATGGACATAGTAGGGCCGACGAAAAATTAACAGAATTGTACGCGGCAGCCGGAAAATCTGATTATGGATCAGATAGTAAATATCATGATCCACATCACGATGTTCATCACAAAGCTCACAACATTGCTATGATCTGTTCAATTATTGTGGCTGGATTGGGCATCTTAATTTCATGGTTAATTTATGGACGTCAATCGATTGACGAAGATCCTGTTGAGAAAGCTCTTGGTCCATTTCATGCCGTCCTTTGGAATAAATATTACGTTGATGAATTGTATAATGGGGTGGTGGTAAAGCGGGTTACATTGGGCTTAGCTAATGTTTTCGGTAAGATCGACATCAATGTTGTTGATGGTATAGTTAATGCTGTAGCGTGGATTACTCGCGTTCTTATCGCGGGTGTTGTTGGTCTGTTTGATATGATTGTTATTGATGGAATTGTAGTAACTGTAGTTGGCAAGGGTATTCGATCCATTGGAAACCAGGTTCGTCGTATCCAAACCGGTACAGTCCAGAATTATCTTGCCTTTGTTCTAGGTGGTGTGATTCTTTTGATACTGTTGTTCTATCTTCTTCCCTCGCTAATAATGTTGTAAAGTGTGCAGTTTATTAGGATTACTACTAAATGAAAGAGTTGAGTGATTTATGCTACTAACATGGATGATTTTTATACCTCTTATTGGTATGGTCTTGGTCTTACTTCTACCTCGTGATCAAGATAACGCCGCTAGATGGTTGACTTTTGCTATAACATTGCTTCCATTGTTGATCGCGGTTTTTCTGTTTACAAATTACGATAATTCGGAAGCTGGTATTCAACATGAATTAACAATTCCCTGGATTGAAAGTTTTGGCATTAGCTATCACATTGGCCTTGATGGGTTGAGTGTGACTTTAGTGTTATTAACAGCTTTGCTTGGACCTATCTGCGTAGGAGCTTCATGGAAAATTAATAAAGGAGTTAAAGCTTACATGGCTTTATTTCTCCTGCTTGAGACCGGTATGATCGGATTTTTCTGTGCTCTAGACCTATTTCTATTCTATGTTTTCTTTGAACTTACGCTATTACCGATGTACTTCCTAGTAGGCATTTGGGGTGGAGAACGTCGTGAGTATGCGGCGATCAAATTCTTTCTCTACACACTATTCGGAAGTGTTCTAATGCTCGTAGCGATGATTGCTGTTTATCTGAAGAGTGGCGAGGCTGGGGCTAGAACTTTCGATATTATTGAGCTAACACAGTTGGCCCAGACTGCTGGTCACCCCTTGGCTGATCCAGATTTTCAAAAGATTGTCTTTTTGGGCTTCTTTGTTGGTTTTGCTGTCAAGGTACCTATTTTCCCTTTTCATACTTGGTTACCAGATGCTCACGTCCAAGCGCCAACTGCTATAAGTGTTATTCTCGCTGGCATTTTGCTGAAGATGGGTACATATGGTTTAGTAAGAATTAACGTAACCATGCTGCCAGAAGGTATGGCAGCTTCAGCCGGTTGGTTAGCGATACTGGCAGTTGTCAATATCATTTATGGTTCACTGTGTGCTCTTTTCCAGACTGACTTCAAAAAAATGGTTGCCTATTCGTCTATTGGTCATATGGGATTTGTGATACTGGGTATTGCCGCTTTAAACAAACCAGGTATAACCGGTGCAATTCTACAAATGTTCAACCACGGAGTCATAAGTGGTATGTTGTTTCTGTTGGTTGGTGTGATTTATGATCGAGCTCACCATCGGGATATAAACGGTTTTGGTGGACTTGGTGCAAAAATGCCTGTCTATACTGGCATTACAACATTAGCTTTTATGGCTTCTTTGGGATTACCCGGTTTGAGCGGATTTGTTGGTGAAGCCTTATCTTTACTGGGAGCTTTTGATGGAGCCTTTGATAATGCTAAGTTTCTAACGATTCTTTCAACTATCGGTATTGTGATCGGTGCCGCTTATTTCCTATGGACATTACAGCGCATTTTCCTTGGGCAACTTAACCCCAAATATGAGGAAATTGAAGAAATCAACGCCCGGGAAATTGCCACGCTCCTTCCTCTTGGTGTCTTAACTATTCTTCTTGGTGTTTGGCCACATTTCATTATCGACATGTTTGACCAAAATGTCGATGCAATAGTCAAGGCTGTGAACGCAAGTAGCAAGGCTGTTGGCATTCTACCGTAAGTCATTAGTGATTGAGGACTCTATATCGTGAATAGTATTGATAGTCTCCAGTACTTTGTTCCTGAATTGATTATTATCGGAACGGCTTTGCTTGCAATTATTTATGATTTGACACCTGATAGCAAACACAATAATGGAACGGCGTATATCGCTTTAGGTGGAATTGCTCTGACACTCATTGCCATTTTTTCTGCAGGCTTACCATCTGAGTTTTTGTTTGATGGCATGATTAAAATAGATGGTTTTTCCATTTATTTTAAGGTGATTGTTTTAGTCACAACGGCTGCGACAATCATTTTCTCGATGCAATCTGACGAACTAGATCCTAATACAAAAGGGGAATACTACTCAATTCTAATAGCTGTTAATTTGGGGATGTTTTTAATGGCGTCTTCGACTAACCTATTGATTGCCTACCTAGCTCTGGAAACTGTATCGATAGCTTCATATATTTTAGCAGGTTTTCTTACGCATAATCGCCGGTCAAGCGAGGCCGCCTTTAAATACATTATTTACGGCGCAGTTGCTTCTGGTACAATGCTATTTGGTTTATCACTCATTTTCGGTTTAACTGGTACAGCTAGTATTCCAGAAATCGGTACTCGGCTGGCTGAAGTTATCGCTGAGCCCAACTCACGGCTGGCTGTCACTGTTGCAACAGTGTTTGTCATGGCTGGTCTTGGTTATAAAATTGCATCAGTACCTTTCCATATGTGGGGGCCTGATGTCTACGAAGGAGCGCCAATTCCGGTAACAGCTTTCCTTTCTGTTGCTTCTAAAGCAGCTGGTTTCGCTTTGCTGATTCGAATTTTTTATCTTGGGTTTGGGCAAATTACGGATCTTAGCACTACTAACTGGACTATATTGTTAGCAGTTGTATCAGCCTTAACCATGACTTTCGGTAATTTGGCAGCCTTACCCCAAAATAACGTCAAGCGTTTGTTGGCTTATTCGAGTATTGCTCATGGTGGATATTTGTTGATGGGTGCAGTACTATTGAATGATACTGGTATCAAAGCTATTCTGTTTTACTTAACTATTTATCTTTTTATGAATTTAGGTGCTTTCTTTGTAGTTATTCTAGTTTCCAATCGATTAGGTGGTGAAATGATAGAAAACTACCGTAACCTCATTTCCCGGGCACCGCTATTGGCTGTTTCTATGGCTCTGTTTCTCTTTTCATTGACCGGGCTACCACCTTTGGCAGGATTTAGTGGGAAATGGCTTTTGTTCACAGCTGCTTTGGAAGGAGGCCTTTATTGGCTAGTTGTTGTTGCCGCTTTGAATAGTGCCGTTTCGCTCTATTACTATATACGTGTTGTAAGAGCAATGTTCTTCGAAAAGTCAGATGAAGAGACGCCGCTGACTTTCACATTCGGCAACCAATTACTTCTACTCTTCTTTGCAGTTCCGACCGTTCTACTATTTGTATTCTGGGAACCTTCTTATCAGGTAATAGAGACTGTAATTAAGGGGTTTACCCCCGATCCTGTGAGCAAGATAACTGCTACTATTTCTCAGTAAACTCCCAAATTTCATCCTAAGGTTCTTGTAATTCAATAAAGACTACCTGCACACTTGGGTCTCACAAGTAATGATGTTTTGTCAATTTTGCTTGTCGGCGGCAATCTTGTTAACGTGCTCCAAAACAACTTGGCGTGGGCATAGTTTCACAAAGAGCCATGTTCCGGGGGCAGAAATCAGGAAAAGACCGATTAGTAAATCATCGAACCTTGTTAAAAAATGAAAATCAGGAAGGAAGTCGATTGGAAGAATGAAGTAAGCAATAGCAAAAGCAAAAGCTACGACTTCAGCTAACACCCAAACGGCCTTGGTATGGATAGGCACCCGAGCATCTTTGAACAGTCGCCAAGCCAACTTAACAAAATTAGGTATGTTAAGTAGAAAACGAAAAATACGCAAGTTCCTACTTGGACGAAAGTTGAAAGATGAGTGATTCATTGAAGGTTTACCCTGTTCTACTTTAAATTATAACTACTGGTTTTCAATATTTCAAATCCTGTGAATGTTCGTAAAGCTGCTCTTGACTGTTTAAACAAGCTTCAGCACCCTAACAGTCGTATTTCCAATGTTATCCGAAATATTGAGACTCGGGTTCGGCCTGTTGACCTTAATCTTCTACATCAGTTAGTTTACGGCACAATTCGTTGGCAAGGGCAACTAGATTGGGTGCTTAATCCGTTTATACCTAATCGTTTTCGTTTAGCCCCTCATTTACGAAACATCTTACGACTTGGTGCGTACCAACTCTTACATCTCAACCGAATTCCGATTCATGCTATTATTTACGAAACAGTTGAGTTAGCTAAACCCAAAATCAAAACGTCTCGTTTTGTTAATGCTGTTTTACGAAACCTTTCTCGAAATAGAAATGATTTGCCATTTCCTGATCAGGTAAATGAACCGATAGAGTGGCTTAGTTTATCCCAGTCTTATCCTAAATGGCTAGTAGAACGTTGGACCGCGGAATTCGGTTTAGAATGGGCAAAAGATTTTTGTCAGGCTAGTAATAGCTTAGCTCCCTTAACTGTACGGACTAATACCTTAAAAATCGATAGGTGTAATCTGGTTGAAAAATTTCTTAAAGGTGGTATAGACGCACGTAAAACATCAACAAGTCCAGAAGGTATACAATTACTAGGTATTAGCAACCTTGTACAATCTAATATTTACGCTGAGGGATTATGTCAGGTTCAAGATGAAGCCGCCCAGATAATTGCTCATCTGGCTGGTATTACAAAGGGGTCTTCTCAGTTGGTTGTTGACGTTTGTGCTGCACCTGGTGGAAAAACTACCCATTTAGCTCAGTTGATGGGAAATGATGGCTATGTTGTAGCTATGGATATAACAGATCAAAAGATAAAACTCGTTGAGCAAAATTGTCAGCGCTTAGGTATCACAAATGTCGAAACTATAGTGGCATCTGCTTTAGACCCTGTGATTCAACCACTCTCGAAAGCTAACATTGTTCTTGTTGATGTTCCTTGTTCAGGGTTTGGTACTTTACGTCGTCATCCTGATATTCGTTGGAAAAAGAATCGTAGCCAGATCAGTGATTTAGCAGATTTACAATTCCAAATATTGTCTAATGTTGCAGATCAAATCCGTGCAGGCACTATTATCATTTACAGTACGTGCACAACCGAAATCGAAGAAAACCAGCAAGTGATTCTGCGATTTAAAAAACAGTATCCAAACTTTTCTGTTGAAGCAATTAGCAGTTATTTGCCAAACAAAAACCCAACAATGCAAACAAGTGAAGGATATTGGCAAACATTTCCACATCTGCATGATATGGATGGTAGCTTTGCTGTCCGACTCAGAAAAGTATAAATTTAATCTAAACTAAAGGAGTTAATACTATGAAATTTGGTATGAATTTATTGCTTTGGAGTGGCAATATCGGGGAGGAACACTATCCTATTCTCGAAAATTTGAAAGCTATGGGTTACGATGGTGTAGAAGTTCCTTTGTTTGAGTACGATGTTGATCATTGTGCAAAATTAGGTAAACAGCTGGACGAACTTGGCCTTGAACGAACTGCGGTGACCGTTCGTAATGCGGAAGATAACCCCATTAGTCCTTCTGCCCCCATTCGAGCTAATGGAGTTGCATTAAATAAACAAGCACTGGACTGTTGCCAAGCCCTGGGAGCAACTTTTCTTTGTGGCCCTTACCATTCAGCACTGGGTGAATTCAGTGGTACAGGTCCAACTGACGAAGAAAAAGCCTGGGGAATTGAGAGTATGCAATTGCTAGCTGAGCATGCTCAGGTTTGTGGCGTAACCCTAGCTGTTGAATACCTTAACCGATTTGAATGTTATTTTCTGACCTCAGCCGTTGATGCTGCCAACTTCATCGATGCTGTCAATCACCCTAATTGTCGTATGATGTATGATACTTTTCATGCTAATATCGAAGAAAAGAGTGTCGCTGAAGCTATCCGTGCTTGCCAACAACAAACAGTACACGTCCACATCTCGGAAAATGACCGAAGTACGCCTGGAAATGGATTAGTTCGATGGGATGAAACCTTTAACACTTTGAAAGAAACTGGCTACGATGGTTGGATGGTTGTTGAGGCTTTTGGTCTCGCACTACCAGAACTAGTCGCAGCTACCAAAATCTGGCGACGTATGTACGAAAGCGAGGAACAATTGGCCAAAGATGCTCTCAAGTTTATGAAATCTGAATGGGCAAAACGAGGATAGATAAACGAAAAGTAAAGAAGGAAGCGAAAAACCAAGTTCGTATTAAAATCAGCGAACGTGTTTTTTTACTCTATCTATAGTATAGGCAATACAGATAATTACAATCGGAATTTAAACACTGTATTTATGGTTCTTATCGGGACATATTAGACCATTTTGAATTACTAATGCCCTTTCCAGAGAATACAAAAAAGGCCGTAACATTTTGTTACGGCCTTTTTATTAAATCTGATTTAAAAGAATATTAGTTAATATTAGCTGACTTGATTCTGGACCAAGTCGTGGTCATTTTATGCTTGGCATCTACGTTAAAAGTGCCATTTTCTTGTAACCAATTGACCATGAATTCACCCACACCAATACCACGAATATCCGGCTTATCGGGCCATTTTGGCTTGGCGGCTTGCCACATGGCAGCAATCATTCCATTACCATCTTTACCGGCTTTTTTCATAATTGCAACAGCTGGATCAGCATCATCACCATCTTCACCAAACAGAACTAAGTCCCAATCTGAACCTTTGAATTGCTCAACATGCCATGGCCGATCTGACTTAAATGCCTTCATTGAGGGAATATATTTTTTCCCATTAGCATTCGGCTTGATATTACCTGAGCGGGAACCAAAGCTGAGACCTTTAATGTCAAATACGTTAGCAGCACCGTCCGGTCCATTATTAGGGCTACGAACTCCCCCCTCATAACTCATATAGTAGATCCAGTCAGCTACATTGATGTGAACGTTTCCAGCCTCAATGAAGTTTTCTATATTTGAACCATCGGGTTTCTTGTTTGGGAAGGGATAGAAAGCACTGGGACAAGTTCCACTGTCAGTGATAACTACGTCTTGTTGACCATTATTAGTGTGTTCTATAAGCCATTTAGCCAATGGGGATCCATCACCCTCTTCATCTCCGTCACCAAAGTCTTCAATGCTATTAAACATTGCTTTGACACCCTGGAAAGTATCAATGGCTTTCACGTTAGCCGCCACGGCACCACCAGCAATCCAACCAGGATTGGTAGGCCCCGAATAATGAGCTAGATCATTAGCCAATGACAAAACCGGCAGTGCTAACAAACATAAAAGGGACAATAATACTAATTTTCTCATATCTTGTTTTTTTACACTCCTTTTTCTATCTCGAGTTACATCCTACTCTTACAAACAATTTGCTGCCTTTTTAATTCTACTCTGAAAAGAACCAAAATACGCAGCAGGTAGTAGCTATCTGCACTTGAATATTCTAGAGCTATCCCTCAATGGCATTGCACTTGAAGAATATCGTACTATAACACCAAGCGAACTCGATTGTATCACAACGGATAAAATTTAGCAACAACCAAGAAACAACAAACCGACATTGTTTTTTGCTTCCGAAAACCATATTTCCCGTTTGGATTCTCATCCAATTTCTGTTAAGTTAAACCCGTTATTAAGGACAAAATTTTAGGATTTTTTGCTCCGGCCTTCTCCTGTCTGAATTATACAATTTTTGAAAGTTATTTTATCGATTTGCTTGCTTTAACTCAGCCCAAAAAGTGGCTTGCTTGGATTGAGCAGCAACGGATAGATTAACTTCGTCAGGTGAATCAAACAAGCGCATATTATCGATTTGATAATGTTGTAGCCTATTGGTATGAAATCCGATGACTCCTTTTGGATGCATGTTCTTTTCGTCTTTCCATTCCATAACTTTAGTCGACGGTAAGTCCTCTTTTTTCTTTATGTAAAGGGTAAATTTGTTCCCTTTACCTTGCAAGGAAAGTGTGTACCACTGTTTTGAGAGAATCTCAATCGGAAATTCCTTGCGCAACTCCCTATATTCTTTCCAAGTTGCTCGATCTTCTCCATCTCGAATATACCAACGAGCATGGTTACGTTTGCCTATTCCATCTGCTGGTGTAACAATCAATTGGTAAAATTTGAACTCTTTGGCACGAAAGAGCAAATCCATAGTACTACCAGAGCCAAAGTCATCTTGAAGCAACCTGAAGTCAAATTGTAAACTGAAAGCTTCAGCCTCTATAATGCCATAACCAAAATCACAGGGACAATTGCCATCATTTTCTGGTTGATTAATCTCTAGTACACCATTTTTAGTTTTCCAAGTTTCTTTCTGCCCAATCCAGTACTTCTTTTTCAGTTTTCCATCAAAATCGTCGAACATCAGTAATTTTCCGTAACTGACAGGAATGATTAGGCTAGCCAAAAGGCTAAAAACAAATAGCTTTCGAATCATCAAATCTCTCCATAGGATGTGTTATCTGAATATTTAATTTTCCTATTATATCACAAATTAAAAATTGCAATAAAAAAATGAATGGCCAGCTAATTACCGATAATCTACTGTTTTTGATCTTCGACTACTCAGTTTCGGTCTACAAAAGGAAATATGAAATCAACTGAAACCCGCCAGTAGTATATTTCGTCTTTGAAGCCTTTCAAACCAGATCGGCTTTGGCATATAAAATAGTTTAGAGACTTTAGGTGAAACCTAATTATCTTAGTGCAAGCTGATAGAGACAACGCTAGTACTATTTCGGGTAAAAACTGAAAAAGTATTGTTGCTACAACGTTGTAGGTGGCCAAATCTGGATGGGATTTTCAACCAGATTCTTTTGGTATTAGTGGGAGTTGAATCTACTACTAATTAGTTAGATGAAGATGCCAAAATCTCTGCTGATGTTGAGCTTGAGAATAAGCTGACCGATGCTTGGGCTGATATTAAGAAACTGTAATTAGTTCAGAAGATTTTTTACCAATGTCGAAAAATGTAAAAAGGTCATTAGCATGACAGAGATCAATGACCTCTGGTTTTAGTTAGTCTTATTCTTCGAAAATAAAACATCACTCACTCAAAATTTGATTACATATGAGATAAATTTTTAGTTACGTAGTTCCAGTAGCAAGTTTCATTATGGCCTCTTCGCTGACTTGAGTTCGATCCAATTGGCCGGCTAAGTTTCCTTTATGCATAACCAAAACACGGTCCGAAATTCGTAAAATCTCTTCTAGATCGCTTGATATAGCTAAAATAGCAATACCCATTTTAGCCATGTCATCGATTAGTTGATAAATTTCTCCCTTCGACATCACGTCTACGCCTCTTGTTGGTTCATCTAACAAAAGAACTTTGGGTTTTAGCGACATCCATTTTCCTAAAACAATCTTCTGTTGGTTACCACCAGACAATAGACTAGCAGCTTGTTCAATACTAGGAGTCTTAATACGAAGTTCATTGACTACTTGTTTTGATATTAGTTCCGTTTTTTCTCCCTGGATAAATTTGGCAGTTTGGTAATGATTAATACCCGGTAGAGTAATATTGTCGCGAACTGAAAATTCTGTTATTAAACCATGTAATCGTCGATCCTCAGGCACTAAGAAAATTCCTGCATTAATTGCCTCGGCTGGCGATCCTGTTTTTATGGATTGTTGATCAACATGTATTAAACCACTGATCGGTTGTGTTATGCCGAAAATCGATTCCGCTAATTCGGTTCGACCAGCCCCCACTAGGCCTGCCATCCCAACAACTTCACCAGCTTTCAGTGAAAAATTAATTGGATTTCCATTAAGTTTTGGAACGACAAGATCTTCTGCCCGAAAACGCTCTTCACCAACCGACCGAGTTTCTAATTGGTAAAACTGAGTAGATTCGCGTCCGACCATCAGAGATACCATTCGGTGATGTTCTATTTCAGGCTTAATTAATTCTCCACTATTTTGACCATCCTTCAATACAATTACACGATCCGCAATCTCGCTAACTTCCATCAGTCGATGTGAAATATAAACAATACCAACGTCCTGTTCTTTTAATTCTCCAATTAGATCAAACAATCGTTGCGTCTCATGTTTGGTTAAACTACTCGTAGGCTCATCCATGATAATTAACTGAGCTGACTGAGAAAGAGACTTCCCAATTTCAATCATTTGTTGTTGACCAATTGATAGGGTTCGAACCAATTGGTGTGGAGATAAGTCTAAGGATAAACGGGATAAAATAGTTTCGGATTGGCGATCAATAGCGGCTGAATCAATCCAGTTAAATGGTTGAAAACGTTTGGCTTCTCGTCCAAGAAAGAGATTGGCTGCAATACTAAGATTATCGGCTAGATTGAGTTCTTGATGAATAAACGAAATCCCCAACTCTGTGGCCTCAGAAACTGAAGAAATTACGACCGGTTTTTCATCGACCAAAATTTCCCCCGAATCAGGCTGGTGAACACCAGCTATGATTCGCATTAGAGTACTTTTCCCCGCTCCATTTTCTCCAATTACGGCCACAACCTGTCCAGTTTGAAATGTCGCCGATACGTCATTTACTGCGTGAACACCAGGAAAGTGCTTATGTATATTTTGAGCTGTCAGAGTCGATTTAATCATCTATATCAGGAACTTCAAAGTCTGAAGCCAGAAAACAAAATAATATAGAATGCAAATTCATCGGGATAGAAGTTCTTATTTCTGAAAACAGGTTTTTCTATTTTCAAATTTTCTAAGAACTAAATTGAGGTATATCCCTTAGAACTGGAAGTGATATTGATTTAAACAGTATGAATATCTAGGTAAGCATGATGCTAATTATCCAGAGATTGGCTTATCCATCAATTCATCAATCAGGCCTTGGCGACGTTGTTGAGCATTCAGGACATCCATTTTACCGACGAAAATCATAATTTGGCCGCCTTCTGGCAGAGCTTCTTTTATTAGTTTACCCACTTGACGCCCTCCTAAATAATTATTTGTTCCCAGGTAAAATAAACGATTGCTCTCAGGTGCATCACTGTCGTGACAAATTAGTTTTACTTTTTCAGCCACTTTGTTCAAAATTTCTGTTTGGTTCTTTGGGTCGAGTGGACTTACTGCGATCCCGGCCAAACCTTCTTTCTGAATCAAGGTTTCCAATATCCTATTTTGTTCAGTAGATGAACCATCATGTGGAATTTTGAAATCACAAACAAGATTGAAATCCTGTTCAGCTTTGTAACAACCCGCTCGTGCATAACTCCAAAAAGGATCCGGTAGATTAACCACAAATGCAAAATAATGCCCTTCAGTAGGCCGTGGTGAATTATTAGCCTGTTGTCCTAATTTTTGTAGAGATTTCAGATTAGACCAGAAATCCTCCACATTCTCTTGCTTAATCACCTTGGTTGGAATATCGAGCTGCTTATTGTCAGGTATATCGACTGTTTGGTTTTCTACCAATGCTTTTAAATATTTTACTGATTGGTATCCAAACTCGTATGGTTGCTGAACTACAGTACCTACAATATGCCCGTCCTTGATACCTTGGAGTGTAAGTTCATCTTCGTCAAAGGAGATCAACTTGACTTTCCCTTCTTTTCCCACGTCTTTTAATGCTTCTAGGCATTGGGGAACATTATAAGCCCAAAGACCAACCATGGCATCAAGACTAGGATATTTCTTAAGGGTATTTTCAGCATTTTTCTTGGCTGTGGCTCGATCACCTTGATCAGTTCTTGTATCAAGAATAATATATTTCCCAGCTTTTATTGCTGTTTGGGGCAAATCTGATTTTTCGTTTGCTTGGTCATTCTTCTTTGTAGATGAGTCAGAGCAGCTCATCAGTGAACCAATGACGAATAGCAGGGCAAAGGGTAAAAAAAGTGACCGGGTGAAGATATTTGGAAGTCGATGTAGCATCTTAAATTCCTTGTGGAGTATTGGGTTAAGCAATTATTTCATAGATGGGTCTTGCACCTTCAGGTCCCACAAGCTTTTGATCTAACCCACCATGAAAATAAGACAACGTATTAGGATTAAGCCCCAACTGATGTAGTACAGTCGCGTGTAAGTGCTTGACATGAAATGGTTTGTCGACTGCAGCACTTCCAAGTTCATCAGTTTCACCGACACTAGTCCCTCCTTTGATACCACCTCCAGCCATCCACATAGTAAAGCCAAGAGCATTATGATCTCGTCCTGTTCCTTTAGCGTATTCTGCTGTTGGCTGGCGGCCGAATTCACCGCCCCATATGACTAATGTTTCTTCCAACATACCTCGCTGTTTAAGATCTTTAAGCAACCCTGCGATGGGTTTATCGGTATCACCACAATGACGCTCATGATTAATTACTAAATCACCATGAGCATCCCAATTATTGTCCCCGTGATGACCACCAGAATAGACCTGAATAAACCGAACTCCACGCTCTGCCAACCGACGAGCCAGCAGACACTTCTTACCAAACTTAGATGTTCTTGGATGATCAAGACCATACATGTTTTTTATGTGTTCTGGTTCTTTCTTCAAATCGACCGCTTCAGGAGCTGTAGCTTGCATCTTGTAGGCTAATTCATAGTTTGCGATTCGGGCTGATAAGGCCGAATTGTCTACTCTATCAGCCAAATGCCCAGAATTAAATCGCTGTAAAGTATCTAACAAATGCCTTTGCTCGCGGCGATCCATGTTGTCTACGTGTTTTAAATCCCAAATAGGTATACCATCAGAACGAAAAACTGTACCTTGGAAAGCTGCTGGCATATATCCACTAGTCCAGTTTTTTGCGCCGCTGATTGGTCCACCAGTTTCATCAAGCATCACCACATAACCGGGCAAATTCTGGTTCACACTGCCTAGACCGTAGTTAACCCAAGACCCCATAGAAGGTCTTCCACTTAGAACGTGGCCCGAATTCATCATGAGCATTGCTGAACCATGACGAGGAGAATCTGCTGTCATTGATTTAATGAAGGCAATATCATCAACACAAGTCGATACGTGTGGAAATAATTCCGATACCCACTGGCCTGATTCACCATATTGTCTAAAACTCCATTTGGGACCAACAATTCGGCCCTCGTTTTTTTCTCCACCTCGACCACTCGTTTTAACTTGGATTGTTTTTCCATCTAGAGGGTAAAGTTTGGGTTTGTAGTCAAAAGTGTCCATATGACTGGGGCCACCATACATAAAGAGAAAAATAACTCGTTTTGCCTTTGGCATATGGTGAGGATTTTTCGGAGTAAGTGGATTACTATATTGACCAATACCATCAGCTGCAACAGCTTGATTATTGAGGAACCCATCCCATGATAATAAGCCCGTCAAAGCTAACGAAGTAAAACCACCACCAAGGGTATGAAGGAATTCACGCCTTGTTCTTCCGCAAAAATTACCGTTAACTGGGGGTTGCGCTTTCTTTGTTGATTTTTCTTTATTTTCTGAATCTTTCATTATGAATTCTCCAAAAGTCGCTTGGATCAGTCGAGAAAAATAAATTCGTTTAGATTAAGAGCTAACAATGCGAATCTGTCTAGTGCAATATCTAGTTTGACTTGTTCATCGTTTACCAAAGTCTCAATAAAACCATTAGCCCAATGAATTTCCTCATTACTAGGTTGACGAGATAATACAAGTTCTAGACCATATTTCAACTGCTGAGTTAGAGTTGAACCACCATGTTGACGAATCCTTCGAGCAAAATCTTGAGCTTGTTGATTAATGAATTTTCCATTCAACATTGTCAGCGATTGTGTGGGAACAGTGGTTACAAACCGAACTGCACATGTTGAATCAGTATCAGCCATATCAAACTGGTTAAGAATCGGAACGAGTAATGATCTTTTGACTTTGACATATATACTGCGTCGATTAGCTTCTTCTGGTGGTGAATATCCCCAAACCCGATTCGGTTGCGACGAAGTCGCTAGTACTTCTTCGGGCAATTCTGGAAAAATGCTGGGCCCTCCCTGCTTAAGATTCAAATTACCTGCTACTGATAATACAGAGTCACGGATTTCTTCAGCCGACAAACGACGCATATCAAAACGCCAAAAAAGATCATTGAGTGGGTCGGAGATCATTGCATGTTCGTTTCTTTGTGCTGACATTTTATAAGCATTTGACGTCATGATGATCCTGTGCAAAGATTTTAGTTTCCATTGACTAAGAACCAATTGATGTGCCAGCCAATCTAGGAGGTCAGGATGAGTTGGCTTTTGCCCGAATTGGCCAAAATCATTACTTGATCTCACCAGGCCGCGACCGAAATGGTGTTGCCATATCCGATTCACGATAACTCTGGATGTTAGTGGGTTTTCGGAACTGGTAATCCAGTCCGCAATTACCCGCCGTTTGGTTGAAGGATGTTCAATTTCAATTTCCTGGCCCCTTTTCAAAATAGCAGGTACTGCAGGTGCGACCTGATCGCCAACCAGTTGTGGATTACCTCTTCGCAAGATATGAACTTCGGAAACGCCCTTATCCTCAACAGCTAAGGCCATGTACGGATAAGGAATCTTGTTCTTTCGCATATCGTCTCGCTTTTTTCGGACTTGATGATATGCTTCAACTTTCTTTTGAAGGTCATCGGCACTCTCTATTTCTTTTGCGTATTTTCGTAGTAGATCATCGAACTTTACGTGAATTGGTTTGGCAACCAATCCGATATCTATATACTGGCCTCCACCGGTTTGTGAACAATGTACTGCAATGATATTATTACCGACTCGAAACGGCGAACGCTGATTTGATTTTAACAGTTGCCTCTGATAGTGGGTTACATGTCCACGGCGGTGTAAGATTTTTGTTCCATTGACGTAAACTTGTGCTTCCTCATCGTGATGAATGTTTAATTCAATTTGTTTTGGAAGTTTGTCCAATTCGATTTTTTTCCTCATCCAAATCCCTGAGGTATTCCATTTGGTTCTTACCACAGCATTTGGCGTACTGGTAGTACCGAAACCACCTGCTCCGACAGCCCACTCAGTGTGATCAAATTCAGATTTAAACCAGTCACTATTCGGCTGTTCAAAAGTATAGGCCCAGATTTGACCTTGGCTTCGTGCGTCAGGCAAGATGATAACCTCATCTGATAAATACTTTTTGGCACTGCCTGTTTTTGACCAGTAGACTCGCAAGTAAGGTGATTCTTGATTACGGTTAAAATAATCTAGCCGAATTGGTACATAGCCAGAGTTGAGGCTGATCGCCCCTTGGTGACACCCACCTTTGGAAGTTTCCAATTCAGTCACTTTTTTCCCGTCAACCCAAAGTCTCGAACCTCCAATACTATCGAGGTAGAAAGTGTACTTGCCGTTTGTTGGGACACGCAGTTGACCTTCAAAGACCAAGCCGATCGCTTTTTGTCTGCTCGCAGGACGAAGCGAAAATCGGTTAGTTGCGATTTCACCTTGAGTCTCAGGCTTTAACTGATCAAAGTCTTTTGGTAGTACATCCCAAGTATGACGAAAAAAGCGGTACTCTAAATTAACTAAATCTGTTTGAGTTGAATCTATATCAGATTCGTTGGGAGCAAAAATCTGCTTTAATTCTTCTTCATGTTTAAAGATTTGATCCTGTAATTTTTCTTGGGTGAGTTTTTTCTCCTCTACTTTAGCTTTGTAAATTTGCTTCTGTTCTGGTGTACCTATATCAGCTAAAGGTGAATTACTATGTGGGGCTATATCGTGAAAGAAGGCCAAGAAACTATAATAGTCTTCGATAGAAATAGGATCAGCCTTATGATCGTGGCATCGTACGCAACCCATTGGTATTCCTAGCATCACTTGGCCCGTGGTTGAAACGATATCATCCAAATAATCGTAACGGGCTAACCGCCGGTCAGCAGGCTCATCATCCCAGATACCTAGCCGATAAAATCCGGTAGCTGTAATAGTTTCAGCAGTCGGCTGATCAAGTAAATCACCGGCTAATTGCTCTCGAATGAACTGATCATAAGGTTTATCTTTATTAAACGATTCTATGACGTAGTCGCGATAGCGCCAAGCGAAGGGTTTGTTACTATCTCGCTCATATCCGTTAGTTTCGGCATAGCGCACTAAATCTAGCCAATGGCGTCCCCACTTTTCTCCATACTGCTCAGAGTCCAGTAGCTGGTCTATCAATTTCTCATACGCCTGAGGATCGGTGCTATTAAGGAAGTTTTCTACAGCTTGTGGTGAAGGAGGCAAGCCCGTCAAATCGTAATAAACACGCCGAATGAGTGCCTGTTTACTGGCGGATTTTGCCGGTGACAAATTAGCCTTTTCTAATCGGCTGAGTATAAAGGCGTCAATTGGATTTTTGATCCAGTCCGAATTTTTAACAGTTGGTAGGGCAGGAAGTTCAACGGGTTGATAGGCCCAGTAATCAGTTTCTGAATTACTATTTCCCATAAACCCAGACGTCAACAAAAATCCAACCAAAAGAGGAGTGAATTGTTTACTGATATACCTAAAGGCTTGATTTACTCGCATTTTCTTCTGCCCCTGGTTTATAACACCAGTGTTTGAAATACTACTTTAGTAAAGCTCGCAGTGTAAATTTACTCTGTGTAGAACTTGTACAAGTCAGTGTGTACATAGCTACCTGAAGGTCGGAGAATGACAGAATGCCATCCTTCTTTACCTTCTTTATTGATTGAGTCAGGGTATTTTTGCGTTTCTAAGCAAAACGCGGCGTGCTTCTGGTAAGTGGTACCATTTTTACCCTTAATCGATCCGTCTAAAAAGTTTCCGGTATAAAACTGGACACCAGGATCTGTGGTGTGAACTTCCATTACTCGCCCAGAATCTGTATCCTTAACTTTGGCAGCTAATCTCATTTCGCCTAACTCACCGGCTAGAACAAAGTTAATATCATACCCACCCGGGTCATCCTTACCGTTTCCCGGTAATTGTTCAATATCTTGACCAATTTTTTTGGACTGGGTAAAGTCAAATGGAGTGTTTTTTACTGTGTCAATATTACCGGTCGGAATGAATGTTTGATCAACTGGTGTATAAGATTGGGCGTTGAGTTGTAGTTGATGATCAAGAATATTCCCAGAGTCATGACCTGCGAGATTCCAGTACGAATGGTTAACGATGTTGACGATAGTTGGAGTTTGAGCTGAAGCCGACATGTCAATGCGTAAGGTATCATCATCAGCTAGAGAATAAACAACTGTTGCGACTAGCTGACCTGGATACCCTTCTTCACCATCAGCACTGGTATAGGTCATCTCGATCCGATGAGTATTGGCACTTTTCACCGACCAAACCTGCTTGTCGAATCCTTTTTCACCGCCGTGCAAATGGTTTGGAGCGTTATTAGTTGCTAATGTGTATTCCTTGCCATCTAGGCGAAACTTGCCTTTTGCAATTCGGTTTGCTACTCTACCAACTGTAGCACCAAAGTAGGGATGACCACTAAGATAGTCTTGCAGATTGTCAAAGCCGAGTACTATATCATCAATCTTTCCATCTCGGTCAGGCACATGCAATTCAGTAAGTAGAGCTCCGTAATTGGTAATTTTTGCGACTACACCATTCTTGTTTTTTAGAGTAAAAAGGTAAACT
>JACLAC010004043.1_pt1 | contig 28587 bp, 17 predicted proteins | sample 8027881 | NCBI WGS metagenome assembly JACLAC01 (sample SAMN15725517, study PRJNA655200) | protist metagenome | isolation source: fluorescence activated cell sorting (FACS) single amplified genomes of... | place: Spain: Blaines Bay Microbial Observatory, Mediterranean Sea | collected 2016-01-19 | reverse complement strand
ATTAAAATATTTTTTTCATGTTTTGCCAATTGTTTGACTGCTTCAACAATAGTAGTTGTTTTACCTGTTCCAGGAGGTCCATGTACCAATGCTACATCATTTGCTGTCAAAATTTGCTGTACTGCTTGATTTTGAGAAGTATTGAGAGAAGGAATTTCTATTGGATGTTGATCTAAAAAGTGAGTCTTTTCAATTCCCAATATTTTTTTTGCCAATTCTTGAGTTCGATCATGATTTTCACTTGTCAATTTCTGAATAGCCTTTTCCATTTCTTGAAAAGTACGTTCATCAAAAAACAAACGAACTCCAATTTTCCCTTTATTCACCCATTCAGGTAATTCGTCTACTTGAAAATTAATTTTCATTTGGTTACGATTCACAAAATGAATAGCTCCCTTTAATTCTTCACCTTCAAAATCATTTAGTGTTGAAAACAAACAAACAGAGTTTCCTCCATAAAATTGATGAGGTTGGTCAACCTGTTGAGTACGTTCTACAATCAAAAAAGGATAATCTCCTAATCCATAACCTGATTCTATAATATTTAAAGGATGCCAACACACTCCTTTTTCACGTTGTTTTTGAAGTGGTGTATTTTTGAAAAATTCTTGAAACTGCTGAAAATCAGCTTCTTTTTCAATGGCTAAAAGTGAAGATAAGTGTTCAAAGTGTTCTTGTATACTCATAATTTGGAAATTGGGCAGATAAACTTGAAATTAGGGTTTTTAGGTAAAAAAAATAAGGATTATGGAATTTAATGTAGAAGAGATAAATAAGTTGATTCGCAGCAGAAGGTCAATGTATCCTCAATTATATACAGATCAAGTGATTGATAGAGAGATTGTTGAGCAAGTTTTAGAAAATGCAAACTGGGCACCTACTCATCGAATCACTGAACCTTGGCGTTTCAAAGTATTTACAGGAAAAGGACTAGAAATTTTGGCAAACTATCAAGCTGAGTTATACAAAAAATTGTCAGGTGAAAAATTTGAGCAAAAGAAGTATGATAAATTAAAACTAAAGCCAACTCAGTGTTCTCATGTGATTTCGATTGGTGTAAAAAAAACAGATAAAGTTCCAGAAATAGAAGATATAGAGGCAGTAGCTTGTGCTGTACAAAATATGTACTTAACAACTCGTGCGTATGGAATTGGTGCTTATTGGGGAAGTGGTGGAATTACTTACAAAAAAGAAGCAAATGAATTTTTTGACTTAGGAGAAGAAGATACTTTGTTAGGTTTTTTCTTTATGGGATATCCGAAAATTGACTTTCCTGAAGGGAACCGCACACCAATTGCCAATAAAGTTACTTGGGTAGAGGAATAACAATCGTTTTATAAAAGAGTAAATTAGTTTAAATTTGAATGAAAATTGTTTGTCAAAAAGAGAGCGATAATTATGTAGTTCTCTTTTATATTTATAATTGTAAGCATTTGATAAATAAAAAATATTGATTTTATCTTTTTGGTTATCAGTATATTAGTTTTGTTGTTAAGGGCTACGAAAAAAGAATATTTATGTTGCCAAAATATTGATTTTATCTATAAAAATATCTTAGTTATCGAATTAATTTCTATCAATAGTAAGGTTTTATATATATTCGTGATATGAACATAATTGATAGACACAAATTGTTGGAATCATTAAGAATGCATCCAACACCATTTAAATATAACCTGTACATGACGTTGTTATACAATAAGGTTTTAGAAAGCAATCCATTTGCACATGATTATTCATTTATTTCTAAATTAACACAACATTATCAAGCCTTAGGAGATAACGTCAACCATGCAAAATTTTCAAAATATTTACAAACAGGAGTTATTGCTTAATAACCCATAGAAAACCTATTTAAAGAGATAAAATAGGTTTTTTTATGCATTTTACTTTTTAGTTGGAATAAATTCAAATGCTCCAATGTCTGGAGAACTGTCTCGATCATTTCCTTTTAAGTCAATTAATAAAGACAAATTTATACTTTTATCAATAGCAGGGGATAAGCTATCTAATGAATAATCTAATAACACTGTACTTTCAAATAAAGGGTCTTCATTTAGTGTATTCTTACTAAAATCTTGCTTTGTTTTGATAAAATTATTTTCCAAGTAATGTGTACTTTCACTAATTGCTAGTTCTTCTTGTTGCGATCCCCAGATAATGGAATTAATTACTGTTAATTTTCCAGTTTTTACTTGTAGTGCCTCATTTTTAACACCACTTCCTATATGAGCAAATGTACAATGGCTAAAGTGATAATTTCCTCCTCCTTCTTCTACATTTAATAAATGAGAAACACAGTTGTTAATCAATATGTTTTCTGCTACAATATTGCATCCTTGGCTTTGAATACCATCTCGTAACATTCTCGAAATTTGTACATTTTTGAGTGTAATGTCAGTGGTAGAGTCAAGTTTGGCTGCTTGCCCAGAAATACCATTAAAGGCATTTTCTATATGAGCAAACTGTAACAAATTGTTTTTACTTGTTTGAGTAAATTTGATACCTTTCCAATACCCTAAAGCTTGTTCCTTTACAATACTTAGATCATTGTCATTGAAAAAACGAACCAAACTATCTTTTGTCCCCAATACTTTTAAAGAGCCTTTTACAATTAATTGAGCATCATATTTGAATAAAATATGGCAACCTTCTTCAATGGTTAATTCACAATCTTTTGGAACAATTACAGAGTCAGAAATAACATAAGCTTTGTCGTTTACCCATGTTGCTGCACAAGCTAGTTCTCCATTTTTAATAAAATGAGCATCTCTACCCCAAGCTTCTAAAGTTATTTTTTGTGAATTTCCATTTGTTTCAAAAACAATGTTATCTCGAATAACATAAGGTAAGTTTTTACTATTTGTTCCAAGTGTAACTTTAACAATAATGCGTAAGCTATCACCACCTAATAAACGAACATCTTTAACACTACTTGACGGTCTACCATTAATAATGACTTCATAAGGAGAGTTTCCATCTCCCAAATAAACTGCTGAAATATTAACAGCATTTTTGTCATCATTGTATATACGTATTTGTTTTGAGATACTTCCAATAGTTGTTAGTAGTGTATCAAATTGTAATGTGTCTGTTGAAAAACGCAATTTGATGGAAGAATTTGTACTAATTACTTCATCTTTAGGTTTACAGGCATAGCACAAAAAGAACAAGGAAATAATTCCAAGTATGTGTAGTAAGATTTTCATTTATTAAGACAATTTTTTTAGATAACGAGTATAGTAAACTGATATTTTACATTACCCTAGATTCTACATGTTTAGCCAATAAAATAGCAATTAATGTACAACCAATTGAAAGATATCCTACTTGATCAAAATGCAACAATTGATCGTGAGAATTTTCTTTTGGAATAATAACAATATAACCAGCAGCGATTGATGCTAAAGCTGTTGCTAATGATTGTGCAGCAGCACTCATACTCATAAAACCTCCACGATGATGTGCTTCAGGTACAGAAGAAATCATTGCATTAACAGGTACCATTCGTCCATTTATAAATGTGAAAAAAGAAGAGGTCACTAATAAAGCAGAAAACACACTATTTGGAGTACTACTTGTCATCGCAAAGAGTGGGAAAATAGAGATGAATGCTAGAAAGTAAAAGGCATTTTTACGTCCTACTCGGTCAGAAAGTTGTCCAATTAAAGGGGTAACTAATACTGAAATAACTCCTCCTAAGAAATAAATAATAGGAACTTCTGTTGTTGAAAATCCCATATTATGAACCATATAAATGGCAATAAAAGGAACAATACTAAATTTACCAATTACAATAAACATCATAAATAGAAGAGATGACCATTGTGAACGTCTTTGAAAAACACCCTTGATTGTTTGCCAAGGAGTATCTCGATCATGTTCTAGGTGTTTATTGATAGGAGGGATGAAAGCCCATACAGTTAAGAAAAAGAAAGAACTTAATGTACCGACAAGTAAAAAAGGTGTTTGCCAACCTAATGAGTTTGCCAAAAAACGTCCTAATGGCACACCAAATGCAACTGCTAGAGAAAAAGAAGCCATCACAAATCCCATGGCACTTGCTCTTCTTTCTTTTGGAATTAAATCACTTACAATTGATAAAACCAAAGCACTGATTACTCCACCAAAAATACCTGTAAAGCATCTAGAAAAGAGTAGTGCATAATAGTTGTGAATAGGAAGTTCAAATGTTGGAAGAAAAGCGGAAAGATAACAACCTCCAATAAAACAGGTATAGGTAATTAATAGAATAGTTTTACGTTCATATTTGTCCAAAATAAAAATACCAATAATAGAAGATAAGAATGAGCTTAAAGGGTAAGCAGCAGTAAGCCATCCTAAATTAAAAGATTCTACTAATTCTAATTCTTTAAATAGAATATCACTCATTGGTACTAATAACATGAGGTACAAAATATTAGTAAATTGTACTGATGCCATTACAAATAAAAACAGACGTTCATTTTTCATAATCCCAATTTATGACTTTTCATACAATTTTAATAAGTATCTTTTTGAAAAAGATTTCTTTTCTGTCTTCTAAATGACAGGATTTTGACAATGAATTTCTAATTTTGTATCTAGGAATGGAAAGAAAAAAAATTAGAGTGATTATTCCTGCTTATAATGAGGAGCAATCTATCGAACATGTTGTTAATGATATTCCAAAAAATTGGGTTATTGAAACAATTGTAATTAATAACAATTCTACTGATAAAACGGCAGAAAAAGCACAAAATGCAGGGGCTACTGTTTTGACTGAAAAGAGAGCAGGTTATGGTTTTGCATGCTTAAAAGGAATTGACTATTTGAAAAAACATTATGATCAAACAGATATTGTTGTCTTTTTAGATGGTGATTACTCTGATTATCCAGAACAATTGATTGATTTAGTTAACTTAATTATTCAAGACAACAAGGATATGGTAATTGGTTCAAGAGCTTTAGGAAAACGAGAAAAAGGCTCAATGACAATTCCTCAAGTTTTTGGTAATTGGTTAGCTACTACTTTGATTCAATGGTTCTACCATGTCCGTTTCACTGATCTTGGTCCTTTTCGAGCCATTAAATATGATCAATTATTAGCATTGAATATGCAAGACCAAACATATGGTTGGACTGTCGAAATGCAAGTAAAAGCTGCAAAAAAAGGTTTCCAATGTGCAGAATATCCTGTTAAATACCGAAAGAGAATTGGTGTGTCTAAAGTTTCTGGAACAGTAAAAGGAACTATTTTGGCAGGATATAAAATTTTAGGAACTATATTTAACGAACTCTTTACCAAATAAAAAAATATGGCTTGGGCTGTTTTAATTCTTTATGCAATTGCATTAATGTTCATTTTCTGTTACAGCATTATTCAACTAAATCTAGTGGTTGTGTACAAAAGAAAAGGAAATACACATACTGCTAACATTAACAATAATATGCCTTCTTTAAAAGAAGATGAATTACCCATTGTTACTGTTCAATTACCTGTTTTTAATGAACTTTATGTTGTTGAACGTTTATTAGAATGTATTGTCACATTAGATTATCCAACAGAAAAATTGGAAATTCAAGTACTAGATGATTCGACAGATGAAACAACTCAAATTATTCAGGATAAAATCAATGCCCTAGAATATACAGGCATTGATATAAAATTAATTCGTCGTCCTGAGCGAGTTGGATTTAAGGCTGGTGCATTAAAATATGGATTGGAAATAGCCAAAGGTGAATTTATTGCCATTTTTGACGCTGATTTTTTACCATCAAAAGATTTTTTATTAAAAACAATTCCTCATTTTCAAAAAGGAGAAAAAATAGGAGTTGTACAAACTCGTTGGGAACATATCAATCGTGAGTATTCAATACTAACAAAATTACAGGCTTTTGGATTAGATGCTCATTTTACGGTAGAACAAGTTGGACGAAATATTGGAGGGCATTTTATCAATTTTAATGGTACAGCAGGGGTGTGGAGAAAAGAATGTATTTTTGATGCGGGAAATTGGGAAGCTGATACATTGACTGAAGATTTAGATTTGAGTTATCGTGCCCAAATGAAGGGATGGAAGTTTGTCTTTTTGGAAGAAGTAGGCTCTCCAGCAGAATTACCAGCAACAATGAATGCATTGAAATCTCAACAATTTCGTTGGACAAAAGGAGCTGCTGAAACAGCTATGAAAAATCTTAAACGAGTGTTTCAAACAAAATTGCCATTTGGGACAAAAGTACATGCCTTTTTTCACCTTTTGAATAGTAGTATATTCATTTGTGTTTTATTATCTGCTTTATTAAGTATTCCTGTATTGTTGATTAAAAATGAATTAGCAGAGTTTAATGTATTATTTAAAATTGCTTCTTTGTTTTTAGTTAGCTTTTTTACATTGGCATCTTATTATTATGTATCCTTTTTTAGATTCAAAGAATTCACAATGAAGGATTTATTTCGATTTTTAGGAACCTTTCCACTATTTTTGTCTTTATCTATGGGATTGTCTTTACACAATGCAATTGCAGTAATTGAAGGATATGTTGGAAAGAAAACTCCTTTTGTACGTACACCAAAATTTAACTTAACAAATGAGCAGGAAGATTCTTGGAAAAAAAATATATATAGGGCAAAAAAAATAAACCCTCTGACAATTATAGAAGCATTGTTAGCTCTATACTTTGCCACAGGGATTATTTTAGGCATTCACTATGATGACTACGGTTTGATGTTATTTCATGGAATGTTAGTATTTGGTTATACCAACATTGTTTTTTATTCCATTAAACATGCAAAATTTAATTAACTCATCTCGTATTTTAATTGTCGTATTCTCCTAACTTATTGATGAAGTTGAGGAGTACTTCTTTTAACATTAAGAAGTGAAAAGAAGGCAATTGTTGAAGAAATCAATATGCTACTGCATAAAATGAAAACTTCAAACATTTCCATTTGCTTGTAGAAAACTACAAGACAAGCAACGTTGATTAATACAATTAAAATAAGAAACGCGTGTAATAATGTTAAAGATTTGAACATAGCTTTATTGTGTTTTATTGTTATTTGTGTATAAAAACAGAAGTGTGTGCTTCTAATTTCTACTCTATTATATTACAAAATATTGTAAAAGTCAAAAAAAATTCAATGAACCCGAATATTTATTCGATAAATTTCCCTTAACATTAAGATAATCTGTTCCTAATTCAAATTTTTTCTATCTTTTTGAGTTAAAAACTAAATAAAAAAGAGATTATCCTATTATTAAAACCTCGTTTTGTCAAAAATAGTATGTTCTGTAATTTAAAATATTGGTAAGGAATATTCACCTGGAGACTTAAAATCTCGGCAGTTTTTTGTTTTAGAAAACCTTCGACGATGAAAAGGACTAAATTCAAAAACCACTGAAATTTCATGAGTTCCCCCTGTATTGGATGCCAATCCTGATAAGGTTATATCATAACTATATCCAATTTCATATGTCCAATCATCACTCAGTTTATCTTTGTATCCCAAATTGATAACTCCTCCATCTAATCGATCTTTTATAAAACTAAAATGCCTACTTCGGTACCAAAGTCCTCCAAAAATAGGTCCATGTGACAAAAAAGCTCCAAATGTTAGGGTATTAAAAATATTTTGGTGTTCAAAAATTACTCCTGGAGAAATAAAGACGGAATGAAAACGGTCGTTGTATTTTAGTGGATAATCTCCTTGATAGTGAATTGTATATTTTCTTGGCAATTTTTCTCCACTTCCTATAATGGATTCGTCAGGTGAGCTTAAGTGGGCAACTGACAATCCTAATGTATGGAAGTAGTGATTTTTTTTGTAACGTAAAATAGTTCCTGCACCAAAATCAGCAAATGTTCGAGAAGGAGAAAGAGGTTCTATAGTAGAACTTGATTGTGTAATTCCCAAGACAGGATCAATTTGATCACTAAAAACAAGTTCTTCCCATTTAACTCTTTTGTTGATTACACCAGCACTTAATCCTAAATATAAATATAACTTTTCTTTTTGTTGATCATATATTCCCAATACTTTTGAGGCAAATACTTGAGCTTGGTTAGTCGTTAATTTTCCTTGCCCTTCCACATTTCTAAGCAACTGAATTCCAGCTCCAGCTCCAACTTGTGCAATACCAAAATCTGTCCCCAATGCCATTGTAGGGAATCTCCCTGGAATAGCAGGCCATTGTTCACGATAATTTAAACCAATTCGTGCACCATTGTCAGCTCCAGCAAATGCAGGGTTTAAATATAAGCGGTTTGTATAAAATTGTGAGAACAAAGGGTCTTGTGCATAAGCTACTTGAAGCTGAAAAAAGCTTATCACAAAGAGTATTATATAGATAATTTTTTTCATAGTTTTAGCGAATTAAAGTAACAGAACCTGTTGTTTTATGATCATTTTGGTCATTGTATTTCATGCCTTGCCATATTCTTCCTCCAACAAAAGAAGCTTCAATTTTCCAGACATAAGCATTTTGTGCTAGTGGTTTTCCATTGAGTGTACCATCCCAACTTTCAGTAGGAGATCCATTTTCATCTAGTGTTGTTGATTCCCAAAGTAAAATTCCCCAAGTATCATATACTCGACAATGATATTGCTCCAATCCAATTCCTTTTGGTAAAAACACTCTTGCATCTTCTGTTCCTGCATCTGGACTAAAAGCATTTGGTACAAACAAGTTTCCAAAGAAAGGAACTTCAATGACTTGTAGTGAAGTATCTTTACATTCAAATTCATTGGTAGCAATTAAGGTTACAGGTTTTTCTCCATAAAATTCATAAGCATGAGTAACTAAAACAGTATCAGTTGAAAGTGTATTTCCATCTCCAAAATCCCAATCATAAGCAACAGCATTTTCAGAAGTATTGGTAAAATAGATTGTGCCATATAATTCTACTTCTTCTTCTGCTAAATAATCAAAGTCAGCAATAGGAGAAGAATTTACTGTTAAAGTATTTTCTTTACTGGTTAATGTGTCAATACAACCAGCTTCAGATTCTGCAATCAATTGTGGAGTATAACTGCCTACTGTATAAATATGGGTGTTATTTATTTCTGTGCTAGAACTATTTGTGTTATCTCCAAAATTCCATGTAAATGAACTAGCATTTTCAGAAGTATTGATATAATTGGTTGTGAATGGAGAACAACCTGTACTATCCAATAAAACAAATTGTGCTATTGGTAGTTTTGCAATTGTACGACTTAAAGAAGTACTATTTGTACATCCATTAATAGAACTAGCAATCAATGAAATTTCATAAGTTTGTGGAATATCCAATTGAATCGTTGGATTATTCAATGTTGATACTTCCTTATCATTTACTTTCCAAACAAATCCTTTTGCTACATCATCAGATTGATTTTCATAAGTGACTAATACGGGGAAAGTACATTCTCCTTGACTAGATTTTTCAGTAAATTTAGCGATTGGTTTTTCGTGAATAGTTACATTAATTAATGCTGTGTCTTGACAAAGTTGAGCATTTTCTGTAATCAATTTTACTCGATATAAACCATGTGTATCAAAGGTATGTTTTACAATTGAATTAACAGAAGAATTTCCATCAGCAAAATCCCATAAAAATGCAATAGCATCTACACTATTTGAAGCATCAAAAGTAATTTCTAAAGGATTACAACCAATTGTATCACTTACTTCAATTGTACTTGTAGGTGGAGTAATGATTTCAATATCTTTTGTTTTGGTCACTTCACAATTTTGAATGTTTTCTTTCCCTATTAGGGTCACAGGAATCGTTCCTGAAGTATCAAAAGTGAATTTTACATCAGAAGTAATGTTTTTAACTGTGTCTTTATCTGCAAAAACCCATGTGCTGTTATTGATTCCTTCTGATAGGTTAGAAAAAGTGACTTCTACACCTTGACAGACATTAGTTTGATCAAATTTAAAATCTACGATTGGGCTTGGGAATACTGTAATTGTTTGGAAAGTTGTATCATAACTACATCCATTATTTACATACTGGAAAATAGTATATGCTTTATTCTCTTTGGTTGTATTGGTAAAAGTATGACTAATATCTTTGCTAACTTCTGTTGTACCATCACTAATTTCCCATGAAATCGTAGTTGCTCCTGTAGAAAAATCTGTGAAATCTACTGTTAATGGAGCACAACCATCATTTACACTTTGATTGAAAAATGCTTTGGCATTTTTAGGTAATACCTTTACTTCTTTCTGTATAGAATCAACACCACAAGTATTAGTTGCAACTAAGGTAATTGTATAGGTAGTATCATCAATTCCTTCATAAGTGAAAGATTTTGTATCTGGAGCAGGTTGTACAACAACTCCACCTAGATTGGTTGGTAATAATGGTCCAATATCAGCACTGCCATCAGAAAATCTCCAAACATAAGAACTTGGACTGTCATTAATCACTCCTAATGAAGTATTACTAAATTCAAATGGAGCAGGAGAACATCCTACACTTTTATCAATGCCAAAATCAGCAATTGGAACAGGAAATACTAAAACCTCTTTTTCTAATTCAGCCACTCCACATTGGTTTTCTACCTTTAAAGAAACTGTATATGTAGTATCACTTAATTTTCCAGGTGGATACACAATACTTGTATCGTTTGGAATAAATGATTTTGAAATATCTGCATTACCAAAATTCCATGTATACACAGAATCAAATCCTGTACTAAAGTCTTGAATGGTTGTGGTTACTGGTCCACAATTCGTAGTTGGAAAGTTCGAAGTAGTAAAGTTAGTTGTTGGGGGACTAATAATTTTGATGGGTTTGGTCAGTGTACTATCACAACCTTCTGTTGAAATTACAGTCAAACTAATGATATAATCTCCTGCATTTTTAAAATCGTAAGAGCCATTACCATGTTTTACTTCGTTTTGAATGGCATTTGTTTCTCCATCACCATAATTCCAATTATTAGTGTTTAATGTTCCAAAAGCAATGGTAGAATTATTAGTTACTGTCAGTTCTGTTTCTTTACAATGAACAGCAGGAATGGTGAAATTAGCAACAGGCAAAGGAGCTACATTGATGTTTATGCTTAAAGAAGATTTACAATTATTCGTATTTTGATCAGTATAAGTATAGGTTAATGTAAAAGGAGTAGTAGAAGCTTTGGCTGTTCCAGGATCGAAAGCATATTGTTCAGAATTAGCAATTTTTGAAATTCCTGTTCCTGTCCAAACGCCAAATGTAGAGTCAAAACTAGTCACTCCTTTGGTTAAAGCAGTATATCCATTTAAGGTCACAGTTGGCAAATCTTCACACAATGTTCCTGTTGGAGTAGTTGGTGTTGTAATTTCAGGAAGTGCAAATGTTTTAATGGTTAATGTATCATGTGTCACACAATTTCCACCACCATAAGTATACACAATATTTAAGAAGGTATTTAATTCAGAAGTTTGTAAGGTATTTGGATCAAATTGATCAGAATTTGTAATGACTCCTGTTCCTGTCCATTTACTGCCTTTGTCTACTTCAAAAGGAGTGGTGGTTCCTGGAACAAGTTGTAAAATGCCATTATCTACACAAATAATTTTATCATCTCCTGCATCTGCTTGAACAGGAGGAGTAACAGTGATAATCATTGTATCTGAAGTAAAACATCCAGAAGGTAAACTAAAGGTGTAGACTAAACTGTCAATTGAAGAATCATTTGGTGAAAACAATCCATTATTATCAATCGTATTTGGGCTAGTATTTAATATTTTCCAAGAACCTGTTCCTCCTGTACCTGTGGTTGGCGAAAAACCAGTCAATTGAAAAGCTTCTTTGTTAATACACAATGCCATATTATCACCAGCAATTACGGTTGGCAATTCTTTAACCTCAATAGTTGTTTTCTCACTTACTGTACATTGGTTTGCATTTGTAAAAGTGTAAGTAAGTTCTGTAAATCCAATCCCAACTTTACTTGGGTCAAACAATGTATCATTTCCTCCAATACTTACAGCAGTTGAACCTGTCCAAGTTCCTCCAGTTGGCAAACCATTAATCTTTGCAGGAGTATCATCAGCACAAAATGGTCCATAATTTCCAGGAATAACTGTTGGGATTTCCTTTACCACAATTTGTTTAGTAGTGTCTTGCTCACAAGTTGTTCCTGCATTAATAGTATAACGAACTGTATAAGAATTAGGAATTAATGAACTTGGATCAAATAATCCATTTGTATTGATAACAGCACTTGCATTCCCATCTCCAGACCATGTACCTCCAGTTGGTGTAAATCCAGTCAATTGTAATGTACCTCCATTTTGACAAATAGAATCTGCTTGACCAATTACTGGTAAAACAGGAGAGGAAACAGTGATGAGTACTGTATCAGAAAATGTACAATTATTTAAGTCTGTGAATGTGTAAACAGCAGAATCAACAGAAGCTTTATTGGCAGTAAATTGAGCATTATTATCAAGGGTATTGGTTGTTGTATTGGAAATGCTCCAAATTCCTGTTCCATTTGTTGTTGGTGAAAATCCTGTTAATGTTACAGGAGTAGGATTTACACAAACTAGTAAATCGTTTCCTGCTTTGGTTGCCGGTAATGCTTTGATTTCAATACTTGTTGACGAATTTACAGTACAATTATTACTATTAGTGAATGAATAAGTTAATGTGTTGTTTCCTACATTTACTTTGCTTGGATCAAATAAAGTATCTGTTGTATTGATTGAAATAGCTGTTGTATTATCCCATGTACCACCTGTTGGTGAGCCATTGACCGAAATAGGAGTAGCATTTTTACATAAAGGATTATAAGTTCCTGCATTGACTGTTGGAATTTCTTTTACCACAATTTGTTTAGTAGTGTCTTGTTCACAAGGAGTTCCCGCATTGATTGTATATCGTACAGTGTAAGAACCTGGGTTTAATAAACTTGGATTGAATAGTCCATTAGAAGTAATTGTAGTACTTGCATTTCCATCCCCAGACCATGTACCTCCAGTTGGTGCAAATCCAGTTAATTGTAATGTACCTCCATTTTGACAAATAGAATCTGCCTCTCCAATGACAGGTTTGGCTGGAGTAGAAACAGAAACATTAACTGTATCAGCATTTGTACAGGTATTATTATCTGTAAAAGTATAAATCAAGTCAGCTTTATTTCCTGCTCCAATTTTAGAAGTAGTTAATTCGCCAGTAGAAGTGATGGCATCTGTAACAGAACTTGTCCATGTTCCACCTGTTGGTAAACCAGCAATTGTAAATGGAGTAGCACTTTCACAATAATCAGCATCCACAGAAGAAATATTAATTGTTGGAGGAGTATTGACTTGAATTTTTTTAATGGCAGAAGTTTTACATCCAGTTATTGGATCTTGAAAATCATATTGTACTGTGTGTATGCCTACTTTAGCAGTATCAGGATTAAATTGGTTGGTGTTGAAGACAATGGTGGTAGAAGAAACTCCTGACCATGTTCCTGTGCTAGGGTTGGCAAATAAAGTAAAAGTTTCTGCTCCTAAACATACATTAGTATCAGAAGGAGTAGTATTTACAGTTCCAATATTGACCACAGGTTCGTTTTTAATCACAACCAATACAGAGTCTTTTGATGAACAAGCTCCATTATCAGCTTCTAAAAAGTATTTGACACAAGCTGTTTCTGTTGTTGTGTTTGTTAACACTGCTTGAGTTACTAATTGATCAGTATTATTAGGTAAAGTTCCTCCATCTTCAACCGTCCATTTGTAAGTTAATCCACCATCAGTTGTTCCACTACCTAATTTAGCAGTATCTCCAGAACAAATTACGATTTCTTTGATATTTCCAATTTCTTTAGGAGGATTTGGTGAATTACAAGAAGAAGTACCATTCGTTGGTTTTTGTCCACCAGCATCTACCTCAGGAGGAGTTGTTACAATAACATCAATAGGAGGTAAGTCTGCGTTTCCACATTTATTACTCACACTTGCATTGATTTGGTATTCACCAGGATTAAAAATAACACTTCCTGCATTTTTACTTGTTTGATTGGTCACGGTAGGATTAGAAGTACCATTAAGCCCTTGAATATTCCATGCATAATCATCTACATTTTGATCATTCTCCATGGTCAAAGTGGTCACTTCTTGCGTTCCACAAGCAATTAATTTTCCAGTATTAGTTCCTGTACCTTCTTGAAAATTTGGGTTGTCAGTGCTATTTAATCCTCCAATACTTGTTTTAGGATCTCCATTAATATCTGGAATGCCACTTACGTTTACTACTGCACAAGAAGTACTTGGATTTCCAGCATTACAATCATTGCTAACAGTTAAGGTAATGGTATATGTTCCTGTTCCTGAAAAACTTAAATTATCTGTTGAAGACTTTGAGGTGCTATTGTTTGTTGAGCCAAAAGTTGCTGTTCCTGGTCCTGTTACTGACCAATCTAAATTATCAGTGGAAGTTAAGTGTGTTGAAGTACTTTCTAAATTAATGGTAAATGGTCCACAGTCACTGTCTGGAGTGAAATTCGTGGGAGTTCCATTACTACATTCACTAGAATTTTTTGATTTATCGCCATTAGTAAAGGAAGAAACAGCAGGTTCTAAAATAAAAATAGTATCAACATAAGTTCCTATTCCGCAATTATTTTCTCCTGTTAAAGTCACTGTATAAGAACCCGCATCAGAATAAGTATGAGATGCTGTTAATGGTCGATTAGGATTTATCTTTTTAGTATTACTTCCACTAGTAGGATCACCAAAATCAAATTCTAATACTGTTCCAAAACCTGTGATGGTACGATCAGGACATGTACTTGGTGTAAATGTTACATCATGTGTACTGCCTGCATCTGTTTTACAGATTTTATTATTAGGAACTGTAAAAGTAGGAGTTGGTTTTGGACGTACATTTAAAGGAGAAGTATTCGTATGTGTAAAACAGGAATTTTTAGCAATCAACAATACATTTAATTCTATTCCTAAAGCAGTAGTTACTTTACAATAATCACTAGAATCCAATACAAAAGTATGGTCTGTTGGTGCTTTTAAAGTGGTTTCAGTACTATCTCCATCCCCCCATCTCCAAATGTAAGAAGTAGCATTTTTACTATTATTGTCAATAGTTACAGTGGTACTATCACAAATATTTACTTGAGCAGGAGGAATACTTAATGAAGCAGATGGAAATTTTTCATTAATAATATTCTGTGTAAATATTGCTTTACATCCTGTTATAGAGTTAGTAGCAGTAACCGTTAATGTTTTTACACCAAACTCCTTATACACATGGTTTTCATCAGTTGTTCCTGTACGATTTGTTATTTCACCATCACCCCAATCCCATATATAAGCAGTATTTGCATCATCAGAAGTAGATTGATTGGAAAAAACAAAGGTATAAACAGAATCAACACTATTACCATCAATTTGACAACGAGTAAATGTTCCATTTGTTTCTAAAAAATCCCCATCGTCAAAAATATCAATTAATGGAGTCGATTTCACATTAACAGTATGTGTCGAAAGAGTAGTTGAACAATTAGAAGAATTGACACCAGTTATTTGAACATTATAAGCAGTTGTTTTTCCTGTCGCAGTAAAAGCATGAGTAGTAGAATTACCAGTTGCTGTATTTGAATTGGAAGAAGCATCTCCAAAATTCCATGAATAAGTCACTCCTCCTTCGGGGTTATCAATGCTTAAATTTACATTCTCTTGACCACAGGCAGGATTTGGATTGCTAATAATGGTTTTGTCTGCTGGAAAATCAACAATTGTCACAGTTTGTGTTTTACTATCCGTATTACTTCCACATGTTTTGATTAATTGCACGGTGAAGTTTCCACTTGTTGTAAATTTGTGACTGGTATTTTCATTGCCGATTGCTTTTGTACTATCTCCATCCCCCCAAACCCATGTATAGGTATTAGAATTATCATCAATCGATGTATTGTCAAAAATTAATGATTGACTCACACAAGGATCAGATTCTAATGAAAATTTTACATCTCCAGAGCATTGTCCATAAAGTTGTTGGATACTCAATATACATCCCAACACCCATAGAAAAAGGATCTTTTTTATAGGCATAATTAGTTATAGTTAGTTTTAATAATAGTTTTTGAAAAAAGTGTTCGTTCCTATTCAACGATAAGAACAATAGTAGTGTTCACTAACTAACTAAGTTAATTAAAATACAGAGATAAAAAAATAAGGAGATTGGATACTTTTATCGTAAATCATTGAAAATGAAAAACAAAGGAAATCAATAGCATATTAATTTCCTTTGCTGATTACCATTTAATGACTTTACTTTTTTCAGTAGGTGGGCATGTTTTTGCTCGATTAAAAAAATATATTGGAAAGAGAATGAAAGTTAATACATAAGCAGCCCCCAATTGCGTTTCCAATGTTCCTTCAAACAAAAATGAAATGGAAACAATGACATAGTGTATTAATAATAAAACATGTTTATAGTTTTGATTATAAAACAAGGGAAAGTAAAAGGAAAAAAGAAAGATTAGAAAACCAATAATTCCAAAAGCAGCTCCATAACGAATGTATTGATTATGAGGCATTAATCTTTTCTCAAAACGCATAAAATCGTAATGATGAACATATTTTTTATTGACCTCTCTTTTTAAGTTTCCAATTCCTGCCCCAAACCATATATCATCAGCCCAAACCTTTAGTCCAACATCATAGGAAATGACACGATTGTGAAGAGAGTGAAAATTTGCATTGTATCCTTTTTTAAAGCTTTGCAAATCAGAAATAGTTGTTTGTACTTTTTGTTTAGCACTTGGTAAGATAAAGAAAGTAAGAATAGGGAACATTAAACAAAAGCTTAATAGACTAGCCCCCAAAATGTATTTTTTTTGTGTAAAAGAGTAGTAAATAATACTCAATCCTGTTACTAAATAAAATGATAGTAAGCCACTTCGTACTCCTGCAATGTGTAAAAATAAAATCAAAAAGATACTTCCTGCTAATTGAAGATATTTTTCCCATTTTTTTCCAGTAATTGAAAATTCTTTTTTATATAAATAACCTCCAATAAAGATAGCAAATGTAATAAATAAGCTATAACGAACATGATTAATGATGACAGGAAGTGGTTTTCCAGTTGCCAATAAATGAGTTATTGCATCATAATTAATCAAGTAATTTATGACTGCTCCAAAAGCTGTTATAACAGAACAGAAAAGGAAAATGTATAAGTAATAAAAATAAATTTTAGTAGGTAATTTGGGGGCAAAATACAAGGCTAATCCAACAGCAAGAAAAGGAGATCTTTTTTCCAAAGCAGTAAAATAGGATTGCATATTAATTTCATGAGTATTGAAAAAATAGGGAAGATGTAAAAAGAAGAATAGACTGAAGATGAAAAACACATTTTTATAATGAAAAAACTTAGGTAATTCCTTAAAAAAATCTTTTCTCACTAAGGTAAACATGATTAATGTAATGAGTGAGGCACTTGGTAGTGAACGAAAAAAACGACTGGTAAACAAACCAATAACCATCGCAAAAGTAGCTAAAATTACGACATTTTCTCGTGTAAGGTATTTTTTTATCAAATTCATGGTTAACTTAATTTTTCAATAAATTTAGAGCAAATGATAGCAAAAGACATTGCCCAAATTTTGAATGCGACTCTTGTTCAACAAGTCAGCAACGTTGAAATTACGAATTTACTATTAGATAGCCGAAAAATTTTTAAACCTTCTTGTTCATTATTTTTTGCAATTCATGGAAATCAACATAATGGTCATGATTTTATTGAATATTTAATAGAACAAGGTGTTACACAATTTGTCATTGAACAACGTGCAAATGTTAATACAAAACTTTCTGCTAATTTTATTATTGTAGAAGATAGTCTAAAAGCATTACAAAAACTGACACAATATCATCGAGAACAATTTGACTTGCCAATTATTGGGATTACAGGGAGTAATGGTAAAACAATTGTAAAGGAGTGGGTATCTCAATTACTTTTTCCTCATTTTTCTATTGTTAAAAGTCCCAAAAGTTATAATTCACAAATTGGAGTGCCTTTATCTATTTGGGAACTCAATCACCAACACAGTTTAGGAATTTTTGAAGCAGGAATTTCAGAAATGGAAGAAATGCAAAATTTAGAAAAAATTATTCAACCTTCTATTGGTATTTTAACCAATCTTGGTACAGCTCATGCCAAAGGGTTTACGAGCAAAAAAGAAAAATTATCTGAAAAACTTAAACTATTTCAAAATGCTCAAGTATTAATTCATTCACTCAATGATGAATGGTTAGTAGAACAATTGAAAGATTATTCATTACCTACATTTACTTGGGGAAGTTCTCCTCAAGCAGATGTTTGCATTCAATCTATTAAGGTTGAGAAGACAGAAACAATCATTTCTTATTCTTCTCAAGAAAAAACAACAAGTATTTCTATTCCTTTTACAGATACAGCATCTATAGAGAATGTTTTACATTGTATAACGACCTTATTGTATTTAAAAGTTGACATTTTAGAACAAGACTTATCTAACCTTTCTCAAGTTTCAATGAGATTAGAAGTAAAAGAAGGAATTTTAGGAAGTCAGCTAATTGATGATTCATACAATAATGATTTTTTAGGATTAAAAATTGGCTTAGAGTTTTTGGGACAACAAGCTGGTAAACAGCAAAAAATAGTTGTCTTATCAGATGTAATAGACTCTTTTACAGAAGAAAAAGAAGTGTATACAAATATTGCTCAGTTGCTTGAAGAAAAGAAAATTGATTTATTAATTACTGTTGGACAACAATTAAAAAGCTACTCATCTTTTTTTAAAGTACCTATTATTGATTTTGAAACTACAGATGATTTATTGAAACAATTGGATGTTTCATTATTGAGAGATAAAACCGTTTTAATTAAGGGAGCTAGAAATTTCTCTTTTGAAAAAATTGTTCAAGAATATGAATATAAGAAGCATCAGACCATTTTTGAAATCAATCTAACAGCATTAGGAAATAATTTGACTTATTTGCGGTCAAAAATTCCACCTCACACCAAAACAATGGCAATGGTCAAAGCTTTTGCTTATGGAAGTGGGAGTGCAGAGCTAATTTTTGCGTTACAATTTCACAAAGTAGACTATTTGGCTGTAGCCTATATTGATGAAGGAATTGCATTGAGAGAACAGGGAGTAAATATGCCTATTATGGTAATGAATCCAGAAGAACATGCTTTTGAAAAAATGATTTCCTATCAATTAGAGCCTGAAATTTATTCACTCAATCATTTAAAAACCTTCTTACCTTATGTCAAGGAAAAAACTAAAATCCACATTAAATTGGATACAGGTATGCGACGTTTGGGATTTGAAGAAAATGATTTGGAAGAATTGTGTTTTATTTTAGAAAAAAATCCATTAATTCATGTAGAATCTGTATTTTCTCATTTGGCAGGAGTTGATGAAGAAGTTCATGATGTATTTACTAATCAACAAGTTGCAAAATTTGAAAAGTATACACACTATTTACAGAAAAATTTGTCTATTCCTTTTTGGAGACATATATTAAACTCAGCAGGAATTCAACGTTTTCCACATGCAGCTTATGATTGTGTGCGTTTAGGAATTGCTTTGTATGGAATAGGAGTAAATGAAACAGAACAGGAAAACTTACAACCTATTGGTACACTAAAAACACATATATCACAAATTAAACACATATCAGCAGGAGAGAGTATAGGATATAGTAGAAAGTGCATTGCTCAATCTCGTATGAAAATTGCTACAATTGCTATTGGTTATGCTGATGGTTTTGATCGTCGTTTTAGTAATGGTGTTGGAAAAGTTGAAATATCTGGAAAACTTTGCGAAATTGTTGGTAATGTCTGTATGGACATGTGTATGATAGATATAAGCCACTTACTAAATGTTAAAGAAGGGGATGAAGTTATCATTTTTGGTGGCAATTTACCTATATACAACCAGTCAAATGCTATTCAAACAATACCCTATGAATTATTAACTAAGGTTAGTAATCGTGTTAAAAGAATATTTTATTCAGAATAATTATGAAAGTTATCAATTTTTTTTTCTTTGGTTGTTCACAAATTATGAAAAGAGGAATGATCATATCTATTTTACTTCTTGTTGTTGGAGTAAGTTGGAGTAAAACAATTGTACGTGGAAAAATAGACGAGTTACAATCTAGTCAAGTAGTACGATTGGCTTATTTTACAAATAGAATAGATTATGAAGAACATTCTATTTCTACAAAAATAACAGAAAAAGGCTTTTTTTCCTTCGAGTTTGATTTAGATCAGCCTAGAGCATTTCACTTGAAATACAATGGAATTCTTTCAGAAGAATTTTTTGTAGCTCCTGATGATAGTTTAGTTGTTGAAACAACTTTATACAATGATTTAATAGAGTTAGAATCAGGTGTAGATAAATTTACCAGTTTTCGCAAACCAGCTCATGATTATGATGAAATATTATTGTCAAAAGCAATTCACAAGTGGGCAAAAAAAACAGATAAGTATTTTGCAGATGAAAGAGAAGAATTAACTCCTGAAAAAACATATTCTTCAGTATTTACTTCCTATTCTAGTCGTCTCATTGACTATCGCTTGGCATATGATAAAATCAGATTCCCATTAGTTGCCAAAAACTTATTAAGTGAAAAAAAGTATCCAACCTTACTTGATGATTATTATGATTTTATGGATACACTTAATCTGAATGATATTGAGTTTGTGGAAACGGAAGAATATGAGTATATGTTAATGGCATATATGCATCATGAATATATAAAGCACTATCCTGATGGAGTAGAAAATCGATTTCCTGTTAAGTATAATTTAGCAGAAAGATTACTTAGAGGAAGAGTAAAAGAATTTTATCAAGCTGTTCTTTTGTTTAATGCAGTTGAACAAGGGCATGGAGCAGAAAATCATGAATTATTAGAAAGGTTTATTGATATTGCTGAATATCATCAATACAAAGAAGTATTGGTACATCAACAAGATGATATGAAAGATTATCCTCCATTGGTAATTGATGAAAAATTACCAGAAGTAGAATTACTTGATATTAATGGATATACAACACCTTTGAGTCGATTTGAAGGAAAAGTAATTTATTTGGAGTTTTGGGCAAGTTGGTGTGATCCATGTATTCAACAATTACCTTATACTAGAGAATTAAGAAAAGAGTATGAGGGTAAAGATGTGATTTTTGTTTATATTTCATTGGATGAAGAAGAAGAGGACTGGAAAAAAATGGTTGAAAAGAAAGAAATTGAAGGAATACATTTACATGTAAACCCCAATCGTCAACCTGATGTTGATTTTATCAATAAATGTCATGTGGAAAGTGTACCTACTTATTTTATTATTGATAAAGAAGGCAAATTAATAACCATTAATGCACCAAGACCTAGTGATAAAAAGCAGTTAAAAGCCATTTTTGATCAATTAATCTAATAATATAACCTGTAATATATAATGAAGCATATTATTCTATTATTATTCATAATCTGTGTACAATTGAGTTTTTCTCAAAAAATTTTATCAAAAATAAAAGAGGGAAATTTAAAAGCAGTTCAAAAATATATAAAGAAAAAAGATATAAATACTCATTTTTCTTTAACAGAATCACAAGAAACATATTCATTATTAGCTTATGCAATTATTGTTGAACAAAATACAATAGCACAAGAAATTTTAAAGCACAAAAATGAATTTAAGGATGCTGATGCTGTTTTAAATCAAGCATTGGAAAAAGCAATTGAGTATGAAAATCATCAAATCTTTAATGAATTAATTAAACAAGGAGTTAAGGTAACAGGGCAATACCCTAGGTATTATGATGATAGAGGTACAACCATAAAAGAAGATATTTACATGTTAGCTTATGCTGCTTATTATGGTCAAAAGGAAATGTTATTGGAGATTATGAAAGACAAAGATCAATTTGTGAATCTTCAAGGTGCATTAGATCAAGCACTAGTAAAAGCAACGATTAAGGGAGAATTAGAAATATGTCAATATTTAGTAGAACAAGGGGCAAATGTTGATGCTTTATGCAATATTTGTTATAGTCGTTCCGTTTTACAAATAGCCGTGAGTCATGAATATTGGGAGTTGGCTGAGTTTTATCTTGAACAAGGAGCCAATAAAATGTTTATTACTGAAGGAAACTGGAACTTATTGCATTCTATTGCATGTTCTAATAATGTTGATTTTGCTAAGAAGTACATTTCCTTATTTGATGTGAACACAAAAGATAATGAAGGACAAACTCCATTAAATTATGCAGCCAATCATGGAAATGAAAAAATGTTTGATTTTTTAACTCAACAGGGAGGAGATTGGCAGACAAAAGATAAATATGGAGATGATTTATTAATGCATGTTATTCATGGACAAAATCAAAAAATTGTCAAAAAGCTTCTAGATAAAGGATTTGGGGTTGATTCAAAAGACCATGATGGAAATACTCCTTTGGTATGGAGTATTTGGTTAGCAGATTCAGCACTAGCAAAGTTTTTAATTGAACAAGGAGCTGATACTTCAATACTGATCCAAGAAAAAAATTATCTACAACATGCTAAACAATATATTTCAGACATAGATTTTCTTAACTACTTACAAGGAAAAATGAACAAATAATTGATTTTTTGTAACTACTCAGGTGTTAGCTAGATATAACAAAATTAGTAAAAACTAAGTATACTTCTATATCAAAGATTCAGAGATCATATCAGAACAACAAGCAAAGATTGCTTTATTGGAAAAGAAAGTGTCAGACTTATTGTCTATAATTGAAAAAATGGGAGTCAAGAAAACTTCTAAAAATTCATCTAGACCTCCATCAAGTGATATTAATCGTAAAAAAAAAAGCCTAAGAAAAACTAGTACAAAAAAAACAGGAGGTCAAAAAGGACACAAGGGAACTACATTAAAAATGAGTTCAACTCCAGACAAAATAATTTCTTTGAAATCAGACTTCTGTTCTAATTGTGGTCAAACAATAAAAGATGAACCTTTCATTTTAAAGAGCAAAAGACAAGTAATTGAAATACCAATTCCTACACCTATAGTTGAAGAATATCAACAATATTCTTGTACTTGTCCAACTTGTAGTCACCATCAAATAAGCGATTTTCCAGAAAATGTAACTGCTCCTATTCAATATGGTAGTAGTGTAGAAACACTTGTCAGTTATTATTCAGTGTATCAATATATTCCTTTCAAAAGATTACAGGACATGTTTACACATGTTTTTTCATTGCCATTATCACAAGGGACAATTGCCAATATTATACAACGTTCTGCAAAAAAAGCAAGCTCTTTTTATGACAGAATAAAAGAAGAAATTATGACTTCTAAAGTTGTTGGTTCAGATGAAACTAGTGCAAAAGTAAATGGAAAGAAACAATGGGTATGGGTTTGGCAGAATTCATTAAACACTTATATCAAACCTTCTGAAAATCGTGGATTTGATACAATAAATGATGTTTTTGAAAAAGGATTACCTAACGCCACTTTGATTTCAGATCGTTGGGCTGCACAATTGAAAACAGACACATTCAATAAGCAACTTTGTTTAGCTCATTTAATCAGAGATACAAATTATTTAATTGAAGTAGACAAACATGAGTTTTCAACTCAATTTAAGCAATTACTTGTTGATATTTTTGAGCATAAAAAACAAATTATCTCAACAAAACAAGCTTATAAAAGAGAGAGTAAACAAGCTAAAGAGTTAGAAACAAGATTAAATTTAGCATTATCAATTACAATAGATCCTCTCAAATACGCTGAAACTGCAACTTTTCAAAAATCGATTATCAAGAATCGTAATTTTATTTTACCATGTATTTACCAATTCGATATTCCTCCTGATAATAATGCTTCTGAAAGAGCTATTAGAAATATTAAGGTCAAGCAAAAAGTATCAGGACAATTCAAATCTTTGCAAAATGCATTTTGTGTTATTCGTTCTGTTGTGGATACTTTAATCAAACGAAATCACGATATCTTCCAGTCGTTTTCGCAAATATTTACTGCATATAAAACTACCTGAGTAGTTACGATTTTTTTAATAAAAACATGTATTAATTACATGCACAAACAATAAAACATATGAGAAAGAGCACTTGTTACATATTAATTGCATTATTTTTTTCCTTATTGAAAGGATATGCACAAGATCTTACAAGTGTCGAAAATCATCAATCTAAATATTATACAAAGGCAATGTTAGAAGAAGATTTAGATACTCTTGTAGCATGTATGGAACGTTATCATCCTTCATTATATGCTTTCTTAACACCATTAGAATGGAAGTCAGCTCAAGAACAAACAAAGAGCATTATGAAAGATTCGATGACTGCTTTAGATGCATATTCTATTTATTCATCCCTTATACACAAAGTAAAATGTGGACATACAGCTGTATACCCATCAGAAAACTTAAGTATGTGGTATCCTCATTACTTTAAGGAACTTCCTGTTGAATTGCGTCTTTTGGGAGATTCTATTTATGTATATGATTCTAAAACAAAATCAACTTCAATACCAAGAGGATCTGTTGTGACAAAATTGGGAAATTATACTAGTGATCAAATCATTACTAAATTAGATACAATCATTTTAGATAGAGATGGTAATACAGAAGATATTTTTAATTTTATGTTTTCTTCTACTTTGTTTATAACCTTATTTGCTGATCCAGATAACGAAAATTACAATATTGAATATAAGGATTATGAAACCAAGCAATTAAAGACAGATACATTGACACTTAAGTACTTTTTTATGCAAAAAAAGGAAGAATCTGTTGATGACTATTTTTCTTATAAGGTAACAGGTGATAAAACAGCTGTCTTGAAAATAAAAACATTTCAAACTTCTCATCTGAAACAATTAACTCCGACATGGCAACGTTTCTTTTGCCAAAGCTTGAAAAGAAGAATAAAATGTGTATTCAAACAAATTGAAAAAGATGATATTCAACATTTAATCATTGATATTCGAGAGAATGAAGGAGGAGATCCTTATTTGTCTTATCAAATTTGTTCGTATGTGTTAGATACTTCATTCCAGTATTTTAAATATTTTTCTACTAATGAAAACCTTCCCAAAAAATTCTATACAAGTAACATAAGCAGTATTTTTGATGATAGTACTAATACTAAATATTTCTATGATAAACACACTGCTCATACATATCATCTACAAAAAGCAAAGAATATTTATCGAAATCATTTATATGTATTGATTGATGATGGTACCTATTCAACAGGTGTACAATTAGCTTCTTTGCTTAAATATCACGAAAGAGCAGAAATTATTGGACAGACAACAGGGGGAATAGCTAACTATTGTAATGCCTATCAATTTGTAGAATACATATTACCTAATACAGAAACCAGTGGAATTATTCCTATTTTTAAAGTACCTTTGGCTGTAAATTTATCAGATGAAGATGGAGTAATACCTGATCATGTTATTATTCCAACCATTCATGATATTGTGAAAGGAAAAGATGTACAATTAAATTTTACATTGAAATTAATTTCCGAAAAAGACTATCAACATTCTTACAAAAATAAATAATGAAATCAATTTTTATTTTCTTCATTTTGCTTATTAATATAAGTGCTTTTGCTCAATTACAAGATTCATTAACAGGACAAGATTTATTAAAGAAGTGTATCAATTTTCATGATCCTCAGGGAAAGTGGGAAAATTTTAAAGGAAAATTACATCTTGTTCATCCCAAAGACAAGGATACTACAACTAGTCAGGTTTCTATTGATTTAGTAAATGATTATTTTAATTTTAGTTCAACTAAAGAAAATAATAAAGTAGTTGAACAACTTGTTGACAAAGGGGTAGGGTACTATAAAGTGAATGGTAAAAAAAATAAAGCTTCTGAAGAATTAATTAAAAAATATTATTTAGGAGAAGGTCAAAGTAAATTTTGGAAAAACTTTTTTGTGTATTTGTATGGTTTGCCTATGAAGCTACAAGACAAAGGAGCCATTCTTCAAGAAAAAGTATATAAGGAAAGGTTTAATGGAAAACAATATCTTGTACTGAAAGTTAATTATTCTCCAGAAGTAGGTAAAGAGGTATGGTACTTTTATATTGATCCAGAAACATATGCTTTAGAAGCTTACCAATTTTACCACAATCAAGAAGATAATGATGGTGAATACATTTTATTAGAAGGGTTGGAAGAATACAATGGAATGAAAATACCAAAAACAAGAACTTGGTTTATGAACAAAGATGATAAACAGGTAGGAGTGGATATTTTGGGAAAAATTAGCCAATTATGATCCAACTACTTTCAGTACTTTTTTTATCTTTTGGAGTTTATCTTATTTTATCTTTTTGGAAACATGAGTATGAAGTTAGAAAGGAATTAAAAGGCGATTTTCCTAAACAGTGGAGAACAATCTTAGAAAAAAGGGTAGGGTTTTATCATACACTAAATGAAATTGAAAAGAAACAGTTTGAAAGATTGATTCATCGTTTTTTAGTGGAAGTTCCAATTATTGGAATAAAGATAAAAGTGACACAAGAAGTAAATGTATTAGTAGCAGCAAGTGCTTCCATTCCTGTTTTCTCTTTTAAAAACTGGTCTTATAATAAATTGAAACAAGTTTTGATCGTTGATAAGGCAGTTCCTTTAAATCAAAACATAAGCAAAAAAAGCAAAAAACAGCAATATGCAACAGGATTGGTATATGACTATGGAACCCATCACGTGATGTTTTTATCAAAACGAGCATTGTTACAAGGATTCAAAAATATGGATGATCGTAAAAATGTAGGAATACACGAATTTGTTCACGTTTTGGATGCTATGGATGGTGAAATAGATGGAATGCCATCTGCATTTTTAGAAAAAAAATACTTAAGACAATGGAAAAGAATTGTTAAAGAAACTACTCTTAAAATCAAATCTCATCAATCAGGAATAGATAAGTATGCTACTACAAATCCAGCAGAGTTTTTTGCTGTAACTTCAGAATATTTTTTTGAAAATCCTGCTTTATTAAAGAAAGAGCATCCAAAAGTATATTTTTTATTGTCAAAAGTTTATGAACAAGATTTGGTCCATAAGTATCAACTAAACTTCAGAGATTTATTATTACCTAAAAGCCAAGGTATTTCACGAAATGCTATTTGTCCTTGTGGAAGTGGTAAGAAATTCAAGCAATGTTGTTTAACTAATCAGGTTACTACAACTGATATTTGATAGATAAAGCATAAGTAGGAACTCTTATTTTGAGCGTAGAATCGTCACTTCTCCCAAAATACCTTTGTTCTAACATTCCAAAAACACCTATTTTTAATCTTTTGAAAGGGTAGTAATCTGCTCCTAGAAAAAAACGGGTTTGATCAATGAAAATATCGTTATAAAGAGAATTATTAGATTGTTGAAGTTGTCTGATTTGAAAAAGGTGCATGTAAAAAAATGGAGAAATTCTATGTGTCTTTATTTGATAGTTTTTTGAAAATTCAAACATATACACCAATCTTCCCAAATCATATTGAACAATATTTGGATTATCACTATCTACTAATGGAGAAAACCAATCCACATTAAGAGTTTGATTAAATGTAATGAATTTAACATGTCCTTGATGACTAACAAAAACACGTGAAAATAATTCTTTGCGATTATTAGCCCTCCATACAAAACTCTCTCTTATTCCTCCTTTCCATTTACGTTTAGGTGTATATTCATACATAATGGCATTATCCATTCTAGTAATAAATCGAAAAAGACCTACTGTTGAAAAAGAAGTATTTTGCTGTCCATATCGTTCTTGATGAGTAAATTTAACATGATGTATTGAATCAATATCATATTGTACATTTAGATCTGTCCATATTTCAGATGAAATAGTGATTGTTGTATCTTTTTGTGCAATTAAAGGAGTATACAGAGAAAGAATAAAAAAAGCACCAATTATAAATTGGTGCTGTAATATTTTATATACATGTTTCATGACAAAAGCTGTTATCATGTTAAAACCATTAATAAGACAGGTATTACAAAGAATGTAATAATGATGTATGCAAATCCCACCCAACGTTGTTTCATGGTTGCTTGTCCAAGTTTTCGGGCAATTTTTACAGGAATATCTCTCAAGAATGGAAGTGCCATAAAAATGATTACTCCAAAAATATTGAATAATAAGTGACAAAAAGCAATTGCTACTGCAATTTTTGATCCTGTAGAAAATGCAGCCATTAATGCTGTAACTGTCGTTCCAATATTTGCTCCTAATAAGAAAGGAAAAACACGTCGTAATGACACTTTATTGGTTGCTACTAATGGAACCATTAATGAGGTTGTAACAGAGCTTGATTGTACTGCCGCTGTTAATCCAGCCCCCCATAACAAAGATTTGACAGGAGATCCAAAAACCACTCTTTCAAAACGTTCTTGTGATTTACCAATAATTAATGATTTTAATAGATTGGATAAATAACGTAATGAAAGAAAAAGCAAAATTAGAGAAGTCAATAAGTTGAATAAGAAACTTTTATGTAATAGAGCATATATGAATTTAGCAGCAGGTTTCACTGTAATGCCCATAATACTAAATCCCTTGCCTCCATCTCCACTATTAGTGATATGAAAGA
>JACLAC010009806.1_pt1 | contig 28590 bp, 17 predicted proteins | sample 8027881 | NCBI WGS metagenome assembly JACLAC01 (sample SAMN15725517, study PRJNA655200) | protist metagenome | isolation source: fluorescence activated cell sorting (FACS) single amplified genomes of... | place: Spain: Blaines Bay Microbial Observatory, Mediterranean Sea | collected 2016-01-19 | reverse complement strand
CAGAAGAGTGAGTGGTTGGCGTGTCCGCCACCGTTGTTACGAACCGCTCCACGCTTGTCCTCAGGAACCTGTGTCAGATCGCTGATCAATGTACCGACACACTCTGGCACTTCAAGGCCTTCAATTGCGCCGTTGAGCTTCGTGACGTACGCGTTGTGGTGCTTGCCGTGGTGAATTTCCATCGTGCGAGCGTCGACGTACGGCTCAAGAGCGTCGTGAGAGTACGGGAGATCGGGAAGTGAGTAAGCCATCGTGCAGTTCCTCCGGGGGTGGCAATTGGTTGGGTTTGCGTTTGTGCGAGGCCGGATGCAGCTTCGCTTGAATTCTTCGAGTGGTACTCTGGTAAGCCAGTCACGGCCTGAATGTGTTCTGATCTGGTGGGAAAAGTCAGCCAGCATTTACAACAACTGGCCGCAGATCTCGCCTCGGAACAGCAGCTTCCGGGCGTTGGCAAAAATCGCTCACGAAGAGCGAAGCGGGATTATGGAGGCGACTCACCGATCTTTCAACCGAAGCTGACTTCCGTCAACCCGCTGTTGCCCATGGTGCTCGCAGCCTGCTGGCTTTAAGGGCCAGTTCGTCGGCAAATACTTCTGTCGCAATGAACAAAATCGTCGCCATTTGCAGAAATTACAAGGTTTCAGCAAGTGATATCAGCCGCCGCAAATGGGATTCTGCAGCTATCGCATGATTGCCAAACACCAGGCTGTCGTAGGTAGAGCGGGCGTCAGCACCTGGATGGCGGACCTGACGTCGCCATTGCTGAATCCGCGACAGGCTGTTCGGGGCAAATGGCTCGCGGATTGCGGTGTCAGCAGTGAGCGGCACCAAAGGCCGCGAACTCATCACGAACCAGGGGACGGAACCCGATGCCGGTTGCTCTTAATACAGTCTTACTGACACTGGCTCTGGGCTCTGTCGAGGGCGAATTTTCCAGTCCGAACTTCATCGTCCACGCGCCGACGACTGAGATCGCTCGCCAGGTGGCGGACGCAGCAGAAGAGTCTCGCCGCAAGCTGGCCGTTCATTGGTACGGGCATGAAATCAACAACTGGGGCTCACGCTGCCAAATTTCCGTCACCGTTGGGAAGAGCCTCGGAGCCGGCGGGGCGACGCGTTTCAAGTTCGATCGAGGCGAAGTTTACGGCTGGAAGATGGAAGTCCAGGGCTGCCTGGAGCGAATCCTCGACTCGGTCATTCCGCACGAAGTTAATCACACGATTCTTGCTTGCTACTTTCGGAGAAAGGTACCTCGTTGGGCCGACGAAGGCGCAGCGACGGTCGTCGAGCATATTTCCGAAAAGAGCCGATCGTTTGACCTGGCGGAAAAGCTGATCAACCAGGGACGACGGATTCCGCTCCGAATTCTGCTCAACATGTCACGGTACCCGAAAGGAACCGACCAGGTTCTAGCGATGTACGCTCAGGGGTACTCGCTGACCGAATATCTGCTCCAACGCAAAGGCCGCAAGCACTTCCTTAACTTCCTGAACGATGCACATCATCGAGGCTGGGACCGAGCTATCACAACTTTCTACGGAAGCCAGGGAATCGAAAAGCTGGAACAGAAGTGGTCCAGCTGGGTACTCGCCGGCTCGCCGCGACTTGATCTACCAAAAGGTCAGATGCTGGCCTCGACGGGAACTGCCGCCTCAACCGGAGCATCACTCAGCGTGGTGCGGTCTCAGGGACCGGACGCTGACGGTCCACCAAAACCGGCCGCCGCATCTCATACGGCCCAGCCTCTCGGCCAGCCAGAAGCGAAGATTGGCCCGACCGCACTCTTTTCGCGCGTCAGGGAATCCACACGAAACCTTACAGCTCCAGATCCGCGAGCACGGACGACAAAAACTACCCCGGCCGTGTTCCAGGTCGCTGCTTTACAGGCACCTGTCGACTTGCCCGCCCCCTCTCCTCGCGAGCCGTTCGGAGAAGATTCCCGCTCGAATTCACAGGCGTCCCTCCGATCAATGCCAGACGAACAGCCGCTCCAGCCACTCGTCCTGTCGAAGATCAACAACCAGAAACGAGTAACCACTCCGTCAGTCTCGTGCCCCTTGAATGGCCGGTTCACAAGTAGACCTGCTACAGATTCGACACAAGCAGCGGCCTCGCTGCCGCTTCGCGAAACCCGCCTTAGAATCGTTGCTCCTGCAAAGTCTGCGAACCAGAAGAAAGCCGACAACCGGTTTTTGAACTGGTCACTGTTTCCATCGCGAGTCCAGTGAGTAACTAATCTGTCAATTAAAGTTTACGCGCATTATAATATGATCGCGATTGCCGAATGGTCTGGAATTTTTCCCGGCCCACATTAAGGCCTGCGAAGTTGACATCCCTCAACAGGCGTGCCACGCTATCGAGTCAAAATATGAGGTTGTCAGAAATTTGTGTTCAGCGGATGGTTACGTGGTGATTTACATTATCTTCAGCCACAATTACCCGATCTGACGCAGTTTGTCGTTATCAGATGACGACTACTGGCATGGCTCCGTAGCCTCACCTCTCCAGTGTCGCACGTCCTACATTTTCTGTATTTATTCAAGGAGAGACCAGACTCATGTCGCAATCAACAATCCTCAAGCCCCGACGGGGCTTTACGCTGATCGAGCTGCTGGTGGTCATTGCGATCATCGCAATTCTCGTCGCACTGCTCCTGCCAGCTGTGCAACAGGCTCGCGAAGCTGCACGCCGAGCTGAATGCAAGAGCAAGCTGAAGCAGCTGGGGATCGCACTCCATAACTATCATGACGTCAGCAGTTGTCTTCCTAGTAACGGTGGCTGTTATCTCAGACCCGGGGCTAGTTCCAGATGCTGGCAAAGTTGGAGTGGTCTCGCGATGGTCCTGCCATTTATGGATCAGGCGAACCTTTACGAATCGCTGGACTTTGGCATCAACCCACGGACTGGACATCATACAAACCAGCCAAACAGCAACCGATTCAAGGTTTCGGCCAATCTCATTCCCGGACTCCTGTGTCCGAGTGATCCCACACGGAAGTGGAATCCTGACACGAATCCGACAAGCTACATGCTTTCCGCCGGACCAGTGTCAAGATGGGACAACTCGAAAGGTCCTGGACCGTTCTCGCTGCGTTCTTCCAAGCGTTTTCGCGATTTCACTGACGGAACCAGCAATACCATCCTGGCCGGTGAGGGGGTGATTGGAAATAACCAGGGCGCCAAAGCCGCTGGCCTAAGGAATCCCCGTGCTGGTGATCTGAGACATAACAGGTTTAATGGCAATAACCGCAAAAACTGGGAGTGGACTAACGACCTAGCCGATCTGAATCAAATCAAGAATTACTTCGATGGTTGTGTTGCCGGGGCCCCCGTCGCTCCCGCGGCCCTCATCAATGGTCAAGATGATGAGGCAAATCGATGGTGGTATGCTGTGCTCAATTTTCGAGGCCCGTGGTTTAACACTTTGATGCCGCCCAACGCAGGAAGTAGTGCAAATCACAGGGTTGTCAATTGCGATAACGACAATTCAGTCACCGTCATGCGAGTCAAGAATGCGTCCAGTTATCACGCTGGCGGGGCTCACGTTCTGATGGCAGATGGCGGCGTGTTCTTTGCAAATGAAAATATTGATCACGGTATCTGGGTTGGTGCCGGGTCGATCAATGGCGAAGAGCTTAGCAACGGCGAATTCTAGGTCGTATTGAATTCTAAAAGCAAAGGCAGGCGGTCCGAATTCAGTCACTTGTTTTCGGGCCGTTTTTGCCAGGTCGTTCACACTTCATGAGTACTGTGGAATCATTCTTAATTGGGGTAGAATTATGCGGAGTTTTCTGAGTTTCCTGGCGACCATATCTGTTTCAATTCTGCTTGGTTGTGGCGGAACTCCAGAGCCGGAAGAAGAAACTGGAGATCCCACCGAGATGACGGAAGAAGAAGAGGCCGTCGAAATGGAGCTGAGTAGCGACGCAGACCAAGAATCTGAGTAACGAGACAAACGAGGAATCCTGATTGTCAAGATCGAATGGCCTGAAATCGGACAGTTCAACTGATCCAGCAACGTCCGATTCCAGTGCTCGTACATTTCCTGGACGCTTTGGCGGCGTCCTTGTTGTGCTGATTTCACTCACGCTGTACCGGTGGTACAGCGTGAGTTTTCGTGCGCCGTTACCAGTTGATCGCATCCACGTTGCGACCGGTCGGACTGACGAAAGCAGCTGCATCAACTGCCACGAAGAAGCCGAGCTGTTTCACGCGACCGGACACGCAAATACCTTGGTGCGATCCCAGTCGCCTGATTCTCTGACATTGCTGGCTGGGTTAGGACAATGTGAGTCAGCCAGAAATGAAGGAACGATTCTCGAGACTCAGTCGGTAGTGCCACTTGCCAGGAACGTATCGAGTGACGCACCCAGTCAAGTATCGCTTGACTGGTGTTTTGGATCAGGTCGCCATGCAAGAACCTGGGTTACAACACTGATGGATAGTCAGGGGGCAACTGACCTGCTGGAGTTTCGCTGGACCTGGTATCACGAAATCAATGGCTTTAATGTGACACCAGGGCAACCAGAGGAGCATTTTGCGACGCACTTGGGACCATTTGGAGTTCTATACGATCACCCCAAGGCACGACGGTGTTTTGCGTGTCACTCAAGCTACCTGCCTGTCGATGATGGGCGACTGAGACTGGAAGACATCGACATGGGCGTAAACTGCCAGCGTTGTCACGGGCCACGTGCCGAACATGTTGCCAGCGAAGGCGCAGTTCATGACGACTTCTGGCAGACAGCTTCGCCACTCGAAGCCGTCAACCGTTGCGCCCAGTGCCACCGACGTCCTGAAGAAGTCGATGCAGACGAACTTCGGGCCGACGATCCAGACCTGGCAAGGTTTCAGCCGGTCGGTCTGATTCGTTCAAAATGTTTTACGGTCTCTCAGAAAATGACCTGTACAACCTGTCACGATCCTCATCGACCACTTGAAGCACAGGATTCGCTGGGCGACTGGCAGTGCATCCAATGCCATGATCCCGCTGAATCGAGTGACACGCTTTGCAAAGCAGGCCAGCCTGAGAATTGTTTGCAGTGCCACATGCCCAAGGTGCAGTCGACGGATCCACTTCGGTTTACAGATCATTGGATTCGAGTACGCTGATGGTCCGTAAATCAGGCCGTGACAAAACTCGAAAACCTTCTCCAGCCACTCAGGACGACAAAGCTCAGTCAGCTGTCGAGCGATGGAGCTGGCTGCTTTCGTTTCTGCTGATGATCAGTGCTGCCGACGGCGGCCCATTTCAGATGGTTCGCGTTCTGCCAGCACCAGCCGATTCAGTCCTGACGCACGAGTCGGCGTGGCAGCCTCCGCTTTTGTCACTCGGTGTTTCGCAGATCATTAGCGAGTGCCCTTACTGGCTATTCGCCGTAGTGATCTCATTCCTGCTGAGCTGGCTTGTTCGATCGTGTTTTCGGGATCAACGGGCGCAGCGCAACGAATCTGGATTTGAGTTCCTGATTCTGGCAGCGTTGTCTCTGCCGGTAAGCCTCGTCGATCTTTCCACCGCATCACTTTTCATCGGTGCGGCAACATTACTTGTGCAACCGTATCCCGCTATAAATTCACGACTTGCGTGGCTCAAGTTTCTCGTCACAACAATCGCTGCAGTCATAATTTGTGTTGACTTCAGTTTCGTTCTACTGGTGTTGCTCGTCGGCTGGCTCAAGCACTCCCGACAATTCGTTCCCGGTCGTCAAATCGCGTATGTCGTTACGGGATTCACCAGCCTTTTAATCGGAGGAGCGATTTTTATTCCGGGTTTTGCTGCAGCGCTTGGTCGGCCACTAACGTGGTCTGCAGTCGCGGAAAATCACCTTTCGATGTCTCTGGTGTCAGTGGATGATTCCACTACCTGGGTTGCCTTCGGTCTAACTCTTTTCGTAGTGGTTCATTCATGGTGTCTCGCCTGGAAGACGACTCGCCGAACTCCTGAATTGTTACTCCCATTAGCGTTTTTCAGCGTATTGTCGCTAACTTGCCGATACTACCAATGGCTGTCGCTGCTGGGCATTGTCAGTTGCTCTGATTACTCAGTATCTGTTCGCCGCATTGTTCTGTCTGATAGATTGTTACGTTGGAGTCTTTTCCTGATCGTTCTGCTGAGCCTGGCGCCACGCTTCGATTCTTATTGTTCGTTTGTAATGACCGGACATTGGCCGCGGCAGTATGTAGATCCTGCCGAATGGGGCACGTCGGGGCGTGTCATGTTGATGCATCCTGACAACTCGTCTCGCTGGCAGACTGCGGCATCGCGAAAATCTTTCCAGCTACTTGTCGACGATCGGTGGGACATTTTTGGGGACGAGTACAGAAACTATCGGCTGGTTTGTCGTGATCTAAGTGAGTTTCGAAGCTCCAGATTTCTTCGTTCGGATGGAACATGGGGCGGATACAAGCAATGGACTGAGAAATGGAAACCGACGCTACTCGTCGTCGATTCGTCGGACCTGGATGGAATTCGCAGGTTGTCGATGTCTCCAGACTGGAATGTCGTCGGAATTGACAGCCACCGAACAATTCTCGCAGCGCAAGGTGAGCCCGAAAATGCAAGTCAGCTCCGCATTGCAGCCCGCCTGCTGTCCGAACTTGAATGGCCGTCTACGCAGTTCGATGGATCGTATGGAAACGTGATTGCTGCAAATGGCTCATCGGCTCAAGAGAAGGTCGCTCGGGTCCTGTTAGCTATGCGACTTCCGTACGCGGCACTAAGAGTAATGCCGCAAACAGACAACCCGACTGATGATCTATCAGCTCTGTGCTACTTTGAAAGATCGCATCGAGTTTTTCGGCACACGCAGGCGAATTCGCTTCTCGATCAGTACCGCGCGGTTTATCACCTCCGGAAACTTGCAGCCGGCAATGAGCTTTCTGCGAAGCAGTTGATTCGAGTCGCACGTGGACTGGAAACACTCGGTGAATCTGAAACTGCAATCGAGTTTGCCACTCAACTGTTTGATCAATCGAAATCAACTGACTTCCGGGAGCAGAAGTGGGCCACTGAGCTGATTGCTCGATGCAAAATTCAGCGTGACAAAAAAACATTGAGATTTAAGCATCAGCAAGATGCTTCCATTCGCCACGGGTTTCTATCCGGTAACCAAACAGCCGTTTCGCGATACCTTGATAGACTCAGTGGTCGAGAACATGATTTCTTCAATATCCTTGCTGAATCGATTCACAATACTCCGGAAGACATCTATTTCGAATTGATCGATCAATTAAATGATGCGGATTTCCCAGAGCACCTGCGCGGTGAGGCCCTCTTCTATCTCGGGAGTCTGGCGATCGAAGCTGGCGATTCGCAAAGTGCTGTCAACGCATTCTCAGCCAGCATCCAGGCTGCTCCAAACCAGCCGCTCAATTCAATCAGCCGCGTTTCGCTGATGAATCTACAGAAGGGTTCGCGATAAGACGAGCATGCGAATTCGTCGTTACTGCTCGTCCCTGATGGTCGATCAAGGTACGCCTGAAAACGCAGTTCCTGCCTGCAATCATGGTAAACGCAAAAGAATTCGATCAAATACGAAACTTTTCAAGTGTACTGAGAACTCGTCTCGCGGCGATTTTAATCGGCGGCTAGTATCCGCGGCCCTCCGGAGCGGTTCTCCGCTCCAACTCATCCCACCACATCTCGTGAAAGGATTCACGATGATCCGCAGACGATTTCTGCAGCAATGCAGCAGTGCTGGTTCTTTCCTTGCCGCTTTTGCCATCACCGGCTGCCGCGGCACTCAGCACGCTCATATTCTCGACGACGACGACGAAAACATGGTTGGCAGCCACGAAGCCGGTGCCAGTGTTTTCGAACCACTTGTCCGAAAAGCCGTTGACGATCTTCTGGCGAAAGAATCGTCCGGAGCAATTCAACAGGCCGCATTCAATGAGCAGGGCACGTTTCCCAAAAAGATTTGCTTCTGCGGAATCGAAAATGCCAGTGCTGAAGAACTGGGCGATTTCAATGAGCAGCTCTACGAGATCATCGATCAACAGATCATTGGAGCTCAGGTTTACGCGCCGATCAGTCGTCGCTTCGTTGAGGCCGGACTTCGTGAAGGCCGACTCCGTCCGGACGAACTGTTCCTGCCGAACAATCAGCGAACTTTCGTCGAGATCATGGAGCAGCAGGGAAACCCGTTTGACTATCTGCTCTTTGCAAAGCTGACTTCGGGAACGACTCGTAGTAACGGCTCCGATTACCAGCGGGATTATCTGCTGACACTCGAACTGGTGAATATTCACAACGGAACATCGCAAAAGACTTCTGAGACGATTCGCAAGGGCTATCACAAGTCGGTGCTCGGCAAGGTTAAGCACTACTAGGAATCTGAGGCTGTCTTGCAATTTCTTCGTGTGAATCTGTTTCTGGCTCTCGTCGGAGCGTTGTCCGCTTCCGGCTGCGCGACGCACGGTGATCGACTGGCGTCAATTCGTTCGGCATTTAATGCCGGGCAAGTTGAGCAGGCCGAGTCAATCGTTCAGCGCGAAATTGCCGAACGGAAGTCGGACGCGGACGTGCTGAAGCTCGACCGGGCAATCATCCAACTGGCCGATGGTCGCCCCGCAGATGCTGAACGAACGTTGCGCGAAGTGCGCGACCAGTTCGATTTTCTGGAGCAGAAAGACGCCGGAGAATCTGTACTGGCGACTCTGACTGACGACACTCGCCTGGCCTATGCAGGCGAGGACTACGAAAAGATACTGATCCGCTGTTTTCTGGCGTTATCCAACCTGATGGCCGACGGGCAGGACGCATCGGCTTACGCATTGCAGGTTGGCGACAAGCAGAGGCAGATCATCAACACAGAAGGAGACCCAACAGAAAACAATCCACGGTTGGCCTACAAACGGGTTGCGTTGGGCGCATACCTTCACGGAGCGATTCAGGAAGCCACTCACGCAAACTACGACGAAGCCGCGCGAGCAATCCAACTGGTGGCAAACTGGGAACCGTCATTCGAGGACGCCAGCGCCGATCTGAAGCGCGTCAGCACGGGCCGACATTCGGAACCTGGCAATGGCGTTCTGTACGTGTTCACGATGGTTGGGCGAGGCCCTTACAAGGAAGAACGGCTGGAAACTCCAACGTCAAACGCGTTGCTTCTCGCCGATCGAATCCTGACTGCCACTTCGAAACACTCGCTGCCGCCGACGATTGCTCCGATCAAAGTGCCCGTCGTAGTGCGAAGCAGCAACCAGATCGACTCGGTTCTTGTCGAGACGGACACTGGCGCCGCTGGCGTCACAAAAACAATCACCGACGTCGGTCAACTGGCAGTCGATCAGTACGAAGCAATCTTCCCTCAGGTAATGGCAAGAGCTGTCGTTCGTCGCGTGGTCAAGAAGGGGGCCATCTACGCGACTAAAGATGCCGCCAATATCGACGACCCTCTGGCAAGCTTTGCACTTGACGCGGTCGGCGTACTTTGGGAAGCCAGCGAGTCTGCAGACACTCGTTGCTGGGGTTTACTCCCTGATCGCATCCAGGTGCTGCGACTCGAACTGCCTGCCGGTGAACATGTCGTAAAACTGAAACCCGCCAGCCGAAACGCTCCAATCGGAGCGGAAGCCAGCCACACGGTCGGGATCGACGACGGTCGCAACACTTACCTGATGGCAAACTTTCCGGAAGACCGTCTCGTTGGACAAATTCTGGTCAGCAACGGCCCTGGCGAATAACACAGCAAACAGACAGCCTGCAACGCTGTAACTATGTCAGCGCGAGCAACGCCGCAAACATGCTCTCGGTAAACATTACGTCGATTTCATCGTTATCGTCGAAGGTATCGCCTGCCTCGCCGCCGCCAGCAAGGGTGTCAGTGCCTCCGGCTCCAGTCAGATCGTCGTCGTCGTCGCCACCAATCAGGACGTCGCCTGCCGCACCGCCGTTGAGCGTGTCGTTTCCGGTAAACCCCAGAATTGTATCGACGCCGCCTAGTCCCTTTACCATGTCAGCACCGGCGCCCGCATTGATACCGTCCGATCCGCCATTTCCGACAAGACTGTCGGCATTGTCGCCACCTGAGATCGAGTCTTTACCGGCACCGCCAGAGATAGTGTCATCGCCAGCTTCTCCGAACAGACTGTCTGGCCCGCGGTCGCCACGAATGATGTCGGCTCCATTTCCACCGCGGATTGAATCCCGTCCGCCGCCACCGATGATGATGTCCGCTCCGTCATTTCCGAAGAGTGTGTCTTTGCCAGAGTTTCCGAGGATCGAATCATCCCCCAAGCCGCCGTCAGCGTTGTCCGCTCCACTGCCGCCGTAAATCGTGTCGTTATCTGCGCCTCCGGCCAGAATGTCGCTGCCCGAGCCACCTTGAATAAAGTCGTCGCCCGCTTCGCCATCAATGTTATCGGTGAAGTTCGATCCGGAAAGCGTGTCGTTTCCCGCACCACCGAGTATGGTAATGCCGACGCCGCCGGAGTTCGTGAAGTCTCGACTCGCGACCGCGGTCAGGTCTACGAGATTGTCGCCCGTACCGCCGTTAATCACGATCGTTTGAACAGTACTGGGCGTGACAGTTCCAAACTGCGTGTTGGCAATACCGTTAACTTGCACGACGACTGTTCCAGTCGCGCCGTTGAGTGCGCTGATCGAAATGCTGTCTGTCGCGCCGGCGTTGACGATCAACTGGCCAGTGCCATTGTTAAACGAGACAACATCGACAACTGGCGGTTCGCTCGTTGGAGTAACCGCCTGCTGAATCGCAACAGCACCGATGTAGATGATGTTTGAAGTGACTCCGTCATCGCGAAAAATCTGGACATCAATTTCGCCGGACGAATCTGCCGTTACCGTCAGAGCGAAATCTTCGAGAGCCTGAGCGTCGTCGCCCTGCTGGTTGTTGATCTGCAGCTCACCGCCAAAACCAGTAGTCGTCTGTGTAAACGGAGTTGGATCGTCGCTTCCTTCGCCAAGAATAGTGACTGTGTGATTGATGTCGGTCCCGCCTCCAAATCGTTCGGCGACAAGGACGTAAACGTTGTATTTTTCGCTCGGCGTCAGGCCACTCCAGTTAGCAAGAACGGTATTTGCGCTCCCCTTCGTCCAGCCAAGCACGCCGCCTGCGTCAACCAGCGAAGGAGTGTGAACTGGTACTGTCTCGCTGTCCGGATCGGATGGCCCGAAGGAATTCCCTTGTGAACTCGTCGGCCCAACAGTCAGGTCAATCGTTGTGGCAGAGCCGTCCTCTCGAACCAGATCACTGAAGGTCGTTGCGGAAAACACACCGTCGTTCTGGTTGATCTCAGTCCAGTTGGCCGGTACTGACTCGCCGTCAGCTTGCAGGTCGACGGCCACGAGCGGCGTTCGTTCGTCATCGATCACTGTCGAAATCACGCGGTTAATTAACAGCCCCACCGGGTAGTTCGCGTCAGAACTTGCTGTGACAGTCTGGGTGATTGTGCCTGTGTGAGTCCCCTCAACATCGGCGTCGTTGAACGCTCGCACGTGGATTGTTTGCGCCGACGTATCGGTCACTGAAAGCGTGATCGACGAACTGAATGTCGAACCGTCCGTGCTGACGAGAACGTCGTCGTCACCGGAGACGGTCAGTTCGACGGCGCTGGCCGGAGCCGTGTTCAAGGTAAGCGTGTATGTGTCCGTGGCCGCCCCGATGCTCGATACCTCACCGACGGATGTCCCGCCTTCAGATTCAACGACCGAGACTCCCGGTGCTGCGCCGTTAGACGCAATGGTGACATTGGCGTTTGTGATATCAAAGAAAATGTTGTCAACCGCTTTGATCTGGAACCTGGCGGTCGTTGTATCGATGTTCGGCAGATTGAGCGTGTGCGACCCGTCATTGGACGTTGTCGCCAGCGATGTCGGGAACGTCAGGCCACCATCGGTTGATAAAAGAATCTCGACGTCGCTGACGTCAATTCCGTTGGCCGTCGTGCCTGCGACCGCCCAGGTAAGTTCCTGACTGGCTCCTCCCGTAAGAATCGTTGAGGAATTCAAATCAGTGAATTCGAAGATCGATCCGGTATCGATAACGTTGATCAGGACGTCATCGCCATTTGTGCCACCTTGCTGGTCACGAGCCGTTGCTCGGAAGTTGAGCGAGCGGGTAGTTGACGGAAGCTGTTCACCTTTTGTGGCCGTGCCACTGAGGATGTCACCGAGTTGTGGAAACACTCGCGTGAAAGTGCCCGAGGAATCCGCGACCGACGGCTCGAACGATCGGAACAGAGGACTGGAACCATTGTCGGCATCAAGCGGGTCAACATTTTGAGCAGCACCAACATCAAACTGTTCGAAATTGTAGAAGACCGTGTCTCCGTCCGCGTCGCTACCGGTAGCGGAAAGGCTGAATGGCGTGCCGGCGGGAATCGTGAAATCGGCACCAGCGTTTACGGTTGGAACCTGATTCACGGCCGCAGTGATTGTCCCGACGCCTGCGGTATCAAGATTCTCAAGATGCGACACGATCTGGTCGATGCTGCCGGCGTGAAAGTAGTCGTCAGGATCGTTCTGAAGGTTGTTGCCAAACGGTGGCTCCTGAAAAAATGCAGGCAGAATTCCCGCGTAAGACATAATGGTCGAACCGCTGCCAGGCTCGTACGCGGTCGCCTCGTTTCGAGCGGAGTCGGACCCGTTAAATGTATGAGTCGCTCCGAACTGATGTCCGAACTCGTGGATCGCCAGCAGGTCGAAGCCCGAACCAGTCGGACTGGAAGTTCCAGATGCGCCTTGAGCTTTGGTAACGTCGTTGCCTACCGAATTGAGCGTCGCAAGACCACCGCCTGAGAATGTCCCGAAGACATGACCGACGTCGTAGTTTGCTGAACCGATCTCGGTATTCAGCAAAGTCTGATTTTGCGTCAGAACCGTCGAGCTGAGGTTCGAATTAAATGGATCAGCAGTTGGATGGTCTCCCCCGAAGATAATGTCGAGGTTCATGATCAGGTCGAGGTGGACGTTCAGTTCACGATTCAATATCCCGTTAAACGTAGCCACCGAGCTGACAATTGCCTGTTGGGCCGCCGTCCGATTGTCGCCGAAGAACGCGGTGTACTCTTCCGTTGCGGCCACTGCGAGTCGGTACGTGCGAAGGTTGTCGCCGTTTGGCGTTGCCGTCAGTAGAAGGCGGCACTCCAGTTGCTCTGTCTGCCAGTTGCGTCGAGACGCACGTCCAGGAGAGAGTTTGGACCAGCGTACCTGGGCAAACCGAACAGAATTTCCGAGACTGAGCCGGTTTTTAAATAAGCCGCTGAGGTGCATCACGTCGGTTCCTTTGATGATCGACGTAGAGTCTAACACCGTGAAACCTTCAGTTGACACAGCAGGTTGCGAGCAGAAAATAGAAAAAGCCCGCTGAGCCAGCGGGCTTTTTCTGCGAAGTGAAGTACTGGAGACGCACTTCCTGTCAGCAATACGTCAACAACTTTTCATATCTCTACTGCCTGACAAAACGTTACGACCGTAGGAGTGGATAGCTCGCAACGGCTTGACCCGAATCGAGGCGAAGCGATTCGGAAGGAGATGCAACGCCTGACATCCAGTGCAGAAAACCGAAGCAGAGTGATGTACTCGCGGATCAAACCGGATCGAAGTGTCCGTCAGGATAAACCCGCATGCCCGGTCCGACGTCTTCGGGGGACACGGCGAACAGATGAAATCGCACGGCGTTGTCGTCGACCTTACCGCCAATCGTGACGTACGCCTGTGCTGCATCGACGTCGGCGGCTGATTCTGGAAATACACTCCAGAAGAATTCTTCAACGTCACTGAACCGATTGAGTAGACGATGCAGGTCAAGCTCGAACGGCATTGCCTGCGTCTGGCCGTCACGTGAGCCGCCGACGATTTCCGTGGCTCCCAGATACATTCTTGCGACCCAACAGTCTTCTTCGAGTCGACAGTCAAACCCGACTCGGGCGACGCCTGTAAGAGGTTCAAAGATATCAGCAAACTCCTCGATCAACCCGGTTAACCATGCAGGACGCGAGTCCCGACGGTTCTGGCCAGGCTGCCAGGATTCCATCTGTTTCATGAGATGTTGAACGACGAGATGAGAGTGGCTCAAGGTGACGACTCCAGGGGCTAATCACAGTTGCGATGTGTCTTTCTGGATACGCGATCTCGAGAGTTTAAGCTGGCGACAAGTAAGATGACCAACTGAAGTGACTCGAAGTTGCATATCGTGTTGCACCCCAAGTATCGACCCTGGTTCTCGAAACGCGCTGACAATCACTCTGAAAATACCTGGTTAAGACAGAGCTGCTCACCATTGCTCCAGCCGTACCGACGATGCGTATTAGTCCCGGTCGGACCTGGGGAACCGCTCGTTCACGCGCCGCGTTTCGTGACACTGCGAACGGATATGTCACGTATGGCCGATTCCCGGTCGCCTGTCGCGTGAAACAGTATCGGTCAGTCAGGTGAGTCGTCTGCCGAGAAACATTTTTACTGCACCTCTAAAAAAAAACAGAACCCGACTGATGTCAATCAGTCGGGTTCTGCATGATTCAAACTGCCGAAGCGTTACATTCCGGATTCGAGGTAATCGAGGTACACCTTTCCCACCTTCGCTGACGCAGTGTCGCCATCATGGACGAACAACGCGTACCGCAGTCGAAGTTCCTTATCAGGGAAGAGGAAGTACGGCTGAGCTGGTCGTTTCTTGTTCGTGTAAGCTCGCTCGCCGAAAGGACTGATCGAGAACAGCCCATAGTTTCGCACATGGTAACGCGACGGGCGAAAATTGAGTGGATGATCGAACAAGGCTACGCCGAACGTTTTGCCTGCGACTTCGCCGCTGTAATCGATCCAGCCGGTCGGCTTACCCCAGCACTCGGCAGTGCCTTTGGCGCCTTCCGCATTGACGACCCGACCGCCTTCCTTCTCTTTCATGGACTCGGCCATGCGAAATCCAAACAGACCTTCTTTCGTATCGCCAAACTCGACCGGCTCATCGCCCGCCGCTGTGAAACGAATGTCATAGCCAAGCAGACCGTTATCCCAGATACTGATCAGCGTTGTTTCCCGAACAACCGCTTTGCCGTCCATGTCGAGCCAGTCGTTCGTCACTTTTATCTGAGCCGGATTGCCTTTGGCAACGGTGACTTCGACGCCACGATTGGCAATCTTGCCCTCCTCAGCCCAGAACTTCACGCCACCGACTTCGTCAACTGCGACCCACACTCCTTTATGGTGAGGATGGTCACCCTGCGAACGATCGTTAAATATCGGGCGGGTAATAATCGTGCCGTCGCCTCCGCGAACCGGCCACATGTAAGGCTTTGGCTGGGCGTCTGCGAATGTGTAAGTCGAAAAGTCTCGTCCATTGATGGCGACAGCTACGGTTTTCGCGGCGGCGTCTTTCTTCAATTCAACGGCTGCACTGGCTGAGGCAGCCGACAGCACAACAAATCCGAGCAACAGCAGACTTCGACAGGGAACAGTTGGAGTAACGCGAGGCGGGCAAATCATCGTGAGGGCTCCCGGGGGATTGAGGGTTGCTGAATGGGCACAACCGAAAGCCTACGGAATCCGACCTCGTTCTGAAATCGAACCGGCATGAGTCGATTCCAGAATTAACTATCCAACGCGACCGAAAGCTCCGTCTGCACAGATGAACGAACACCGCTGTCAGGTCGCGAGTACACCTGAAGCCAACCCGACTGGCCAATCTTTGCTATCGCGGAGAAGGCCGACGACCTGAAGTGCCGCCGCGTCTACCACCTCGCGGAGATCCGCCACGGTGATCGATCTTTCCGTCGCCGTCTCTGTCTTCGCCATAGGGGACGACACTGTCGAAGTAAATACCCAGCTTCGTGCCCTTTGAGACGTGGCTCGAGTAGACCTTCTTCTTTGTCGTCTTCGCGAATTCTGAATTAGCAGCGAGAAGCGTCTTGATAATCTCAGAACCCTCTGCAGCCAGCGACAGTTGCTTCATCACTGTACCATCCATGCCGAACTCGCCGGGACGGACGACAACAATGCTCGGGCCTGCTTTCAGATTTTCAATCTGCTTATGCCAGCCTTCGGTTTCGTCGAAGTCAAAGTGGAATCTGCCGACAATGCGTTCGTCATTGGTAACGCTCTGCAGAGAACTCCGCAGCTCGTCGGTCTGCTCTTTCGGGCCGCTAACAATGACCAGAACTCGCTGATCGGCCGACGCCACGTTCAAAGCCTGTCGAACGCTATGGAAATCCTGCACGAGAGCCTGGCGACCACTCTTCTTATCTGGATACTTTGCCGCGACGGTCTTCATCTGAATGACCGAAGAACGATGCCCCAGCACCATTTCCGGACCACGACCGGCCCTTGTCAGCCAGTCCTGACCGTTTGGAGCCAGCAAGCAGAATGCGCTGTTTTCAAACCGACCATCCAGGAACGTGCGGACGTATTCCTGATGTTCTTTCGTTTCGTACGAATCGATCCTCACGCAAACATAATCGCGAGAGGCTTCGATAAAATCTTTGGACGCGAACAGACCGTTCTGCGTAGCGGTGTAGCCTGGTCAGAAGACGCCCGACACACCGTGGCACTGCGTTGCCGCCGCGACAAACATGATCGGCCGCCCGCTGCGTTTAGCTTCAGCCTGAGCGATTTCCCAGGTCGTGTACCAGACAATACCCGGCTCTCCCAAATCGAGCTTCGAAGCCCCAAGATCGCTCGGCCGAGGGCCCCCCTGCCCGCACGCGATTCCGCCTGTAAAGAGCAGACACACCATTCCCAACATCGAAATCATGCGTTTCATTAGACTGCAGTTCTGCTTGTAGTTGAGTTTAAATTTCAGGCAAGTCATCAATCTATCGATCAGAGCATTGTGTGACGACTCGAATTCAATGTCCGATACAAAGACGACCTGACACTTGATTCCGTTGTCAATTTTTACGGTCCACTCGCTCCGGACAGAATTCACGAAAAAACTTCGCGAAAACGCCAAAACTGCTGGCAAACATTCGATATATCCCGGTTCGACATAATTCATGTTGTCTTGATCACCGGAAAGAACTGACAGACTTTGCGGACACATCGATATACGACTTATTGGCGTTCATTATACTTCTAACTCTCACTTAACAGACTCGGGCAGCGAATTTTGACTCAGCAGTTGTGACATGTTCCCGAGAAACTGGTCCATTGAATGTGAAAAAATCGAGATAGAATTCAGTCTTTCAAGACGAGGAAATCTGAAGACGAAAGAAGTCTCGATTCACTAACGAGCAGATTACTTTTGCATTGCGTCAGGGTCACCAGTTGAAGAGGTCTGCCGTAAGCTGAGTATCAGCCAGCAGACATTCTATCACTGGCGAAAGAAGTTCGGTGGAATGAGTGTCGAAGAGCTTCGGCGGTTGAAATCTCTTGAGGAAGAGAACCGTCGACTGAAGTCTCTGGTGACTGACCTGAGTCTGGACAAGCAGATTCTTGACCAATGGGCTTACGCCAATAAAGTGACGCTCGACTTCAGTCATCCGGAAAAACCTACGGATAATGCGTTTATTGAATCTTTCAACGGTCGAATTCGGGCTGAATATCTGAACGAAAACTGGTTCCTGTCCATCAATGATGCCCGTGAGAAGATTGAAGCATGGCGTCAGGACTACAACAATCATCGACCACACAGCGCTCTGGGTAATCTGGCCCCGGAGAAGTCGCTCAAACCGGCCAGGCAATGACGGACTGATGCTGATCACCGATTTTCACACAAGCGATGGATTCAAAAATGGGTGCGGGTCACATGCCTTGTAAACTTCTATCACTCATGGTGGCAATTCTCTCCGTGGCGTTGCCGGTAACGGCGGCTCAGTACGGCGACTGGAAACACTCTGGGGCTATGTACATCATCACAACGTCCGAGGGCGCACACTTGCCTGCCACGACGTTGGAGAAAAACTTCCCGCTGCTGGTTCGGCTGAACAAAGACTTCTTCGACTTTAGCCAGGCGAAGTCCAGGGGCGAGGACATCCGCTTCTCCGCCAATGGCAAATCACTGGCGTATCAGATCGAACGTTGGGATGCAGCGGGAAGCAGTGCTGATGTCTGGGTGCGGATCCCGACAATCAAGGGTAATGATCAACAGGCGATCAAGATGCATTGGGGCAATAACAAGATTTCCAGCGAGAGCAATGGCGAGCAAGTGTTCCTGACCACGGAAGGGTTCGCCGGTGTCTGGCATTTGGGAGACGATCTTGAAGACGCCACTTCCAACAATCTTGACGGCTTTAACAGACCGGACAAGCCAACTACCAATACTACCGGTATCATCGGCAACGCTCAGGAGTTCGGCGTTAACAAACTTCTTGTCATCCGCCAACCCGGAGCCAAGCCCGATCGACGGGTGACCTGCATGCCCTCGGGCAACGCAGACCGGACGATGTCGGCCTGGGTCAATCCCACCAGTTTCGAGCGCCACACCTGGGCGGCGGCGTCGATTGGCGGATGGGGTGAACCGGAGCGTGGACAGAAGCCGAGCATGGGCTTGTCCTATATGACCATGACTGGAAGAGGCCAGCCCCGCTTTCATCTCTACGGCTTTGACCCCAGATGCGCCAACGCGTTGCCGCGTGGTGAATGGCGACATATCGCCCTTAGCGTTTCTCAGGACATGGTTCGCTTTTATGTTGATGGCATCCTGGAAAGGACGATCAACAACAACGGCGAGGCGGTGAGCAAGCTAGGCACCTTGAGAACCCCTGTGTCAACGCCCGTCGATCTGGGTGATCATGGAAACGGGCGGGGACCTTTCAATGGCGCTCTCGACGAGGTGCGTTTCGAGTCCGTGGCGCGCTCGGTCAACTGGCTTAAGCTCTGTTTCGAGAACCAGAAGCCGCGGCAGTCGCTGGTTGGACCATTGGTTCAGGACGGCGATGTCTTCTCGGTCTCGGAGTCAAGCTTGGTAATGAAGGAGGGCGCATCGATGGCCCTGTCGGCAAAAGCGGGAGGAGCCAGGAAGGTCTACTGGGTTTTGCAGGATGGCGACAAGAAGCGCATCCTGGCCGTCGACCGCTTCAACTATACCTTTAACGCCGGGCGGGTTACCGAAAACAAAACGGTCGCGTTGCAGTTCAAGGCGGTATTCGCATCCGGTGTGAAGACGCACACCATCCGAATTGCCATCCAGGAGAGCATCCCGGATCCCGCTTACACGCTCAAGTTCCCCCAAACGTGGAATGGCAGGGATGAGTTGGAGATCTCGCCCTCGATCAACAATCTTGCAGAGATGAAGTCCAAAAGCGCCGGCAACCTGAATTACTCATGGACGGTTTCGGGCATGGCCACGATCAGCAAGACCGAAGCGGGAAAGCTGGTTCTAAAGCGGGCGCAAAACAGTGGCGTCCTGACCGTCGACCTCGCCCTCGATAATGGTGGAGCCGCCGTATCGCATTCCGCCAGGATCACCGTTGCCGAACCTCAGCATGATACATGGGTTGTGCGCACTGCGTCCGCCGACGAAAAGCCAGTGGACCACCAGTTCTACGCTCGCGACGATAGTGGTCAGGGAACACTTCACTACAAAGGCACGCTCAAACAACCGGCGGATTCAGTATTTCTGAGACTCTATGCCGGCGACAAGCTGCTCGACACACAGCGGCAGAAGATCGGAGCCGACAACAAGTACACCTTGTCCGTAACCTTGCAGGCCGGTCTCATCGCCTATCGCACAGAGTTCGGCATCCAGCGCGGCGCCGCCGAAACTGTTCTGGAAAAGGCCAGCGACCTGGTCTGCGGTGATGCCTTTGTCATTCAGGGCCAGTCCAATGCCGAAGCCTGGACAGACAAACGAATTGTCCATCCATACAGGAGCCCATGGCTGCGAAGCTTTGGTACGCCGAGCACGAATAAAGACAGAGCCCGAGATGCAGTCTGGGGCAACGCCTTGTCTTTCAACGGCGGCCAGAATCATCATCATTTTCAGATTGGCTATTGGGGCGTCGAACTGGGCAAGCTGCTCATCGAAAAACACAAAATCCCAGTCTGCATCATCAATGGCGCGCAGGGTGGAACACGGGTTGACCAGCACCAACGCAACGAGGCTGATCCGACAGATGTGACCTCGATATACGGCCGACTGTTGTGGCGTTTACAGCAAGCAAGACTGACGCACGGAGTTCGTGCCGTGCTGTGGCATCAGGGAGAAAACGACCAGGGTGAGTCAGGGGCGACCGGCACTTTCGGCTGGGTGAATTATCAGGACTACTTCATCCGCATGTCGGCAAGCTGGAAGCAGGACTACCCGAATATCAAGCGTTACTACATCCATCAGATCTGGCCGGGTGCATGTGGCAGCCGGTCGGTGGAAAACGACAGGTTGCGCGAGAGGCAGCGGCAATTACCCGAGCAGTTCTCCAACATGAGCATTATGTCGACTCTCGGTATTCGACCGGGCGGCGGCTGCCACTACTTGCCAGAAGGCTATGCGGCGATGGCAAGGCAGTTGTTCCCGCTGATGAACAAACACAACTACGACGCGGAATCAAAGGAGTCTGTCACTGCGCCGAATATCCAGAGCGTTTCGTACGCCAGTGCCAGGAAAGATAAAATCACACTGGTTTTCGATCAGAAGGTGAAGTGGGATGACAAAGTCGCCGGGCGGTTTTATTTCGATGACGACTCCGCGGAGCTGACCGCTGTTAGTGGCATCGAAAGAACCATCACGTTGAAACTGGCTGGGCCCTCGACAGCAAAAACCTTGACCTACATCAAAGGTGGCAAGTGGAAGCAGGATGATACGATCATCCGGGGCGCAAACAACATCGCAGCGCTGACCTTCTGCGAGGTCCCAATCCGACCTGCGAAATCGCGTTGATGAGGAGATGGAAGAAAAAAAGCCAGCAGCCTGCTTGCTACTGGCTTGAAGCTCCCCCTGCCTGATACGTTTTGAACTTTTCTCCGGTCACCGCCGTGGGGTTTCCGATTGCAGTATCAGGCGTTTCAGAGCCGGGGGGGCAGTGTTGGATGACGGCACTCTGTTGACAGGTATCGACGCTCGAAAAATCGGCGGTGAAATTTCACCGACTCATCTCTTTCTGTTTTTCAGAATCTTTTTGCCAATTCACTGCAGTGCAAAAATTACCGTGTTTCCCGGGAGGCAACGCACTGTGTGACTTCCGTCACGTCTGTGAACCGCAATCAAGGCCCCCGATCGAGGCTATCTCCGCGAGAACTCTCGCAATTTGCGACCGCAAGCCTCTTATTCAGGACGGGTTACGAGTATCCAGCCTCAAATAATCGAGTATCTGCAACAACAGATTTGCAACCCGGCTAACGACTCAAGGAACTAATCGGCAAGGCGAGCGATCAGTTCAGTCTAAGGCGAACCGCGACTGACCCAGGACATTGATATCGTCATCTCACCTGACGTTGCCAAGCGACGAGTAAGTGACTTGGTGACTGAGCTTGCGTCATCGGATGTTCTTTCCACAGAGACTGCAGTACGCCAGACCGTCGAGTCTGACGACCGATTTCAGCTTCTCGATAAAACCGAAAGTTTGAAACTCGACATTAGCCAAGCGAGTTGACCCTTGGAGACATCCAGCGATCGACGCATTGATGGCTGATTGTTAGCGTCTGGTGAAACAGTCTGACGAGACGATCGCCAGGAGAATGTCACGCAGCCTGAAGTCCTTATCAGCGGACTGCTCGTAGAGTAAGTTAAGGTTTTCGCGATCGCGAAAAGTGAGCTGGCGGGCCATCGCATAGGACAGCATGTTCTCCACGAACGCTCGGGAAAACCTGTCTTTATCTTCCAGCAGGATTGTCTTCAGGCCTTGTGGCCCCTCGAAGACGCGGCCATCCATATGGACGGTACTCGTATCTACGGGAAAGCGTCCTGTATTATTGCCGGTGTTCTTGCTCGAGGCGGCATAGTTACTTACGTCAGTGTACTGGTCCCGCCAGCGGCCGATAACGTCAAAGTTCTCCAAAGCGATGCCGAGGGGATCCATCTTCCTGTGGCAGCTGTTGCAACTGGCATTCTCTCGATGCGCATCGATCGTCTGTTTGATCGTCTCCGTTTTCGTCGGTGGACTGAGTGCTGTGATTTCCAGGTCTGCCGGTGTCTCCAGATGATCACCGTAGAAGCTTCTCAGTACCCATGCGCCACGATAAAACGGATTGGTGTATTCCCCGTTGTTGGTCGTCATCAGCATGAAGCCGGCCTGTGTAAGAAGGCCTCCGCGATATCGATCGTTCTCGCCCAGCATCACTTTGGAGAATTCCGAAGTAATCTCTTTGGGCCTGTAATCGATCGGTGACACTTTACTTGCCCCAGGTCTCTTGCCCGGCTTTGCGACCGGGTGTCCTTCGATCTGGTAGATATAGTTGAGATCCGGCGTGATCATTACAAAATCGGAATCGATAAAGTTCAGCAGGCGCAGGTTGCTTGACAACACTTCCTGGAAAAATTCAACCGGTTCTTCTTTGATCTGATCTCGGACAAGGTCAAATTCATCAACAGTAAAGATGCTTGCGTCCGGTTCGATGATCTTGAGCTTTTCAAGATCGAGCCACTGATAAACATAGTCGTTGGCAAACCGATCGGCTCTGGCATCCTGCAACATGCGAAGCGTCTGCTCGTATCGAACTTTCGGATCCTTCAGCTTTCCTTTTCTCGCTAGCTCGAAGAGCGTCTCGTCGGGAAGAGAATTCCACAGAAAATACGACATACGTGCAGCGATCGCGTGCTCATCCAGAGGTCCCGACACGCCTTCCTGCTTATAAAGGAAATTCGGGGAACATAACATTCCGCGAATGCCAGCCTGCAGACCGGAGTAAAGGCTTCGCCCCTGAGCATGCTCATGCTTTGCACGCGTAGAGACCTGCTGCATCTCAGCGTCGGAAACGGGACGGCGAAACAGTTGCTGTGCAAGCCGCTTCAATGTGGACTCGCATGCGTCATAGCCAGCGGACGCATCGATGTGACTGCAGTACGTTTCATAGAAGTAGGTCTTCGGTGGCCATGTCTCATACACTGGCCCCGTGATGGTCGCTTTCTCAATGCAGAACATCCGCTGAGGACTTCCCCCTTTGACCGAATTGCATCTCAGAACAATTGTGTCATCCGACGACAGCCTCGCCTCGAACCCTTCGCGGGGGTCGAAGTCCTGCCAAGCCGCATTTTTTGGAATCACAGTAACAATGCTTTGTCCGGCTCCAGCGTTCTTCCGCAGGAAGTAGCTCATCGAGTGGCCACCGGATAGCGAATCGTCGATATCGCTTTCTGATACGTCCTTGACGGCAGGCAATCTTTCTTCAGTGCGGCTGCCGGGAACAAACTGGGCCGTGATATAGAATCCTTGTGGAACAATCCGATAGACCCCGCTCGTTCTGACCGACGGATTGATCTTTATTTGGGTGGCAGGAGACGCAAAAACCAGCGGACGCGAATCCCGATCAAGGGACGGAGCAAACGCATTGGTATTGTCTTTGTGGCTGAGCGAATCAATGTCTGTATTTTTCGTTGCGTAGACAACGACGCGTGGAGCAGGTTTGTCGCTGACGACACTCTCGGCGATCCGGTTTGCAACGTTGAAATATGTCTCCATATCGACAACCGACATATGCAGGTTGTCGGCATTGTTATCAAAGCCAGCGTCGATGTTGTCGAGTGGCAACCGGTCGAGCAGAGAGAAGTCAGTGCCAAAAACATCGTTTACCGTGTTTTGATACTCGACTCGACTTAATCGTTTCAGCATTCCCGGTTTTTGCTTTTCCGCGAGCACGTGCAGTTGATTACCTAAGACCTTCTGCAGTGTCTGGGACTGGCTGGGTTCTGGATGTTTCGTCGCCTCTTCCGGGGGCATCTCACCACTCTCGATCGCCGTATAAATATCATCCAGCAGGCTTGCGTCTTCCCATCGCTGCAAGTCAATCTGGTCCAGGCGAAGTCCGGCTTTCGGCGTTTCCTGTCCATGACAGGAAACACAAAAAGTGTCGAAGAACTGCTGTGATCGTTCACGATCATCCGCACTGCAACTCGAAGCGCAAGCTCCGGCAATCAGCGACAGCAAAACAACAATTTTCGTGATCTTGTAATTCAACATGATTTCACAACTGGATGATCTTCTTGCTATTGCCAAACTGCTCTCGCTGGATGCCGAATTTCTGAAGTATCGACAGATAGATATCGCAGGTCGTCTCGCCTTTGCGAATGATATGGCCACCGTGATTCGCGAACTGTCCGCCCGCGACGAACACAGGGATTTCGTTCCCGTTATGAGGCCCCATTTTCTGACTCACACTGTTGTTTCCTGTGGCGACGGTGACTGTCTCATCCATCAGCGTTCCGCCGGACTCGCCTTTTGTACTGGCGAGTTTATCGTAGAAGTTGGACAGCAGTGAAAAGAACGAGGAGTCATACTTCGTCAGGCTGGTGCGTGCATCCTCGGATTTTGGCACGTTGTGTGTCGTGATATGATGGTCATTGTCGAGTCCCGTCATATAGAAATTGACCACGCGCGTGATGTCGAACCTGAAGGCCTTGTAGATCATGTCGAATGCAATGCCGCGTTGAATCTGACGTGGGTTGTCCAGAAATCGTTTCTTGTCAACGTCGGTAGCAAGGAAGTTGTTCTCAAATTGAGGTGCGACCGGGAATTCAACATCCTGGCGAGGATTACTGAGCCACTCGATCGATTTGTTGAGCTCCTGCTCCGATTCACGCAACGCAGCGAAGTACTCATCCAGTCGCTGGCGGTCTCGGCCCGACACGCGTGCCATCAGAGCTTTCGCTTCCAGGAGAGAACCGTCAAGGACACTCTTCTTGTGGGCCAGCAGTCGTTCCTGGGTTTTTCTGTCGGTCCTGGCAAAGAGAGTTTCAAAGAGCACCCTCGTCGATTGAATCGGCATGACGGGCAGCCTGTTCCGCCACGATGCAACGATGTGGTGATGAGCATGGCTGATGAAAGTGACGACGTTTCTGACTCGAGTTAAGTGCCCAACGTGATCCGCAACGATCTGGTCCAGTGAGTCCGGGTTCGTCGTGGTGCTGCCGACGAAGCACCTGTGGTCATGGACATGGCTCCCGCCGAACTTCATTTTTGAATAGAGCGTAAAATGGTCTCTATGCTTTTTCAAAGGCTCCATGTGTTCGCTGAATGCGTAGGCTGCACCATCGGTTTGCGGCAGCACGTCTGTAAAAAAACCGTAGCCCATGCTGACACAGAAAAGCCGCTTGACCTCAGCTTGTTCCGGGACGGAGCGATCCTGCCCAAAGCTCTCCAGCGTCGGCAGGAACAGCACACAGCCAGCTGACTTCAGAATCTCACGACGTTTCATAAAGGTCGACCTCTCAATGGTGTTGCAAAAGCACTGTTGAACCGCTGCTCCCAGGATAGCCGGAATTAGTTTCGTCGTTAGCGGATATTATGTCTTTCTGTACAAAAACGCATCAGACGAAACAATGGAAAGCAACAAAGCATTGAAGCTGCCACCACTTGCTTTATACCCCTGCACGCTTCCCTCGGAATTGGAGCGTCATCAGTCGTTTCATTTCGACCGCCCCAAAAGCGGAAGACATGTCTGACAAAGACTCGCTCGGCTCTTTCACTCCTGGCGAGTTTCTCGATCGTTTCAAAGACATCTTTTACAGGACCATTCAGGCTTGGGTCTCCACTTTCCACGATCGCCTCTGTACTGTCTACTGGGTTTGAGATGCGACTTTGGGGGCTGAAAGCCGTCGATATGGCCAAACGAAAAAATGCCCTGGGGCCTGATCTCGGCATTTGGACGTTAACTGTACGGTCGGTAGTTCCGTAGTTATTAAAAAAGCTCCCCGTGCCTGATGCATTTCAAAATTTTCTCCGCTCACCACCCCTCGATTTTCGGTTGCAACACCGGGTGTTTCAGGCAGAACTCAGTACCGCCTCTCTGGACGAGTCACTCATCGGGAATACGATTCAGCGTGTACCAGGCGTAAGGATGCAGAAGCGGTTCACCAGTCTGACTGCGGATGTGTGAGGCCACCAGTTCGTGAACGAAGAGTTCCCGCAGTCCGTCGATGTAAAGACGAACCGTCAGGGCATCGTCCGAAACGGTAACACGACGTGCTGTCAATTCCTGATTCTGAATCTCGTCACTACCGTAGGTCGAATGGTAAAGGTAAGTGTGGCTGCTCATTTCATATGACGAATTCGCCAGCGCAATTTCGCGATTGACCGGCTTTGTGAAAAGCAATTCGAAACCGTCGGACCTCGCTCGCATTTCCTTAATCTCAAACGGAACTTCACCCGTCCAGACGAGACGCTGCAATCCGTATGAAGCCGTGCCCAGACTGCTCCACCCTCGATTGGTCAATCCGACAAAAACGCTACCGTCGGTTCCCTGGGACATTCGCAGGACGGCTGACGCGAATCGAGATCTGAACGGGAAGCAAGCACCTTGATACTTGCCGTTGACTTTTTCCAGGAAGACTCGATTCATGGCCGCCTGGGTAAACTCGCCGACAAACAATTGTCCGGCAAACGGACCAAACTTGCCGTTGCTTTCGTCAAGCATGATGTCCGTCGCGGACTGCCCCGCCTTCTTATAAGGAAACCACACCGCCGGCGGCCGAAGCTGCGGAAACTGTTTCATGGCCTGTGGATATGGCAGTCCGCTAGTGACTTTCCTGACTCCGCTGATTGGTGACCCTTCTTCGCTCATCGAAGCCAGCGATTCGACGTGATGAAAGAACGCTCCTGTGCGCATGTGATGCAGCGAGTTTGTCGCAACCCAGTTCCCCTGCTGGTCGGTGTAGAACATGTCGCCGTCGGCGTTGGCCCCGATCCCGCTGGGAGATCTCATGCCGGCGCAGACTGGTATCAGATCACCGTCTTGAGAAACTTTCATGCCCCAGCCGCGCCAGCGGCCCTGTCGATAACCAAGGATGGGATCCTGAATCGTTCGATCCAACTGAGCACCTTTCAGCCCCATTCCGATATTCAAAGTAATCCAGAGATTTCCGTCGCGATCAAGTTTCGGCCCGTAGGCGTATTCGTGATACCCACCTGTGACTCCCCAGCCTTTTGCAACGGTCAAATACTCATCGGCCTCGCCATCCTTGTCTGTATCCCGAATTTGAGTCAGCTCGCTACGCTGAGCCGTGTAAAACGAGTCGCCGTGTTTGAGCAAACCAAGCGGTTCATGCAGCGCCGATGCGAACCTGCGAAATTTTACATTCGTTGGTGGTTCGTCGTAGACGCCTTCAAGAATCCAGACTTCCCCTTTTCGAATGGCGACCGCAACGCGGCGATCGTCGAGCACTGCCAAACCACTGACTTCCAGAGCAAGCCCATCGGGCGCAGGTTTCCAGTTCTTCGCTCGCGACGACGAGCTTGTCTCCGCAACTGCGACAGAGACGAGGCGATAGTAGTCGTTTTCTTCCGCAGTCCTCGCCGGCGCGACGAGCGACATCCAGCAAATCAGCACGGCCAGCAGCGTCGTTGGATTTACCATCGGTATCGCACCTCGATCGTTTTCTTCCGTTCTACCTTCACCGGGACAATCCAGTGAGTTCCATCAATCCGAGCTTCAACTTCGCCGGCGTGATTCAGTCCAGCTTGTATGGTCATCGAGACTCCGGCATCGTTCGTGTACGCGAATGGGCCGTCATATTTGAGAGACTCGCCAAAATGTCCTCGGAACCACAGTGCAGCCGCCGGCTTCCCGGGAGTTCGATCTCTAAGCGTCAACTGGCGAACCAGAGTTCTGTCAGCATCTGGCTTTATCCGGTCTTCGATGTCGAACCGACCGTGCCGGTAAAGAAACGCCGGCACTCCGGATTTGTCTAACCGATATCCCTGGAATCGATAGCCCGCTTTCTTTGCATCGAAATCCGGGGACGAAAGATCATCGTCTTCCCCCTGGGCTTCATTCAGCAGGACGAATGGCACGCCTGGCGGAAGTCGGATTGGTTCTTTGCCGAGCGGAGCGGCCGGCGGAGCAAACCTCACAAACCATGTCCCCTGCGCATCGAGAAATCGCCCCCGCCAGGCATGTGCCAGTCGGACCTGGTCAGCGTCAAACGTGAAATGAACTTGCTCGGGAAACCCAACGGCGATTGCATGAGTGCCGGCTTCCTGCATAAACGTCCTCAGAACAATCGGCCGGTCCTTCGGAATCAGCTCGTAGTTCTGCGATCTCGCTTTCTGAATCTTTGGTGGTAAATCAAGCTTGCCAGCGTTCCTGAGATACGCCCACATCGCAGAGATCTGCAGTTCGGTGTCTCCCTTCAGAATGGTCGCGTTGTGACTCTTTCCATTCGGGAAGAATGTCGGCATCCGAGTCCGGGGTTTCAACTTACCGGGATTCAACAAAAAGTCATGGAACCACTGCGGATGCACTCGACTGGTAATCCCGTCCAAATCGACACCAACGACTCCGGGAAGAGCGTCTCCGCGCAGAAGGTGGCACTGCACACAGCCCGTGTCGATCAGCAGGCGTCCGTCCTCTGCCAGCTTGCTGACATCACCAAAAACGTCTTTCTCTGATGCCGGCTTCTTCCAATCCTGATCCGATTGAGTCAGCCACGTCGCCAGTGACTTGACCTGATCTTCGGGAAATAACGGCATCCGAATTCGCATGTGCGGTCGGACGTCGCCCATTCCCTTCAGTACCCGAGTCAGCCAGCCCGATTGCAGCTTGCT
>JACLAC010019726.1_pt1 | contig 28601 bp, 34 predicted proteins | sample 8027881 | NCBI WGS metagenome assembly JACLAC01 (sample SAMN15725517, study PRJNA655200) | protist metagenome | isolation source: fluorescence activated cell sorting (FACS) single amplified genomes of... | place: Spain: Blaines Bay Microbial Observatory, Mediterranean Sea | collected 2016-01-19 | reverse complement strand
AGCCCCTCATTGAAATTATGGCTGAGATTAATTCGCAGGAGTTTGGTGAAACATGTTAGTTAATACGAAACTCCTCGTTATCGGGTAGCTCCAATTATTTGATAATATACATACCTTCACTTTCAGGCCGAGCTAAGGCAAAACCAATTTTTTCATATAGTGCAAGAACATCAGCCATAAGCGTGATATGACAACCTGCGGGCGCTTCCTTATCAAGATATGCCATGATATGTTCCATAATAACACGACCAAACCCTTGTTTTTGATACTTAGGATCGACAGCAATATCCACAATCTCAAAATTAAGTGCTCCGTCTCCAACTATTCTTCCCATGCCTATGGCGGCTCCATCAATAATAATGTGTACTCCATACAAACTTCTAGGCAACGCCTTTATAGCCGCTTCTAATGGTCGTTCACTAAGTCCAGATATTTTCCTTAGCCTAAGAAAATCGTCTGCCGCAGCTACTTACTCAACAATCTGGATTTTTACTCGTAACATTACACGAGGTTAGAATTAAAATTATTAAAGATATTCTCATATTACCTCCATTTATAGGATAATACAGAATCATATTAATGAGTGATTTGAATATTTTTTTCTAATAAATGAAGTTAAATATTGCATACAAATGGCCTAAATCTAACATTTATCTCTTTTGAGTAAAAACAGTGATATTGCGTTGGAAAAACATCTAGATTAAATTGTTTAGAAAATTGATCATCAATATTTGTGACTTCAGCTTCTTTAAGGTTCCAGGTTGGATGAAGAACATCACCTCTGGATACTTTTTCATCTACAATAGTATATAAACAATATCTTTCAACGATCCAATTTGATAAATCAGTCTTTATTTTTTTATCTTTAATCCTAACTTTTAAAGACAGAGAGTTCTTTGATTGAACATTATATACATTATTATTAATATTAATATTCAGAATTGCATACCTGTATGGTAAATTAAAGATTTTTTGAGCAAGAAAGTTTCCTAGTCTATGATCTGAGTCTAATGTAAAAAAGTAGATTCCTGGTTTATTTTTATATCGAACATAGGTTCTTAAGTTTAATTCACTTAGTTTTGAAAAAGGTAAAGGAGGTGTAAAGAAAAATCTAATATCAGACATTACAAAGGGTACAATACTTAAATATGCTTTACCATTAAAAGTATCGACCTCTAAATCTTTTGGTAGTTCGCTTCTTAATAGATCATAATCTACTTCAAAAGAAACAAATAAAACATCACTCCACTTTTGTTGTATAATCCATTGGGCCATTTAATGTCCTTTGAAAAAGAGACCAAAAAATTTGTACATTCTTTCCCCTTTATACTGCTAACGATTCCACTACACTGCCTCAAAATATCGATACCGACTAACTGGTGCACCTTCATACACCGCTTGCGGCTTGAACATGGACCGGGCTAGAATCCAGGCTGCTAACCTCAAAGCCATCACGGAGTCATCGTGAGAACCAGAGGCGGCCTCCAACCTACCTGTGGCTGTCACCACAAACGTCTGCAATTCATCCAACGTCTGGTCACAGTGGATCAGGAGTGATTCATCCCGCAAAGACTCTTTCAAAGTGTCAATCAATAGTGGCCTACTTTTGAGAGTTGTTAAGAATCCAAACCTCTTCGTTCGCTTCTGGGAAGATCGCTCATCTACCCTCGTTTCAAAATACAGCTGATGCCACCCATGCTTGTCCAGCAATGAACGGAGTGTGAACAAACCATGATTGTTGCGCTCCACACAAAGAAATCCCTCATTGTAGTACTGGCCATTAAATACAACTAGTATCAACGGATACGTAATCGAATACGGTGGAATGCCCAACGATCCAATTCTTCAGCTAGCTGCAGCCGCAACGGTAGAAGCCCTCAACTCTTCAATCAATCTAAACTCCACCTCTCTATTCAGCAAAGCTGATTACGCTACCGGAAGTGAGCCGATCAGCCCCAATGCCGAGGATCTCGATGGAGATGGCAAGCGTGACCTGGTGGTTGCCAACACCGGAAGTAGTTCATTGTCAATCCTACGCAACACCAGTGTCGCTGGTACTGTAAGCTTTGCATCCAAGGTGGACATAAGCTTGCCTTGATCAGAAGAGGGAGTCAGCTTCTACTGGCTCCAGATTTTGAATACTAGCTATTTGAGAGGCTAGTGATTATCGACCTACATTGGCAAATTCAATTCCACTATCGCAATCATCATTGCGATAGTGGAATTGCGATAGATAAAAGACCCCACGCACAATAGCCGACCGCTTTGTTTTTTCGTCACTATCCTAGCAATGGCTTCAACTCCCAACCCACATTTCCTAATTTGAGAGGAAAATAATTCTCTTCAATCTCCATCTTCGCCAACCAATCACAAAACTCCCCCACACTCCCTAATTCTTATAAAAATTAAACGAGTATTTGTCGATTCCCACAACCTGTTGACATTGTGAAAAAAACGGTATGATCTCTCTCTGAGCCCGGAGTTCGCCGGGATCATCTATAACCTCCATTTAGGATAACGAAAATGGAAATCAAACACAAAACTCCCCCAAATTGGGAGAAGGTCTCACGTTACATTCGTAGCGCCAGGTGCCCTCTTGATCTGCGTTGGCTCCTTTTCAATCGTAAACCAGATATGCTTCGCCATGGATGCGCAATCCAGGTCGGTAGGAGCGTGTTGGTTGACCACCAGCGGTTGATGCTGTTTTTGGAGGAATTGTCCCAACGCAACGAAGGATTGGTCCCTAGGCATTGATACGCTGGGATTCTTAATCTTTTGTAGCTAAAGGACATTCGTCCAAAAACAACAAAACCCCGGTCGTGAGAGGTAGGAACTCTGACGCCGGGGCTCAAGTTATAATATTTAAATATTGGATTAATATGTTAAATCAACATAAGAGAAAAGTCACGTCCAAATCAGGGTCTAAAGACAATCCAGGAGCCAGTGCTGATCCAACTGCTGAGTGGAGAAAACGCCGGGATCAGGCGATTCGGCAATACCATCAACTTGGGCTCTACCCGATACCATTATCTGGCAAGAAGCCCTATCAAAAGCAATGGCAGAAGCTGGAAAAATACCAGGGCTTGGATACGGAAGCAGTGCTGAGGTTGTTTTCAGCAGAGGACAACGTGGGCTTGCTTTGTGGCATCTTGATGGTAGAGGGAAGGTTCCTGCGAGGAATCGACTACGACGATGATGCGCTATGGGAAACACACCTGCAAAAGTCTAATGATGACGAGGGCTATGAGTGGCTGAAGGGAGGTCCCGTCGTCGAAACCGGAAGTGGTAAACGCCATCATTACGTCCTTTCTGATACACCTGCTAAATTTGTTTTTGCAGGCGCTGGGGGTATTGCTGATCACGGCGGAGAAATTCAAGGGGAAGGCACCCAACTGGTGGTTCCTCCCTCAATTCAGCCAGTCACTAGGAAGGAATACCGCTGGCTCGATGAAAGTTGGCAGGATATCCACTTTGTTGATCACCTAACCCTGGCAGCAAGTTACCCGGCCAAGGCCGGTAAGCAAAAGTTCAACGGGCATTCCAAGAAAGAGGAGAAGCAGGGATTCTCCAGCAGTGATACGGGAGATTTTGGCAATGATATCACTTTCTACGATTACTCCACAATTGACTTCATTGCACTGTTCCAAAGTCGTGGCTGGGTGATTGAGGACAAGGGAGAGACTATCGTTGTTCTCTGTCCGAATCGAGCACAGCACACCGACAACAGCGATGGGACAAGTTCCACCGTCATCCTGCGTACGCCTGCAAGGGGGCAACGATTCAAATGTCTTCACGGACATTGCGATCACTTATCGGATCGGGACAATCTTGTAGATTTATTGGGCGGTCCTTCGATTCTCGAAGGCTTTGCTAAGAAGCGGAACAGTTCAGCAGAATCTGGAGAATCTGCGTCCACAGAGACGAAGGCACCACCAACAACTCCCTGGCTCCGGCTTGATCCACGCAGCGGACTCTATCACGTTCGTCAGATAGAGGCTGCCAATGCGTTTCGCAGAACGGATATCCAACTCGATGATCCGGAACTCGAGCAGAAACTGCTGGGTTTTCTGGAATCACCATCTGGAGGAGAAGACATCAGTAGCACCCTGAATGCGCGCACCCTCGCTGATGTCCTCAAGCTGCTACGTACACAAGGTTCTTCAGGAGAGAAGGTCCGCTTACGGCAGGCTAGCAATATCCCCATGGAATCGATTCAATGGCTTTGGAAAGACTGGCTGGGACAAGGCAAGTTGCATTTATTGGCAGGGCAGCCCGGCACTGGTAAAACCACCATCGCGATGCAGATGGCAGCGATTGTCTCTACAGGGGGCAACTGGCCTGACGGAAGTCAAGCGAAGAGGGGCAATGTCCTGATTTGGTCTGGAGAAGACGATCCAAAGGATACGTTGGTACCACGCCTTGCTTTAGCCGGTGCGGACCTGCAACGAATCAACTTCATTGACAACGTATTTGATGAACAAGGTACACGCGGTTTTGATCCTGCCAAAGACCTACGGATGCTGGCTGCTGAATTGGAGAAGATTGGTTTGTTGAGTCTCTTGATCGCTGATCCCATCGTTTCTGCAGTGAGTGGAGATTCTCATCGCAACACCGAAGTCCGAAGAGCCCTACAACCACTGGTTGACTTGGCAGAGGCACAGAACTGTGCGGTTTTGGGAATTACACATTTTTCCAAGAGCAACCAAGTTTGTGATCCGCTGGATCGGGTTACTGGTTCCGTTGGGTTTGCCGCAATTGCCAGAATTGTCCTAGGTACGATTAAACAGACTAATGTGGACAGTGAAGACAAACGTTCTTTAATCCGACTCAAATCCAATATCGGTGCCGACAGGGACGGATATGCTTACACGCTGGAGCAGGAACAAGTTCCTGGTCATGAAGAGATTTCCAATTCAAAGATCTAATGGGGGGAGGCTGTTTATGGTTCTGCCCAACAGATCTTTGAAGACGTTGAGGCGCAGCAATCTGATTCCCGAAGACAACCGCGGGATGAAGCGCTGGAATTTCTACGTGATCTGCTCTCTGAGGGGGCTACCGCTGTCAAACCAATCAAAGAAGAAGTCAAGGCTGCCGGACTTGCCTGGCCGACAATACGGCGTGCTGCTGATGAACTCAAAGTCATCAAGCGCAAGGTGGGTGGTCCCAAAGAGAAATCATATTGGGAGTGGAGTTTGCCAGAAGAACCCACTGGCTTTTCTGCTCTCTGAAGGTGCTCACCCAGGTCGAAGGTGCTCACAAATATAAGTGAGCATCTTCTGCTTCAGTGAGCATCTTCACCCTTTTCAAAACGATGGAGGCATTGTTGAAGATCAAGTTTTCGACTGTGCCTTCCATTCGTAAGTTTGGCTACGTTAGATAGGAGAATTGCAATGAAGGAGATCAACACGATTTCAGTGGAAGTTTACCGTGAACGAAGAAAGCATTTGAGTTGTATGGTGCATGGTGATCTGATGCAACTGCTGCGGCAAGTGGCGAGGCAACAACGTTGGAGTTTGGGTCGGACCACTGATGAAATTCTGCTGCGTGGGTTCCGGGTGACCGGTCACCTGCCAGAAGAGAACTAGGGGCGTAGGGGCAGCGATGCTGGCGGGAAAGGTGTTGGGTTTTGAAGGCTAGGAAATACTTACTTTTCGATGTTTTCTAGTGGTGACGACGAGAGGTATTGCAGAGACGGGCTCGGTAGCGAATTACGACTTTTTTGCTACCAATTTTATTTTCGGAGTTATTTCGGGGGGCTTGTGACATCTAAGTAATTGATATTTATTATATTATTGTATTGAATCGAGCCCTAGACCGCCTGATAAAAAATCAGATAGTCAATCAAATCCAGCTGAAACAATTCAGGATTTTATCAAAATTGGATTTACGCTATATTTTTAACTACCTTTATCTGTGAATCGATAAGTTCAATTTTTTTACAACAATCCTGCTTTTGAATACGAGATCACTATTAATATCGGAGCAAAATGAGAGAAATCACAAAAGGCTATTGGTTTGTCGCTGTTCAGGACGTACTGAAACCGGATGTTTGGAAGTCATGCCTGCCAGCATGGGAACAATATGTGGCAAGTTCTAAAGGTATATGCAATCCCATTTATTTTGGCCCTCCAGCAGCAACTTTTGAATCAGGCATTTCAAAGACTATGGCTATTGTGGAGTTTCCCTCTTTGGAGCAAGCCGCAAATATCCGTGCTGAAGACAAAGCATATAATCCAGGTATGATTGAGGCTGATGGTACTTCTGTAGAAAACAAAGTCATACGTGACTTCCGGATTACAGATATACCTTCAGGCTGGATGAAACCTGGCCATGGCTACTGGATCGTCTGGGTTAGAGAAATTAAAGATAAAGAAAGTTTGGCAAAAGTAATGCCGGTTTGGGAAGAATATGTCGCGTCTGGCGCATGCATTGTTCACCATCTCAGACCACCCCATGCAATTTATGAAGATGGCCGTATGCTTCCCTTGGCAATTTGTGAGTTTCCATCTTTACAAGCTGCTATTGACGCTAGAAATAGTAAGGAATACAATCAAGATGTTATAGGTGCCGCTGGCAAACCCGTTGAAGAAATAGCTACGAGAGACTTTCGCATAATCGAAGCACCTAACACGAATTAGTTTCATCTACATTGTTTCCAACACAGGCGGATGATTTTATAATTTTTTGCACGAAGTGAACATTGGGGTAGTAAGTTTTGGACGATATTATCTATACTTTTTTACCGCACAACTTTTAGCGAAATGGGTGTTTCCAATTTTTTATTTTTATTCACTTCAGCAGGAGTAAATAGGGCTGTAGCTATGAGAGCTCACTGATGACAGATAGATTTTGAAAGATTTATTCAGTATCATAGAGAATTTCCTTATCAACATCGCAAAATGCTGGTACATTTGATATAAAATTATACTAGTACCTCAACTCAAAAGTTCGGGGGAAAATCTACTGCGAACGTACAAAGTGAAAGCAATTGGAAAATGCTCACAAAACTGATTATCGATCTAGAAACCAAACTTTGAAAGTGAGAGATAGTGAAATTTTTGGATCAAAGATCTACTTTATTGAAAATCTTGATCAACTAAGAGCACCTTGTTTTACTTGCCTTTTCTAAATCCATAGGACGACATTACACTAGAACTAAACAGGATGACCCACATCGGTGGAGGGTGAACAGTAAGTCCCATAACGCCGTTGAGATTCAAGGTCGCAAGCACGCAGATCGCCAAAACGAACTGCTATAGTAGAAGTTGTTTTTTAGACGCTTAATCTTGCATATTTCTGATGAAAAATATCATTATTTTAAGTTCAAATTTTATTCCCTCGGTCGCTTAAATAGCTGGTTGGATTGCAGAGGTAATTTCTAGATTTTGACCACTTTTCAGCAGGCTTGGCATCGTATTAATCAATGAAAATATGATGATGCCTATTAATGGATAGAGTCCTCCAATAATTCGTATTATCAGCTTGGTTTCCATAATACATTTCAAAATTGACTCAGTGAGTCAATTCTTTCTAGACAAATTTAAAGTTAGAGCAAGCTCACAAAGCATCATTCAAGAGACAATAAAAAGGCAAGCGTTGCTGGGAGAATAGAATTAATTATATGCTGAATGTTCAGTATTAGAAAAAGTAATATCGGAGAAGTCAGCTTTGAATCAGTGCCTCCGATTCACTGGAGGTGAAGGAAGAGAATGCGGTGGTGCTAGAAACTTAACAGATTAGCAAAACCTGATATCTGTGTGTTTTGTAGCATTATCGAACTAATATCGCATCGCCGCATACTTCGAAAGAAAGCCTCTTAGATGATGTAAATCTTGCATTCCAAGTCAAAAACCAAAACGGATCATGATAATTTTACGATTATTCGCAGAATTTGGGCGTATATATCCCTCTAATAATCAGTTTTTATCTAGGTTATTCCAATCAGCACATCGGATTATGATTCCGTTACTATTAGAGAGCAGAATATAAATTATGATTCAGATCTACCTATCTCCTTAAAATCATAAACAGATCCAAAGGATAATTTCGCCGTAACCTCACAATTCTAGAACAAACTACCATCTTCTACCAAATCCCCTGAAATTGAGTTCGGATAAAAAATGAATTAAGGAAGTTAACAAAGAAAGGGTATGGCTCTTTGGTCTACATCCCCATCGCCGGGGCTCTACTTTTTTATAGTGTTAAAAGTATTATCTGACTCTACTTGGTTTATTTTCCTAAACAAATACTTTTCCCCACCAGCAGTCAGACTATCTTTAAGATTACTCTCATAGATTTTTCCAAACTAATCTTAACTGCACCTCATTGACCATTGATCTAACCAGTTTAGAAACAGATAGTTTCAAGCCTTTTGCATCAAAAAGAATGCTTTCTAAGATCGGTGTTTACTCGGTGTTTATTGACATCAGAGAGTAAGTGATAGTTTGCGTTTCCAGTAGCTGACAATTCTGGATACAAGAGAGATCGTATGCAAGCGTGTAGTTAACTGGCCCTAGCACTATAGTCGTCATCTTTCATTAATTTAATGAAGAAAAGTGCACTTAATCCCCAAACAACACAGAGTGAATACATATTAAAAGTGAGACTAACATTTTTAGCTGTATAGCCAACCACAGCAGGACCAAATATAAAGCCGGAAAAACCAAGCGTTGTTAAATTTGATACCGCTAAAGAAATTGGTTCATTAGTTACTTTAATTGCCTGCCGTATTACAATAGAAATAAAGTTATCTGTAAATAGTCCAAACAGAACTAACGCAGATATAATTAAATATAGGTTTGAGGTCAATATACTTAAGAACAAAACTATAGATCCAATAACTGGAAAATACCCTCCTACAAACTTTTTATCAAATATTTTAATGATAGAATTAGCTGTTAATCTTGCAATTATTTCACCTGAATTAAAGAAAACAATAACTAGGCTACCTAGGAATATCGGTGCCATTAAATCTTTTGTTAACCATAGTGCGGACCAGTCAATAATAATACCAAGAGTAGCAAAATTCATCATAAGTAATATACCAAATATTAATATCTTTTTTTCAGGTATTTTAAACTTATCTACAGGATCATCATTTTCCTCAACATTTGGCATTCCCAAAAAATAAACTACAATCGCAGATAATAAGATTATAATACCCATTACAGAAAATGTAATCTGTGGATCAATATCTTTTTTTATCACATAAGCCGCCAGTAACGCACCAGAAAAAGATCCTGCGCTTGTACAAGCCTGATATAAAGGTATATAAATTTTATTTGTTTTACTCTCTATGTACGAAGCCAGACTCTGATTAGTTGGAAATACAAAGCCAACAGCTATTCCAAAAGGAAAAGCAACAAGCATGAATATTGAATAAGAATTTACTGGGACAAGTAAAAAAGGACATATAGCAAGAATAATCGTACCAATTATAATGATAATTTTTGCACTGATATTTAGAGCAATTATTCTTCCAGTTATTTGGTTACTAAAAAGATTGAAAATACCAAATATAAAAAGCCATAATCCCAAATCAACTTCTGCAATATTCAGTCGATCTAAATTTCATGGAATGTAGACAGAATAAATCCTAATCGTAAAAAGGAATACATACATATTTTGCATTGAAGATATAATTGAGTTTCGGTAAATTTTAGATATTTTCATAATATTTTAATTAATTTTTTCATCTAAATTCATCAATTTAAATATCCTATCTAAATTATAAATAATCTATGTTAATGGTATTCCCTAATAACATTGAATCAAGCCAATTTAAAAATCTACTAGTTGGTATAAATTTTAAAATATGTTATCCAATTCTTGGATTAATCTTAATCACATCAAAACTTACTAACGCTGGTTCAAAGAACTTCCGGGCTTCCTCTTCAAAAATGTATCATACCAGATCACCAGCTGTCCCTGCTCTAAACACATCTTCTCCTTCTCCACGTAGTTTCATCCGAGTGTACTCCCATTCATAGGGAGCCTCACGCAGTCGAGTTGGTCCATTACGCAAATCCAATCCCATCTTTGCAGAGGCTGGATAGTGGCTGTAGATCATCATTCGGCGAGCTTTACCCGAAATGTTAGATCGAGAATTATGAACAAGTAGAGATGAAAAGAAAGCGACTGAACCCGCAGGTAACAGCAAGTCTTCCCCACCCTCAAAATCAAGTAAACTCGGTTGGATCTGCAGACCAATATCAACAGATTCATGCTCAAGGTGAGACTTATGGGTTCCAGGCCAGATGTGAATCGGTCCAGATTCAGTGGTACAATCATCAAGAGTGATCGCTGAGGAAATGATACTCTGTGGGTAGTTTTCAGCTTGATAGTAGGCCCAGTCATTATGTACTGGGAAACGATCCGTGTAGCGGGGAGTCGTTTCAAAGCCGAAAGAAAGTCCCGGCATCGGTTGCTTGTAATTCAACTTTTCTTCCATCAGGATTGGCTCTTCGTTCATCAACTTGCGCATTGGGTCTAGCAAGCGAGAATCACCTGAGATTTGGGCGAGGTAGAGTGAGAGATCGATAATCGGCTGAATCTTACGAACCAGATAACCTGAATCATTCTTGACCAGATCCAGACGTCTACTCTGGCGCTTGAGGGAATTCGAGGAGTTAAGGATCAACTCCAGGATCATATCGGCTTCCTTGCGCATGCGTTGCACTTCCTGATCAGAAAAAACTCTCTCCATCACCACGTAGCCATACTTCTGGAAATATTGGACCCAGTTATCTTGATTAGTTGTCATGATCTACCCAAATTTGTTAGGTTTGCTAAAAAGCCTAATTTGAGAAAGCAAAGATGTTCATTCCCGCTTATTAGAGAAGCAACGCCTGTACTTTAAGGAAAATAAACATGAGCCTAACAGATTTTTTCCAGACCCTCTTCAATAAAGTCCGCTTTGCCACTTGGACTGAGGAAGAACAACTCGCTTTGTTGAAGATTGTGGACGATTTATACCGAGCCGACGGGAACTATGCTGCAGAAGAACTGGAAGATTTTCGCAAGAAGTTATCTATCTCTGCGGTTTATCAGGAGGATCTCGAACATATGTCCGTGGACAAGGCAATGGTTATTTTAAAAGAAGATCTTGGCAAGCTCAATCTTGCTTATACGATCCTAGCAGAAGCTGTTTACAGTGATGGACGTTTCGTTCGGGAGGAACGAGAATACCTAGATCAACTTATCATTCGATATCAACTAGATGGAGCACAACTCGAGAAGCGTCTGAATCGTGAGTTCCGCAAGGATGGCAACGAAGATTTGACTTAAAATCCACACTTACAAAATTAACAGCAGTTTACGCTGAAAAAACGCTTTTGGGGATGTATTCAATCTGAAATACATTCACATGAACAATTATATATTTTTACAGGATGTACAACACTGTTTTCTTCAACCTCTTAGCAATGCATTTAGTCTATTCAATTGCCCTGCACTCTATCCTGACAAAAATAAGTTTAGCTCAATGCACAGCACAATAAGCGAAGAGAAGCTCTCAAGGAAGATTGCTGTTATTCCTTTGATGCTCTAGCGAACAATTGAATCTAGCTCGATCAAAGAGCTCAAGAGTTTACAAAACAAAGCTAAGTCTGATCTACGATAGCTGATTTTTTCTCCGCTAACCCTTCTCTTCAAAAGAAAAAATCAATTACAGTCATCTCAATCCATCAACTTTAGTTGTAAACAATTTTTCCAACAGTTTAGAGGTGACATGGATCAATTAAAAAAAATCTGCGGTTTGAATCATCAAGCATAGCAGTTTAGGTAGTTTGGCTCTAGCAATCTTGGCTCCTATTATAGCCTTTAGAAAAATTCCTGAATTCGACAGTTTTTGTCCAAATAAGTGTTTAATTTCTGAAGTTGACTATTTTGTGAAATCCTTACCTTGGGTGCTAAAATGCAATTCTTAAATTTAGCAGATCCTATCCAAGCTATTAGAGATCATCCGCAGGTTTTTACTGTGCAAAGTTTTTCTTGAAAAACTGAATAGAGTTTAACTCAATTCAGTCTTTTTAATGTTAGCTTAATTGAAATCAGGCAGTAGCATTTCAAAGACTGGAAAAATTGTGGGAGTGATTTTAAAGCAGACTTCTTCAGAGAAGGTTCAGTCGAGAGATTGAGTTTTGTTGTTGTTTGGTGGAGGCAAGGAAGATAGAACTCCTCACTTTAGCACTCATATTTTAGTTAAATTTACTATACCTGTTCTTATGCGTGTCCAACATTCCAAAATTCACCACCTAAATCTAAAATTCTTCTGTCCTCAAACTATTAGCGCATTTTCTCTTTGATCTCTATCAAGTTTAATCCTCCCCTATTGATGATTTCTTCCCCATTTTTGCTTTTTTTGTCTGTATCAAAAGTAATCAGCCTTCTCACCCTTCTAAATTGAGGCAGGATTAGTTTATTTTCATCAGAGCTTCTTCAAAGGAGCAAAGAGAACCAGCTCTATGTATGCTGGTAGCGTTGATTCTACTAACATTATCACTTTTTAATTTGTATAAGCTCGCCGAAAAAAACCTTAGATCATTCTTTGGGCCTTCCCTGGGCAAGTACTAGTGGCCAAACTTCACCACTTCCATTTTTGCGAAGTAACCATGACGAAATCGCCAGAGTCCACCCAGACAAGATAACATCATCGACAAGCAAGACAGGACCAGAGAGAATTTGATCTCTGAGCGGAGCAAGTGATCCATCAACGTTTCTAGCTTGCTGGAAGCTGTTGTTAAATTTGTTTTGTTCGGGTCGTGAGTCAGTCTTCTCAATTGCTACTCTAAAAGATAAATTCAAAGCCTGCGCAAGTCTTTTGGCAAAATCTGGAACCAGCGTTGGATTCCGTAAAGATGGGACACCGGTCACCCATGTTGGAGCTGGCTGGGGGCCCCACTCCTTGAGCATAACTACGCAAGCATCGATCAACTCATCAGAAAAGTACTGTTGTTGATTTTTGCTAACATTCACCAAATCTCCTAGACCTGCATCCCCCAAAAGACTTAATACTTTCCCAGAGTTGGCTTGGTAACTTTTAGCAATCTTACCGTGGTTGTTTGAACGCTTCAGTCCACCATTAGGCCATTGCTTTCGAGGATTAATTGGCAGGTGGTATCTTTTGAGAAAAATGTTTGCTTCTCTAAGTTTATCTTTGGGAAAATCTTCAGACAATGCTTGCAGAGATGAAGTAATGACATCACTCGGATCGCCGTCTAATTCGCTAATTAGAAATGACATGTGTTGGCCGAATGGGAGATGCACGTATTCGCGCATTCGCTGCTGTTCTCTCCGACGAAGTGTTGTAAGGCGTTCGGCCCGCTCCCAGAAATCCTCAGACAAGGGGACCTTCGTCTTTCGCCAATGCCTTCCATTTTTAGTGATCGGTGGGGGCGACTCCAGTGCAAGTAACGATAGAGTTTTTTCAACCCTACCTTGGCTAAGATTAACTTCTTTCAGCAACTGGGGCACTGATAAACCTGTAGGATGGGCCTCAAGTTGAGTGACTACTTCTTTAACCTCTTCATTTGTGGGAAAGGCACTTTTAATAAACCAATTAGCAATGTCATCCTCTTCTTTTCCACTTAGCAAAATTCCATAGGCGGCATTCAAGGCACGACCTGCTCTTCCCACCTGCTGATAATATGCGACCACTGAAGATGGCATTTGATAGTGTATTACAAAAGAAAGATCAGGCTTGTCGTACCCCATTCCTAGTGCCGTGGTAGCAACCAAGGCTTTGATGCGGTTTTCAGAGAGAGCTTGCTCCAACTCCGGACGGCGGGCACCCGATTCCCCTGTGTAGGCTTCAACATCAAAACTCTGACTTTTCAACCAATTGGCTACTTGGTTGGCGTCTCGCACCGTCAGGGTGTAAATGATGCCATGGCCGGCTAATGCAGCGAGTTGATAGGAAAGCCAAGCAAGCCGCCCAGCCTTACTTTCCAGTCGAATGGTTTGGAGAGTGAGGGATGGCCGGTTGAGATTACCTCTTGAAATTCTAAGATTTGGGCCCAATACATTTTCCAGATCCTGCACTACTCGGTTGTTTGCGGTAGCAGTGGTGGCCAACAACTTAATGTTAGGAGGCATATTTCTAATAAATCTTTCAAGCAGGCGATAATGTGGTCGAAAGTCGTGCCCCCAGTCTGAAATGCAGTGAGCCTCATCAACTACCACTAAAGACACATTTAGTGAAAGTCCACCCAATATTTCTGTCCGGAAACGCTCGTTAGCCAAGCGCTCTGGTGAGATGAGCAAAATGTCGATTTCATTTTGCTTTATTCTCGCTTCAACTTCAGTCCACTTTGATATGTTGTCGGAGTTGATTGTCGCGGCTCGGACACCCATCCGCTCTGCAGCAGCTATCTGGTTCCGCATCAGTGCGAGCAATGGAGAAACCAACAAAGCTGGACCACAACCAGTCTCCCTCAATATTTTGGTAGAAATGAAATAGACAAAGCTCTTACCCCAACCGGTCTTCTGAACCACGAGCAGGCGATGAACACCATCAGTTATTTGCTGGATTGCCTCTTCTTGTCCATCACGAAAAATGGCATGAGCTTGGCCTGAGCCAAGACGCAGCAATTCTAAAGCTCTGTCAGCAGAATAGATTTTTTCTGTCATCAAATATTTTGGTAGCTAGGGTAATTTGTCATACATTTATTTGATCAGTAGGAATAGTTCTCAAATTTTACAGATAAATAACTGTAAACAAAAAATAGAGATCTATCTATTTGTGGTAAAACACCTATCTCAGTAATCTTTGAATTCCCTTTGAGTCCTTTCAAACTGCAGTTCAACTCAATAGGTATCGAAAAAACCATTCAATGGTAGAGATTTAATCAGTTCGACAAAGCAAGGGCCTTTCAGGAGTGTGGTTGTAGTAGTGGACACTATTGAGAGTGAATTTACTGTACGACAAATCACTGGTGTTGGGACTCTTAGGAATCTAAACCTTCGGTATTCATCTAATTTTTGTTATCTTTTTATTGTACCTATCCTAGCCAGAAGAATAACTTTTCGAACGAATTCAAAATAACCGCATTACTAATCAAACTTAATAAACATTTTCAGAAACAGTTTTTTTCCATTCTATTCTGAATCGAACGATGAAATTTGAAGATTGTGGTCAAAAGTTTCCAAGGAGATAGAGTCCATAAAAGATTTTCTTGTGTCTTCAAAGATATCTAGAAAAACTTGAGAAAATCCTGCTCTGCATAAATATATTATTATAATTCAGTTACTTATTTATAAAAATACTAGTTTAATAAATAATTTTTTTGAACAAATTTTTAACCCTAGGTCGAGAAGAAAAAAGAAATTTAAAGACTGAGGAATTTTTTTTAGATAAAATAGTAAGTAAATTTGTAATTAAGTTTTTTAATATTTATTTAGCTATTCCAGATGAAAATTTTTCAAAAGAGCCGAGCAATCTTGCTGGGGGCAGCCGTTGCAGATGCCGCTACACGGCCACTACATTGGATTTATGATACTGACAAAATTCAAAAACTCATTGGCGCAAAAGCAGATCCTGAATTCTGGCCAAAAAGTGAATCTCCATTCTACACTCTATCCACGGGAGCTAACAGCGCCTATTTTGATCTGAGCTTAGTGATGTTGAGGTCTCTTGGCCAAAATTCTGGTGTTTTTGAGCCTAGAATTTTTATGGAGCATGTAGTTTCCCATTTTGGTCAAAACACCCCTTATGAGACAGCTTTTCAAAAGAGAAAACTCAATTACACTCCAGAAGTTCGTGAAAAAGGATGGCCCGCACCGATCAATGGTCCGTGGCGCCACGGGTTAGTCACCACAATGTTAGAAAATTTTTCACGCACTGAAGAAATTCCAGTCGGCCCAACAAATGCCAATGAAATTGATGGATTCTGCGCCACATTGCCAGTTTGGCTAGTTTCTAAACCAGAACAAAGAATTGCTCTTAGTCAAAAAGCTTTAAAAATAGTAGCTGGTGGGCGTCTTTGTGAAGACCATGCCTTGGCTTTTTTACAACTACTGGAACTTGCCTCGGCTGGTGAGCAGCACCCAATCCATCAATTAGCCCGAAATCCTAAAATATATGGAATTCCTCAGCAGATAATCGAAGAAATAGAGCAGGTTATTTCTGCGTCAGAAGTTGATCATTCTGATTTTGTCCAACAGGTTGGTAAAGCCTGTCGCTATTCGGGGACTTTTCAGGGGGCCTTACACGCGGTTTTAAAGGCAAGTTCCTATGAAGAGGGTGTCCGGTTGAGCATACTTGCAGGAGGTTGTAATTGCTCTAGATCTATACAGGTAGGATCCTTACTTGGTGCAATTCACGGTGAAGAAAAGATTCCAAAAGAGTGGCTTGACAAAACAGACTCTGTTGCAGAAATCCAAAATATTGTAGGTAAATTAACTCTCGAATAGAAAACTTAAGCGAAACCAATCAAAACAACCATTACTGAGTGGCACTGGATTTTTATTGCAAGTATTTAAAATAATTTGGAAATTTATTTATCACTTGTGATGAATAGGTTTGTCTGTTGCGGCTAGTTCAAGCTACATCAGTGGCAATAACCCTCCATAAATTAGCCAAAAGCGCTTGTCGAATACCCAAAATCTGATTAAATCCCCATTCTGATATCCCACCTCAGTCCTGATTGCATTTTCTCATTTATCCCAGCCTGTTGTCAGACTAACCTTAATAATCAATACAACCTTTGTAGAATATTGATTCTATTTTGAGACTTTCGCTGTAAGGATTATTTTGTTCGTTAAATCAATTCTCCAATCAATCCCAAAGGTGGCAAATGAAAAGTGAATTAAGGGCAGAGGTATACAAGGTCTATCAATCCTACCTTGACGCGTTCAATCAAGAAGATATGGATGGTATCAATGCCTGTATTGAATTTCCGTTGACTCACATTGGCAACGGCAAGATCACTGTACTGGACAAGTTTCCACTATCACCAACAGAAATGAAAAAAGTGAAGGGTTGGCATCACAGTGATTCGTTTGAAATTGATGTAGTAGCTATGACTGAAACTAAGGCTCATCTGGTTTGTAGGAATGTTCGACGACTTAGAGAAGACGGTTCCTTGATTGAGGAAGCCAGTGCATTTTATGCTTTCAAGAAAACTGGTGAAGGGTGGAAAATGTTTGCAATTTCCGATGTAGTGAATCCTGCTAGCTAGTGCAACAACTTAGAGATTAAATCACCAACACTAAGTTGAATAAGACAATTCTGACGATAATACTGTTGTTCGCTTCACAAGTCTACGTCTTTGAGCAGGCAGATATTGATCGACTAGCAGATACCAATGAGTGCCATCAGTGTGACCTTTCTGGTGCAGAATTGCGTAATCTGTTCTTGGCCAAACTAAGTGGGGCTAACTTATTTGGAGCTAATCTAGTTGAAGCAGATTATCTAAATCAGATTTGGTAGGAGCCAATTTATGTTGGCCAACCTAGCACAAGCAAATCTTTGGCGTGCTAAAATGGCTGGTGATGATTTAGGAGAAGCCTACTTAGTGGGGGCCAGATTAACCGGAGTTGATCTAACAGGAGCCGACTTGAGAGGCTCTGAGATGCGTGAAACGAACTTGAGTGGAGCAGTCCTGTTGGAAGCCAATTTAGATTTTGCAGACTTGCAGGGGGCAAAACTCCCTAACACACTGATGCCAAATGGTCAGCGAATCTTTGAGGGTTGTTCAAAAAAAATTAATAAAACAGTAGACAAATAATCAATATGGAAACTGTTGTTGAGACATTTCATCAGTGGATAAAACATGAATACCAGCACAAGGAATAGAGATGGAAAAGGTAGAAGCTTACAACAAGGCGTGGAGGCTTGGTGTAGAGTCAAATGACTTTTCTCTGGTTGATGAAATTTATCATCCTGATTTTCAAGCTGTAGATGCGGTTTCCGGAGTTGAAGTCAATATTGACACCTTCAAAGAAGCACTACACACTCTGAAGGATTCCATCATAGTCACACCAGCAGAGGCTCTTATTGAAAATGAAGACTTACTAAAAGCTCATAGATACAACAGATACAAGGAAGCTGATATTTTTAATTCGGTAACGGTGTCTCTTTTTTATACAGATGGAAAAATAATTAACCAAGAGACTATTTTCGAAGAACTAGACTACGACCCCAGTCAAGGGAGGGACTGGAACTGGGAAGACTATGAGTGATCCAAGCCGGCTTCAGATCACTCATAGTCTTTATTTGTTTTATGAAGGGAAATGAGAGATGTTGATATAATCTAGTATGTCAGCAATCAATCTCCTAGTTTTTGCCCAGTTTTCTCCCAATCCTGTAGAAATTTTTGAACGACTAAATCAGTCATTGGATGTTCAAAGAGTTGCCAAAGTATATTCGGTGGTACCGTCGCCACATCAGCCCCCAAGCGCGCAGCTTCCAACAAATGACCTATACCTCTCACTGAGGCTGTTAAGATTTCTGTTTCAAAGCCAAAATTGTCATATATCAGTCGAATGTCCTGAATTAACTCTATCCCATTGGCACCAACATCATCCAATCGACCAACAAATGGGCTGATAAACGTTGCACCAGCCTTGGCTGCTAGAAGGGCCTGACCAGCACTAAAACAAGCTGTTACATTCACTGCAATTCCCTTTTCGCTCAAAATCTTAGTAGCCTTTACACCTTCGGTTGTTACAGGAACTTTTACAGTTAGATTATCAGCAATCTCACTCAACCACAGTCCTTCTCTTACCATTCCCTCTGCATCAGTTGCGACAGCTTCCCCAGAAACTGGCCCATCAACAATATCACAAATTTCAGCAAGCACTTCCCTGATGGGCCGACCTGACTTAGCAACTATAGTTGGGTTGGTAGTCACACCATCAACGATACCAATATCATTCAGTTTTTTTATTTCAGTTACATCAGCAGTATCTACAAAGAATTTCATTGATTAGCCTTAAATAAAATTGAAAGTTCAAAGTGAGTCATTCTTCCTTAATTTCTTACACAACAATATTAAATCACAGTAATTATGTGTTTTCTTGCTTTCGGAAAAATTCTTAAGAAACTAAACTTTCCAATAAGCTTAGAATCTAAATTGATCTTACAGATTGTCCTTGAAGTCAAGAATCAAAAAACAATCATTATTGTAAATTCTGTAGTTTTCAGGTGACTATTGTGAAAAAAAGATTTTTATTCTTACTATCTTTTCTGCTTTTTACAGTCAATTCCTATGGGTTCAAACAAGAAGATTTGGACAAGCTAAAAGCTATTAATCAATGCATTGATTGCAAGCTGACTGAAGCACCTCTTTTTGGTTTATTCCTAAATGGAGCAAACCTACAAGCTGCCAAATTGGATTTTGCAAACTTAGAAAATGTTAGCTTACGTGATGCCAACTTGGGTTTTGCAAGTATGCGGGGGGCTTATTTGATTGGAGCCGACTTGGTTGGCACAAATTTAACTGACGGAGATCTCAGCGGAGCAAATTTGCAAAATGCTAATCTGACTGGATCTGTGATGCTAGGTATTGATCTACGCGGAGCTGATCTAACAGGTACCAATCTGCAAGAGGTCAATTTGCGTAATGCTCGACTCGAAAGAGCAGTGCTGAGGGGAGCAAAATTAGACTTTGCTGATCTAACAGGTGCGAAATTCTGTAACACAATTATGCCCAACGGAGATACAGCAATTAAAGATTGTTGATACTTATTTCTAATTGTGATCACTATTTTAGGAGAGAGAATGACGAAAGCAGAAACGTATGAGAGAGCGTGGCGTCTGGGATACAAGGGAGACTTCTCTCTTGTAGATGAAAATTATCATCCTGAATATTCAGCTTTTGAAGACACTACAGGAATTACAGCAAATCTTGAGGACGACAAAACAGTGGTTTTATCCCTGAGCGGTTTAGTCATTATTGGTCCTTATAAGTGTATCTCTGAGAGTGAAGATCTATTGCGTATCCAGGCTTACAGCATGTTCAGAGAGGCAGAAATATTTCGTTTCTTTACTACAGAAGCTAACTATAGAGAGGGTAGAATCATTACTCAAAAGACCATTTCAGAAGAACTACATCATGACCCCAGCAAAGGGCAGGACTGGAACTGGGAAGACTACGAGTGATCAGCAAGCGGTGGGAGGACTACACTATCGCAGAAATCAGATCACAGGCACTCGCATAAGATGGTTAGAGTTAAAACGTTGAGCATTTTTTATCAAGATTGGAAACAATTCGTTGGGGCATGGAGTGACTAATCAATGTTACACGTATGATTGTAGCAACTCTTAAAAATTAGGAGCGAGGTCCCCAATTGATGATGCTAGAGGATCAGCATTAACTCTTTTATCTTTCATTACTGAATCTGGTACAGGGGTGTCAAACTGATAGTCTTGATCAAATTTCTGCGCTCTCCATATTTCAACCATTTCTTTCCAAGCACCAATCAATGTTCTTGGTTCAGGCATGTCCAATTTTATTTCCCCATGCAATTTTTTTAAATTGTAGCACGGAACCCCTGCAAACATATGATGTTCGATATGCCAATTCATGTGCCAATACAGGAAAGATAAAATTGGGTTCAATGTAATGGTCCTAGTATTTTTCCTGAAATCAGGGACGTTATTTTGTAGCCCACAGTGTTGAGTTAGACCAACAAAATATGAAGCCCAATTTGCCATAAATGAGCTAAGAGTAATCACTAAAAAGAGCCACCAATGTCCGGAAATTATCGAGACCATTAAGATACAACTGTGAAAAAGAAGTAGTATTCGTGACCAAATTATTGATTTTCGATGTTGTAATGGTTGGTCATCATGCAATGCTTGCAACCATTCTTGACATGGAATTTGTGTGGATCCAATCCTTCCAAAAGAAGAAAGACCTGTCAAATATACTGTTGAGAAAAACCCCCCTTTACTAAATACTCTATCAGGTTTCGAGAAGAGATTTAATGTAAAGATTTGAAATAATGTAATAGGCGAAAGAGAGGGTTGAAGCGGTAACAAATTCTCTCTATCAACTGCAGGGTACATAGTGTACCGATGATGATATGTGTGACTGGAAGCGTAATCGTAGGGATCCCACCAACTTATTAGACTGTAAAGATATAGAAAAAACTTATTATAAAATTTATTACGAAATACAGTACCATGTGCTAGTTCATGAGGTGCAACACCCGACAAAAAACTGCTCACAGTACCATGTACAAATAACATTGCTAAAAAAGCGTACCAGATGCTGTTATGCCAAAAAACATATGTCAGACCACCTGTCATCAAAAATATAGCTAGATGTCCACCTGCTTGGAAAAAACCTTTTTTGTCACTTTTCAAACATAATTTTCTCAGAATCTCTTTTTCAATTGGACACCTGTACCAATCTGGACGAATCTCTTTTTTTATTTCTGAAAGTGTTGCCATTTCACATCTCACCAGAAAATTAAAAATCTACTAATTCTTTGCTTTTATTTTTGGGTAGATCCTTACTTATCTACATTTTTTATAAACTCATAAGTAAGAACGTTAAATTAACCTAGTTCAATTCACCAGAGACAAGACAATTTTTTTCTGAAATTGAATTGTTCAGATAGACTTCACACACACATGAATTTGAACCCCACAAAAGGTATGACTAGAACTTGGAAAACTTTGGTTGATCAGCAAACAGCGAATGCTTATACCAACGCAGAAATCAAATTATTAAATAAAGCATTAGGAGAGAAATGACCAAAGCTGAACAATTTGATAAAGCTACAAAGTTGGCAATGAAAGGCGATTTAACATTGTACGATGAGATCGTGCACTCCGATTACGAATCTATGAATTAGCGTATGCCAGTAAACAAAGAAATGAGCAAATCCATTCTTTCAGGAATTGGCGATCTAATTACTGTTGGGCCTATGCATAGGATCTATGAAAATGAAGAATTTGTATGTATCCATAACTATTCAAGAGTTGCCAGTGCGGATATTTTCAATTCAGTGATGACCACAATTACCTATAAAAATGGGAAAGTAATTAATCAACAAACAGTCCGAGAAGAATTAGATTATGATCCCAGCGAAGGTCAGGACTGGAACTGGGAAGACTACTAATGATTTGGCATATGGACTACACCATCACTGAAATCAAATCACGGATATCAGCAGCATAGTGAGGACGAATGACAAAAGCAGAGACATTTATTAAAGCTTGGGAACTTGTAATAACAAAAGAAGATTCCTCACTGGTTGATAAAATTTATCATCCAGATTACTGCTCCTTTGATCCTGTTGCAGGAGTTGAGGTCAACCTAGAATCTGACAAACAAGTGATGCTAACTTTAAGGCATGATCTCATACTCACCAGACCAATCAGCGTATCTGAGAGCGATGATTTAGTTCGTCTTCAAAGGTACAACCGATACAGAGACATCGATATTTTCAATTCAGTTACAACTTCTGTTCACTACAAAAACGGAAAGATTGTTAGTCAAGAATCAGTAATTGAGGAATTAGATAAAGATCCAAGCGAAGATCAGGACTGGAATTGGGAGGATTTCGATTGGAAACTAGGTGCTGAGTAGTTGAAACAGGTGCTTCAAATAGTTTGATCTGACGTTTCTTAATGATGTCGCTGGGTGTCCCAATGATCTGGCCTTGGTAACAATCAAAACATCTGTTCATTTCAGAGGCAACCTAGGGTTGGACGGTGGTGATAGCCTTTGAAAGGCTCTTTTCCTGAAGAACTCAATCGAGGTATTTTCAACGATCCTTGAAGATAATAATCATCCAGGTAATCAGCGTATGCTGAGAAAAGGAGCCTGTACGAACAATCTGGACTAGATACGTTGATTGCTGTAGACCTTCGTCTGGGCTGTCAGAAGGGGGCCAAGGACCCAACAGAATGGCTCTCTCCCAATATTGATTTAGATGTATAAAACCATCGAGTTTGCTCAAAAAAATTAATAGCTTTTTCAGATATTAACATTCTCTCTTCTACTGAAATCAGTCTTACCGACTAAACTCCTAATTTCATTGAGATCATTCTCTAATCCATCCCGAAAGAAAAGAACATCGGCCTTATGGATTAACATATTTGCACCAAGGTCCAGTAATCTCTTTTGATACTCGGGGGTACCCCAAGCATGTATTCCTGCTCCGACAGATTTTGATCTGGCTTTCTTGAAAACCACTTCAATAGTGTTTAGGTAAATGGGATTATCATATTCTTCAGGAATACCTAAACTAGTTGTAAGGTCATGTGGACCAATTTGGACGGCATCAATGCCCGCAATATCTAAAATCTGATCAAGATTTTCAATAGCAGGCTTGCTCTCAATATTCAGTACTAACAAATTGTTTTCATTTGATTCATTTATATAATCATCTAATGGTTCTTCTAAGTTTTCCTTACCCGCCATCAATTGGTTTAATCTACCGCCTTTTAATGGTCTCTTCTTAGTAGCACCCACTAATTCTTTAACTTGAGTGACTGTCTCAGTGTACGGCGAAATAATTCCTGCTGCTCCATCATCTAAAAACTCAGTAGCAATATAATGATCTGGAGATTTCATTCTCACCAAGGGAGGCAGTCCCATCGCTGAGTATGTCCGACACATCCATGATAGCGTTTCACGACTTATAGCTATGTGTTCAGTGTCAATAAAGATGAAATCTAGTGAGCAATCTTTTAAGATTTTTGGCCAAAAGGGTGATGTTGAAACGATGAGTGTTCCGAAGACTAAATCACCTTCTTTTAATTTCTGCTTCAGTTCTAAATTTTTCATAAATCTTTTTGAGTTGAATTAATTAAATTTGTTTTTTTGAAGAGGTAAAGAGCTATGTGATGTAGCTAATTTCTATTGTGAAGACAATTCAAAGCTGATGATTAAACTGTAGTTGCACAATATCATCTATTTGCATGATTCTCCAAGTAGGCTAATTGTGGCAGACTTAAAGTGTCGCAAAATTTCTCAAAAGTCTTTAGTTTATTGAACCGTTGCAATTGCTTGTACACTTATCTCGAAAGAGGTGACATGAGGGATTATTAGTTGTAAACTTATTCTGAAGAAAATTCTTTTGATAACAAATATCTGGTCTTCACATTTGGGAAAATCAAGTCAGATCAGGCTATTTTGAAAAGTAATTGATGAGTTCATTTCGATAAACCAAATTTTAAGACAGGCACTCAGACAGTACAATTGCAGAATCTACAAAGAATTCTCCAATAATAATGTGCAGAGGTTTTGATCATAGTTGAAGATAGTTTGAAAAGATTTAGTTTTTTGCTGCTCAGATTTTAATTAGTCTTCACCCCCTTATTTCAATATCCAAGATCATTTCATGAACCTTTTACCATTCACCTTCGTCCTGCCAGTTCACTCCCCAATTGCAGACCACTACCAACGTCCCTTATTTGAATCAATGGTCTCCGCTGGCTTTCCAAGCCCTGCTCAGGACTACTACGACGGATATCTAAACCTACATCAGTATCTGATTCCTGATCCCAATAACGTCTTCTTTGTCCGTGCTAATGGAGATTCAATGACTGGCGCAGGTATCTTTGATCAGGATTTACTGATCGTCGACCGCTCCAAGAAAAAGCCCAATGGGAAAGTCGTGATTGCCTCTCTCAATGGAGAGTTCACTCTGAAGCGACTTGTACAGACTCCAGAGTCTTTTGAGTTGCTGCCAGAAAATCTGGACTATCCGAGTATTCCCATTTCAGTTGATGATGATTTCCAGATCTGGGGTGTCGTGCGACATGTCATTCATAAGCTCTAGGAAGCTGGTATGAACCAACCAATTAACTTCCAAAATAAGCTGGAGCTCTTCTCAGAACACTGGTCCCCGAAAGTCATTGCGGAAATGAATGACTACCAGTTCAAGCTGGTGAAGATCAAAGGCGAGTTTACTTGGCACCAGCATGCCAACACGGATGAGACTTTCATTGTGCTAGAGGGTTCTATGGGAATTGAGTTCAAGGACCGGACGGTCCAATTGAGTGAAGGAGAAATGATCGTGGTTCCCCGTGGGGAAGAACACAAGCCCTTCGCTGATGAGCAGTGCAAGGTGTTGCTGGTTGAACCAAAGGACGTGGTCAACACAGGCGATGCTGGTGGTGAGTTAACCAGCGACAATGACGTTTGGATTTGATGTTAATCTCTGACAAATGCAGATATTATCCAAAACCTTTGGGAGGAGATTCTTTTTGAGAGGTGTATGTAAAACCCTTGGCGCGTATAGGTCATGAAAACTGTCTTGGTCGCCGGTACAACCGGACAAACAGGCAGGCTGGTGGTTGAACAGTCTTTGGCCAATGACTACAAAGTTCGTGTAATTGTGCGGTCGCGCAACAGGCTTCCTTCAGAAATTTTAGAACATCCTTACATCACTCTCGTTGAAGCCAGTTTACTTGATCTTTCGGATGAGCAGATGGCTGATTTAGCAAAGGGATGTGACTCCGTGGTATCCTATTTGGGGCATGTCATCAACTTTAATGGGATTTTTGGAGAACCAAAGCAGTTGTGTACAGAAGCTACAAAGCGTTTGTGCAAGGCGATTGAGTCTAATTGTCCACTCTCGCCAGTCAGATTTATTTTGATGAATACAGTAGGTGTTCCCAACCCTGACCTCAGTGAGCAGAGGGAATGGTTTGAGCGAGTTGTCCTCTCACTCTTGCGTTGGCTGATCCCTCCCCACAAGGAGAACGAGACTGCGGCTCAACACCTTCACTCCAACATTGGACAGAAGAACAAGTTTGTAGAATGGTGTAGCGTACGACCTGATTCACTGATTAACGAGGGTGTATCCACTTATGAAATTACAGAGTCACTGTCAACAGGCCTGTTCAACGGCCAGCCGACAGCACGCTCCAACGTAGCTCATGGTTCGGCTGATTGAAGATGACTCCCTATGGACAATTTGGAGATTCAGGATGCCAGTTATCATGAACTCTCAAGGTGACCTAAATAAGGAATTAGACCAATAGCAGAACTCAATGATCCAATGCTTTTGAAACTTTGATTCATCTCATTTCTGAGAGCATGTGAGCATAGAATCAACCGTCTTACCCGTGCTCCGTCCCAATAGAGCGAAGGTAAATGCAGAGGTGGAGTGGAGAGCAGTGAAATATGGGAATGTAGAGTTAGTATCCGCTGTGGTAGCAAAGTGTCCGAAGGCAAGGAACATTAACTATTTTGATGCCTTGGAAGAGGCTAAGCTCGTCTACCCTTCGCAGTAGAAGTCTGTCGTCTAACTTGTTGTGGAGCTAGCCTGAATGTTTTTCCTTCGGGAACGGGTAGAGATTGAGCACTGGGACGGGAGTCCTGTAAAATTCACAGATGGCAGAAATGAAACGAAAGATATCTTTCATACTGGTGAGGATGTGATTCATGCTATGGTCAAGGAGCAGCGTCTATTTTTTTGAAATGTTCGAAGGGAGGAGAAGATCGGGAGTTGGAGACAATGATGACTTCTTTCAATGGCTATTTAGCCATACTTGGAGAAACCATAGTAGGATCAATCCAATATTCATTTCGGTGTTACTAAACTCCTTGCTTCATCGGACGGATTTTTACAGAGAACTTACTGATTGGGGTCTTGACGCGTCTTGAATCGCAATGACTTACAAAAAGATCATCCCCTACAACATAGTAAATTGCGTCTTGCAGGAACTCCTCTCCAATATCACAGGCTTCGTCAAAAGAGATGGCTATTGCCCAACACGGTTCATTATGACCAGTGTCAGGAGCATAGCCGGTAACCCTTCTCAGCCAAGTCCCATTTTCTACAAGCCGATGATGTAACTGTTCATCCGCCTGCTGATTCCTTTCGGTAGGCCATTTTTCGCCCGTAGTAGCGTAGCCAGAGATGATGGCGAATTCCTCAGGTTGTTCAGACCAATCAACCCCCAGATCAAGAAACGTTGACAGGTATAAGGGATTGACGGAATCCATTTCAACACCTTGAGAGGTAAGAATCACCACTTTGGGGTGGGGTTGTTCTACTCGTACTCGGTTTTACTTTTTGGATCTTCTTAACCTTTTTGCTGGTTTAGGGCAAGCGTATCAAATCTGCTAATACTCTGGCATCAGGAGCTATGTGTTTCCATAGACATCCAGCGGCCATTAGCCAACGCTCGTTCTAAATGAGCCCGCATAGTGGTATTGCATTCTTTTTCAATAATATTACATCAAACATGCAGTTCATGCCATGTCAGCTGAGAGTAGATACCGTGGGTCTGGGCGATATTGAGCATGTATTTTACCGGATAGGAAGAAAAAAAATCATTTTGAATGCTTTTGAACCAAGGCCCTGGCCTTTTGGACTAATTCCTTCCCATCTATTCCCTTACTACGCACCTCCATAATCCAGCGATCAATCACTGGCTCCAACACTGATTCAAACTCAGCGGTTTGCGTCTGATCCAGAACAATGTGTTTTTTCTTGTAAGTCTTCAAACGCTCAATGCCACCAAGCTCATAATCAGACCAAACCTTACCGATCCGGCGCAAAAAATTTTCGTCACTTGCCTTGAGGAATGCCTCTTTGACCTCTGGTGATAATGAGATCCAAGTGTCTCGGTTCATCGAAACCTGCAACACCGCATTGGCGAATCGGGTGGACTGATAGCCTTCAGTCATAGAATTGATGTATTGCTCTAGCTTTAGCGGGGCAATAACATTGGCTGTGATCAGTACAGTGTCTGCGATAGCACGCTGAAGAATCTGCGGTATCTGTCGCACCGTGGTTGCAATGGTTTTGCCTCCTAGTTCTTCAGCCACCCAGTCCGTGATCCTGCCAGCAATGCGGACTCGCTTACCCTGCATATCTGCTGGAGTCAAGACATCGGTTCTTTTGCTTAGAATAGCATGTCCCTGATGCACATGCAGAAACATCACTTCCAAATTCTTGTCTGCATATTCTTGCTTCAGATCGCTCTCAAACATCTCGCGCATAGCCAGATTCGTTGCGGCAGGATTGTTTGTGTGTACAAAAGGTAGCTCGAAAACCTCACTTCTTTCAAAACCTCCACTGTAGGTGTTGACCGTCCAGATCAAATCCGTTATCCGCCCTTCAGAAGCCTGACTCACCAAATCTTTCGGTTTGCCGCCAAGTTCCATTTTCGGAACAATCAAGATTTCGACCTGACCCTCAGAAAGCCGCTCCACTTCATCCGCCCAAGGTTGCAACATCTGCATTTGAGGCACATCCTGATTGACGAAAAAATGATGGAGTTTCAGTTTCTTTAGTGGTGCGGCTTCTGACGAGGAAATACTGAGCACGAACACGCTAAATAGAGTGAGGGTGGTGCGCATACTTAGTCTTATAATTGCTGAAGCCAACGAGGAATGCATGCTCGCGATCAATCTGTTTCTTTGCCAGTGGTAAATCATGTGGATTCAAGTGATTTGAAATGGTTACTTTTGATTGAATGTTCGGATAAGGCCAATCATCTACCATCCAATCTGGAACAACATCTACATTCTCATCTTTCTCTACAAAACAACCGCACCATACGACGGCCGTTTGCAAAAGAATAATTATTCTACCATCGATCCATCATTGTTCTAGGAGAAAGATCACTTAGACATTGATTAATTTACCGGCACTCTTTGCTTCAAGGTATCTCCCCAACCCTT
>JACLAC010006583.1_pt1 | contig 28605 bp, 27 predicted proteins | sample 8027881 | NCBI WGS metagenome assembly JACLAC01 (sample SAMN15725517, study PRJNA655200) | protist metagenome | isolation source: fluorescence activated cell sorting (FACS) single amplified genomes of... | place: Spain: Blaines Bay Microbial Observatory, Mediterranean Sea | collected 2016-01-19 | reverse complement strand
CTTAGATCAAGAAGATAGTGTCACCAATATGGGTGCTGTTCAAGTTCATGATCCGTTTTTGAAGCGGGTTTTAGTAGAAGCGATAAAAGTATTATTCGAGACTGTAAATTCTGAAAAAGTATCTATAGGATTTAAAGATTTAGGGGCGGGGGGAATTTCATGTGTTACTTCAGAAATGGCTGCTCATGGTGGATTTGGTGTTGAAATTCGTTTAGATCAGGTTTCTATTGCTATTCCTGATTTGCTACCGGAAGTGATTGCTTGTTCAGAAACACAGGAACGATTTGCTATAGCTGTTCCTAAATCGTTTACAGATACCGTTCTTTCTATTTTTAATGATCAATTTGAAATGAATTCATTGTACCCTGGGGCTGGTGCAGCTGTTATTGGTTATGTGACAGAGAAAAAAGATTATGTTTTAACCTATAAAGGTGACACAGTATGTTGTTTGCCTATAGATGCTATTACTACTGAAGTAAAAGCTCCTAAGACTGCAAAGAAAAAAGATATTCAGTATCCAGACCCTGTTTCTCATTCGTTTAGTGATGCTGAATTAAGTTCTCTTTGTTTAACGTTACTATCTAGTCAAAATTCATGTTCAAAACGATATGTATATCGTTTTTTTGATAATGCTGTTAGGGGACATACTATTGTTTATCCTGGAGAAGGCGATGCTGTTGTTACCGCGCCTATAGAAGGGTCAAGTGCCGCTGTAGTGACTAGTATGGATAGTAATTTGTTTGGGGATGTAGACCCGTATGTTTGTGGTGCTTATGCTGTTGCAGAAGCTGTACGTAATGTGGTTGCTGTTGGGGGCTGTCCGATAGCTGTTACTGACTGTTTGAATTATGGTAATCCTGAAAACCCACATGTATTTTATGATTTTGAGGAAGGTGTTCGTGGAATTGCAGATGCGTGTCATGCATTAGGATTTATAGAGAATGAGTCCTTACCAGTTATTTCTGGGAATGTGAGTTTTTATAATGAATCAACGACCGGTAAAGCTGTAGTTCCCTCTCCTGTAGTTATGGTTGTTGGAAAAATGACCGATTATTCAAAGGTTTTAACCATGCAGTTATCCAAACCAGAATATCACTTATATTTGATTGGTGAACGGTATTCAGAATTTGGAGGGACTCAAATTAGTCATCTTATTGAGGGGTTATCTTATAGCGCACCTCACGTAAGATTGGAAGACGAGCATAAGGCGAATCAATTGGTTCATAATTCTATCCAGTCTGGTTTGTTAGAGGCATGTCATGATATTTCTGCAGGGGGATTATTTGTTGCCTTAAGTGAAATGATTTTAGGTGAAAGAGGACTTTGTCGGGTAGGGGTTTCTATTGATATTCCAGACTCTTATACATCAGAACAGTTTTTGTTTTCTGAAAATGGAGGATATATCGTTGCTGTTTCTCAAGAACATAGTACTGCATTTGAAGAGGCGTTATCAAGGGCGTCACTTACTATTTCTCAAATAGGTCATACAACAGATGAAAAACAATTTAAAATTAAACGGACAGAGGGTGCTGTAATAACTTTGTCTGAACAAGATTTGAAAGAGGCTTGGTTAAGTTCAATTGATTCATAAAATGGGTCTTAAGAGATATTTTTACAGCTTAATTATTTTTGTTTTACTATTTCCAACTTATATTTTATCAGTGTCTTATTCTTCACCCGTGTCCCGATCAGGAAATGTAATGCCATTTCGTCATTATGATGTTTCTTATCAAAAAGCTATGGAATTAGAGTCTTTAAAAATGTTTGAACGATCCCGTGATAAGTATCGTTCTATCAATGATTCTTTTTTTAAATTATATCCTTCTATTAAACAAGATAAAAAAACTCTAGATAAGATATTACCTGTGGTTATAAGTTCTGTATATAGATTTTCTTTAGTTACTGCACAGGCAAATTATTCTAATATGTATCAACTTGTTTATCAAATTTCTTCCTTCAAGACTGCTCATAGTCATATTAATCAATTATTAACTATTTTGATGGATTTAAAAAGGAGTCATTCAAACTTTATTCAATCAGAATTGTTAGCTCATTTGCTCTATGTGAGGGGTGTTAATCGAATTGCTTGGTCTAATAAATTGTTAGAGGGGATCCCATGGAAAAATTATGTTGTTTTTCCACCTCAAGATATAGCGAGTATGTTGACCGTTGCTATTGAGGATTTTGAACATTTATTAGAATTAGAGAAATTACCAACCACATTTCGATATATGCCGGCATTTATGGCTACTTTTTTGGAGCGTATTTTTTCTATAGAGTCGTTATCTAATGATGATTATTTTAAACTTATGTTACCGCGGTTTTTAAGACATAAGGAGACTAGTATATCTTATCGGGTTAATCGTTTGATTTATAATCATAAAGATATTCGTGAATTGGTTAAATATTATTCAGACCGAAACTATTACTCTGTTTATTTAACACTAAAATATTACTATTCTAGGTCAGGGCAACGTATTCTTAAACGTGCTACTACACTACATACGTTGGATGATATTTTGCAACCTAGAAATAAAGTTGTTTTTGATTTCTTCTTAACCTTTGTTAATCAACTTCATATTCGATAGTTCCATTGACTAATTTTGGGGATATTAAATATATTAAAGGTGTTGGTCCAAAGATAGCGACTCTTTTAACAAAGCTTGGTATTGAGTCTATTTATGATTTCTTAACATATTTTCCCAGATCTTATGATGATCGTCGTCAATTAGATACTATTTCACAATTAGGGCAACAAGAATGGTGTTCATTTGTGGCTACTATTCGGTCTTTAAACGAAGATGTGAAAGGTCGGACAGTTATAATGAAATGTTTATTAGAGGATGGTTCAGGATCTATAGTTGGGGTGTGGTTTAATCAAAAATATTTGAAAAAACTATTTCGTCCAGGCCTTAAACTATATGTTAAAGGTAAATTGGAATTCAATCGTTTTGTAGGGCAACATCAACTTCAAGTATCTGATTTTGAATTATTAACAGATGTTACTGTTCAACGCGAAAGTGTGGGGCGAATCTTACCTGTTTATTCTTTAATTCATGGGTTACAACAATATAAGATGCGTCAAATTTCTAGGGAGATTTTAGATCAAAAATTAACTTTAATTCAAGACCCATTACCGGACTATATTCAAAAAGATTTATCACTTTTTGATTTAAGGTCCTCAATTCAGTTATTGCATTATCCGACGAGTCAATTGGACTATAATAAAGCGCGTTATCGGATTGTATTTGATGATTTTTTTTATTTCCAATTATCGTTAGGGAAGCAGCGTCAACACAGCCGTGAACGTCATTCAACTGCACCTCTTATTACAGAAGGGATGCTAATAGATCGATATATGGCTCAATTGCCATATCAATTAACTTCTGCACAACAAACAGCTGTAGATCATGTTAAACAAGATGTTGGTTTGTCAGTGGCTATGAATCGGTTAGTTCAAGGTGATGTGGGGTGTGGAAAAACAGATATTGCTGTTATTTCGTTGTTATTTGCGTTACAAACAGGTTTGAAAGGGGCGTTTATGGCGCCTACTGAGTTGTTGGCAGAACAACATTATTTAAAGATTTCTCATATGTTATTGCCTTTTGGGATTGATGTTGTTTTTTTGAAAGGTAAGATGAGGGTTAAAGAGAAACGTTTAGCTCACGAGCGATTAATGTCCTCTAAATTATGTATTGTTGTAGGAACACATGCTTTGATTCAAGATGCGGTTGAAATTTCTAATTTAGGTTTGGTTGTTATTGATGAGCAACATCGGTTTGGTGTTAATCAACGGCAGCAATTATGGGATAAAGGTGACAAACCACATTGTCTTTATTTAACAGCGACTCCTATTCCTAGATCATTGATGTTAACGTGTTTTGGTGATTTAGATAAAACTATCATTGATGAATTACCTCCTGGAAGGATTCCTTCTAGTACTCGCTTTGTTCGGCCGTATTCAATTGAAAAAGTATATCACTTTTGTTTTAATCAACTTCGTAATGGGCGACAACTTTATTTTGTGTTTCCATTAGTAGATGAATCTGAGAAGTTGGATTTGCAAGCTGCAATTCAAAATTGGGACTATTTGTCAAAAACAGTATTTAAAGAGTACAAAGTGGGTTTATTGCATGGTAAATTGAAGTCTGATGAAAAACAGGTTGTTATGGATCAATTTCGTGAAAACAAGATTCAGATTTTAGTTGCTACTACTGTTATTGAAGTAGGTATAGATGTTCCGAACGCGTCTGTTATGGTTATTCATCATGCAGAGCGGTTTGGACTTTCTCAACTCCATCAATTGAGAGGACGGATAGGGCGAGGTCAAAAAGAATCGTTTTGTTTTTTACTTGCAGACCCTAAAAATGATAATGCTAAGAAACGAATTAAGGCAATGTTAGAGACTTCTGATGGGTTCAAAATTGCGGAGCAAGATTTAATGATTAGGGGGCCTGGGGATATGTTAGGGACACGACAGGCAGGATTGCCTAATTTTAAATTAGCTCATTTAATTAAAGATGAAAAAGTGTTGGTTGCAGCTAGAATGATAGCGACACGATTATTACGTGAAGATCCTAACTTAGCTCTCCCGAAGCATCATAAGTTACGTACATATATGACGGATCATTATGAGAATAGTATTGATAAACAATTAAATTGATTTATCATTAAGATAAGTACGAACAAAAAAGAGGTGTTTATGCGGATTATTACAGGAAAATATCGGTCAAAGAAATTATTTTATCCTTCAAATAATCGTTTTAGACCGACTCAAGATAAAGTAAAGGAAAGTATTTTTAATATTTTAGGTCCTAAAGGGTGTTTAGATCTTGATGTTTTAGATCTTTTTGCAGGGACTGGTAGTTTGGGCATAGAGGCTTACTCTAGAGGTGCAAATTCGGTTATTTGTGTTGATCGAAAAGATCAATATGTAAAAAAAAATATTTCTTTATTAGAAGATTTCCAAGATGGAAAATTTATTAAGTCAGTATGTTGTACGGTCTCTGCTTATTTAAGTACTAGTGATCTATCATTTGATATTATTTTTATGGATCCTCCTTGGTCAGATGAGAAAGCCTATTCTAATTCGTTGAAGCAGATTTTAGCTTCTGGTATAATTCGCACTAATGGTGTTTTGTTTTGTTTGCATAGAAAGTCATTTAAACTGCCTGTAGAAAATGAATGGCAACAAACATTACGTAATTACGGTGATGCGAATGTTAGTGTATTAAGGCCTATTCACTTAAGTGAAGGATAAGCTATTATAAATGTAAAGGGAATGTAATGAAAAGAAGAGCAATTTATCCAGGTAGTTTTGATCCCATTACTAATGGTCATATTGATATTATACAACGTGCAAAAGGTGTGTTTGATGAAGTTAATGTCGTTGTTATGACAAATCCAGATAAAAAGACGTTGTTTAGTGTTGATGAACGGATTTCATTTATCCAATCTTTATTTGCTGATGATTCCTCTATTGTGGCTGAAGGATATGAAGGGTTGTTGGTTAATTATGCTCAAGAAAAAGATATTTATACTATGATTCGTGGATTAAGAGCGGTTTCTGATTTTGATTATGAATTTCAAATGGCATTAACGAATCGTCAGTTATTGAAACGTATGGATACTGTTTTTTTTATGACAGATGTGTCATATTCTTATTTGAGCTCTAGTTTAGTTCAACAAGTATCAAAGTTTGGTGGGGAAGTTAAGGAATTTATACCAGAGATTGTTTTAAACGCGTTAAAGGAGAAATTTAGTCATGAGTAAATTATATGGATTGTTAGATGCATTAGAAACGTCGGTTATGGAAGGTAAGAAAGTCCCTTTATCTGAAAAAGTGATTTTAAATCAACATGAAATTTTGATGTTGATTGATAAGATTCGATTAACTATTAAGAGTGATGGTGAGGTGATTTCAGACTCTGTAAATGTTAAGCAGAGAGGGCAGTTTGAAGATTTACATGCGACATCAGTGACTTATTCAGAACAAGAGAAACGAGATTCTAGAACATTGATTCAACAAGCTAAAGACGATGCTCATAATATTAAAAAAGGATCTAACGAATATGCTGACTTTGTTTTTGCTAACTTACAATTGACAATGACAAAAGTACAACGTAATTTAGCTAAGATTCAAACAACTATAGATAACGGACGGGATATGTTACAAGATAAATTATCCGATATCGAGAAAGGAAAAAAATAATGAGAGAAGATGGCAGAAACTATGATGAGATTCGTCCTGTAACAATTCAACGCCGATTTACAAAACATGCACCTGGATCTGTTTTGATTTCATTTGGGGATACCCGTGTATTATGTACGGCTTCAATTGAAGAAAGAGTTCCTCATTTTTTGAGAGATACTGGTAAGGGATGGCTAACGGCTGAGTATTCGATGTTGCCGTCTTCAACGCATACTCGTATGGATCGTGAATTAAAACGAGGAAAGCCATCTGGTCGTACAAATGAAATTCAACGATTAATAGGGCGTTCTTTGCGATCTGTAGTTGATTTAACTAAATTAGGTGAGCGAACTATTACTATTGATGCAGATGTGCTTCAAGCGGATGGTGGGACTCGTACAGCAGCTATTACAGGTAGTATTATTGCTTTACATGATGCCGTTGATTTTTTATTGTCTAAGCGTTTGATGATTGATAATCCTATTCAAGAATTATTGGCTGCGGTAAGTGTGGGAGTGGTTAATGACAAAGTGATGTGTGATTTATGTTATACCGAAGATTCGTCTGCAGATGTTGATATGAACATTGTTATGACTGAGTCTGGAAAATTTGTTGAAGTTCAGGGGACAGGCGAAGACCATCCCTTTACTGAAGATCAGTTTCAGGCATTGTTAGCATCAGGTCGGCAAGGGGTACAGCAGCTGATTCAAACGATTAAACAAGAAATTAACGTTACTGCATAATATATGGATAGAGGCTTTACGATAACTAGAAAGCATTACGATATCATTGTTAAACAAGGTATCGATAATTATCCTAAAGAAGTGGGTGGTTTTATGGGGGGGGGTAGATCATCAGATTCAGGCGATTCAACCATTGTTTAATAAACATTTATTTAATCGTACAGATACGTTTTCGTTTACTCATGAAGATATTCAGCGTGCACATCAATTCTTTGCTAAACATAAAATGGATTATTATGGCCTATATCACTCACATCCTAAAGGTCTTCCAGAACCCTCTATGCAGGATATTAAAACTGGTCATAAATATCACTTTATTTTAGGGTTGCGTGATCAATCTAGTCCTATTTTTAACGCATTTATTATTAAGGGCACTCAAGCTGTTCAAATTCCTTTTGATGTTATTGACGATTCTGGGTTTTCTTCTGTTGATCTTCATTCAGGTAAAAAACTAGATGGAACGACGCCTACTCAGCCTGGAAAAGGGAGTCAGAAAGGGAAGAAGACCCTAAAAGGGAAGGGGGATTCTAAAGAAGACTACAATCCTACATATGAAGAGGCAGATGCGTTGCAAGATCGTATTCATCGTATTGTTCATAATAAAAAAAATAAATATCCTAAATTGGACCCCCAAAAACCCTCCGATTCTGACTTTAGTACTCTTGCATAACCGGTGATCCGTAAACTCCTATCCCCATAGCATTAACTCAACGGCCACTGCACATTTAAAAAAAATTAAGGTAGGTTTCAGCTACCTTAATTTTTTTTAAATGCACATTGACTCGTTGATTTAACGCTATGGGAATAGGAGTTTACGGATCACCGATTATGTTTTATTTTTTCTTTTTATTTTTCTTTTATTATGGTTTTATTCACCTTTGGTGAATTGCATCTTTGGTGAATTGCATCTTTGGTGAATTGCATCTTTGGGGGATTGTATCTTTTTGAATTTTTTCTTTACTCTCTTATCTGCCCGTCACCTTTAATGAGGTACTTATAAGTAGTTAACTCAGGTAATCCCAACGGTCCTCTGGCATGTAGCTTTTGGGTTGAGATTCCCATCTCGGCTCCAAACCCGAACTCGCCTCCGTCTGTGAACCTTGTGGAGGCATTTACTGCTATTGCTGCCGCATCTATCGATTTTGTGAATTTTTTTATTGTTTCTTGGTTTTCTGATAGGATTGCCTCTGTATGCATGCTTCCATACTTGTTGATGTGCTTTATGGCTGCGTCTACGTTTTCTATTACTTTTATTGATACTACCATGTCTAAATACTCTTCTGACCAATCCTCTTCATTTGCTTCTTTAATCTCTATCCCTTTTGCCGCTTCTTTGGTTTTGTTGCAACCTCTTATCTCTACTTTGTTTTCAGTTAGCTTTTGGATTAACTTTGGTAACCACTCTTCTTTTAACGCTTCATGAACTAATATACTCTCACACGCATTGCATACAGATGGTCGTTGCGTCTTTGCATTTATTGTGATCTCTAACGCTTTTTCTTGGTTGGCGTCTTTGTCTATATAGACATGACAATTTCCTACACCTGTTTCTATTGAGGGGACCGTTGATTCATTTACTACGTAATTAATTAACGCTGCGCCACCTCTTGGGATCACTAAACTTAAATACGCTTTCATTTTTACTAACGTCCCCACACCTTCTCTGGATACATCTTCTAATAACTGTATACTGTCTCCTGGTATTCCTGCCTCTACAGCAGCCTCCCTTAATAAATCACTTAATACCTTATTTGAATTGTACGCTGATGCACTGCCTCTTAACACCACCGCATTTCCTGATTTGATACATAAGCCTATCGCATCTGCCGTTACATTTGGCCTTGCTTCGTAGATAATTCCAATGGCGCCGAATGGGACGCTTATTTTTTCTATGTTTAACCCATTTTCTAATGGCCAGCTGTCTATTGTTTTGTCTAATGGGTCGGGTAGGGTCTTGATTGATTCTAAACTGTCTACTATTCCCTTTAAACGACTTTCAGTTAATGTTAATCGGTCTAGTAGCGCAGTACTTAGCCCGTTTTCTTTTCCGTACTCTAGGTCTATTTTATTTTTTTCAACGATGATTTCGGTGTTTGATTGGATTTTTTGTTTCATTAATTCTAGGGTTTTATTTCGTTGATCTACCGTTGCATTTCCTATTTCTGTTGTGGTCTCGTATGCTAACTTACATTGATCTTCAATTGTTGCTTTTGTCATTGTTTCATTCACCTTAAATCACCCTTTCTTTTTTTGAGGTAAAAATGTTGTTCCTACAGATTTTTTTTGATCTAAAATCTGATGTAAAATATCATCTTGTCGGCCATTGGCTATTGTGACTTCGATTCCGGATTCAGAGGCTTCTTTTGCTGCTTTTATTTTTGAGGTCATTCCGCCCTTTGATTTTTTATTTGAAATGGTGTCATTTGCTAATTTGATGATTTTTTCATCTACTTCTTTTACTTTGTGTATGAGGTGTGCTTTTTTGTTTTCTTTTGGATTATCTGTATATAATCCATCAGTATCGGTTAAAATAATCAGTTTTTTTGCGTTTATTAATTGAGCTACTTGGCTGGATAAATTATCATTATCACCAAAATTTATCCCAATTTCGTCTGTTGCTACGCTGTCATTTTCATTAATTATAGGAAGAATTTTTTTCTTTAATAGGGTTTGGATTGTGGTTTTAGCATTTTGTTTGTATTTTTCTTCTGTTAATCCATTTTTTGTTAATAAGATTTGTCCTATATTTATTCCAAACTCACCAAAAAAGAGTCCGTATTCTTTCATTAATAAATATTGTCCTACAGAAGCAGCTGCTTGTTTGTCGGCTATGGTTTTGGTGGTTGATAATTTTAATTTTTCAGCACCGCAGGTAATTGCTCCTGAAGAGACTATAATGAATTCGATATTTTTTGCTTTTTTTTCTGTGGATAATTGTTGTATTAAATTTCTTAAATTATTTAAATCCAATTTATTTTTTGGAGTGGTTAAGATATTGGTTCCGATTTTAATAACGATTTTCATATTTTTATATTATGTTGTTAATGATCTTATTTTTTTTGTTAATTTTTCTATTCCATCTCTGGTGATTGCTGAGATGGTTATTGTTTGGATTTTTTTTGTTTTAAATTTAGATTCGATTTTTTTAATATCTGAAGGTTTTATTATATCAAGTTTGTTTAATACCACAATGCTTTTTTTAGAATTGGTTTTAATATTTGATTTTGATAACTCTTTACATATTATTTCATAATTTTTCCAGCATTCAGTGACTGAACCACTACTGATATCAATTAAATGGAGCAGGAGTCTAGTACGATCTATATGGCGTAAAAACTCTAATCCTAACCCAATTCCTTTTGATGCCCCTTCTATTAACCCAGGGATATCTGCAATAATTGTTTCTGCATCGTCCCATTTTAATATTCCTAAATTAGGATATAGAGTTGTAAATGGATAATTGCTAATTTTTGGATTGGCATTTGTTAATGTTTTTAATAGCGTTGATTTGCCAGCATTTGGGAGTCCTATAAGACCCACTTCAGCAATTAATCGTAACTCTAGTCTTAACGCTACTATTTCTCCTGGCATTCCTTCTTGAGCATGACGAGGGGCTTTGTTTGTTGATGATTTGAAACGTGCATTTCCTAGACCTCCTTTACCTCCTTTTGCTATTTCTACTGTTTGGTTTTGAGTATTTAAGTCTGTAACTAGTTTATCTTTTATATAAATTAAGGTTCCTAAGGGTACCTCTATAATTAGATCTTTTCCTTTAGATCCATATTTATTTTTGTTTCCTCCAGGATGTCCGTTTTCTGCTTTATAATTTTTCTTGATTTTTAGATCGAGTAGGGTATTTAATTTGTTGTTTGCTTTAAAAAGTACAGATCCGCCAAAGCCGCCATCGCCACCATTAGGGCCTCCTTTTGCGACATACTTTTCACGTCTAAAACTAACAGCACCACTACCACCATTACCGGATTTTACTGTAATGGATGCAGTGTCTATAAACTTTTTCATTAATTTATGAGGGGGTTAGACTATTGAAATTCGTTGTTTATTTTTTTTAACAAAATCAAATTGAACAGTACCATCTTCTTTTGCAAATAATGTGAAATCATTTCCCATCCCTACGTTAGCACCAGGTAAAAATCTTGTTCCTCTTTGACGTACTATAATATTTCCTGCTATCGCAGCTTGGCCACCAAATAACTTAACTCCAAGTCGTTTGGATTCGCTATCTCTTCCGTTCTTTGTACTTCCTTTACCTTTTTTATGTGCCATTTATTTACTCCCTAAATTTAAAGTTTATATATTATACTTTTATCTTATGATTTTTCTGTTGTTTTTTCTTTTGATTCAGTTTTAGTTTTCGTTTCTGTTTTAGTTGGTTTTGAACCTATTGATTCAATTCTAACTCTTGTTAATTTTTGTCTGTGACCTTGTTTTTTCTTGTATCCTGTTTTTTTCTTGAATTTAAAGACGATGATTTTGTCATCTTTTACTTGTTCTAAAATTTTTCCTGTAACAGTTGTATTTTCTATATAAGGTTTTCCAAGAGTTACATTATCGTTGTCTTGAATTAATAGTACTTTATCAAATGTTATTGAATCATCGGAAGAGGAGTCGCATTTTTCTATATCTAGTATAGTTCCTTCATTAACAAAGTATTGTTTGCTACCTGTTTCTATTATTGCTTTTTTTGATTCATTATTTGTACTCATTTTAACTCTCCTTCACGTATAAGAAGACCCATTAAAATAATATCTGGTGTTTTTGTCAAGATATAATTTGTTTTTCTATCATTTTTTTTTTGCTAGATTTTTTTTATTTTGATCATATTTATTGGATCTAAATTACTTTTATGTTTTTTATAATGATTATATCTTAGCTTGTACTTTGGTTATGTATTTATTATACCTTAATATAGTATATTTTTATTTTATAATCTTTATTTTGATTTTTCATTTTAAATATTTTTTTAAAATTATTTTATACTCTAATTGAATAATTATATTATTAGTTAAATAATTTATTGACACTAATATCTAGGTGTGTTAAATTTTTTTCTTACTATTTTTGTATTTTACTAAACACAAGAATAGTTGATGGGCATAGAGGCTCGTAGCTCCAATTGGTAGAGCATCGGTCTCCAAAACCGAGTGTTGTCGGTTCGAATCCGTCCGAGCCTGCCAATTAAGTTAGAAGAAATTATGAAGACTAAAAGTAAACAAAAGATAGATAAAGCAAAACTACATAGACAAGTATCTCAAAAAGGATCTAAGGGACTTGGAGTGAAAAGTTATATTGAAGATACAAGTGCTGAAATCAAGAAAGTAACTTGGCCTGGAAACGACTTAGTAATTAGGGCTAGTTTTTTTATTTTAGTTATAGTAATATCTACAACCTTGTATGTAACGGTTTTAGATTATGGGTTTTCAAAATTGTTTTTTGATTATGTTGAAAAATTTAAACAATTTATAAGTTAGTAATTTATTAGAAAGATAAACTATATAAAGATTGGGTTTATAAAATGGATAATTTAGAAGAGAAAATAGAAGAGAAGGTAGAGGAGGTAGTTGAAGAGACTACTGAAGAGACTGCTGATGATAAAGATAATACTGCCATTCAAGATGTTGAGTCGATTTCTTCAGATGAAACATCGGTTGATACTGAAGAATCAGATTTTTCAAAGAAGTTAAGAGAATCGGTTGAGGATTCTGAATCAAATTCACCAGATAGTGATTCTGATGATGATGATGTAGATGCTTCTGCTTTTTCAGAAGTTAGTACTGATCAGGTGGATGAATCAGGTTCTGAGGAAGTTTCTGAGTTAGATGAGAAGAACGCTGAGATAATAGATGATATAGAGAAGGGGTTGTGGTTTATAATACAGGCTTATACAGGTAAAGAGCTTGACGTCCAAATGCGTATAAATCAATTGGTTGATTTGAAAAAGTGGGATAAGAAAGTTTATAGAGTGCTTGTTCCTGAAGAAGAGACTATAGAAATTCGAAATAATAAGAGAGTAGAGAAAAGATCGAAGATATTTGCAGGTTATGTTTTTATTCAAATGGAAGAAGATCAAGAAGTTTTTTATGAAATAAGAAAGCTTCCTAATGTTGCGAAGTTTGTAGGGTCTAAAGTAAAGCCCACGCCAGTTTTGGAAGATGAGATATTGAAGGTATTGAGGAAATCTGGTGATAAAACTAAAAAGATTGAGGTTGATTTTGAGGTTGATGAGATGGTTAAGGTGATTGGCGGACCGTTTAGAGGGTATTCAGGAACAATTACTGAGATTTATCCTGAAAGAGGTAAGTTGAAATCACTTATTCCTATATTTGGTAGGGAAACACCTGTTGAATTAGATTTTGATCAGGTAGAAAAAGCAGTGAAGTCTTAAGAGGGAGTATGTAAAGTGGCTAAGAAGAAAAAACAATTATTAACAAAGATTAAAGTGCAGTTGATTGCTGGAAAGGCTACACCTGCGCCGCCTTTAGGACCTGCATTAGGTCAACATGGTGTAAATATTATGGAGTTTTGTAAGGCATTTAATGATGCGTCTAAAGATAAAGGGAATGATAAGCTTCCGGTTGAAATTTCTGTTTACGCAGATAGGTCTTTTACCTTTGTTATTAAGACTCCTCCTGCTAGTTATTTGATACTGCAGAAATTGAAGTTAAAAAAGGGATCTAGTGTTCCTAATGTTCAGAAAGTTGGTACATTAAAAAGAGCTCAACTTGAAGATATAGCGCAGATAAAAATGCCAGATTTAAACGCTAAGACCATTGATCAAGCTGTTCATATTATTGCGGGTTCAGCTAGAAGTATGGGTGTAAGGACGGAGCTATGAGTAGAGGAAAAGTATATAAGAAAAACGTGGAGATGCTAGATAGGGAGAGAGTATATTCACCTATCGAAGCAATTAATATTCTAAAAGAATTTTCTCCAAAGAAATTTGATGAGACTGTAGAGGTTCATTTTAATTTAGGTATAGATCCAAGACATGCGGATCAACAATTAAGAGGTACATTTGTTTTGCCTTGTGGTACAGGTGCTGAGACTAAAGTTTTAGTCTTTGCAGATGGTTCTGATGAGTCCGTTGCAAAAAAGGCAGGTGCTGATTTTGTTGGGAGTCAAGATTTAGTAGATAAAATTCAGAAGGGTTGGTTGGGTTTTGATATTGTAATAGCGACTCCTAAAATGATGGGAGTAGTTGGTAAGTTGGGACGTATTTTGGGTTCAAAAGGAATGATGCCTAATCCAAAGACAGGTACTGTTACAACTGATATTGAGAAAGCGGTTAAAGAATTTAAGTCAGGTAGAACTGAGTATAGAAATGATAAGGGTGGTAATGTACATTTAAGGATAGGTAAGTTGTCATTTGATGCTAAAGATCTTTTGAAAAACTTTGATGAAGTCTATACTTTAATTGAAAAAATTAAGCCTTCTAAGGCAAAAGGTGTATATGTAAAGTCAATAACTTTGTGTTCTGCTATGAGTCCCGGAATATCTATTGAAGGAGTAAGGCAGAAATGGGAAGGAGGAGCTTAGTAGATGACTAGTGAAGAAAAGCAAGTTTCGCAGAAAAAACGAGATGTTGTTACAGAATTAAAGCAAAAAATTGAGGATTCAAGGATATTAGTTGCTGTAGATTTTAGGGGTACTAAAGTAAATGATATTACGGCTTTTAGTAAGACGTTGTTTTCAATAGATTGTGAAATGAAGGTGTATAAAAATACTTTATCAAGAAGAGCTTTTGAAGAGTTGAATGTTGATTTTCCTGCAGATATTTTTAAAGGTCCAACCATGATAGTTTCAACAAAAGAAGATGTTGTTCAATTATCAAAGAATATTAAGACCTTTATGAAGGAAACAGAGACTTTTAGCTTGAAGGGTGCTTACTTTAATAAAAGTTTTGTAGATTCAGATACAGTTGATACATTAGCTATGTTACCAAGTCGTGAAGAGTTGATAGCTAAAGTTATTGGTGGTATTAAGAGTCCACTTACTGGTTTGGTTCAAGTATTATCTGGACCTACTAGAGGATTGGTTTATGTGTTGGAAAACATTAAACAGCAAAAACAAGGTTAATTCATAGGAGGTGAATAATATGACAGAAGAAACAAAAACGGTTGAAAAAGAAGAGGTTGCAGAGAAAGCTACAAAAGAAGAGAAATCTTCAAATGCAGATTTATCTAAAGATGCTCAGTCTGTGATAGAGTCAGTTAAAAAGATGAGTGTTTTAGAATTATCAGAGTTAGTTAAGGCTTTGGAAGATGAATTTGGTGTAGTTGCTGCTGCTCCAGCTGTTGCAGTTGCTGCAGGAGCGGGTGCTGGAGATGCGGGAGCTGATGATGCTGGATCTACTGTAGATGTAGTGATTACATCTTGTGGTGATAAGAAGATTCAAGTATTAAAAGCTGTAAGAGAAATTACTGGTTTAGGTTTGAAAGAGGCTAAGGAATTAGTTGATTCAGTGCCAAAAGCAGTAAAAGAAGGTGTAGAAAAGGAAGAAGCAGATTCGATAAAGAAAACTTTAGAAGAACAAGGTGCTACAGTAGAAGTAAAGTAGATTTTTTTTTAATTTAATTTTTTAAAGGCCTGAGTATTAATTTACTCAGGCTTCACTATCTAATGAGGTGAATAATAGCGTGCCTATAACAACAAAAAGAAAAAGAGTAGGGCTTTACCCTGAGAATATATTAAAAGATATAACACATAAAAATTATGAGTTTCCAAATCTAATTGAATTGCAAACTGCATCTTATGATCGTTTTATTAAAGAAGGAATAAAGGAAGAATTTAAGCAAGTTTCTCCCATAGTAGCCTATGGAGGAAAGTATGAGTTGGAATTTTTAGAAGGATATTATTTAGATAAGCCAACATATTCGTTTGAAGAATGTAAGCATCGTGAAATTACATATTCAGCATCTTTACGAGTTCCTGTACGATTAATAAATCGAGAGACAGGTGAAGTTACTGAACAAGAAGTGTTTATGAGTGATATACCAATAATGTCAGAGCAAGGTACCTTTTTAGTAAATGGTGCAGAAAGAGTTGTTGTTAGTCAATTTGTACGTTCACCGGGAGTTTATTTTAGAAAAAAAGATATAGTTAATTCTGAGAAGAAACAGTTAATGGCAACTATTATACCAAACCGTGGTTCTTGGATTGAATTAGAAACTGATACCAACAATATTTTATATGCAAATATAAATAAAATGAAAAAAGTTCCAGTAACTTTATTTTTTGGTGCTTTAGGATTTACAAGAGATGATATTGAAAAAAAATGTAAATACCCAGAAGTGTTATTACCCACTTTTGAGAAGTTTCCAATGGAATCTACAAAAGATTCGTTATTAAATTTACATCGTAAATTACGTCCTGGAGATCCAGTTACATACGAAGGTGCAAAATTGCTTTTGCATAATATGTTTTTTGATTCAGCTAGATATGATCTAGGTGAAGTAGGTCGTTTTAGAATTAATGAACGTTTGAGTGTAGATGTAGATTTAGAAACGACGGTATTAACAACAGATGATTGTTTTGGATCTTTAGATTATTTAATGCAACTTATGAAAAATGAAGGTTATATAGATGATATTGATCACTTAGGAAATAGACGAATACGAACGATTGGTGAGCAACTTCAAAAACAATTTAGAATGGGAATGGCTCGTTTAGAACGTTTGATTCGTGAACAAATGGCTATAAAAGGTAACGAAAATATAGTGCCTCAACATCTTATTAATATTAGACCTTTGGTTGCAGTAATGAGAGAATTTTTTGGTAGTTCACAATTGTCCCAATTTATGGATCAAACTAATCCATTGGCTGAGATTGCTCATAAACGACGTATGAGTGCGTTAGGTCCTGGTGGTTTGACAAAAGAGAGGGCTGGATTTGAAGTAAGGGATATTCATGCTTCCCATTATGGAAGAATATGTCCGATTGAAACTCCAGAAGGTCCTAATGCTGGTTTAATTGGTCCTTTGGCTACATGTGCAAGAATTAATAAATATGGATTTATTATTACACCATATTTAAAAGTTAATAAAGGTGTGGTTTCATCTGACTTAGAATATTTAGCAGCAGATGCTGAAGATAAATACTATATTTGTCCTTGGGATACATTACGTAAGGATGGAAAGCTATCAGATGAACGTGTTATTGCAAGACATAATCGTGAATTTATGATGGTTCCTAAAAATGAGATTCAATATATAGGTGTTGCTCCTAATCAATTAGTGGGAGTTTCCTGTGGATTGATTCCATTTTTGGAGCATGACGATGCAAACAGAGCCTTAATGGGCGCAAACATGCAGCGACAAGCTGTGCCATTAATGAATACAGAGCAAGCCTATGTAGGAACAGGAATGGAACAAATTGTTGCTAGAGATTCATTTAGTGCATTAAAAGCTGAAAGTGAAGGGACTGTAACTAGAGTAACTGGTGAAGAGGTTGTGATTAAGAACTCATCAGGAAAAGAGGACGTTTATGTCTTACAGAAATATGAAAGATCTAATCAAAATACATGTAGAAATCAAAAACCAATAGTTGATTTGGGGCAACACGTTAAAAAAGGTGACTTTATTGCAAATGGAGCGTCTACAAATGCTGGTGAATTATCCTTAGGGCGTAATTTATGTATAGCGTTTATGCCTTGGGAAGGATATAACTTTGAAGATGCAATTGTTATTTCTGAACGGTTAGTAAAAGAAGACATCTTAACGTCTGTACATATACATAAATATGAAGTTGATGTGCGTTCAACAAAGTTAGGCCCAGAGGAAATTACACGTGAAGTTCCAAACGTTTCAGAAGAAATTTTATCTAATTTAGATGAAAATGGTATTATACGAGTTGGAGCAGTAGTTAAAGCTGGAGATATACTAGTAGGGAAGGTAACCCCTAAAGGGGAGTCAGAACCTCCTGCTGAAGAAAAGCTTCTTCGGGCAATATTTGGTGATAAAGCTAGAGATATGAGAGATACTTCATTAAGAGTGTCCTCAGGAGAGTCAGGAAAAGTAATTGGAGTTCGATTATTTTCAAGAGAAAATAATGATAATTTACCTCCTGGAGTAAACTATATTGTTAGAGTTTATGTTGCTCAAAGTCGTAAAATTTCCATTGGTGATAAAATGGCGGGACGTCATGGTAATAAAGGTGTTATTTCAACAATATTACCTGTAGAAGATATGCCATTTCTACCTAATGGACAACCTATTGATATTATTCTAAATCCGTTAGGTGTTCCTTCTAGGATGAATGTGGGGCAGTTATATGAAACCTTGTTAGGTTTAGCGTCACATGTTTTAGGTGAAAATTATCAGGTTCAGCTATTTGATGAAGCGATTGAACCTATGGCTTCTAACAATCGAGTAAAAGAAAAATTGAAATTGGCAAGTGAACACGATGATTATAAATGGATTGATCAAAGTGGTACGGTCAATTTACGAGACGGTCGAACAGGAGAGCTGTTTGAGAGACCAGTAACTGTAGGATATATGTATATTTTAAAATTAATCCATTTAGTTGAAGATAAAATTCATGCTAGATCAACAGGACCTTATTCCTTAGTTACACAACAACCATTAGGTGGTAAAGCGCAATATGGTGGTCAGCGTTTTGGTGAGATGGAGGTGTGGGCATTAGAAGCTTATGGAGCTGCTCATACATTACAAGAGATGTTGACGATTAAATCCGATGACTTAACAGGACGTTCTAAGGCATATGAATCCATTATTAAAGGTAAAGGGTTAAGTAGTCCAGGTACCCCAGAGTCATTCAGAGTATTATTAAGAGAATTACGATCCATTGCACTTGATATAAAAGTTGTATCTTCAAGTGGTAATGAAATAGAAACAAGATAAGGAGATAATAAATGATAGTTAATAGCCCGAATGATTTTGAATATTTATCTATTAGTTTAGCCTCTCCAGATCGAATAAGATATTGGTCATACGGAGAAGTCGAGAAGCCAGAAACTATAAACTATAGAACATTTAAACCAGAACGAAGAGGTTTGTTTTGTGAAAAAATATTTGGACCTGTAAAGGACTGGGAATGTTCTTGTGGTAAATATAGACGTGTTCGATATAGAGGTATAGTCTGTGAACGTTGTGGTGTTGAAGTGACTCATTCTAAAGTAAGACGTGAGCGAATGGGGCATTTGGAATTAGCTGCAGATGTTGCTCATATTTGGTTTTTAAAAGGTATTCCATCTTATTTAGGATTGTTGTTGGATATGACATCTAGAGAATTGGAAGAAGTTGTTTATTATGATTCCTATATAGTTACATCAGTAGACTCCTCTATTTCTGAAGATTTAAATATGAGGCAAGTTTTATCGATTAATGAATATATGGAATTTAAAGAAAAGTATGGTTCTAAATTTTCTGCTGGAATGGGAGCTTCAGCGATTAAAGAAATATTAGCAGGATTAGAGTTAGGTAAATTAATAAAGAAGTTACGAGAAGAGTCTACAGAAGTAAAAGGACAAAAAAAATTAAAACTAACAAAACGATTAAGAGTTGTAGAATCGTTACATAAATCAAGTAACAAACCAGAATGGATGATTTTAGAGGCAATTCCAATTATGCCACCTGATTTAAGACCTATGGTTCAGTTAGAAGGAGGTAGGTTTGCTACTTCTGATTTGAATGATTTATATAGACGTGTAGTTAATAGAAATAATCGATTGAAACGTTTAATGGATATTGGTGCGCCTGAAATGATTATTCGGAATGAAAAGCGTATGTTGCAAGAATCTGTAGATGTATTGATTTCTAATGGAAAAAGGGGGCGATCTGTTACAGGTTCCAACGGTCGTCCTTTAAAGTCTTTAGGAAATATTATTGAAGGTAAACAAGGTCGTTTTAGACAAAATTTATTAGGAAAACGAGTTGATTATTCTGCTCGTTCTGTAATAGTTGTAGGTCCTCATTTGAAATTCCATCAGTGTGGATTGCCTAAAGAAATGGTGTTGGAGTTGTTTAAACCATTTGTTATTCGAAAATTAGTTCAAGATGGTATTGTTTCTAATGTTAAAAGTGCTAAGCGTAAGATTGAAAAAAGAGAAGTTGAAGTATGGGATGCTTTAGAATCAGTTATTAAGGGACAATTGGTGTTACTTAATAGAGCACCTACTTTACATCGTTTAGGGATCCAAGCATTTGAACCTATTTTAGTAGAAGGATCTGCTATTCAAATACATCCATTGGTATGTTCTGCTTTTAATGCAGATTTTGATGGTGATCAGATGGCTGTTCATTTACCATTATCTGTTGAAGCTCAATCTGAATGTAGATTATTGATATCGTCTACAAATAATATTTTGTCACCTTCTAGTGGTAAGTCAATTGTTACTCCTACGCAAGATATGATTTTAGGGTGTTATTTCTTAACTGTTGAAGATCCTGATAAAGTTGATGATGCGGTTAAGTGTTTTATAAATATTGAAGAAGCATGGCGTGCTTGGGAAAATAAGTCGATTGTTTATCATTCAAATATAGAGGTTTATATAAATGATAAACGAGTTAAAACAACAATGGGTAGAGTTATTATGAATACTGCTATTTGGGATATTTTTGAAAAACATAATTTGCCAAAAGAAGACTTCTTAAATCAAGTTATGGGTAAAAAAAGGTTATCCGAAATGGTTTATGATTACTATATTAAATATGGTAATGAAATTACGTCTGATATTATTGATCGATTAAAGCGAATTGGGTTTAGATATTCGACATTATCAGGAATTTCTATTTCAATAGATGATATGGTTATACCATCAAAAAAGCCAACTATTATTAAAGAGGCTAGGGAACATATTAGTAAGTTAGATCAAATGGTTAAGCGAGGTTCACTATCAGAATCAGAGCGAATAATAATGGGGAATGAAATCTGGAGAGGGGCTACAAAAAGTGTTTCAGATTCATTAGAGAGTGAATTAGGTGAATTAAATAATGTTTTTATTATGGCTAATTCAGGAGCTAGGGGTAATATTGATCAGGTTAGACAGTTATCAGGTATGAGGGGATTGATGTCTGATGCTCAGGGTAGAACAGTTAATATTCCAATTATTTCTAGTTTTAAGGAAGGCTTGACGTTAACTGAATATTTTATTTCGTGTTACGGTGCTAGAAAAGGATTAGTAGATACTGCTCTACGTACTGCAGATTCTGGTTATTTAACACGTCGTTTAGTAGATGTTGCTCAAGATGTTACGGTTACTATTGAGGATTGTGGTACTAAGGAAGGGGTAGATATTTCATCTATTAAAGACGGCACTGATGTAATAGTATCATTATCAGAGCAAGTAGTAGGTCGATATGTTAATTCTACAGTTAAGGATTCAGAAGGAAATATAATTGTAAAGGCAAATACTTATGTTGATAAGGAAATTGCTAAGAAGATTGAAGATTCTGGTGTTACATTTGTTAATGTAAGAAGTGTATTTACCTGTGAGTCAGAGAGAGGTTTATGTCAAAAATGTTATGGTTTAGATTTAGGAACAGCCAGGTTAGTTAATCTTGGTGAAGCAGTAGGTATTATTGCTGCACAATCTATTGGTGAGCCCGGAACACAGTTGACGATGAGAACGTTCCATACAGGAGGTGTAGATTTACGAGGCGCTTCATTACTACAGTTTAATGCTAAATTAACTGGTAAAGTGGAATTTGATCCTGATATTTTAGTATCAAAAGTTACACACTCATCGGGAGAAACTTGGATTGTTACTCAAGAATCTTATCTTAAAGTAAAGACTGATAAAAAAGAGCAAGATATCATACTTTCAAAAGGATCTAAGTTGTTTGTTAAAAACAAACAGTCTGTTTCTACTGGTGATAAAATAGCAGAGTATGACCCGTCTATTAATTATCTAGTTTCAGATATTGATGGTTCTGTTAAGTATATAGGTATAAAAGTTAAAACTGAAACTGATGAGTCTAGTAAAGTGGTTCAAAAAGTTGCTGAAACTGATGGTGAGATTTTTGTTTTTGATAAATCTGATGAGAAGTCTTATTATGTTTCAAAAACAGTTGCATCTAAATTTGAGGAAAGTAAGAAAGTGGGTAGAGGTGATGATTTTGGTTCATCTAATTCAATAGAAAGTGGTGGAATTATTACTTGTATTCAAGAAAATAAAGATGCTGTTGGTAAGAAGGATATGTTTGAGATAAAAGTTCTCCATGGATTTTCTTATAAAGTATTTGCTAATTCTATTTTATACGTTTCTGATGGAACTAATATTAAAATGGGTGATATTTTACTTCAAGAACGTACTTATGGTGATGCTTCAACAACCAAAGATATTGTTCAGGGTCTACCTCGTGTAGAAGAATTATTTGAAGCAAGAAAACCAAAGATCCCAGCTGTGTTAAGTGCTCTTGATGGTCATGTTGAAATAACAGACGCAGAAAATACTAGAATATTAACTGTTTATGGTAAAGACGATACAAAAGTTGATTATAAAGTTAGTTATAATACTAGATTGAATGTATATTCTGGAAAAGATATTTCAAAAGGTGAACAATTAACCGTTGGAATTCCTGATCCACATGATATTATGGCTACTCAAGGTGTTACTAGAATGCAGACATATTTAGCTGCAGAAGTTCAACGTGTATATCGTTCACAGGGGGTAGGAATAAGTACTAAACATGTTGAAGTAATTATTCGCCAGATGACACGTAAAGTCGCTATCTTAGAAATGGGAGATAGTTCATTTCTACCTAATGAATTAATTGATATACGTTTATTTAATCAAACTAATGCTCAATTAAAAAGTGATGGAAAAGAACCTGCTGTAGGACAACGAATACTTTTAGGTATTACAAGAGCCTCTTTAAATAATGAAAGTTTTATATCGGCATCTTCATTCCAGCAAACAGCTACTGTATTAACAAAAGCGGCTATAGAGGGGCAAACTGACCCTATGAAAGGATTAAAAGAGAATGTTATTATTGGAAAACTAATTCCAGCGGGAACAGGTTTGAACTCTTTAGGTAATGTTAGTGTTAAATTGTCTAAAGATGAATCTGATCTGCAGGAAGACGTTTTAGAGAAGGAAATATCATAGAAAAAAAATGTGATTTATGATTGACATCTTAATAATTATTAGATAACATAAATCGCTACTTTTGAAGTAAATAAGGAGATAAAGAATTGCCAACAAATAATCAATTACTAAGAAATAAACGAATTTCTAAAAAGAAGAAAGGGAAGAGTCCTGCGCTAGAAAATTGTCCACAAAGAAGGGGCGTATGTACAAAAGTTTTTACATCAACCCCTAAAAAACCTAACTCAGCACTACGTAAAGTTGCTAGAGTTAGATTAACAAGTGGTTATGAAGTTACTAGCTATATACCAGGAGAAGGACATACTTTACAAGAACATGCTATCGTTTATATACGAGGTGGAAGAATTAAAGATTTGCCAGGATGCAGATATCATGTAGAGCGAGGTCGTGGAGATTTACAAGGTGTAGAGGGTAGAAAGAGAAGTCGATCTTTATATGGTGCTAAAAAAGAAAAAAAGAAAGCAACTTAATAAAGGCTAAAGGAAGGACGTAATATGACTAGAAAGAATAAAAACTTTAAACGAAATTTTAAACCAGATGTAAAATACAATAATGTATTAATAACAAGGTTTATTAATAAAATGATGTTGGATGGTAAGAAGACTATAGCAGAGAATATTGTCTATAAGTCTTTAGAAATTCTTTCTCAAAAAGTTAATGAAACTCCTGTAGAGGCATTTAATAAAGTTATTAAACAAGTAAGTCCTATGATGGAGGTTAGGTCACGACGTGTGGGTGGTTCCACTTATCAAGTACCTGTAGAAGTTTCTGTAAATAGACGTTATACATTAGCGTTAAGATGGTTAGTAAATAATTCAAGAAAAAGAAGTGGTAATTCAATGGTAGAAAAACTATCATCTGAGCTTATTGATGCTTATAACGGTACAGGTACTACAATTAAACAACAACAAGATACTCATAAAATGGCTGAAGCTAATAAAGCTTTTTCACATTTTAGATGGTAAAAAGGGACGGCAATGACAGAAAAAAAATCATTAGAATTAGTTAGAAATATTGGTATAGCAGCTCATATTGATGCTGGTAAAACAACCCTTACTGAAAGAATTTTATATTATACAGGTAAGTCACATAAAATTGGTGAAGTTCATGATGGTAATGCTACCATGGATTGGATGGTTCAAGAGCAAGAAAGAGGGATTACAATTACTTCAGCTGCTACAACATGTTATTGGGGAGATAATGAGATAAATATAATAGATACACCAGGTCACGTTGATTTTACAGTTGAAGTTGAAAGATCTTTACGTGTATTAGATGGTGTTGTTGCTGTTTTTTGTGGCGTTGCTGGAGTTCAGCCTCAAAGTGAAACTGTTTGGAGACAAGCGGTGAGATATAAAGTTCCGCGTATTGCATTTGTTAATAAGATGGATCGTGTTGGTGCAGATTACGAGAATGTAGTGAATATGATTCGTGATAATTTAGGTGGAAACCCTGTTATTGTAAATATGCCAATAGGTGCTGAATCAGAACTTCAAGGTATTATTGATTTGGTAGAAAATAAAGAATATATATACACAGATGATTCAGGTCAGAATTTTGAGATTCAGGATATTGCTTCAGAAAGGCAAGCGCAAGTTTCAGAGTTAAGAGAAAAGTTAATGGAAACTGCTGCAGAATCAGAAGATTCTTTAATCGAGAAATTCTTAGATACAGGAGAATTGAGTGTTGATGAGATTAGGCAAGGGTTGAGAAAATTAACATTAGATGGAGAAATAATACCTTGTTTTGGTGGAAGTGCATTTAAGAATAAAGGTGTTCAACCATTATTAGATGCTATAAATTATTATTTGCCAGCTCCTACAGATTCTGAATTCATAGAGGGTGAAGATTTATCTTCTGGAGATAAGATCCAACGCAAACCAGTAGAGACTGATCCTTTTTCATCTTTAGCATTTAAAATTCAGACAGATCCATTTGTTGGAAAGTTAACATATCTAAGAATTTATTCAGGAACATTGGCTGCAGGTAGTTATGTGCTGAATGTCACAACTGGAAAGCGTGAAAGAGTAGGTCGTATTCTACAGATGCATGCTAATCAAAGAAATGAGTTAAAAGAGGCAAGAGCCGGAGATATAGTTGGCGTTATTGGTCTTAAGAATACAAAGACTGGAGATACTTTGTCAGCGGAAAATAGTCCAATAGTTTTAGAGAATATTGACTTTCCTGAACCAGTAATATTTGTAGCTATTGAGCCAAAAACAAAGAGTGATCAAGATAAGTTGTCAACTGCTTTAGAAAAATTATCAGAAGAAGATCCTACATTTACATTTAGGACAGATGAAGAGACCGCTCAAACTATAATATCAGGAATGGGAGAGTTGCATTTAGAAGTTATTACGGATAGATTGCTACGAGAATTTTCTGTCCAGGCCAATATAGGTAATCCACAGGTTTCTTATAGGGAGTCTATTGGTAAAAAAGTTAAGGCCGAAGGTAAATTTATACGACAAACAGGTGGTAGAGGACAGTATGGACATGTTATTCTTGAAATTGAGCCTTTAGAAAGAGGTAAAGGGTTTGAATATGTTAGTAAAGTGGTTGGTGGTCGTATACCTAAGGAATACATACCATCAATTGAGAAAGGTATAAAAAATACATTTAATACAGGTATAATTTCAGGTTATCCTGTTGTAGATGTTAAGGTAGTAGTCTTAGATGGATCATATCATCCGGTAGATTCTTCTGATGTTGCTTTCCAAGTAGCGGGATCATATGCTGTTAAGGATGCGTTTAAAGAAGCTAAGCCTGCTATATTAGAACCGATCATGAAGTTAGCGGTTGAAACCCCAGAGCAATATATGGGCGACGTTATTTCAGATTTGAATAGTCGACGAGCGAAAGTTGAAAATATTGGAGCTCCTGAAAATGGAGTTCAAATGATAGATGCGTCAGCCCCTCTATCTGAAATGTTTGGTTATGCAACAACATTACGATCAGTGACACAAGGAAGGGGTATTTACACAATGCAATTTCTCAGGTATAGTGAGTGCCCCAAGCAAGTATTTGAATCTTTGGTTGCTGAGCGGAATATGACAAAATAATAAGATAATAGTAAAGGAGAAATATAATGGCAAAAGAAAAATTTGATAGATCAAAACCACATGTAAATATAGGTACTATTGGACACGTGGACCATGGTAAAACTACGTTAACGGCTGCAATTACAAAAACGTTAGCATCTGATGGAAAAGCAGAATTTTTGGCATATGACCAAATTGATGCTGCTCCTGAGGAAAAAGAGAGAGGTATAACAATTGCAACAGCTCACGTAGAGTATGAGACTAATGATAGACATTATGCTCATGTTGATTGTCCAGGTCACGCTGATTATGTAAAAAATATGATTACAGGTGCAGCTCAAATGGACGGTGCAATATTAGTTGTAAGTGCAGCTGATGGTCCAATGCCGCAAACAAAAGAACATATTCTATTAGCTAGACAGGTTAATGTTCCTCATATTGTAGTATTTATGAATAAAACAGACCAAGTTGATGATCCAGAGTTAATCGAATTAGTAGAAATGGAAATAAGAGAATTATTGAGTAAGTATGACTTCCCAGGTGATGATATTCCTTTTGTTCAAGGGTCTGCTTTAAAAGCTTTAGAATCTGATGATAGTACTAGAGATAATGCTGATTCTAAGGCGATATGGGATTTGATGGATGCTGTAGATAGTTATTTTCCTAATCCTGAAAGAGATGTTGATAAGCCTTTTTTAATGCCAGTTGAGGATGTGTTTAGTATCACTGGTAGAGGAACTGTTGGAACTGGAAGAGTTGAAAGAGGTATTATTAAAACTGGTGATGATATTGAAATAATTGGTATGCAAGAAGGTATTACCAAGACAACTATTACTGGTATTGAAATGTTTAGAAAGTTATTAGATGAAGGTAGAGCAGGGGATAATATGGGTGCACTATTGAGAGGTATAGAAAAGGAAGATTTAAGAAGAGGAATGGTTTTGGCAGCTCCTAATTCTATTAAGCCTCATACTGATTTTAAAGCAGAGGTATATGTTTTGAAAAAAGAGGAGGGTGGACGACATACCGCTTTCTTTAAAGGGTATAGACCACAGTTTTATATTAGGACAACTGATGTTACAGGTGACGTAGTATTGCCTGAAAATGTTGAAATGGTTATGCCTGGAGATAATGTAACTATGGATGTTAAATTGATAGTTCCGGTGGCAATAGAAAAAGGTTTACGTTTTGCTATTCGTGAAGGTGGTAGAACGGTTGGTGCTGGCGTAATTACTGATATAGTAAAATAATTTTGAAAGGAAAGTAGCAGTGGCTCAAACAACTAAAAGTGCAAACACTAAAATAGAAAAAAAACAAGTAAAGCAAAAGATACGTATAAAGTTAAAAGCTTTTGATCATAGAGTTATTGATCAGTCTGCTTTGAAAATAGTAACTACAGCAAATAGATCTGGTGCGAAAGTATTAGGGCCATTGCCACTTCCAACTCAAAAGAAGTTATGGTGTATTTTAAAATCACCACATGTAGATAAACGTGGTGGAGAGCATTATGAAATTAGAATTCATAAAAGGATAATAGATATTATTGATCCTCCATCATCTACAGTAGATGCTTTAATGCAGCTGGACTTACCAGCTGGTGTAAATATTGAAATAAAAATTAAATAGAAAACGGTAAAAAAAATGAAAAGTTTATGTAAATTTATAATTTGTAAAAAAATAGGAATGACACAAAAGATTGATGAGGGTGGAGAAGTATATCCTGTAACGATTCTTCAACTGGAACCTAATAGCGTAATAGAAAAACGTACTCAAGAAAAAGATTCATATAAATCTATAGTTTTGGGATACGGTTCAGTGAAAGAGTCTAAGGTGAATAAACCGAGGCAGGGATATTTTGAAAAATTGGGTGTAAACAAATGGAAAAATGTAAAAGAATTTCGTACAAATGAAATAGATAAATATGATACTAATACACAAATTAATTTAGACATATTTGAGATTAAGGAAAAAGTGAATGTAAGAGGTAAGACGATAGGTAAAGGGACAGCAGGTACAGTTAAAAGACATGGTTTTGCAGTTGGTCCAATGACACATGGTTCTAAGAGTCATAGACAACCAGGTTCAATTGGCGGTGGTACAGATCCAGGTCGTACATTTAAAGGACAAAAAATGCCTGGTAGAATGGGTGACGATTATAGAACTATTAAAGCTTTTAAGTTACCTTTTGTTATTGTTGAGTTATTTAATTTAAAATCAAAAGATCTAGGAGACGGTCCAAATATTACGCCACCACCTCTTCTTAATGGAGTTACATTCGTACCTCTTCTAGCTCTACCAGTTCCTTTTTGCTTATAAGGCTTAGCTCCTCCACCATTTACTTCAGTCCTATTTTTTGTTGAAGCTAATCCTTTTCTTAAACCAGCTTTTTGAAATCTATCTAATTCATATAAACAAGCAAATAAATATTCTTCATTTTTTAAATCATGTTTTACTGTACATGATACTTGAGATAAATCTGAATCTACTGATATTTGGTTAATTTTTATAGTTGTCATCTTAATTAAACACCTCAATCTCATTTCCAGT
>JACLAC010013373.1_pt1 | contig 28614 bp, 18 predicted proteins | sample 8027881 | NCBI WGS metagenome assembly JACLAC01 (sample SAMN15725517, study PRJNA655200) | protist metagenome | isolation source: fluorescence activated cell sorting (FACS) single amplified genomes of... | place: Spain: Blaines Bay Microbial Observatory, Mediterranean Sea | collected 2016-01-19 | reverse complement strand
GATCAACTTTATTTGAATCGTTTCAATCTCACATATAAACAATACGAAAAGATTCGAACGAGGAATAAAACAATGCGTGAGAAATTGAAAAATCGCACAATTCAAAAGAGGGAAAAGCAACATATGCATAAAGAGTCAGCAAAATTAAAGCAACAAATGCTTCGTCAGAAGCAACGGGAACATCAACAATGGCAAAAGCAAAACTCAAAATACTTGCGCAAGTACAATATGACTGCATTACAGTATGAAAAAATGCAGGAAAGAAAAAAAATCAGATCCGAAAAGGAATTTTATCTAAGACAATATAACCTTACAAAAAAGCAGTACGACAGAGAGCAGAAAAAAATCCATGAAGAAAGTGAAAATTTAAAATATATTAGAAAATTCAATGTGACGAAGGCAAAATACATGATGATGTTAGAAAAGCAAAGAATAAAGCAGGAAAAAGCTAAGCATGCGGCTAAAAGAGAGGAGATAAAAAAAAACGATGCAATCTATTTGAAGAGATACAATCTTTCATATCAATCATACATGAGATCAAAAGAACGCAATGAAAAAAGGAAAGAAATCAAAGCTGCAAAACTGATGGAAAAAAGAATGCAACAGCAAGAGAGAGCCAGGCTACAAAAGCAGCGACAAGATGAAATCAATCGTCAACAAATATTTTTCAACAAATATAACATGACGATTGCGAAATACAAGAAAATTCAAGCAGAGCAAATAATAATTGAAAACTATCTAGAAAATAAGCAAGCTCGTGACATGAAGGTTCAAGAATTTTGGCAAAGAAAGTACAGAGAAAGAGAAAAAGCAGCAACAGCTGAATACACAGATGCTGAACTTATAAAGGTAATGAAACAGCATCAAACTGTACTTGCTAAATCAAGAAAGAAGACAATTTTTCTGAGGAAAAAGTACAAAGAAAAAATGGATGGAAATAGTGATTTATCATGGGATGGCTGGGTTGAAAATGAGTTAAAAAGCCAAAAGTCGACAAATCTTCTATTCATAACTGGAGCTGAACATCAATATGATATGTTTAGCAATCTATATAGAATTCCAGGCTTGATTCGTACACCAAACTTGGATAAACTTCTGAAAGAAGGTGTCTATTTTAATTCGATGACAGCGGATAGTCCTTCTTCTATTCCTTCTCGATCTTCCATGCTTCTTGGTATTCCTACCGCTGTTCACAAGATATTTAAAATTGAAGACTCAAAAAATAGTCTTGCAAACAGAAAAACTTTCTTTGATATTCTTGGAAGAAAAGATTACTTTCGAGCTTTTTACGGATTATGGCAAAATGATGACGAGTATCTACACCCAAATCGAAATCGTATGGAACGTTCATTTTGGAATGGTAGGTATGATCACTCCGGTGAATATAACATATCTACTGATAGATTGACACTCTCTATGTATGATGAATGGCTACATAAAAATGTTCCACCGATCAAACGAAAAAATGGAGAGATTTATCATTTTAAATCATCACATGGGCTGCCTTATCAACCTGCATTGATGTTGCCAAAGCATATTCTAGATACAATAAAGCGAAGGAAAGAAAAGAGAAGTGGAAAGCGCATTTCTGACGCAAAAAATTTATTTATGTTACCGGAATGGGCCATATTTGGATACCAACGCATTCCTCGCGATGCGTCTTTTTCAATGTGGCTTGCGAATAAAGTTATTAAAAATCTAAAAACGATCGGCGCAATGGATAAAATTATCCCGCAACGTTTTTGTATTATGATTTCGTTTCAATCACCCCAGTCCTCTCATATTGTGACAAAAGAGCATTTTGACATATATAGAAATTTGATTCCATATATTCCTTTGCCTCCAAATTTAAGTGGGAAGTATAGCAAAAACGCGGGATTGAGAAACATCCAGAAATTTTTACGAACAGAGAGAAACGCCGTGCAGACAATGATGGCTCTCTATTTTGCTGGTCTGACAGAAGTAGATGATGCAATTGGTAAGTTGGTGCAAACGTTACTCGATCTGGAAATGACTGAGAACACTCTTATTGTGTATACTGCATCACATGGTTCTATGCTTGGATCGCGGGGTCGATTGACGAATAACTTTTTATTTGAGGAGGCAGTTAGAGTTCCATTAATTCTGAAAGCTCCACAATTACTCCCGAAGGGCATCACAGTGGATGCATCTGTTTCTACGATTGATATTGCACCCACAGTTATAGATTATCTTTGTGAAACAGATGGTTATGGGCATGTGAAGGGAATGCTTGGCAAGAGTCTTAGGGACACTGTCGATGCGCAACAAAAAGAAGCAAAGCCAGAGGGTTGGTATCGAAACGCTTCAGTTGCATTGATACCAGGAAGCTTGTATATGGTAAGATCAAATAAGTTCAAGCTTATTTGGCCCTCTGCAATTTTGCCAGAATGGAATGAAGTGCAATATCACCAAAACAAAATAGCCATATATGATCTTAAGAACGATCCTTATGAAAAAGAGAATAGACTTCTTGCCGTAAATCATGATATGACATTAAAAGCAGAAATGCTAAAACTTCTTCAACATCTGCGTAGTTGGAAATTGCTCATGAAAGTGTAAACTTGAAATGTAACGTATCATTATTTAAAGCAGAATTTGAATTATACTATTAACTGTTTTTTTATAATTTTTTTTCTCCCAGCCGAGTTTGAGTATGTGAGGTTAAGGCAATTGTTTCCTTATTCATCTATTGATATTGACTGCAGGCTAATATCTTGATTTTTTTTGATGCTATGGAGAATTTTTTAGGTTGCGCGAATGGATAGAATCACGTGCATTTGCAATATCATTTTGCAATACTTTTTTAGCTCTCCTATCCAAACGGATCCAGTCTGTTTGATAACTGCGATTTAGGCAATCGTATAAAGATGGACATTGGCAGTCTCTAATTTTGGGTACATATGGAGTTTTCTTTTTAATATTGCATTTGGGTATCGAAGACTTTTTGCTATGTGCCATTTTCTCAGAGCGAGGAAATTCTCTATTTTTGCGAACTGTATTTTTGATTGCATCAAGCATTATCTTCTTTCTTCTACGTTCTTCTTTCAACCTTTTTTTCCTTAAACGGCGAATGTGCAAGTCGCGATTTGATTTCACGGCATCTATGAATCGGCTCAGAATACCGAATTTGATTTTCAACTCAAGTATTTCGTCAAAAAATTCTTTGAGTTGCTCTTCTGATAATTGATAAATAGTCTTCAATGTTTTTTCGCCTGGAATTTTTTTCAAAATATTTTTTATGTGTGGTTTGAGTTTAGGACTGGCTGAAACGATAAATTGTACACACTCGTCTTGCTCTTTTTCAAGGGCTTTCCTCTTCTTTGCCTGAAACCATGTCTCAGATTCATTTCTTGTTTTCAATCTCTTTTTCATCGAGCTTTTTTTGGTAATAAGATGGTTTATGCGCGTTGACATTTTATCCGAACATATCATAGAATTTTTTTGTAAATTCAGTCGGTAGAATATAGAAAATATATAAAGTTGTTTTTTTTTCTGCCCTTAAATTTTTGTCTGAATTCATTCCTCGATATAATTTGCATATAGAGCAAGACAAGATCGATCAGATCCTTCTAAAACTACTCTATTACTTGTTGGAGTTAGAGATTGATTTGTCTCTACATATTTTATTCTTTTGCGTTTGTCTCTTCAATGGTGAACCCTAACGTTTCGTGAAAAAAAACATCTGGATGCACAGCAGCGCCTTCCAACCTTCCTTCATGCGGTCCCCCTTGCTAGCTAGCTTGCTTGCTACGCAGTAGAGTTAGACAGACAGAGTTAAGGTTACCAGTTAGTACCGGTACTAAATAGTTAGTTAGTCAGCGAATCTCAATAGAGTATCATGTCAATCAATGCATGCATGCTGAATAAGTTACTTAAGTAAGTAAGTAAGGAAGGAAGTAAGTTACCGGTACGACGTACGAAGAATAAAAATACTCCTCTCTCAAAATAAAAATCAATAAAATCGTCGACATATAATACAGTCTTCATCTCTAATAACAACAACATATTATTATTAATCCAGATGTTTTTCAGCATTCGATCACAAATCATTGACCATACTTGTTGATTAAATATATTGAGAACTGGATAACAATACGTCCAGAAGAACGAATTGGAGTTGAGGAAAGATAGTTAATAATTAAAATCTATCAGAAATTCTAGATTGAAAGACAAGGATATGCTTTAATTTTTTAACTTAGCAAGCAAAAATATGAAACTACGAAAACATGGATTTTTTTCATTTGTGCGGTTCAATTCATCCAAAACTGCAGATTTTCGTTCAGATACTGTGACAAAACCATGTGAACTAATGAGGAAAGCTATGGCCCATTCAGAAGTTGGAGACGATTGTTACCAGGAGGACCCAACAACAAATTTACTCGAGGAAAATTGTGCAGATCTTCTAGGGAAGGAAAACGCTTTGTTTGTACCCTCTGGATGTATGGGTAATCTGATAGCAACCGCCATACATTGTCAAAGAGGAGATGAGATGCTTGTCGGCACCAAGAGTCACATGTATCGATATGAGGCAATGTCTCCATCAGTTCTTCTGGGAGTCGGCATGAAATGTATTGAGACCGAAGCAGATGGAACTCTAGATATACATGGATTGATTGAAGGAATACGCATTGACGATGAGCATTTTGCACGAACAGCAATGATAGCAATAGAAAATACTGCTGGCCAAATTGGGGGACAATCTCTTGACATAAGATACCTAAGAGAACTTAAGAAAGTGGCAGAGACACGTGACATTCCTGTTCATATGGTACTATTAATTAATTTGAATATATTTTCCTTCTTTTAATTTAAATAAAGATGAAAAATAAACTTTTACTTTCATTTGAATAGGATGGAGCGAGATTGATGAATGCTTCAATTTTTTCAGGTATATCACCAGCTGAAATTGCAAGCACAGCATCTTCAGTTTCAATGTGTCTAAGTAAAGGCCTTGGAGCACCAGTTGGCTCTATCTTGGCTGGTAGTGATGATTTTATTACTGAGGCTAGACGTGTCAGAAAATTAGTTGGAGGGGGAATGAGACAAAGTGGAGTTCTCGCGGCGTGTGGACTCATCGCATTGGAAGATATATCAATCGATAAGCTTTACGAAGATCACCAAAATGCCAAGCTGATGGCGTCATACTTGAAAGAATTTGAAGATATCTCACTTTTGTATGACATTGATTCAATTACAAATATAGTGTATTTTGAACTAAATGACAACAAATCAGATGGAAATACCCCAATCTGTCCTTGGGTGCTCTATGATGCCATGCAGAAAAGCAATATCCATATTGGACAACCTATGGGCCGTATATTTAGATGTGTGACGCATCGAGATGTAAATCACGAGGACGTCGTAAGATTTGCACAAGTTCTACGTGATGTACTTGCATCTTGAGAACAACAGCAATCAGATGACATATTACTCAATTCTCATGTTTCGGGTATCAATAATCTTTGTGCTGTTTGCAGATGATGAAAATAATTTCAGTTATAATAGGTCTTGTACTAGTTGGCTAACGAAGTTTTCTTGAATGAAATTTTTCATCTCCGATGCTTACAGTGTAAACTTAAAAAAAAAATTGAATGCTAAATTTGATGTTCATAAACTGCATTAGAGCTTAAGATAAGGAATACCCCTTGCCGACTGTAAACAAAAATTATCGACGACTGATTATATTCATATTATTTCGCATGATTTCAACGAGAGAAACTATCAATTTGAACCTGGGATGCTGTTTGCTGCCATATGATACACATTTCTGAATATCTGCAGAGTTTAAAAGTGACTGGACAGAATTCATTTCACGAGCAAATGATCTTTCCACCCAAAAATTATCCTTTTGTTCAAAATCTGTTTTACTCGTGCTTTCGTTTTGCACAAATTTCTTAGAATATTCCTCGCATTTTTTCAGATGCTTGCGTGCACTCATAATCGTTCTGATAGCTTTATCGATTAATCCGCTTTCCTCTTGCAAATCTTGAACATTTTTCTCGGATTTATATCCTTGACATTTCAGTGCTTGATTAATACCAATAATTGCATACTGAGCAAATAGTTTTTTCTCATTGTACGTAGCTGCCTCTCTTCTTGCAGCCTTCATTTGGCTGAGACAAATTTTTTTCTTTTTCGTCTCATCAACAACTTTTTCTTGAAGCTGAGAAAGACTTTCATTTTCTTGCTTTTTGTACTTTTTGATTTCTTGAGCAGCACCTTTTAACTGATCTTTTATCTCAATGATTTCTTTTCCTAAGCCTTCTTTTATCGTTGTTAGTTCTTTATCCTTCGCGATAGCATCAGAAATCATTTTATTGACTTCTGCTAGTTTATTGGATGAATTATTGATGTGTTCTAATTTTTCAGCCTTATTAACTTTTGCACTGTGAAATTCTATGCATAATGGGCGCTCCATTTCTTTAAATTTTGCTTTTATATCATAGACACTCATGTGTTCAGTAGATACTCCATTAAGAGCTGTTACATAATCGCCAATATGAACATTTCCAGATGCTTCAGCAATTCCTGAAAAGCCCTCCGGATTTTCCCGACTCTTGTGGACAGGAATAAACTCACTTACAACACATGAAAATCCTCTCTTAAAAATTTCATCTTGTTTGTCCAATGCACTATCAATTACAAAACCATATTCAAGATCATCAGGACCATAAACGACAGTATTTGTTCGTTTGCCGCGGGACTTGCTACTATTGCTGCTGCTGTATCCTTTATCTTTACTCCGTAGTGATCTTACTGACCTCATTCAGACACTCAGCGAATCTTTCAAACGTTAAGCAAAGCCAATATCGGTCTCTTAATGCAGATCAGCAAAGTTGCTCAACATAAATGTGCAAGTAGCTTTTTTAGATTTTTTTTCCCTACGGCAATTGCGCCTAATATCAATGTCTTCTGGTGTTCAGTGCTCGAAAGACATTTTAGGAGAGAGTTATTTTCGTGATCAAAATATTCTAGCTCAGACGTCCAAACATTTGCTTCCTTGTTCCTGTGTCTTGTTCATCATGTTGGTGAGGAAAAAATTTTTTTTGTTTTATTTATTTTTATTTAGATCTTCATTTGTTTGTTCGCTCCGATACAGCACGCAATACAGCTATGGATAGCCTAGCTAGAATCTATAATGTACATGTGCATGTGTAGTAGAGATACGACTGGTACCGGTACTACTCGTAGCACTCCGAGCCTGTAGCACTTCAGAAGTTCAGAGTGTGAAGAAGAGGTAAGTGCTGAACTTGCGCTCAGCGGCTGAACTTTTCCTTTTCTCAATCTTCAACCCTAACTAAGCTAATCTTAACCTTTCACACACATTAGTACTATTAAATTTAGTACCTAGGCTAGCCGGATACTAGTAACTAATATATAAATCAATCGCATGACGCTCCTCAAGCCGAAGCGAACAAAAGATCGTAAATATTTAGTAGTTGTTAGCTTTTCTAGTCACTAATTAGTAGTAAGGTACTGGTAATATTTATAATTTATTTATTATATCTCTATAATAAATAGTAGTATAGATAGATAGCATCTATAATCTATGATACATACATGTAGTAAATTTAGTACGGCGTAGTTAGTAGATCTAAGCATTAAGTTATGCTTCGTAAATTTTAGTAAATTTTACAAAATTTATTTAGTTCTGGTACACGCTGTAATAACAAACAAGAGTAACAAGTAAATTTAGTAAATTTTAGTAAATTTTAGTTAGTAGTAGTAAGTAAGTACCGGCTAGCCGGTTACCGGGTACTTGACAAGCTTGTTTGTTGTACCAAGCCAATAACTCCAGCCGAATCTAGCAGACAAAATAAATAACTTACATAAATTTAGTAGTCTAAGTAAAGTAAAGTTTTTAATAAAATTTTACGATAACTTTTAAAAAAATTAGTATGATTTATTTTTGTGTATTAATTTAATTAAAAATCATCATCATCATCATTGGCCATCAAAAAGATCTGGATTCTGGATAATTAAATGATGGTGTAGATTCTAGAGGAAATTCGAGAACAAAAGTGAAGCTTTTTCGTTGAAATGCAACATAAAACATGTATTAAAGGGCCAAGCATTGGAAATCGCGAAATTCAAACCCAACGATATTAAACGATAATATCTACATCGAGAATTACACGAAGAAAGTTGATCATATTGATCGTTATATTTGGAATAGCGACTCAACTGCTGTGAAGTGAAAGACATTAACAGATGTTTTTTTTTCAACGCAAGTTGACTTTTGCTCCTTTGTCAAGGTGGAAGATTCGAAGACATTTTGTTACATTTCATCGAATCAAACCCAAAATAGATTGCAATTTTGCACCTTCTATGAGTCCACGTTTTTCTGCACGAAAAATTACCACAACATCAATTCTTCATCGTCGTCACGACCGTTCTTCTTTAATTGTCAGCAGGAAGCAACGCCAAAGGCTAGGAAAAATAAAAAATCAGGAAAAAAGTGTCGTTATCAAATCCATTAAGGAAAAGCGCGAAAATAGAATGATTAAATTTTTGCAACAGAGAGAAGTCGCAGAAATGTCTATTCTGCCTGATAATGACTATCGAGTCAATGAAAACGATATAGATATACTCTTTCGAGACGAGGGAGAATCAAATCTTGCACTTGTTTCCCCGCAGACTGTGCAGAAAGGAGCACATAAGCAAGAAAATGACTCACGATCGCTGATCATTGCGTTGGATGATGGGAAAATACCTAAAACTACAGAGAATTTTAACAAACTCCTTGGACTTTATGCTAATAGTAAAAGAAATTCTTCAAGTGCATTTCGCTATTTTGAATGGATGCAGTTATGTGGGGTTACAGCAAACGAAGAAACATATTTGCATTTGCTAAAGGTATGCGGAATTAGTGGAGATTGTTTGACATCAGAGAGAATTATTGATAATCTCATTCAGGAAAATTACAGTCCACCGATTGCTTACATTCATGAATTGGCTCGCAGTTACATTAACAACTCGAGCCGTTGGAAGGACGCAAATAACATGATTCAGCTTGCACTAGATACAGATAATTCTCCAGATTCTAAGTTATTTGCAATAATTGCAGAGGGCCATTTTAGACACGGAGATTATGATGCAGTATTTCGTCTCCATGATGAAATGATGGTCAATTATTGCGATGCTGAAGAAGAAATGCTTAACTTGTTAATCAAGGTTTGCATGAAAAAGCGAATGCCTGAACGAGCTCTTGACATTTACAATGAATTTGAAATAAATGCACTCCAACCTTCGGTAACAACATTCAATTCATTGATATATTGCTGCGGTTTATCTTGGAAATTCAAATATAAGGCTTTTGATTTTCTTGATGAGATGAGATCACAAGGCGTAGCACCAAATCTTGACACATACAATGCCCTTATAAAAGCTTGTGCCATCGATGGAGACCTTCGGCGATCGAAGGCCCTTTTTAACGCACTCCAAACCTCTCATGATTCAATGCTTCTTCCCTCGGAAGAGACATATGCGGCAATGTTTGATGTTATCGCAGGAGCGGTAGTGCGGAAAAAGATTGCTCCAAATGACCGAAATGTTCCCCGCATACCGGATGACTTTATTCAGATTGAGAAATTTCCAACGATGTTTGATGGTATCGATGAATATGGTGGTTATGGTGAAGATGGACTGCAACTTTTAAGAGATTCTGCAAAAATAAACGAGTTTGAGTCAAAACACTTAGATTTTGAAGATTCTGAAATCAATGATGGATTGCTTCACAACATTGCGACCATCCAAGATGCGCATGGGGATATAACTTCTGATCAGTCACTTCAATCGATCTTCAATAAAAATGATGGTAATCTTTCAGATAAAATTTCGATCGATCAGCAAAAAAAAGAAGCAGATGAAAATATGCTGAAAATTTCGACTTCGCAAATGTCTTTTTCAGAAGCTATCGCTGCCGCTGAAAGCGCGGCTAGATCCAAATCCATCAGTGAAGCTGATTCCAAAAATGCACAAGTTAGCGAATCTGAGAATAGTTGCAAAATAGAGAAAATAAATGATAAGTCAAAGGTCTATTCTTCCAGTACTTATGCCCTGGAAATGGTCGCATCACAAAAAGATACAAAAAAACACGAAATAATGGTTACGAAATCAACTGAGGATGTAGTACAAAAGAAGCACAATATTCATCGATCCAATACAGCAACTGCTGTTGATTTATGGAATAATCCAGAAGCAATTTGTCATGTCACGGAACAACAAAAAAACTTAGACTATGCAAATCAATTGTTTGATGCGTTTTTAAGTACAGGTCATAAGCCTTCGCAACGGTTGATCAGTTCATATATAAAAGTTCATGCAAATTCAAAACGTATACAATCAGCAATAGCATCCTTTGAATACTTCGAAAAGTTTAATGTACCTGTTCCAGTGCAGGCATACGCTTCAATAATCAGCATGTACTCCGATATCAGAAGACCAATAGATGCTCTTGCATGGAAAAAAAGGGTTGATAGTAAAACTCAACTTGTCTTGGCAAGTCCCGTTTATGGTAAATTGATTCGAGCTTGCACACGGCATAATATGATTGATGAGGCAATCACTTTACTTAAGGATATTAAAGTTAAGAATTTGAAACCCCCTGAAGAGAAATATTTAGTTTTCCTTCGTAAGAAACTCAAGGAGCTTAGGATATGGACTGATTATCTACCAATCGACAAGAAGGCATGGCATCGCCGATCTATGGTACAAGCTCATAAGAAGAAAGGATCTGCTCGTAGGAATAAACTTCAGAACATTCAAAGTATCATGAGGGCATGACGGAAGATTTTTGAACTTGTCTAACAAGTACTATGGTCAAGAATTAAGTGACGCAATATTCGATTTAGATAATTTAAAAGCTAATCCGTAATTTTTTTTGGTTTACAAATTATACAGAAAAATTCTCGAATCAATGGCACTAAAGAATTATCAATAAGGATACCAAATCTTTAAATCATTAAGATCAACCGGATTGGTAGAATGACTAGGATTTTGCTTAAGCGTCATGTATTTGTAAGGGTCTTCCCTCTCTGGAAGCCTTCGACTTTGCGGAGAAATTGCCTTCGTTATTTCATGAACTGGTAAGCACGGCAATTCATCCACATTTTTATTGCTTAATTTGTGAATCTTCTTCATTTGATTTCTTATTCTTTCTACACATAACTTAAACCCACCCCCGTTGCGCGGGTTCCTACCATTATGATTTCTCCTAAAAATGTCTGGTTTTCTGAGTTTCTTAATATTAGCTAGTCTACCCTGACCAAACTCAGCTTTTGAAATCGGCGTTAAATGTGAAAACTGATAGTCTTTACTTACACCAATTGGCTTTTTTCCCATCATTTTTCTTAAAGGTTTTATCACTGGCTTATATATTTCGTGTTTTGTGTTTGCTTCTTCATCATACGGTGCGTTTTTTTTCATCTGATTGTGAGATAATTTTTGTTCGGCAATGCCAGGTGGTTGAAGCGTTTTTTTGAAATTGGTAAAATTATTTTTGTTGTATTTTGACACATTTTTTGTAGATGATTTTTGATGATAGTCGTTTTTCTCCCGGTCATACATATCTTTTTGTACGCATGTATTGGTGCTAACGCGCAAGCGTTGCGTGTAAGAGTTAGCTGGTAGTGGGACTGTAGTGGGATGACTTTCAGGAGAAAAGCCGTATGGTTGCAAATTATGCAAGCCTTGATGGGATTCGACAATTGCCTGTAATTTGCTAAGATAATATTCACGTTCATGCTGATTAAGTTTAATTTTTTTTTCCAACAACAAAGCTCTTGAACAAGCTTCTCGAAATGCGTATGGTGTTCCTTGAAAAATGTCTGGGTTAGACTTGCGTCCAACTTGCTCTTTTTTCTTTCTTTTCCTCTTCGAAACATGCCTCGGACGAAGAAACTCTTTATTGTAGAGTAGATCTAAGGGGACTGTTGGATTACCATCACGCGTATTGTACCATTCCATGTGTCCTGATTCCTAGTAAAAGGTATTAGATAAAATAATATTACCTGTTGGCGAAAACTATTGTGGTGACAGTAAGCTGTTTGTTTTCACAAACATAGGTTTACAAAGCGCGAGTGCATTATTTTGGTGCAACTTAAGCTTTAGAACAAAGTCAGCGAAGTCAAGCAACAGTTTTGTTATTGGATATCAATTACCTTTGCAAAATTTTCATGATCAGATCTTATTTATCATCATCTATGAATCTATACTTAAAAATTTTGTGACATTTTCGTCCAAAGAACTTTACTCGTATCACAGTGTATAATCACACTCTAACTAAATTTAGTACCCGGTACTAAGCAACGAACGCATTGCCGAGGTATCGAGGTAGGCAATGCAAGTTACGTTGTGTAGTTGATTGGCAAAGACGACGACGTTACGCGTTCCCACGACACGCTGTTGCTAACTAGTGCGGGAGCTAAGTAAGATTCATCCATTGAATCCGATTATCATCATTCAATGATGGTCCGGTCCGGTTCGTCCGTCCAATGATTCAGCTCTGCAAGTCAGTTTAACTGTTGTTAGTTAAAATGAGGGGGTCAACTAACTGCCGAATAACACAGGAACCATAGGGTATGTTGGACTATGTCCAATGACTATGTCCTGTCAAGGGACAACAGTCACTGCCGATTAATCAAGAGGGGACGGACAAGCCTCAATATGAGGGGTAATTTGGCAATTTTACCCCTCTTGCCCCTCATAATTTAGGGACTCAGAGACTACCTGAGTCAGGCTGAGTGACGATGTTTTGTAAGGAGTGAGGTAATGTGGCCGGTCTACTCCCCAAATGCACTAATAGACTTAGTCACTACTACTAAATTTAGTAGAGAATCTCAGATGCATGCATCATATTATCTCTTATTAGAGACTTTTTGAAATTAAATTTAGTACCGGCTACTAAAGTAGCTAGCCGGCTAGTAAGCAATTTGAATAATATAAGAGGTCAAAATCTACCTAAGCTTGCTGTCTCCTAGGAAATCCAGCCACAAGATGTGTCCGTAAGTTACTAAGCTTAACTCAGTAAGTTACTCTAAATACAACCAAGTTGAACCAACCCTTCGTACCTACTAAATAAATGTTAAATTTAGTAAGAGTTGGAAAACGCCCCATTTTCTTTCAGTTCCCTACTAAATATTAGTAAGAGTTGGAAAACGCCCCATTTTCTTTCAGTTTTGCTTTCGTGTCCCAAGTTATTATTACCTTGTTTGCGGGTTGAGGGTTGATTGGTTTGCATAGTGCAGTGCGGGAAAGATGCAAGCATGGATGCAAACGAATTAATCCATCTTCGTCACAAAATTTGCATGAATGAGCATATCACAAGAAGCAGGTAACAAAATCATCTTTTGGAACCGATATGAAAAGGAGTAATACAAATGTTATCACGGTGAAATCTGCTCAAGAATCAAAACAAGACAACTCGATGCAAGATACATTAACAGAAAATGTAAAGATACAAACAGAGTCAAAGAATATTGAGGGGCAAAAAAGTAGCGAAGATGCCTCACAAGAAATAGTTTCGCCAAAGCAAAAATCTGTTATTGCAAAGAATGTCTCAACACGGAAACGTCCAGGTAGAAGAAGTAGTCTAAGGTCAAGTACTGTGCGAATGATGTCACAAAACGAGAAAAGTAAACTGATGAGAGATGGTCTTCATCGAGAGGTGCTCGGACCAGCGGTGATTGAATTTCTACAGCAACAGTTTGATATGTTTAAAGAAAAAGAGAAAAATCCTGAGGGAGAAGATCATGTACTTGTAGCGTCCCTTAAAGAATTAATAAGCAGCATTGCAGAAGTAAATGATCACGAAGTAGATGAGGTGGTTAAGAAATTTAATTTGATCGAAGGAAGGCAGGCCGAACCATCGATAGTTTTTCAAGAATTTCTTGCAATAATTGTATTTAAAGTCATTGATTCTTCGGGATCACAAGACATACGGAAAGAATTTGAAATTCTCGATAGAGATAAATCTGGATTCGTCAGTGCAGCTGAGTTGCTGCAATTGCAGCAATCAGTTGCCGATAAGTTTTTCACTGAAGAAGACGTAAAAGAGATGATTGCCATGGCAGATCAGGATCACGATGGAAGGTTACAATATGAAGAATTTATAAAAATTCTTGAAAGATCCAAGTTGGAACTTCTTTCATTGAGTAATATGAATGGCAATCAGTAATACCATATACTTTACCCAATACCGGATAGATACGTGAATAAATATGCACTCTATTGTAGAATTTAAAATAAAAAAGAAAAAAATCAATGATTAAACCAATAAACCAAAATATCATTTACAGCATGATGACCAGCGACGAATTTTTAGCAATGGATTCGGAAAAATAACGTAAAATAATACCCTTTCATGCTACCTTCTTTGCTCCAATTGCCTCGCAAAAATTATGACACACTATCAGAGATGGCATTGTTCGTATCTGATATGAAAGATAAAGGAGATAAAAAGTCAAAACCTGCCTTGACGCAATCAACTTGAATATCAGGTATTTTGTGAATTGTGATTTCACCGTCAATATTGATCAATCCTTTATCTATTGGAAGATGAAAGACAGCGCATTTTCCTTTCGCATTCTTAGCTAAAGGATAATGGCTACCATCTTTGACATTTAGAAATAATTTCAAAAATTGTGCTCTCTTAGTCTTTCCAAGACACAAGATATCAAATTTTCCATCATTATGTTGCGCCAATGGAGCTATTCTCATTCCTTTTCCTGCATGTTGAGTATTATTGAGAACACACAGACATACATCTTGTGCAAATTTTTCTCCATCCACAGTTATGTTGATATTTGAATACCTGTTTTTCAAAAGACCCCAGAGTGAACAAACATCATAGCGATTAGATCCTAGGCATCCTCGCCAAGAGTCAATGTTTGCTGACATTAAGCAATGATCTTTGCATAGAACAATTGTATTCATGCTATACTTGACATCTGTTGATTCGTCGGGCCCAAGGATGACACGATTTAAATCCATCTCTGCAACATTTCCCTTCACTATAGCTTTCGCCATTTCTGCTGGTTTGTCATGGAAGCCAAAATCCGTCAAGAATGAATTCCCACTTCCACCTGGGATGAGACCAAGTGGAACAGTTTTCCCATCAGATCTAGATTTCAAACCATTGATCATTTCGTGAAACGTTCCATCACCTCCGATTGCAATGATGGCATCTATTCCATTTAAAGCGGTTGTCGCACAAATATCATGTGCATGACCAGCTCTTTCTGTCATAATCGTTACAACTTCTATACCCTCGTCAAGAAATACACTCTTTACAAAACGATCGTATATCTCTTCGGCGTCTAGCTGTCCAGGTCGATGAAGTGGATTGAGAATCATATAAACTTTTTTTAGCTTCACCGAACGCATTTCTGAATTTCTCAAAGGGAAAAGTTTTTCAGGTTTACCAAAATCAGTAGGTATTTTCCGACATAGTGGGCCCATAGATATACAACACCAGAATATACCACCCAAAAGCAATAATACCCCTATTGAACAGATGATATAACCAATGTCTGGGCCATAGATTGGAGTGTGTATTAAAACCACTGATCCAACCACAATAAGTGCAATTGGAGCCAAAAACAATAAACATATGCAGATCCAAGCAATTGCACAGAATTGGCGGCTTCCTTCGCAAACTGGTTGCATTAGAGATACTTTCTCTTGTTCAAGTGACTCATCTTTGGATACTTTAATTTCTATCTTTACTTCTTTTTTTTTACTATTCACCAGTTCTTGAGCCATTTCCATTTTGGTCGTTTCTTTGGACATATATATTTTGTTTATTTATTTAAACTTGAAACCGATATTTACCTTTTCATTGACTTCACAGCCTTCCACTGCAAAGGAACGTGGGATATTTAAGCCAATTCACGGGTGCCGGCAAATATAGATACATATATCTATGTCATTATCATTTGTCAAAGCATTAATTGAAGGATAGCAACGTCTCACCACCCTCGCCCAACGTCCCGTAACGGCCCCCAACTCTCACGGCGTCTCGCCTCCTTGAAATCCACACTTTCTTTGAAATCTTTCTTTGAAATCTTTCTTTTTCAGACTTCTCTTCTTTCTTTTTCGCTTTTTCGCATTCGAGACTCGTATATCGCCTGTCTATCTCTAGCTAGGCTCTCGATATCTCTATCTATTATTATATCAGATAATGTACTTCGTATCTCTATATATGATATTATCTATGTACTCGTAGCGGACATTTGGACGAGTTGAAATATGACTAAGTACGCACGAGGGATAAGCGCTAGGTAAGCTTACCTGCTACTACAGGTACTACCTTTTTTGAAAAAATTTTGTATAATTACCGGCTACCCTTTACCACCGGTACTTAGATCTAGTACTATTTTTTTTTTTTAGTTAGTCCTTAACCGGCTGGGACCGACGACTCGGCGACGAGTTTTGAATTTTTTTCTCTCTCTCTTTTTTTTGTTTGAAAATTGTAAACGAAGGAAATTTTCGAAATTTTGCTCTGATAATCTGATTCATTTCCGAGTCTCACTTTCTCGGAGAAGTCTCTCTCCCTCCTCTACAGTATTACTGTAAGTAGTACTGTATGTATTGATTGATGATACTAATCAGATTTGCCTGAAGGCAGGATGCAACAGCAGTTGAATTGAATTGGCTTGAATTGTCCCGACGAATTCACAAACCATCATTTTCACTGAAAGCGTTTGAAGCTGTCTCAATAATTCATACTATATCTTGGAAGAATCAAAGTCCAGATAACGTCTTTTCATGAACCATTTCATTCGGTGTCACACGTGGTGACTTGTCCGTGATAATCAACTCTTTCATATATTGGGATTTGTAAGGAACGGTGTTGAATTGCCATCCAAACGAACGCTGCAACTAATCTAAAAAAAGTCACAATAACTTAAGATAATTATGAGTGTATCTGTTTCTCATTTTACCAGAAAAGTATGCTGTAATTATAATTGCAAAACATTTATTTAAGTTTTATAGGTGTTCATCAATGTTTCCAACTCGTTTACGGAATGACACTTTGAGCCATTATGCCAAAGCGGAGGCATGTCTTGAAGTTGATAAAGTCGATGACTCAGTAAATGGTACATCAACTTTAGATGGAATTCTTACGTTTTTGGATAGCGTTGAAGTACGTCTAGACGATGAATTCGAAAGAAGTCGTGATCCTATCCCTCCTATTCCAGAAATCTACAAAAATTCTGAAAAAACAAAGAGACTCACGTCGACAGAGCATGCAATTCCTGCAAAAAGGCAGACATCACAAAGTGAAGCATCAGGGCACAACTCAATCGTAAGCATAAGGTCTGCATATAAAGAAATGAAAAAAAAGCTAGGAAGTTTGGAAAGTGCTTTAGAAGAAAGAGAGACTGAAATACATAAACTTCGTGAAAAGATTGATCGCCAAAAGACTGCAAACCAAAAAGTTGTAAAAGATTTAGAAGAGAAGATACAAAATATACAACTTGCTTCAAAAGAAGGTGAAAGCAAAGAAGCGAAACGCAATCACACTGTTATGAAGCGATTAGTTACAGAAAAAACAACGTTGGCTAAAAAAGTCATAAAGCTGACGCAGGAGATACCATTACTTGAGAAGTCTTTCAATGAAAAACTTGAATTGATTAAGAAACGATGGAAGGAAGACCTAAAAAAGAAAAAGAAGCAATGGATTGCTACATAAAAAAAAAAAAGGGAGAAATGGGAGGCAGCGAAAGAATTAGAAATTCAAAAAAATACAATCAAGAACCTAGAGCCTGAAGTGCAGAGAATCATAGACAAACACAAGAACGAAAAGATCCGCTTAATGGAGCAAAATCAATGTAAAATTCTTGAAAAAGAGAAGCAGATGAGTATTAAGTATGAAGAAGAAATGAGAAGTCGTATACGACGTGTTCAGGAGCAAAATGATTTTGTAGCTACCGAGGATATTGCTCGCTTGAAACGAGAAATGGAGATACTGCGCGAGGAAAACGATAAGAAACTACGAGGAATACGTCTAAAACATGAGGATGACCTTGCAGAGCAAAGAAAGAGGTTAAGCGAAGAGTTATCAACACAAGAAGAAACGCATAAGAAGGAAATTAAAGCTCTTACAATGAAAACAGAAGAAAAGCTTCATAGAAGAAGGCTGGAGTGGGAAAAGGAAAATTCCGATTTAGTTAAAGCACATCGGATAGCAATTGATTCAGTGCGAGAGAAGATGGGAGGAGAATTACAGAAGCTTCGAAATAATGTAAGTGAGCAAGTTCGCGCAAAAATGCAAAAGCAAATAACGGCAATAAAATTGAAATTTGAGGATAAGCAGAAGCAAGAATTGGAATTACTTGCAGAAAAAATGAGCGAAGAATTTGCAAGAAAAGAGGAAGCACTGAAGCGCTCCATCAAAGGTAGAAAAAAACAGGATGATCAACAGCAACATATGGAAATAAAAAGAATGAAAGAACGTAATAAGACCCTTAAAAATGAAATTGAAGGCATAGAGGAGAAAAAGCGATATTATAAAAAATGTAGCGACGACATGTCGCTATTGATTAAAGATCTGAAAGCTCAGATCAAGATTCATGAGATAGACAATAAGAGAGCACACGATGCATTACATGAGTTAAAGAAAACACAACGTGAAAAGGAGCAAGAAACTAAATACGGAGAGAAAACGTTAAAGGCCGAAACGGAACTGATGATAAAGGCTGCTGAACAGAAGTTGGAACTTGAAAGAGAAAAGGCCCGTTTAAAGCTTCAGCAGAAGGAGGATGAAATTCAACGACAAAAAATTCAGCACCAAGAAATACTTGACGGTTTAAAAGCCAGAGTGAAGCAAATTAACGAAAAAAAAGATGCGCTGATCTTCAGCTTAAAGGCAAAAAAAGATAATTTGGAGATGCAATTGCAGGAGTTGCAAAGGGAAATTGATACGTAGTTGTATTTATTCACAAAACTATGCAATTTCCACGAGGATGATGGGCCTGCTTATTTGTCATCGATGTTCTCTAACGGGACAAAGATACCATGCATGATTAGAGAGTCAAATTTATGATATTCACCCGAGATAGTTGAGCATCTGACATCTTTTTGCATCGCTTAAAGCATTGACAGACCACGTGATGGGCTTATAATGCATTTGTATTTGTCTCTGATCATTTCTGAGCATTTACGAAAAAACAACTTAGCGTATTGCTACAATTTTTTGAAAGATGTAAGCGGATAGAATTGGTATTATTGGCAATTAGTGGATGTTCGACATTCTATCGAAATCAAAACATAAATTTCAATTTTTTTCTCAATTATGTAGTCGATTAATTGCGAGCAATAGGAAGACATTTCTTGCAAATAGTTTTCCAAAAAAAGTGTGCATGAATTAAAATTTTTCGACACATGGACTAAAAAATTGTATCAACAGAGATGGGGCGTAGATCTACTTTTTTAGCAAATAAAATTGTTAATTAAGCTTACTATTGATTGGTTGGTATTTAGTAGTACCGGTACTAATTAGTACTATACTAAATTAGTAGGACGTTCGAAAATTGGGGCAAAGCCGCTTAGCGGCTTTCTTTTCTTTAATGGCCGGTTGTATGAAATGTGTTTGGGAAGCATTGCTGCAGCAGGGACAGTTCAACCGGTGCTGAATGGGATGGAATGCGCTTCAAGGTCTGTATACTTGCATTTCCGGAAAAAATATAAAACTCTTCTCTTCTGTCTGTGTCAAGAATATTCATTTAAGAATTAGAGACTGGTTTCTTGCGCCAGGGTTTCTTGATTTTAGAGGTAAGTTGCTCCGTGGACTAAAATATTGGTCGACTTCTTCAAAATAATCTGAAGCCAATAAATATATTTTGCATCTTATTTCTTGCTACACAATTGTGTCTTTCTGTGTTGGGTGTGGAAAAGTAGATAATTTTTAAATATACCATGACAGAAAGTGTTGAAGTCAAATCAAGTGATGTCGTGAAACTAATTCTTCAATACTTACGCGAGAATAACTTGGCTAAATCATTGCGTGCTTTAGAAGAAGAAACAAATATTACTATGAATACTGTTGAAAGTAAGGAAGATTTCTTTTCCAAAATTACCGAAGGGAAGTGGGAAGAAGTCTTACGCAGCACATCAAAATTGTCATTTCCAGAGGCAAAATTGATGGATCTGTACGAGCATCTAGTAAGAGAACTCATCGAAGCCAGAGAAATTGATGTTGCACGGTCGATATTACTTAGTGTCCCTGTCATGACCGTCATGAAAAAAACCCAGGTAGCAAGGTTTTTAAAACTGAAGCATCTTCTGTCATCTACATATTTAAATCATTCTCACATATATGGAACAAGTGATAAGCACACGGAACGCAAAAGACTAGCGCTGAGTCTTTCTGATGAAGTAACTGTAGTTGAAAGTGGTCGCTTACTTTCCCTGCTACAGGATGCATTGAAATGGAGGCAATTTCAGGGTATGCTACCAAATAGTCAAAAATATGATTTGTTTCGCGGAAAAATTCCAATGAAAAAGCGTGACCCCGAAGCAGTGATGCGCCGTAAGTGTGGGCACATAAAGTCGATTCCTGATAGCCATGCGAAAGTCGTTGGCTTTTCTCCCAATGGGCAGCATTTGATAACTGGAACAACGGATGGTTTTTTGGAAGTTTGGGACTATGAAACGTGCAAATTGAAGAAGGAGTTGCATTACCAGATGGAAGAAAAATTTATGATGCATAGAGATTCAATTTTGTGCATTAATTTTTCTAGAGATGCAGATTTACTTGCATCTGGTAGTCAGGATGGAACTATCAAGATATGGAAAATAATAACAGGAAAATGTTTACGCCGTATTCCAAAAGCCCATGTAAATGGTGTGACAGGCATTGCCTTCAACTATGATGCATCACAGATCGCAAGTTGCTCTTTCAATGAAGTAGCAAAAATTCATGGTTTGCGGTCAGGTAAATGCTTGAAAGAATTTCGCGGCCATGAAACTTTCATTAGCACGATTTTGTTTGTCAAGAGTGGTAAGATATTGATAACTGGATCAGCAGATGGAAATGTGAAAGTATGGGATGTAGCAACTTCTACTTGTCAAAATACTTTTGCTCTTCCCACAAATGGATCTCTTGATGAGTTACCTGTCCATAAAATCATACCTTTACCGGTAGACAGTGAGCAATGCATTATTTGTAATCATTCGAACAAAATTTACATCACAAATTTGCAAGGCTTAGTTGTAAAACATTTTTCAGCGGGAAAAAATTGTCTTCCTTTCATCGACTGTTGCTTATCATCGGAAGGTAAGTATATCTACGGAATTAGTGAAAATGGCATGCTGCACTGTTTTTTGTATGAGAATGCCGAGCTCGTGCATTCGATGAAAATACACGGTTCTGGAATTCTAGGTATTACACATCATCCAAGATTGAATCTTCTGGCTTCATTTTCAGATTGTGGCCTTTTAAATCTTTGGAAGAATTAGTAGTCGCGTAGAAGTTTTGTGTAAAAGGTCTATAACAGTAGATATCTACGAACAAGAGCTGCAAAAATGAGAATCTTGTTCTGTGAATACGTTTAAGATACTGTGTCAACATACAAATTAACAAAAACAATTGCTGCACAATGGAATCTTGACAACTTTACAGATTTTAGGAGTCGCGAGGCAGCGTTCATCAGGATGGTATAACGTTTGAAAGTTACCCAGGGATTTTTGTCTGTTGTCTTTGCGGCAAATGCCACAACTGAAGCAGAAATCAAAAGCTGATTTTACGAGATTCACACATTGCAATTGAAAACGTTTTGAAGAATCCAAGGAAATAGGCCTAAAAAATGTACGTGTCCGACTGCTTTGTATAGCAGTTGCTAGAAATTCTTCAAAAGTGATATCTCTGAATACAGCACTTTCGTAAGATCCTTCCCAAACAGGATGATGCGGGTAAAGTGATCCCATGAAGCCGAAAATTGTTGATCCACCTTTCATTGGACGGGATGCTTTATGTTCTTTCTTATGTCTACATTTTTCGACAAGACAAATAACAGGTTCATTACGAATGTGTTTATCTATTGCTGACGCTGTACCAGAATAGGATGCAACACAAGGAGCTAAAGCTTCTATTCTTCCAGATACTTTCTGAAATAAATGATTCAGTTTTTTTCTACCCTTTATGCATGTTAACAGACCAGAGCTTCCTGACAAATACGCTTTTCCAATTAGTGCTGCACACAATTCGAAGTACAACTGTCTGAATTCAATGTATCGCTGGATGACATCTTCGTTGAACAATTTTGCATTTAGAGAGTCCTCGATGCGCGGATGCAATGTTTTTAGTATACTATCAAAACAATCCAAAACGTTGAGATCAAATTCATTGTCATACTTTTCAAAGCTTTGCTGCTCCAACATCAGACGCGATGATTTCAATGATTGACTTTCCACAAAATTGGCATCACAAATTGTCTTTCTATTTGCATCTATTATTGGTTTATCTTTGCAAAATTTTTGCCTTTGAGAAATTCTGTCACAGAAACTGAATTCTCTTTCTGGCAAATTATGCACTCCAGTTACAAGTTGGGTCAAAAATGAAGGCCGAGTTGAGCATGAAGTTGTTGAATTGTAAGAGGAGCTTCTTGAAGTCGCTTTGTATTTCGTATCTTTGACAAAACACTTCCCGTAGTCTTCGGCGTTAACATTATCATTTTTGTTTTTGCATGGCATTTTTGCACAATTTGATTTCACTGATTGCCATGTTCGAACATTTGAAATCATTGATTGTGAACTGGAGGTCGAATAATTCTTTCTAAACTTTATGCGATTATTCACCTTGTTGTTCTTGCTCTCGCATTCTTGAGGAGCGTTGTCACTGTTCAACACTGCACCAATTGCACTGAGAGCTGCTACTGTTAGCTTTTGTACTCCTTTCATCTTTGATCGTTCTCCACTGGCTATCATTATTAAACTTATACGGTTCTCCCGAAAATCTACTCCTTATCTGTGAACAATGCTGAAAAAAGCGAGTTACAAGATTATTTTCAAAAGAAGGTTTTTTATACAAAGCCTACGTTCAACAATTGGAAAGAATTTTTGCTGTAGTGAAACAGGAGAAGAAAATACTCATAATGTACTGAAAAACCACAATGAAGAATACATGATTGATTCGTCATCCGTATCTCGTTCCATTACTCTTCAACATTGAATGTAAAATATTTAAGAGGAGTGTGGCAGATGAAAGCAAAGACACACACACACCTTCAAACAAGCAACAAATGAAAGGCCAGAGTAAAAAAAAAATTCCTTCTACGAGTAGTGAGTGAGTGTTTGCTTCGTACGTACGTAGGCAATTAAGGACACGTGGTTGGAGTCAATCAAGCCAAGCCAATGAGCAAGGCAAGCCCCAGAAAATTGACCACCGCAAGCAACCGTTCCATTGAAAGTTTGAAACTTCATTCATTGACTGTCTCAATTAATGCTCAGTCAATCAATCAATGGTGGCGGTGGTAACCAATAAAAAATAAATTAGTACGGTACACGAGCGCGGCTTAGCCAATGCTGGGTTAGCCTCCTAGCCTAGCTAGCCTAGCCAAGTTACTGGAGAGCGGAGGCCAAAAAGGAAACTCTCCGGAAACTTACTTACTTACTTAGCTTAGGTAGGACCGGTACTAACTTACGGTGGTAATAAGCAAGCATGGATTGACATCAGAGAAATGACCGAGAGACAGACCAAGTTACAAGACGTTGCTGCAACAAGCAAGAAAATAAGTAGTACTAAATTTTAGTAGTTTTACTAAATTTAACTAACTAAAGGGCCAACTAAAGAGTAACCATTGATTTTCAGACTGTACGCTACCATAGCACCGCACTCTAGTCTCTATCTAGGTAAGTTTATTTGCTCGTACGACCGTACCTCATCCATCCAGTCCACCTATCCTAAAAAAAATATTTTTTCAAAGTAGTCTAGCCTAGGCTAGCCTAGCTAGTCTAGATAGAGAGTCTATATCTTTTATATAGATTTATATATAGAGATCTAGAATCTAGTCTAGATCTTTTTTTTTTTTTTTAAGACCCTACGACTCGGGAGGCTACGAGTAGTAACATCGATCGAAATTATACAAAACTAAAATTTAGTAAATTTACTAAGTAAAATTAGTCAATATATTAATTAGTATTTTCTATTGAATTTAGCATAAGTTGTCTAACATATATGTATATATATATTATTTAGTAACGTGGTACTATTTATTCATTCATTTTTTCAATACGACTGACTGGATGAGTACCGGTACCTTAGTTAGCTTGTGCATACCCATACGTCTTTCTTTGTGAGCATCATTTTATTTTCGTAGCGAATGGGGACATTTCGATTTCTGCGGGCGTGGTTTGTCCAAACCTGTGATGCGCTGTTGCGATTTAAATATCAAGTCAAGGTTATCGCGCATTGCTTTAAGAATGAATGCTTAGAAATTATCAGATGTTGCAAAAGGCGCGTTAATCACTATATTAGTTCTTAAAAAAGGAAAGGAAAATCTGATCTGTAGTTTTGAGTGCATCCCATTAATAGGAAATTCGAAGCCACATTTGGTTGCACCATGAGTATGTCAACAAGTTTGATTAAAAGGTATCATGCCATAATATTTCCGAAAACATTTTCGACGATATTTTTTAGAAGTGTGCATCAATGCATAGAAAAAGGATCGCGAACTCTGCCTGAAGCTCTTAAACCCGTTAAAAAAAATGGTACTTGGAGAAAAGCTAGGTTATCGCCACGTTACGCCAATCGCATGCGGAAGGAAGCCATAATCGAAAATAAGTTAAATAAATGGAACGAGGATTGGGAAAAGATAGGAAGCATGAGAATTCCCAAAGCACCCCTGGGTCATAAGCGAGATCGTATGAGGCAAGAGAGAGTGGAAATGATCTCCAAGAAAATGAAAGAGATGCCTGAAGTATTGGCCGAGTATAAAAAATTACTACAATCCAGGAAAAGAAAAGGAACATTGCGAGAAATGATGGGCCTTGACAAAGCAAAATAAGTATGTTCGCATCAGACATCATGCCTCACTTACTGCTCTCGAACTGATTGAAATGCAATGGTAGGGTTCGAACGATTACTTGCTTATCCAATGAAAGTCTAATTACAGGTGCAATTGGAGTCGGGAAGTTTTCAGCAAATCCCCTCTACACATGTGAAAATTTATTTTCTACTTATCAACCAGAGTCGATAGCATACACATTTAGCATACACAGTTACTAAAAATTCTCTTAAAACTCATCAACAACATCTACAAAGGGTTACAAAGCAATTCCAAGTTCTCATCATCGAAGAACAATAAAAGGGCTCAAAGTTGAATTAATCTCATGGTGGTCGTGAAACTGCCATAAGAGAGCTCAGCCTCCTAAAATCTCTTGGTCATTTCTCTCTAGATATTATTCATATATAACTAAATGTATTTCTTTCTTTCTTTTTTAAAAATTTCAAGGCAACAACCTAAAATATAGATCTAAAGTGTAAATAGTAAAATATTTCTGAATCACTCACTGGAAATCTATTGCCGGTTGCTGTAAAATTTCGCGAAGCAACTTTGTAAACAATTGAGCAGTAGTAGCAAAATATTTCTGCGCCACTCGTAAATTGTAGTAGTGAAAAGGAATATCTCGAAAGAAATCAAAAATTCCGCTCGCTGAAAGGTTTGCTAACATTTACTCGGGTCCAGAAATATTTTTTATTTTACTAAAAATTTTAGTACCGGTAGATTCTACTTATACACACATGCACACATATGCATACATATATAGATTTCTAGTAAAAAAAAAATTTACTAGACTATGTAAATAAATTTTACGAGTAAATTTACTAAAAATTTGGTAAATTGTTTACAAAGTTGCGCCACGAAATTTTACATAGGCTAGCTAGCCTAGTACCACTTACTCAGTTACTAAGTAACTGGTACTCTTTGTTTTCAGCAATCAATGACACTAATGATCTGTGAATATGGGGATGATATTATCATGTGTGTATTGCTTACTTACTTACTTACTACCCGGTAGCCTGGCTAGATTACTCGTACTCGGAGACTGTTTTTCAAAGCAAGCAAGCAAGCTAGTGTAGTATATAGTAGAATCTAGTAAAAATGTTTAGCTAAAATGAGTATTCTTCACATACATTCTACTAAAAATTTAGTTAAAATATTATCTCTCTTCTGTTGGGTGTTGGAGCTACGAGTAAAAAACTCAGTAAATCAAGCAAGAATCTCAAGTCTATCTACATATTATACTATAGAGATACGCTCGTAGACGTTTTCTTCACTTCATGAGATAGATGATCTTAGAGATCGGCGATTCTCCAACGGTCCACATTTTATCTTCAGGTTGTCACACAACAACGAATTGTCTTTCACACGATTTTGCATCGAGAGAAACCAAAGTGCTTTAAAGGTTCTCACGCATATTTTTGGCAATAACAACAAAGCTGTATCCATTATTAGCTACAAAAGATATATAAGCGATCTCTCGTTTGTTTTTCGTTTATAAAATACGGATATCGAAAAATGAGCAGTGGATATCCCCGTAACTTGATTCCAGAGGCTGCTTTTGGAATATCCACAAATATCCGTGAAAAAGAGCCACCAATGTCATCAATTCTTTCATGGGTTGATGATGAAGAAAAACCCACATCTATCTTAACGAATGCATATTCTCAAAATATGGTAAGATATATTATATTGCTTTTTTTTAAATTGTTTGAGTTTAAGGCTTTGTTGCACTCTTGACTGTTTTCAAACAAAGATAATGAAATGTATGAATAAACCATTCATTTATATCCTAGGATAATGACAGGTGGATGACTGAAAGTATGCAGCAATTTCAATATTATATAGTTGAAGACGCAGAACAAAATCCAGACGAATCTGTGCAAGTTGAGGCAAGATTGAATGAAAAGGAAGTGCTGTCTAACTCCAATATTCGTGATGATGAACGCGACACCATTGCGAACAATTTTAAGGAGGAAGATAAAATTCTTGAAACTATTAAATATTTGGACGAAATAGATTCTCTTCAGAACTCAGTTGATGATGGATCGCATAGATTGAATGAAGGCAACTCAACACGTTCAACTTCGAAACATAAAAAGAGAAACCATTCACACAAAAAGAAGACGTCATTTTCCCGGGCGCTGCCTTCGACAACGGTTGCACGCAAAATTGGCAAACCGCCATTTCATATATATGGTTCACGCAATATCAAACCAACAGATGGTGGTATCATGTATGGTGATTATATGAAAACCCACAGCGTTAAACCAGATCAAGGGCCAAGCAAGCCAGAATTTTCACAGGTACTAGCCGTCATCACTTTGAAATCTATGATTCCTCTTTACTTAAGTCATTTTTGCATCACATTATTTTATAGGTAATTTCTACAAGTCGAAAATCGCGCGCCTACCATCGCAATGTCTCTCGAAAACAAGCAACGCATATGAAAAAATTACGCAAGAAACTTCAAGAAAAGAAACAAAAAAAAAAGATGAAAACGCATCAAAACAACCCTTCAGCGAAAAGATCTCAAGATGAAAAAAAGGAAGTAACCGATGCTATAAGCCTTAAAAGTGCCAGGCAAAGGTTGATCAAGACATCCTTACAACAAAATTCAAGTACATCTTTCACTGATAATGAGAATGATCTAGAGAAAGATGAATTGCAATATTCTTTTTCTCGTTTTGAGGCGCGTGACTTTGATTCTACTTTAGACCCCAAAAATTCCAAAAGCTTGCAGGATATTGAGAAAATTCCGTATGCAGGTACTCCAAGTCAACAATCATTAAGCGTTTCAGAGCTTATTCAACTCCATGATTAAGCTAAATATATATTCAAAACTCTTCTTTAAGTTACTAAATTTTAGTAGACAATTAAGATAAGAATCAAAACTAGTATTCTTACACTTTGACATTTAGTATGATTGTGCTTGTGATCCTTCATTCACACATCTGAATGTAATTCCACCACTACGATCCATGCTTTCAGACATCAATAGTAATGTATTGTGTTGTGTAAGATTTTGAGGTTGAGGAAAATACCAATTTATGGTTTGATTGTATATTTTATTTGGATATGGTACAAATTTGCAGATAGGATGATAATTGCTTCCACCACGTAATATTGCTCTAGAAGTGTGCTCATCTTCAAATTCATCAGTCCACTCAAAGCGATTGCCCCATAGATCAAGAATTCCAAAAGGACTAGCCCCTTTTGGATGAGCTTTCACATCTGCAGGATGAGGCATTATTTGGTCATTATGAACCATTGGAAAATACGTTCCTCCAGATCGACTTTGATTGCCCCAAGGAAAAATTCGATGATCATTTCCCTGAGCAGCGTAAGACCATTCCCAGGTATGTGGCAGTCTTTTCCCATAGAACGAACAATAAGTGATTGCATCATTACGTGATATCCATGTCACTGGATGATTTCTAAACTCATATGGGAATGTTCTATTCAAAGGGGAAGCAGATGAACTTATATTAAATTGAAGTAAAAAATTTTGTGTTTCTTTGGGAACCCAATTGCTATCTTCTAGAAATGTCTGAAACATGAAGTTAGTCACAGGTGTTTTATCAAAAAC